>Ga0315281_10002740_pt1 | contig 26094 bp, 39 predicted proteins | sample YL17G07_0_MG_FD_204540 | JGI IMG/M metagenome (GOLD analysis project Ga0315281, IMG submission 204540) | Sediment microbial communities from Yellowstone Lake, YNP, Wyoming, USA - YL17G07_0 | ecosystem: Environmental > Aquatic > Freshwater > Lake > Sediment | place: USA: Wyoming | collected... | reverse complement strand
TTTCCCGCGGCCGCCGGCATGAATCTGCGCTTTCACCACCGAACGGCCGCCCAGCCTCTTCGTGATCTCGTACGCTTCCGCCGGCGAATCCGTCACTTCCCCTTTCGGGATTGGAACGCCGAAGCGCGCAAGAATCGATTTCGCCTGATACTCGTGAACTTTCATCCATCCTCCGGGTTTCGCCCGCGTCCACCGCGAGGCCGCGGGATTATATGCGCCAGGACGCGTTCGAGTAAGATGGGCCCATGTCGGCAACCACTCCGCATGGCAACCTTCCCATCAAATGCATCCGATGCGACCGGTCTTTCGACGCTTATGGCAAGGTCCGCGACGTCCGTCTCACGTCGAGCGGGGGCATCGTCATCAAGAAAATGGCGCAATGCCCTTTCTGCAAATGCAACAACGACGTCCCGAACAGCTCGACCCCGCCCCACGCCGACCCGAAAGTGCCGTGAGCGATCGCCCGATCGCTCGCAGGCCAAGGGACTTCGCTTCATTTCCGCCGATCGGCTGATAGGCGCGGCGAGAGTGGGTCGATGGCAAGGCGGAGGAGTGAGCGCGCCGGAGCCGTAGCGGCGCTACGGTGAGGACGCCGCGAACGACGACAACGCAGCCAGCGGCCCGCTCTCGTCGTGCCCTGCCACTAAGCGGGCTCGGGGCGACCCAGGTAGTAGCCCTGTCCCAGCGGCACATTCATCTCGAGCAGCTGGTTCAGCTCGCCTTCTGTCTCGATCCCCTCGGCGATCACCGTCGCCTTCATTTTCTGGGCGAGACGGAGAAGCATCTCGACGACGTCGCGCCGGATGGGATTCGTGTCGAGACCCGTGACGAGATAGTTCGATATCTTGAGATAATCGGGGCGAAGCTCGGCAATCGACTGCAGCGAGGCATAACCGCTTCCGGCGTCGTCGATCGCGATCTTGAATCCGAGGTCGCGAAGGTTCTGAACGGAATCACGAAAAATCGCGTAGTCGTGGATGGCCGCCCGTTCCGTGATTTCGAGAACGATCTCCCGCCCCAGACCCGTCAGAGGCGCAAGCGCTTTCGCCCCCCCCGTTTCGAGCCGCTGAACGACGTCGGTTTCCACGTTGACGAAGAGCGCCTGTTTTCCAGCGAGCTTCTTCGCGTTGGACGACGTGGCCCGGAGGCAGAGCTGCTCGAGATCCCAAACGACGTCGCTTTTCGTCGCGTAGTCGAAGAGAACTTCCGGGCTCTCGAAGGGAGTTCCTCCCGGGCCGCGCGACAGAGCCTCGTAACCGAAAACCGAAAGGTTCGGGAGGGCATAGATCGGCTGAAAGACCGTGTTGATGGTCCCGGAAGCGATCAGATCTCGAAAGGCTTCGAGAAGACGGCGATCCTGATCGGCCTCCTTGGAGGAAGCGATCAGAGCCGCCTCCTTCATCGCCCGGTACAAAAGGCGCTCGATCCGGATCTGCGGGTTATATCGAATACGGCTGTAGCCGACGTAAAAGCCGAGTTTCTTGTGAATCTGCGGCTCGAATTTTTCTCCGAGAATCCGGCCGAGCCATTCCTCGAGCTCGGCGGCCCTTCTCCGCAGGCGGTCGATCGCGCCTCCGTCCCCTCCCGGAACGGAGACGAAGACGTAGAAATCCGCCGCCTGCGCCCGAGAAACCGCCAGCAAGTCTCCGGGGGCGAAGAGAGCAAACAACCGATCTTTCAGGGCGCTCGCCACTTCCCGAAGAACCTCGTCGAAAATTTCCCAACCGTAGACTTCTTCGATCTGGTTGTATTTCTCGATGTCGACGTAAAGAACCCCGATTTCACGGTCGACGAGAAGTTTTTCCCGAATCGGATCGACGAGCAGCGGAACGGTCGGAAGTCCGGTCAGACCATCCGAGAGAAGGCTCCGAATGCGTGGAGTGTCGCCTGCACCGAAGATCTGACTCGCCGGCTCGATCTTTCGCGACGCGAGCAGGTCTTTGACGGTCTGGATGAGCCGTTTTTTCGTAAAAGGTTTGGTGACGTAATCATCGGCCCCCACCTGCATCCCGGTGATCAGGTCTTTGATTTCACTTTTCGCGGTCAGCATCACGACCGGAATCATCGCCGTCTCGGGGTTCGTCTTGAGCGTTCGACAGACATCCCATCCCGAAATCTCGGGCATCATCACGTCGAGCATCACGAGCGCCGGCGGATTCTCCATCACGCTCGCGATCCCCTCCCGGCCGGAGACCGCTTCGGACACATCGAACCCGGCAGCGTCGAGCATCCGCGAGATGATGAGCCGAACGTCCGGCTCGTCATCGATGATCAGAATTCTGTCCCTGACCTGCTCTTCGTCTTTTCCCAAATTGGCCTCGTCATTCAATAAACGATCAAAGAATCCACCGAGTAACCGCTCAACTTCGATCTCCCCCCCAGCGCGGCGAGCTCGACAATAAAGCCCAGTCCGACGACTTTTCCTCCACCCCGCTCGACCAGCCGGGTCGAAGCGAGTGCCGTTCCCCCCGTCGCGATCAGGTCGTCGACGATCAGAACCCTCTCTCCCGGACGTATCGCGTCGAAGTGCATCTCCATGGCGTCGATTCCATATTCGAGAGCGTACTCTTCCCTGAGCGTCCCGGACGGGAGTTTACGCGGTTTTCGGATCGGAACGAAACCAGCGCCGAGCTGGTACGCCAGAACCGGACCAAACAGGAATCCACGCGACTCGATCCCGGCCACTTTGTCCACCGTGACCTCGGCGAAACGGCCCAGAAACCGGTTGATCGTCGCCCGAAAACCGGCGGCATCCCCGAGAAGAGGCGTGATGTCTCGAAACATGATTCCGGGTTTCGGAAAATCCGGGACGTCTCGTATCAAAGTTTTCAATTCCATTCCTGCTCCCCTCCGAATTCGAATTTTCGGCCCCCTCGAAACGGCGGAACCCGTCTCCTAGCGCCGAATCGAGAACTCTTCAGAATCTGAAACCGGATCGATTTCGAGAATCTCGACGCGATCGACCCTCGCCGCGGGCGGTCCGATTCTCAAGCTTCCCAAAAACTCCTCGACGAGAGGGACCGCCCCTTCTCCTTCGAGCTCCACGGCGCCGTCTTCCCGATTCCTGACCCAACCCGTCAAACCGAGAGCCCTCGCGAGCCGAGCCGTATGCGACCGGAAATTCACGCCCTGGACCCTGCCGTAAACGGTGGCGCGGACTCTTCTCATCATGCTCGGGACTCTCGTTCCGCCGGCCAGCCATACTGACCGACCAGCGGGACGAAAACCACGCCCCCGTGATCCTCCATCTCGAAGCGATCCCCGATGCGTCGAAGTCGAATCAGGCGCTGGCTTTCCCGATCACCGACCGGAATGACCAGCCTTCCTCCATCCTTCAGCTGATTTCGCAGCGGCTCGGGAACTGCCGGAGATCCGGCTGTGACCAGAATCCCCTCAAAGGGCCCCTTCCCGAGCCCTCCCAGGGTTCCATCCTGCACTTCCACGTCGACATTCCCGATTTTCAGAGAATCGAGGGCCGAGCGTGCGCGTTTCGCCAGGTCCAGGATCCGCTCAATCGAGACCACTTTCGCGACGAGCACCGAGAGGACCGCTGCCTGGTATCCGGAACCGGTCCCGACTTCGAGAACGGTGTCGTCCGGGTGCGGCTCGAGCAATTCGGTCATCAGGGCAACGATATACGGTTGGGAGATTGTCGCACCATGTCCGATCGAAACCGCGGAATCCGAATGGGCCACCGCGAGGAGATCCTCCGGCAGGAAAAGATGGCGGGGAACGTCGAGCATCGCCTGGATCACTCGCGGATCACAGATCCCTCGATCGACGATCCCTCGTTCCACCATTTCCCGCCGGGCCGCCGCCCCGTGTTCGATATCACGGAGGGCTGAGCTCGTTTCCGTTCGCATCTCACGGAAAGTATAAAGCCCGGGACGGCTCGTCACCGCGCTTTGAATCGAACGACGGTCGCGCCCGCGCCTCCGCCCTCACCGGAGGCATCACTTGAGGAGGCGACGTCCGCCCTCTTCGCCAGACGGGATCGCACGATCGCCCGGGCGGAACCTGTCCCGCGCCCATGAATGAGGGTCACTTCCGAAAAACCGGCAAGCCGGGCGGCGTCCAGATAATCATCCGTCAGGTCCCCGATCTCCCCGGGCCGAAACGGGTGAAGGTCAATGAAGTCCTCGACAGGAAGAACCACGGGACCCGGACCGAGCTCATCCGGGCAGGGTGCCTCACCAAAATCATTCGACCGTTTCATTCTCATCCTGAGAGAATATCAAGCGTCGCATTTCCTCAAGTCGTGCTCACCGGCGGAAGGCCCCTGAACATGTATCGAACGATTCCACCCGCACCTGAAATCCGTTTCGCCCAGTACGATTCTCCGGCGCTGGCAGCCAATCCCCTCGAGGATCCCATTCGCCGGACTCTCGCCGTCGTGCTTCCTCCCGAAAGGTTTCGTACAGCCACGGCCAGATTTCCGGCGATCTTTCTTCTTTCGGGATATTCGAGCGACGGGCGCGCGATGGCGGCCCACGACCCGTTCAACGAAAACGTCGCCGAGATTGCGACCAGATTGATGCTGTCAGGGGAAATGCCGCCGGTGATCCTGGCGCTTCCCGACGGATTCACATCCTACGGCGGAAGCCAGTACTTCGACTCCCCTGCCGTCGGCAATTACGGCGCGTCGATCGCGGACGACGCCGTGGCAGCGCTCGATGCCAGCTTCCCGACGATGGCCGATCAGCGGCATCGCGCCGTCGCCGGAAAGTCGTCCGGCGGATACGGCGCACTCCGGCTCGCCATGACCCGCCCCGATCGTTTTTCGGCTTGCGCCGCGCACGCTCCCGACAGCAACTTCGACAGCTGCTACCGAAACGACCTCGCTGCGGCCTTCCGCGTGCTCGAAAGCTTCGACGGTGACAAGGCGGCGTTCGTCCGCGAGTACTGGCGGCGCGAGGTCCGGCCGAAAGATTGGTTCGTAGCGCTCAGCGTCATCGCCATGTCCGCCGCCTACACCCACCGGACGGATGGAAGCTTCGACCTCCCCTTCTGTACGCGCACCGGCGGCATCGACCCGGCGATCTGGAAAAGCTGGCAGGCTCATGACCCCGTCGTGCTCGCGTCCTCTCATCACGAGGCGCTTCGAAACCTCCGGTTGCTTTATCTGGATGCCGGCAACCGCGACGAATTCGCGCTCGACATCGGAGTTCAGGTTCTTTCAAAACGGCTCGAAGAGCTCGACGTCCGCCACGAACTGCAGATTTTCGACGGCGGGCACATGTCGATCACCTGGCGTTACCGCCTCTCGTTGCCCAAGCTCGCATCTGCGATCACGGACTGAAAACTCCCGAAGGTTCCGGCCCGATCGCGCCCGGAGGTTCCCTGGAAGCGCCCGGAGATTTCACGCCGGGGCCTCATGCTACGATTCTTCGACGCCCCGCCACCCGGACGCGGCACCAGCCGGAAAGAGACCAGAATGTCTTCATCAACCCCAGCAAGCTCGCTCAGAGCCGACGGCGGAGTCGATCCGTCACTCGATCTTTTCGAGGAGATCGATCGTCTCCGCAAGGAGCGACGGGCCGTCCTCCTGGCGCACTATTACCAGGGGTCGGAAATTCAGGACCTCGCCGATTTCGTAGGCGACTCCCTCGAGCTTTCGAGAAAAGCGGCGGCAACCCCTGCCGAAGTCATCGTTTTCGCCGGGGTTCACTTCATGGCGGAAACCGCGAAGATCCTGAATCCGCACAAGAAGGTCATCGTCCCGGATCTCGAGGCGGGCTGTTCTCTGGCGGATGGTTGCCCTGCCCCGCTCTTCGAGCAGTTCATATCGAGACATGCCGGCGCTTTCGTCGTGAGCTACATCAACTGTTCCGCGGCGGTGAAAGCGCTTTCCGACGTGATTTGCACGTCCTCGTCTGCCGAGAAGATCGTTCGTCGAATTCCGGAGACGACGCCCATCATCTTTGCCCCGGATAAGAATCTGGGGAGCTATCTCATTCGTGAGATCGGCCGCGAGATGATCCTCTGGCCCGGAAGCTGCATCGTCCACGAGATTTTTTCCGAGAAAAAGATCGTCCAGCTGCGGGAAAGCCATCCGGGCGCAGAAGTGATCGCTCATCCCGAATGCGAGCCCCAGGTCCTTCGACATGCCGATTTCATCGGATCGACTTCGGCCCTCCTCAGGAGAGTTCAAACCAGCTCCGCCAGGGAATTCATCGTTGCAACCGAACCGGGCATTCTTCATCAGATGGCGAGAACCGCACCGGGCAAGGTCCTGATTCCGGCCCCTCCCGACGGTAGCTGCGCCTGTAACGAATGCCCCCACATGAAAAGGAACACGCTCGAAAAACTCTACCTCTGTTTGCGTGACCTCAAGCCCGAAATCCGACTTGATCCGGGGATTCAGGAGCGCGCGCTCGCTCCCATTCAGAAGATGCTGGAATGGTCTTCCTGATTCGAGATCGCGCGACCCGGCCGAGGCGGCGGGTTTACGCGCCAAGTCGGCAGGATCGGGTTCCGCCATCGGCTCAAATTTTGCTGACCCGAAACTCTTTCCCTCGATCAGCGCCAGGAGAAGCCGCTGGTATGATCGTTGCTAGAGATGAGACCTGACCGATGAACCACACGAAGGAATCGATGGATCGACTTCAAAAACCGAAACTAAAAGGAGCTCCTCTGCAAATGAACACCAGCACCCGACAAATTCACTTCCTGGCTTCACTCGTGACGATTTTCGGTCTGACCGGATTCGGCGCGGCCTTCGCCGAAAAACCGAGCGAAACTCCGCCCGCGCCCGCATCCGCCGCACCTGCGAAATCCGCCGCCCCGGCACCTGTCGTGGTGACGCCCACTCCGGGCAAGCGGCTGCCGGGCCGGGTGATCATGGGGGAAATCATTGCTTACGATCAGAAGGCAAAGACTCTTCAGGTCAAGAATCTCAAAGGGGAGATCATCGATCTCGCGATCGGTCCGAAAACGCAGTTGAATGAAAAAGAGACTCTCGCCGTCGGCGCGATGGTTCGAACCCGCTTCGACGAGCAGGACGGCAAGAACGTGCCCTTCTTCGTTCGAATCATGCCGCAGAACCGGGCGGAGGAAGCGCGACGAGCCACGACTGCCGAAGGAACCGCGGCGGCGGCCCCAGCGGAAACGAAGTCGACGCCCCCTCCCGCGCCAAAGAAGTAACAGGAACAAGGTTCACCTTCAGTCTTCGGCGCCGGCGGGATGACTCCCGCCGGCGCTTTTTTCTGTCCTCCTCGCCCGGCGGCATCCCCCGGAGAACGCCGGTGGACATGATGATTTCGCATCAGTTTGCGTCCGGAGCCTGCGCGGTATACTCGAGCCCGATCGAAATCTCATTCGGGAGGAATCCATGAAACCCTTCCCCGCTTCTCAGATCCGAAACGTGGCGGTCGTCGGACACAACTCCGTGGGCAAGACGACTCTCGTATCGAGCTGCCTCTACACCTCCGGAGCGGTCAACCGGCTGGGACGAGTCGAAGACGGCACCGCACCCACCGATTTCGACCCGGACGAGATCGAACGAAAAATTTCCATCGGCAACGCCATCGCTCATGCCGAATGGAACAAGGCAAAAATCAATTTCATCGACACCCCCGGTTACGGGATCTTCGTGACCGAGGCCTTCATGGGAATTCGTGCAGCCGATGCCGCTCTGGTCGTCGTCGACGGCGTCGCGGGAGTCGAGGTTCAGACGGAGAAAGTCTGGAAATTCGCCGAAGCCCAGGGCATTCCCAGGATGATCGTTTTGAGCCGGATGGATCGGGAGCGTTCGGATTTCGAACGCTCACTCGAAACCCTCGAAAAGAAACTCGACCAGCACTGCGTGCCGATTCAGATTCCGATCGGCAAAGAGAAAGAATTCCGGGGAGTCATCGACCTCGTTGCGATGAAAATGCTCACCTGGAACGATGCCGGAAAAGTCACGGTCGCCGAGATCCCCCCATCCGAGGCCGAACGAGCCAAAGAATGGCACGAGAAGCTTCTCGAGAAGGTGGCCGAAGGGGACGATACCCTGATGGAGCGGTATTTCGAACAGGGAGGCCTTTCCGAGGAAGACGTCCACGAAGGACTTCGGCGAGAAGTGCACGCCCACGCCATCTTCCCGGTTCTCCTTTGCGCGGCTTCGCGGTCGATCGGGTCGAGCTCGGTCCTCGACGACATTGTCGACCTCATGCCCTCCCCGGAAGGAAGGACGACGAGCGCCGTCCTTCGCCAGAGCGGCCAAACGACCGAGTGGAAAATCGATGAAAAAGCCCCGGCCGCCGCTTTCGTTTTCAAGACGTTCTCCGACGCATTCTCCGGGCGAATCACAGCGCTCCGGATCTACTCCGGAAAACTGAAGAGCGACGGCACCTACCGGAATATTTCCCGTGACGCCGACGAGAGGCTCGGGGGACTTTTTCTCCTCCAGGGGAAGGAGCACATTCCCGTTCCGGAAGCGTTGGCGGGAGACATCGTCGCCGTAGCGAAGCTCAAGGACACACGGACCGGCGACACGATCGGCGTGAAGGACCTCGCCGTCACCTTCCCCGCGGTAGCGCTCCCCGAGTCGGCCATTGCTTTCGCCATCGAAGGAAAAGCCAAGGGGGACGAAGACAAAATCGGAACGGCTCTGCACAAGATCATCGAAGAAGACCCTTCGCTTCATTTTCAGCGGGACGAAGCCACGAAGGAATTCCACCTCTCGGGAAACGGCCAGCTCCACGTCGAAATCATCGTCGCCCGCCTCAGGAAACGCTACGGGGTCGAAGTCATCCTTCACCCCCCGAAGGTCCCTTACCGTGAAACGATCACTCGAAAAGCGGACGGGCACGGCCGGCACAAGAAACAGACCGGTGGACACGGACAGTTCGCAGATTGCAAGATTTCCATGGAACCTCTCGCCCGCGGCGGCGACTTCGAATACGTCGACGAAATTTTCGGCGGCGCCATCCCGAGGGGGTACATTCCTGCCATCGAAAAAGGGATTCAGGAAGCGAGGAAGCGGGGATTTCTCGCCGGCTTTCCGGTCGTGGACTTTCGAGTTCGCCTGAAAGACGGGCAATACCACGACGTCGACAGCTCGGAAATGGCGTTCAAGATCGCCGGATCTCTCGCATGGAAACAGGCGATGGAGCTCGCCCGGCCGACGATCCTCGAACCGATCATGACGGTGCAGGTTTACTGCCCGCAGGAATACCTGGGGGACATCATGGGCGATCTCAACAGCCGGCGAGGACGCGTTCAGGGGATGGACACGGAAGGAGACGTTCAGGTCATCAAGGCCAACGTTCCGATGGCCGAAATGTTGTCGTACGAGCAGACGCTGCGTTCGATCACCCAGGGACGCGGTTCCTACCACATGGAATTCGACCATTACGACGAAGTCCCGCGTCCGATTCAGGAAAAAATCATCGAAAAGTCGAGAGCCGAGAAGAAAGGGCCCGTCGAAGCCGAAGCCTGAGGCGGCGGAGCTCGACTCTGCCCTGCCCCTCTGCACCGTTCGATGCAATGAAAAACGGCGGCCTTCCGGCCGCCGTTCTTGTTTCGATACCTTCCGTGAAAAGAGAAAAGGTCAGTTCCCCTTCTTCCCCTTCGTGTCTTTTTTCGCCTTGGGCTTGTCTTTCGATCCGCTGTCTTTCTTCGGAGTCGTTTTCTTGTCGCCCTTCGTTTGAGCGCCCTTGTCCGCGGCGCTCCCCTTCGGCGATTTCACTTTCGGCGTCTTCGCCTCGGCGCCCTCGTCCTTCGCGTGATCGTGTTCCTGGCTGACCTTCTTCCCCTTCTTGAGGTCAATTTTCTTGTCGCGGCTCTCGAACACGTAATCCACGAACTCGAGAATCGCCAGCTCGGCGTTGTCTCCCTTGCGCATCTTCCCGAGCTTGAGAATCCGGGTATAGCCGCCCGGCCGCTCCTTGAATCTTGGGGCGACGACTTCGAACAAACGTTTCACGGCGGGCGCCTGCATCAGGCGCGTCGTGGCGAGACGTCGTGCATGCAATCGATTCGGAGCGTCCCCTTCGCGCTTGGCGAGAGTGACCAACTTCTCAGCGAGCGGCCGGATCTCCTTCGCCTTGGTGAGAGTCGTCCGGATTCGTTCGTGAAGAAACAACGACGCCAACATGTTCCGGAAAAGCGCCTTCCGGTGTGCATCGACACGGCCGAGTTTTCGGCCCCTGACTCCATGTCTCATCGAGCTCTAGCCCCCTTTTACCCCTTCACTTCTTCGGTTGCGCCCGCCACGGGTTCGAGCTTCATGCCGAGCGAAAGGCCCATTCCCCGGAGAACTTCCTTGATCTCGGAGAGAGACTTTCTGCCAAAGTTTTTGGTCTTCAGCATATCGGCCTCGGTCCGCTGAACGAGATCTCGAATAGTGTGAATTTCGGCGTTCTTGAGGCAGTTCGCCGCACGAACGGAAAGTTCCAGCTCGTCCACGCTCTTGTCCAGGTGATCCGTGATGTCGCCGTGACCGCCGCTCCACTCGTCTTCTTTGCCGGCGGACTCTTCGTCGAAATTGATAAAAATGGCCAAATGTTCTTTCAAGAGCATCGCGGCGAGCCCAACCGAGTCGGAGGGAGAAACGGCCCCGTTCGTCCAGACTTCGAGAACGAGCCGGTCGTAATCCGTCGTCTGCCCGAGGCGCGCGGCCTCGACATGATAATTGCAACGCCGGACGGGTGAGTGAACCGAGTCGATCGGAATCCAACCGATGCCGAGGTCCTCGTCGTAATTCTTGTCGGCCGAAACGTAACCGCGGCCCCGCCGGAGAATCATCTCCATTTTCAGACGTCCGTCCTCGGAAAGAGTGGCGATGTGGGCGTCGGGATCGAGAAGCTCGACGTCTCCGTCGTGCTGGATCATTTTCGCCGTCACCGGTCCCTTTTTCGAAACGTCGAGCGTCAAGACCTTCTCGGTGTCGACGTCGCATCGAATCGGAATCTGTTTGATATTGAGAATGATGTCCGTGGTGTCTTCGACGACGCCGGAGAGAGAAGAGAATTCATGGAGAACTCCTTCGATTTTGACAGCCGTCACCGCAGCCCCTTCGATGGAAGAGAGAAGAATGCGGCGAAGCGTGTTTCCGACGGTCGTTCCCCAACCTCTTTCGAGCGGCTGAGCCCAGAATTTGCCGTAGGTCGAGGTGAGCGTGTCCAGATCGCACTCGAGGCGCTTGGGCCTCTGAAAACCTTTCCAAAGCATCTGTATCGTTCCTCTCGTTGATTACTTCGAATAAAGCTCGACGATGAGCTGTTCTTGGACGGGAAGTTTGATGTCTTCTCGTTTCGGGATTTCGAGAACGGTTCCTTTGAAAGCCACCTGATCGAGCTCGAGCCACGATGGAATACCGCGCCCTTTGGCCGTCTCGACCGAGGTCATCACCTGGGGATTGGTCCGGCTCTTTTCCCGGATGGCCACGATGTGCCCCTTGGCCACGAGAAACGACGGAACGTTGACCTTTCGGCCGTTGACATGCACATGGCCATGCCGAACGAGTTGCCGCGCCTGGGCCCGCGATGCCGCGAAGCCGAGGGCGAAAACCACGTTGTCGAGCCGGCGTTCGAGCTGCGAAAGCAGATTCTCGCCGGTGATTCCCTTCATCTGCTCCGCGTGCTTGAAATACAGGCGGAACTGATTCTCGAGGACGCCATAAATCCGCTTCACCTTCTGTTTCTCCCGAAGCTGGAGACCGTACCCGAGAATCTTGGACCGGCGCTTCCCGTGCTGTCCCGGCGCGTACGCCCGGCGCTCGATGGCGCACTTGTCCTTGAAACAGCGCTCCCCTTTGAGGAAGAGCTTCATGCCTTCTCGCCGGCAAAGCCGGCAAACCGATTCACGATACCGCGCCATTGAAGTTGTGCCTCCTTGAAATCGAGCTCATCTGTTTTATTATCGATTCTTCTTCCCGATCGGAGCTCACGATCGGTTTACGAACCGGGAAAGCTTTTGAGAGTTGCCTCTCCCTTTCCACATTTTCGAAAGATCGTCGAGAGTAGGTCGATGCCGTCATGACCACGCTTCGCGTGGTGCCCCCCGCGGGGCCGTTCAACGCTGCAGTAGCGCTACAGCTAGAACGCGCCCGAGGACTTCGGCGGCGGCAGCGGCCCGCTATCGGCGATTCCCCCTTACACCCGTCTGCGCTTTCTCGGCCGGCAGCCGTTGTGCGGAATCGGGGTGACATCCTTAATTGACTTGATGTCGAGACCGCCAGCGGCCAGAGCCCGAATTGCCGACTCTCTCCCCGCCCCGGGCCCCTTGACCTGAACTTCGAGAGAGCGGACGCCGTGATCACGAGCCAGTTCGGCCGCTTTCGTGGCCGCAAGCTGCGCGGCAAACGGAGTCCCTTTCCGGGAGCCCTTGAATCCAATCCGGCCGGCCGAAGCCCACGAGATCAAATTCCCCTCGACGTCGGTGATCGAAACGATCGTATTGTTGAACGTCGCCTGGACGATGGCGAGAGCATGCGGAATGTTCCGTTTTTCTCGCTTCGGTCCCTTCTTCTTCTTCCCTCCGCCCGTTTGAGCCGGCGTGGAGGAGGTGCTGGTCGGTGCTGCCATTCTTCTCTCCCAATTCTTTGCGGACGCGAAGGAATCCCGCGTCCGGCGCGATCACTATTTCTTGGTCGCTTTCTTTTTCCCGGCGACCTGCGCCTTTCGCGGCCCTTTCCGGGTGCGGGCGTTGGTGTGAGTTCGCTGCCCCCGAACCGGCAAACCTCTGCGATGGCGGAGGCCGCGATAACAGCCGATTTCCATCAGCCGTTTGATCGACATGCCGACGTCACGCCTCAGGTCCCCTTCGTAGTTCCCCTCGTCCTGGATGATCTTTCGGATGGTGTCGATCTCCGCAGCCGACAGGTCTTTCACCCGGGTGTTCCGATTGACTCCCGCTTTTTCGAGAATCTTGTTCGAGCGGGGCCGCCCGATCCCGAAGATGTAGGTCAAACCGATCTCCACCCGTTTGCTGGGGGGAAGATCTACGCCGACGATTCGTGCCACGGTCTCGCCTCCTATCCCTGACGCTGCTTGTGTTTCGGATTCTCGCAGATCACCCGGACGACACCCACTCGCCGGACGATTTTGCATTTCGGACAAATTTTCCGCACTGACGCTCGAACCTTCATGACTGAACTCTCCTGCTCCCCCGGTTCACCGGGGGAAACCGCGGCCGCACGAACTGCGCCGCGCTGGTGCTATTTGTGGCGATAAACGATCCGGCCTCTCGATACGTCATACGGCGAAAGCTCGACGAGAACCTTGTCCCCCGGCAGGATGCGGATGAAATTTTTTCGCATCTTTCCCGAAACGTGGGCGAGCACCCGATGCTTGCTCTCCAGTTCAACCTTGAACATTGCGTTGGGCAACGTCTCGATGACGGTGGCCGTGACCTCGATCGCTTCTTCCTTCGTCATCAATTCTCCAACCTCGATTACCTCGAAACCACCTCGACCATCGCGGGAGAGCCGAGGATTTTCGCCCCGTCCTGCGTGATCACGATCGAGTGCTCGAAATGAGCCGACAATTTCCCGTCGGCCGTGCGAACCGTCCAGCCATCCGGGTCGACCGCAGTCCGGGACGTCCCCAGATTCAGCATCGGCTCGATCGCGAGAACCATCCCCTCGCGCAGGTTCGGTCCCGGCCGCCCCGGCCAGTAGTTCGGAACCTGCGGTTCTTCATGGAGAGCGGTTCCGACTCCGTGTCCGACATAGTCACGAACCACTCCATACCCCTTCGCTTCAGCAAAATTCTGAACGGCCATACCAATGTTGTTCAAGGGCTTCCCCGGAACCGCGCTCGCAATTCCCTGATGCAGGGAATCGCGAGTGGCGTCGATGAGCTTCCGGGCCTCTTCGGAAATCCGGCCGACGCCTACGGTGACGGCCGCATCCCCATAGTACCCCTCGACGATGGCTCCGAGATCGAGTCCGATGATATCTCCGGCGGCGAGCTTCCGTTTCCGGTTCGGGATGCCGTGAACGACCTCATCATTGACCGAGGCGCAAAGTGTCTTCGGATACCCGTGATATCCCTTGAAAGCCGAAAGCGCGCCACGTTTTCGAATTTCAGAATCTGCAATCTGATCGAGGTCCTCGGTGGAAACACCCGGCGCAACGGCCTTTTCGAGGATCTCCAGAACTTCCCGAACGATGACGTTGGCTCGTTCGAGAAGGGCGATCTCTCTCTGGCTCTTGACCGGAATCATGATCGACCCTTGGAAGCCATCGCCAGTTCCCCGATACGGGCAGCCACTTCTTCGATCGGGCGGGTTCCGTCGACTGCCAGAAGAATCCCGCGGGACCGATACCAATCCACGAGGGGCGCGGTCTTTTCGTCGTAAACCAGAATTCTGGTTCTGGTGGCATCCGGCCGGTCGTCTTCGCGAAGGATGAGCGAACCGCCGCAGGCATCGCAGACTCCTTCGACGCTCGAGGGTTTCGCGCTCACGTGAAACACGGCGTTGCAACCCGGACACGATCTTCGGCCGGCGATTCGTTCCACGATGGTTTCGACGGGAACGTCGATGAGAACAGCGGCATGGAGCGGCGTTCCGGAAAGTTCGAGATTTTTCTCGAGGGCCTCGGCTTGCGGGACCGTGCGAGGAAACCCGTCGAGAATGAAGCCCGCCGCTGCGTCGCTTTTCGTCAACCGTTCGCGGATGATTCCGATCACGAGCTCGTCGGGAACCAGCCCGCCCGACTTCATGATGGGATCGGCTTTCTTCCCGAGGCCGGTACCCGCCCGAACCGCTTCGCGAAGCATGTCCCCTGTCGAGAGTTGGGGAATACCATGATCGGACGCGAGTCGCGCCGCCTGGGTCCCTTTCCCCGATCCGGGTCTCCCGAGAAGAACCAGCCTCACTTACTGCCTCCGGCCCCGAATGCGGCCGCGTGACAGGAATCCGTCGTAGTTCCTCATCACGAGTTGACTCTCGATCTGCTGAACCGTATCCATCGCGACGCCGACCACGATCAGGAGTGACGTTCCTCCGAAATAAAATTTCACGTTGAGACCTTCCGTGATGAACTTCGGCAAAGCTCGATCGAGAAACGGACCAATGAGCGGAATCGGTTCCACCTTGAAACCCGCCATCAGGAATTCCGGAATGAGAGCGACGAGTGCGAGGTAGATCGCTCCGACGACGGTGATCCGCGTGAGAACCCGGTCGATGTAATCGGCTGTCTTTCGTCCGGGGCGGATTCCAGGAATGAACCCTCCGTACTTCCGCATGTTTTCCGCGGTGTCGTTCGGATTGAAGATGATCGACGTATAGAAGTAACAAAAGAAAATGATTCCGCTCAGGTACAGAAGATTGTACAGCGGCTGTCCCCAGCGAAGAGAATCCGCAACGGCTTTGACATAAGGGTTCTGGAACACGCTCCCCAAAGTGGCAGGAATTTGAATCAGGGACGCGGCGAAAATCACAGGGATGACCCCCCCGATATTGAGCCTCAAGGGGAGATAGGTATTCTGACCGCCGTAAACCCGCCGTCCCACGACACGCTTCGCATACTGGACGGGGATTCGACGTTGCGCGCGCTCCATGTAGATGATCGCCGCAACCACCGCCACCATGAACACCACCAAAAGCAGCACCGTCACGAGCCCGATACTGTTGGTCTTGATGTCCTGAACGGTTTGAAAAATGGCCCGGGGAAGTCCGACGACGATTCCGGCGTAGATGATGAGCGAAATGCCGTTGCCGATCCCCCGTTCGGTGATCTGCTCTCCAAGCCACATCACGAAAGCGGTTCCAGTCGTCAGGGTCAGGATCGTCATCAGGAGAAAGCCCATTCCAGGGCTCGGAACCAGTGGGGCTCCTCCGGGAGCGACCGTCTTGGGATTCTGGAGCCAGAGCCCGATACCCAGAGACTGAACGATCGAAAGAGCGACCGTCGAATAACGGGTGTAAGACGTGATCTTCCTCCGCCCCATCTCTCCTTCTTTGGACAGTTTCTCGAGATAGGGCCAGACGACCGTCAAGAGCTGGAGGATGATCGACGCCGAGATGTACGGCATGATTCCAAGAGCAAAGACCGAAAGACGCTTCAAAGCGCCGCCCGAGAAAATATCGAGGAACCCGAAGAGGCTCCCTCCGGCTTGATTGAAGAATTCCTTCAGAGCCTGCGGATCCACTCCCGGTGTCGGAATGTGCGATCCAATCCGGTAAACCGCCAGAAGCCCGAACGTGAACAGCACCCTCTTCCGGAGGTCGGGCACCGCGAAGATGTTCCGGAAACTCTGGAAGATGTTGTTCACTGCCCGAGAACCTCACAACGGCCGCCGGCCGCTTCAATCTTCACCTTCGCCTGCGCCGAGAAATGATGAGCCGAGACCACGAGCGGTTTCGAAACCGCTCCGGTGGCGAGAACCCGAACCCCGTCGACGCGGCGTTTAATGATTCCGGCGTGAATGAGCGCGGCCAGATCGACCGTCGCCCCCGCCTCGAAAATGCGTTCGAGCTGACGGAGATTCACTTCGGCCCATTCTTTTCGAAAAATATTGGTGAATCCGCGTTTCGGAACGCGGCGATGAAGGGGCATCTGGCCTCCTTCGAAACCGCGCTTTTGAGAAAAGCCGGATCGGGACTTCTGCCCTTTTTCCCCTCGGCCCGAAGTCTTTCCGAGCCCCGAGCCAACACCGCGACCGACGCGCTTGGGTGCGGTACGCGATCCCTTGGCCGGTTTCAGATTATCGAGTCCCATGATCGTTGTCTCCCTCGCTTATCCCTGTTTCGCTGATTCCGCGACCGAAACCAGGTGACGAACCTTCAAAATCATTCCTCGAATTTCAGGCGTGTCCTGGCGAACGACGGTGTGCCGGATTCGCCGAAGCCCGATACCTTTGAGGCAAGCCTTCTGATCCTTCGGAGCCTGACATCCGCTCCGAAGCTGAGTGATCGCGAGGGTCGCGACAGGAGCTGCCTTTTTCGCGGCCGTTGCGCTTTTTTCTTTCTTGCTCGTCGCCATAAATTCCTCTAACTCGTCTTCTCGGGTGCCGCCGTCGAGGTGGTGCGGCTTTCATCGGGTGCGATCTTCGGCTCGGCCGCCGCCGGAGTTTCGTCCCGCCCCTTGCCCAACGCTCCTCGAATCTGTTTCTCGTCGCGAAGCATTTTGAGGGCCTCGAACGTCGCCTTGACCACGTTATGGGGATTGGCCGTGCCGAGTGATTTGGTCAGGATGTCGGAAATGCCGGCCGACTCGACGACGGCCCGGACAGCTCCACCCGCGATGACCCCGGTTCCTTCCGAAGCGGGCTTCATGAGAACGCGTCCGGCCCCGAAATGTCCCAGGACGGCGTGGGGAATGGTCTTCCCCTTCCGAGGCACGACGATCATGCTCTTCTTCGCGCTCTCGATTCCCTTACGGATCGCCTGCGCGACTTCTTTCGCTTTTCCGGCGCCGTAACCAACCCGGCCATTTCCGTCACCGACGACGACGAGAGCGGAGAACGAAAAGTTCTTACCACCCTTGACGACCTTCGTCACACGGTTGATGTGGACGACATGATCGATGAACTCGGACGAACCTTCTCTGTCTCTCGCCATCGGAATCCTCTTCCCTCAGATTGTCAGAACTTGAGGCCGCCCTCCCGGGCTGCCTCCGCCAACGCCTTGATCCGGCCGTGATATTCGTACCCGCCGCGATCGAAGACCACGGACACGAGCCCCTTTTGTTTTGCCTTTTCAGCGATGGTCTTCCCGACGAGCTTCGCCGCTTCGATCGTCCCGCCGCTCTTGACCTTCGATTTCAACGTCTCATCGCTCGACGACGCGGCGGCGAGCGTCTTCATCGCCTCGTCGTCGATCATCTGAACGTAGATGTACTTGTTGCTCTTGAACACCGCGAGGCGGGGCCGCGCAGCCGTTCCCTTGACCGTTTTCCGGACGCGAAGGTGAATTTTTTCGCGCCGCTCTGCCTTCTTGATCGTCTTTTTCATGTTCTGTCGACCTTCATCTTCCAGTCCCGGCTCACTTACCGCCGGCCTTGCCCGCCTTCTTGCGGAGCACTTCGTTGCTGTACTTGATTCCCTTCCCCTTGTAAACGTCCGGGGGACGGAACTCTCGAATTTCTGCAGCGACCTGCCCCACCGATTGACGGTCGACACCGGAAATCACGACGTGGTTCGTCTTGGGGTCGATGACGATGTCGATTCCTTTCGGAATCGGATAAATCACCGGGTGACTGTAACCGAGAGCGAAAACCACCTCTCTCCCCTTGACCTCGCCTTTGAATCCGACACCGACGATGTCCAGCTCTTTCTTGAATCCCAGGGAAACGCCGTTGACGGCATTGGCGATCAACGCCCGCACGAGACCGTGGGCCGCCCTCATTTTCGGCAGATCACCTGATCTCGCAACCTTCACCTGAGTTCCCTCGATGGCGACCGTGATCCCGGCGACGATCGGCGATTTCATCTCGCCCTTCGGCCCTTTCACCGACACGACGTCACCCGCCACGGAGACGGAGACACCTTTCGGGATTTCGACTGGAGACTTACCAACTCGCGACATGATCGACTCCTACCAGACCTTGCAGACGACCTCGCCGCCAATACCCTGGCGGCGGGCCTCCCGTCCGGTCATCAGACCTTTCGAGGTGGAAATGATGGAGATACCCAGCCCACCCAGCACTTCGGGAATTTCGCTGGTCGGCTTGTAAAGGCGGCGTCCCGATCGGCTGGCTCTCTCGATTCCGCCGATGACACTCTCTCCCGAGCCGTCGTATTTGAGATAAACCCGGAGCGTGCCCGCGAATCGATTCTCGAGCACCTTGAAATTGCGTACGTACCCCTCGTCCTTCAACAATCGGGCGATTTCCACCTTGAGCTTCGAGGAGGGAAGGTCGATCTTGTCGTGCCGCGCGCGAAGCGCGTTGCGAAGACGGGTCAACAAATCGGAAATCGGGTCGGTTTGGCTCATCCTATCCTCACTCTCACCAGGTCGCCTTGACGACTCCGGGGATGTACCCCTCGAGCGCCAGCTTCCGGAAACAGATTCGACACAGTGAAAACTTGCGGTAGAAACCTCGAGGGCGGCCGCAGACCCGGCACCGGTTGTGTCGGCGAACCTCGAACTTGGGTTTCCGTTGAAAAGCTTTGATCATCGCGGCTCGTCTAGCCATCGGTCTCCCCTTCTACTTACTTTCCGAACGGCATCCCGAGCTCTTTGAGGAGGAATCGGGATTGCTCATCCGAGCCGGAGTTGGTCACGATCGTCACATTGAGACCCTTCACCTTGTCGACCTTGTTGTAGTCGATCTCGGGAAAGATGAGATGGTCTCTCACACCCAGTGTGTAATTTCCTCTTCCGTCGAACGATTTCGCCGGAACGCCGCGGAAGTCGCGAACCCGGGGAAGCGCGATGTTGATCAGCCGGTCGAGAAACTCGTACATCCGGTCGCCGCGCAGGGTGACCGACGTACCGATCGGCATTCCTTCGCGAAGCTTGAACGTCGCGATCGACTTTTTCGCTTTCCGAATCACCGGTTTCTGCGCGGCAATCGACGTCAGCTCTTCGACCGCCGTATCGAGAATCTTGACGTTGGCGATCGCGTCCCCGACACCCATGTTGAGAACGATCTTCTCGAGTTTCGGAACCGCCATCACGTTGTCGATTCCAAACTCTTTCCGCAGCTTCGGAACGACTTCTTTCTGGTACTTCTCTCGCAACCTGGCAGCCATCAGTCTCTCCTGCACCGGAGGCCAAGGGCCTCCCGACATCTTCCTGCTTCGATCACTTGTCGAACGCCGATCTGCAACGAACGCAGTAACGGACCGCGACTCCGTCGTTGTCGCGCCGCGACCCGACCCGGGTCGACTTGCCGCATTCCTTGCAGACCACCGCCACGTTTGAAATCGAGATGGGCGCCTCTTTCTCGAGGATCCCTCCCTTGATGTTTTTCTGGGGATTCGGGCGGGTGTGGCGCTTGACCATGTTCACCTGCTCGACCACCGCTTTGGCCTTTTCGGGAAGCACACGCAAAACACGTCCGCGCTTGCCGCGATCACGCCCCGTCAGAACTTCGACGGTATCGTTCTTTTTGATGCTCACGTTTGCAGTCATAACTCGTTTCCCTTCACCCACCCGGGCGGCGCTCGTCCGCCCCGGAGAATTTTCCTAGATCACTTCCGGAGCCAGCGAAATGATTTTCATGAACTTGCGCTCCCGGAGCTCTCTCGCCACCGGGCCGAACACGCGGGTACCGACCGGTTCTTTCGCGTCGTTGATGATGACGGCCGAATTCCGGTCGAATCGGATGTAGGAACCATCCCGCCGGCGCTGTTCTCGAACCGTTCGAACGATGACGGCCTTCACGACCGTCCCCTTCTTCACGGTTCCATCCGGAGCGGCTTCCTTGACCGAACAGGTGATGATGTCGCCGAGACGAGCGTATCTACCCGCCGAACCTCCCCGCATCTTGATGCAGAAGATTTTCTTGGCGCCGGTGTTGTCTGCGACTTCGAGGATCGTTCCCATCTGAATCATGCATCACCCCCGGGGCGATTCGCCCCTGGCTTATTCATTTCGCCTTCTCGATAATCCGCACCAGCCGCCAGCGCTTTCGCGCGGACATCGGACGGGTTTCCACGATTTCGACCTTGTCTCCCACCGAGCAGGCTTCCTTCTCGTCGTGGGCCATGAACTTCGAACGCCGGCCGATGAATTTCTCGTACATCGGATGTTTCACGCGCCGATCGACCTGAACAATGATGGTCTTGTCCATCGCGTCGGAAACGACAAACCCGATCTTCGACACGTGCTCTCGACGGGCGGTGCTCTCGGGGTTCGGGTTCGAAACTGCTGATTCGCTCATGACTCTCCTCGAAAACTCTTGATCCGTTTACTTCTTAGCTTTCGCGGCGGCGCCGCGGCTGGTCTTCTTCTCTTCGGCCGGCGCGGCGCTGGCGGGTTTCTTCGCCTTGACCTTTTCGGCCGGTGCGGGCTTCGGCTTCGAAGCCGGCTTCTTCGCCGCTGCCGGCTTTGGAGCCGGAGCGGGCTTCGCGACTGCAGGCCGGCCGAGCTGGACTTGCCGCTTCAGAGTGGCAATCCGCGCCAGATCGCGACGGATATCGCGAAGTTTCGAGGGCTTCTCGAGTTGCCCGATCGACTGTTTGACTCGGAGGTCGTACAGCGACCGCTTGAGCTCTGCGGTTCTCGAATCGTACCGCTCGGGATCGAGCTCCACGATCGCTTTCATCGCCTTGTTCACTTGTGAGCCTCCAACGCGTGTCGGGATACGAAACGAGTCTTGATCCCGAGCTTGTGAGAGGCGAGCTTCATCGCCTCGCGGGCGATCAGTTCTTCGACTCCCTCGATTTCAAACAGAATCCGCGCCGGTTTCACCACGGCCACCCAGGCCTCGGGCGCCCCTTTTCCCTTACCCATACGGGTTTCAGCGGGCTTTTTGGTGATCGGCTTGTCGGGAAACACTCGAATCCAGATCTTTCCGCCTCGCTTGACGTGCCGGGTCATCGCGATCCGGCTGGCTTCGATCTGGCGGGCCGTGACCCACCCCGGCTCGAGCGCCTGCAATGCGAAATCCCCGAACGCGATCGTCGACCCGCGGAAAGCCACTCCGCGGCGGCGTCCCCGCTGTTGTTTTCGAAACTTGACCTTCGACGGCATCAACATGACTGATCTCTCCGAGCCTGCGGAATGCTAAGCAGCGCGCTTTCGATTCCGCGTTTTGTACATGTCGCCTTTGTAAATCCACACCTTGACGCCGATGATTCCGTACGTCGTCCGGGCTTCGGCGAAGCCGTAATCAATGTCCGCCCGAAGCGTATGCAGGGGCAAACGTCCGTCCTGATACCATTCCGAGCGAGCGATTTCGGCGCCGTTGAGCCTTCCGCTGACCCGGATCTTCACGCCCTGGGCTCCGAAGCGGAACGACGATTCCATCGCCTTCTTCATCGCCCGCCGAAATGCGACCCGTCGCTCGAGCTGGAGAGCGACCGACTCGGAAACGAGCTGGGCGTCGGTCTCGGGGCGCTGAATTTCTTGAATATTGATGTGAATGTCACTCTTGGTCCGCTTCTGCAAATCGTCCCGAAGCTTGTCCACCTCGGCGCCCTTTTTCCCGATGATGATTCCGGGACGGGACGTCAGGACGTTCACTTTGAGCTTCGAAGCGGCCCGCTCGATCTCGATCTCGGAAACTCCCGCATGAGAAAGGCGCTTCTTCAGGTCGCGACGAAGCGCAAGGTCTTCGTGGAGAGTCTTCGCGTACGTCTTCTCCGCGTACCAGCGCGAATGCCACGTCCGGTTGTAGCCGAGCCGAAATCCGTAAGGATGAACTTTCTGACCCAAGGCGCCCCTCCGCTCACTCTGCGGCCCGGGCGCGCGCGCCCGAGGCAAGTTTGTTGTTCTTCACTTTGTCGGCGTTCTTCATATGACCTGCCGATTTTGGTTTTTCGATCACGGGCGGCCTTTCGGCCACCATCACCGTGACATGGCTCCGTCGTTTCAGGATTCGATAAGCACGCCCCATCGGCGCCGGGCGAATTCGTTTTTCCATGGGACCGCCGTCGACGAAAATTCTCGAGACGAAGAGCTCGTCCACGTCGACACTCGGATTCTTCTGTTCGGCATTCGCAATCGCCGACCGGAGAAGAATTTCGAGATCCTTCGAAACCGCTTTCGGGGTCGTTCGAAGGATCTGCAACGCATCCGCAGCCGATCTCCCGCGGATCAAATCCGCGACGAGACGCACCTTTTGCGCCGATGACTTTAAGTGACGGAGTCTTGCAACGGCTTCCATCGTCCCCCCTTACTTGGCGGCCTTCGCCGGCGCAGCCGGAGCAGCGGCGGGCGTTTCAGCCTTCTTCCCGCTGTGCCCCTTGAACGTCCGGGTCGGAGCAAACTCTCCGAGCTTGTGTCCGACCATGTTTTCAGAAATGTAGACCGGAACGAATTTCTTCCCGTTGTGGACCGCAAGCGTGTGGCCGACCATGTCCGGGATGATCGTCGAGCGGCGCGACCAGGTTTTTACGACTTTCTTCTCTCGGGCGGCATTCATCGTTTCGATCCGCTTCAGGAGCGGAGCGTCGATGAACGGACCCTTCTTGACTGAACGTGCCATGGTCTTGGGGCTCCCTCTCTACTTCCGGCGCTTCACGATCACGCGATCGGTTCGTTTGTTGTTGCGGGTCTTGAATCCTTTTGTCTTCCATCCCCACGGCGAGCACGGGTGCCGCCCCCCCGAGGTCTTTCCTTCACCGCCGCCCATGGGATGGTCGACGGGGTTCATGACGACACCGCGATTGTGAGGTTTCCATCCGAGCCAGCGGCTTCGCCCGGCCTTTCCAATCGAAATCTTTTCGTGGTCGAGATTCCCGACCTGGCCGATCGTTGCGTAACAACGGACGTCGACGATCCGAACTTCTCCGGAGGGCAACCGAAGCTGGGCGACGCCCTCTTCGCGTGCCATCAGTTGCGCCGCAGCGCCTGCGGAACGAACCATCTGTCCCCCGGCGCCGACTTTGAGCTCGACGTTGTGAATCATGGTGCCGACCGGAATGTTCGACAGCGGAAGTGCATTGCCCGGAAGAATGTCGACCCCGTCTCCGGCCTCCACCTTGTTTCCGACGGCGATTCCGTTTGGCGCCAGGATGTATCGTTTCTCGCCGTCGGCGTAATGAAGCAACGCGATTCGTGCCGACCTGTTCGGGTCGTACTCGATCGCAGACACGGTGGCGGGAACTCCGCGCTTGTCCCGCTTGAAGTCGATGATCCGATAGCGTTTCTTGTGTCCGCCGCCCCTCCACCACGAGGTCAGCTGTCCGAGATTGTTCCGTCCACCTGTTCGGCGGATGCCTTCGGTGAGCGATTTCTCGGGCTTCGTTTTCGTAATCTCCTCGAACGTCGATACCGAGTGGTATCGGCGGGCGGGGGACGTCGGTTTGTATTTTTTTATCGGCATGGCTTGAATTCCTCGAGTGGTCGACCGATGGTCCGCTAACCTTCGACGAAGTCGGGGGCCTTTTCACCCGCCCGGAGCTGAATGACTGCTTTTTTTCGGTCCGACTTGTAACCGACCACGCGCCCCATTCGGCGCATCTTTCCCCTCACATTCATCGTGCGAACTTCTTCCACCTTCGACTTGTATATCGATTCGAACGCACGCCGAATTTCGATTTTGTTCGCCGAAGGAGCCACCTCGAATACGACGATGTTGCCGCCCTCGGCGAGAAGATGGCTCTTCTCAGTCAAAAGCGGGCGCAGAAGGATCTCGGACGGGCTCTTCATCGGAGGGCCTCCGTGACTTTGGTCAGTGCGGCTTCGGAAACGACGACGAACTTGGCGTTGATCACGTCGTAGACGTTGACTCTGTTGGCAGCGGTGAGAACGAGCTTCGGATTGTTTCGCGTCGCCAGCTCGAGGTTTTCGTTTCCCTTCATGTCGACGACCAGCGCCTTTCCTTCGACCCCGAGACCCTTCAAAGCGATCGCGAGACTCCTGGTCAACCGCTTCCTGCCCGTCGCCTTCAGCTCTTTTTCAGAAGGGACGATCTCGATTCTGTCGAGCACGAGCAATTTCGATTCGGAAACTTTCTGAGAAAGCACGGAGCGAAGCGCGCCCTTTTTCGTCCTCACGTTGACTTTCATCGTGTAGTCGCGCGGATGAGGACCGTGCACCGTGCCTCCCTTTCTCCAGATTGGAGAACGGATCGACCCCATTCGGGCACGTCCGGTGTGCTTCTGCTTCCAGAGCTTTTTCCCGGATCCCGAGACTTCCGATCGAACTTTCGTCGCCGCCGTTCCCGAACGAATTCCGGCCAGGTGCGCCTTGACGACTTCGTAGACGACGTGTTCGTTCCATTCGGCTCCGAAAACGTCTTCGGGCAGCTCGATGTCACGGATCGGCTCGTTCTTCAGATTTCTAACGGTAATGTTCGGCATGTTCCCCTCCTGGCGCCTCGGGCGCTCAGGCCCCCGCTTTTCGAATCCGGAGAATGGCACCGCGCCCGCCCGGCACGGCTCCCCGGATGTAGATCAAGTTCTTCTCCGCGTCGATGCGGGCCACTTGAAGATTCTTCACCGTCACCCGGTCGCCGCCCATTCGACCCGTCATCCGCATTCCCTTGAAAACCCTCGAGGGAAACGCAGAAGAACCGATCGACCCTGGCGCCCGGTGAAACATGGATCCGTGCGACGCCCGTCCGCCGCGAAAGTGGTGCCGCTTGATCACGCCGGCGAACCCTTTCCCTTTCGAGACTCCGACGATGTCGATCTTGTCGCCTTCGGCGAAGATCGAAACTGTGATCGAGTCACCCGCTTTGGCTTCGTCTCCGGAAGCGACGCGAAACTCTGCGAGTCGCCGGACCGGCGCCACGCCCGCCTTTTCGAAGTGCCCCTTCATCGGTTTCGAAATCCGGTTTCCGTTGACCTTTTCGACCAGGCCGATTTGAACGGATTCATAACCGTCTTTTTCCGCCGACTTCCTTTGAACCACGACGCACGGTCCGGCTTCGACAACGGTCACCGGGACGATCGAGCCGTCCGCAGCGAACAGTTGAGTCATTCCCACCTTGCGTCCGAGAATTCCCTGCATCATCTCGCCCTCACTTTCGATTCCGAGCTCCCGCCAAGTGCGGGAATTGGACCCGGAAACGCTTTCTTAGGCAGTCTGCTTCCCAAAGGTCTTGATCTCGACGTCGACTCCTGCCGGAAGCTCGAGCTTCATGAGCGCGTCCACCGTCTGCGAGCTCGGCTCCAGGATGTCGAGAATGCGCTTGTGCGTTCTCATCTCGAACTGCTCCCGCGACTTCTTGTCGACGTGAGGAGAACGATTCACGGTGTATCTCGCGATCTTCGTGGGCAGCGGAATCGGCCCGGCAATGCGTGCACCGGTCCGCAGCGCTGTGTCGACGATTTCGGACGTCGACTGGTCGAGCACCCGGTAGTCGTAAGCTTTGAGTCGAATCCTGATTTTTTCGTTCATCTTTGCCTCGAGCCGGCGCCGTGCGCGCCCATGCGCGCACTTGCCGGAACTTTCACTCGTTATTCGATGATGTCCGTTACGGTTCCGGCGCCCACGGTCCGCCCACCTTCACGGATCGCGAACCGGAGACCTTTATCCATAGCGATCGGAGTGATCAGGTTGATTTCCAGGCCCACGTTGTCGCCCGGCATCACCATCTCC
>Ga0315281_10002739_pt1 | contig 26095 bp, 20 predicted proteins | sample YL17G07_0_MG_FD_204540 | JGI IMG/M metagenome (GOLD analysis project Ga0315281, IMG submission 204540) | Sediment microbial communities from Yellowstone Lake, YNP, Wyoming, USA - YL17G07_0 | ecosystem: Environmental > Aquatic > Freshwater > Lake > Sediment | place: USA: Wyoming | collected... | reverse complement strand
ACGCTGAGGCCATGGTGAATTGTGTCAGACTAATTGGTGAGCGATCAGGGATTGGGAACGAGCTCGCTGAAGGCTCGCTTAGGCTTGCCCGAAGACACGGATACCCAGAGTGCTCGATGAGCGTCAAAGGGCTTGAGATGCCAGGATATGATTCTCGAGGCATCCAGGGAATGGGACTAGCGTTCGCCACTTCCAACAGAGGAGCATGCCACCTTCGCGGATATATGATCTCCGCGGAAGTTCTAGGAAACCCCTGCCTTGTCGACAGATTCAAAACAGACGGAAAAGCGAGCCTCACAATACTCCTTCAAGATATCTCAGCCGCAACGGACTCGATGGTTCTCTGTCGATTCTCGCAGTTCGCTATGAATCCGGGCCACTACGCGCACCTACTTCAGACTGCTACGGGGGTACCCTTCACAGCGATGGATCTGATCAGTATCGGCGAGAGAATCTACAACCTTGAACGCATCTTCAATGCGAGAGACGGCTTCAGTCGAAAGGATGATTTGCTCCCAATGAGGCTCTTGGATACACCGTTGGCGGAGGGGCATTCGAAGAACACAACCGTCGCGCTGGATCCCATGCTCGACGAGTACTACAGGCTCAGAGGATGGACAGCCGACGGTGTACCGACCACAAGTACTCTCTCAGAGGTTAAACTAGGATACGCATCGAAGCAGATCGCGGAGAACTACGAGATCTAGCTGCCTTCGGCGAGTTGGCTGCGATGGCGGGACATGACTTGCGCAATCCCTTGACAAGTATCACAGGCGCAGCATGCTATCTCAACACGAAGCTAGGTCCCAAGCTTGGGACTAGAGGGAAGGAGATGCTTGCTATCATCGAGAAAAGCATTGGATATTCAGACAAGATGGTAAATAGTCTTCTAGAATACTCGCGCGAGTTACGCTCGGAACTAGTGGAGGCCGACGCCCGGTCAATCACAAGAGACGCTTCAGCTCATATGACGGTTCCAGAAGGAATACGCGTTGCGGATTCAACTGGGAACGAACCGAAGATACTGGTCGACGCGGAAAAGATGCGGCGAGTATTACTCAACCTAGTGCAGAAGGCCTTCGACGCCATGCCTGAAGGAGGCACACTCACGATCGCAAGCCAGAAATCGAACGGCAACCTTCAGATTAGCTTCGTAGACTGTGGCGTGGGCATGAAAAAGGAGATAGTGAAGAATCTTTGGAACCCACTGTTCACGACCAAGGCGAAGGGGATGGGGCTTGGTCTGTCGGCTGCAAAACGGTTCGTGGAAGGACACGGGAGCTCAATCAGGGTCGAAAGTCAGCCTGGAAAAGGCTCACCCTTCACAGTAACGCTTCCAATCACGCCGAAGATTGAGGAGATGAAGAAGGGATGACAGATACAGAACAGGTGAGGATCCTCATCGTGGATGATGACGAGACGATACGCAAATCCATCACAACTGTCTTGGAAGAGAAAGGCTACCTTGCCGACACTGCTGAGAATGGACAAGCAGCAATTAGGAAATCGGAGAAAGAGGTCTACCACTTGGCCTTGATTGACATACGGCTCCCGGACATGGATGGCGTGCAACTGTTGACCGCGTTGAAAGAAACCACTCCCAAGATGGTCATGATAATCATCACAGGCTATCCTTCGTTGCAGAACGCTGTGGAAGCCGTGAACAAAGGGGCAGACGGATACATAGTCAAGCCGATCAAGATGGGTGAGCTTCTAGCCATGATCAAGGAGCATCTGAAGAAACAGCAGGAAGCAGGAAAGTACACTGAACAGAAAGTTGTCGAGTTCATCGAAACGCGTGCCAAAGAACTAGAGACCCGCAAATAGTATCTTGCCGAATGTCAACGGTAAGCCTGATCTGTCGCGTGAGCGGAAAGTCTGACGAGGGTTCCGATTGGCCAGAGACGTAGTTTGCAATATGGGAGTAGAGGAAAGGACGGCGAAGTGGAGGTCTGAATATGAGGCGAAAACCTACTACTTCTGTTCGCCCATATGCAAACAGAAGTTTGACAGAAGCCCTGAGAAGTTCGTCAAGCCCGCATAGGGTGTGCAGATCCGCTAGGTCCGCGTGGGCAGACGGCTCATGAAATCTGTCATGTACTGGACTCCTAGACGCGGACTCGACAAGACTGGCACATGCATCTCGCTGGGTTTCATCGTATCCAGAACTCTTGCCATCGAGGCTTGAGCCAGCACTATCACGTCAGTCTTCGCATCGAGTTCACGCAAGGACTGGCTGACTATACGATCATGAGTCGATGTGTCTCCACCAACAACAGCCTCAAACGCGCCTTCACAGAGCTTGGACGTGACCGTGTGCTTTTCCCCGGTTAGTGCTGCCTTTCGCTCGATCAGTTCGGTAGTGGGTTTGAGGGTTGTCGCAAGAGTTGCGGCGACGCCGATCCTCGCACCTGTCTGAACTGCTTTCTCAGCCATTGGTTCATCAACACGGATCACTGGGATCCCGATCATGGGACGAGCTGCCTCGACACACGGTCCCATCGAAGAACAGGTAACCAACACGGCATCGGCGCCAGCCTCTTCGGCTCCGCGCAAATAGCTCGCGAGCCGCCTGTACGTAGCGGGACTGGGCGCGCCTTCTCGAATCGTATTCTTCAGCAGGCTTTCGTCAATGATGTGGTATATCTCAACGTTAGGCATCAGTTCTGTGCACAGTTGCTGAAAGGTGGTTGTGAGTCCGGCCACCGTGTGCAGCAGTGCTAACTTCTTCTTAGTGATCGCCATGCCTCGTGCAATCCTCAGCTAGTCCCTCCAAGGTATCCTCCAATAATCGTTTCCGTGACAGTCAAATGCGAGTCTGCTACAGGACGCTCCCTATATGAAGATGCTGGGAGAGGTTCACAGTGCACTTCTACGTGACATTGACGAATGACTGTAATATGAAGTGCAGGTATTGCTACGGGAAGGCCTGCGAAGATTTCGGCAGTGATTTCCGCGACCTCGCGATCGACTACTCGCTCCCCAGCTCGATAGCGTACGATACAGAAACACTGCGGAAATTCATGCAAAGAGACCGAGACCCTGCAATCGTATTCTATGGCGGCGAACCGCTGCTTCAGATTGATAGGCTTAGAGAAATCATGGATCAGTTGCCCCACTGTAGATTCATGATTCAGACCAATGGGCTCCTGCTCGGTAAGCTGGAACCTGAGTATGTCAACAAGTTCGAGACGATCCTTGTCTCAGTTGATGGCGACGAGGCGTTAACGGATTACTACAGGGGAAAAGGAACCTACCGTAATGTTGCGAAGAACGTTCTGAGAATTCGCGAGAACGGTTTCAAGGGAGAGATTGTCGCGCGGATGACGGTCGGAGAGGAAACCGACATCGACCGCCAAGTCATTGCCTTGATTCAGAGCAGCGATCTGCCTGTGTCGTCAGTTCACTGGCAACTTGACGCACTGTTTTGGCAGAATGATTTCCCAAAACGGCGGTTCGCTGAATGGGCTACAGAGAGTTACAATCCTCGTCTGAGGCAACTCATTCGCGTCTGGATTGAGTGCATGAAGAACAATGGAGAAGTCTTGAGACTCTACCCACTTGTAGGCGTCATGCAATCTCTCCTGCAGAATGAATCGAGTCCACTCCGCTGCGGTGCTGGATGGGTCATGTTCAACATCCAGACGGATGGCAACATAACCCCGTGTCCAGTAATGGCCGGCATGAAAGACTTCTACTTGGGCAATATTCGAGAAACATCTCCCCAGTGCTTAAAAGACGCTGTGTTTGTGTCCAAACCCTGCACGGAATGCGAGATCTATCAGACCTGTGGGGGACGATGCCTCTACGCAAATGCCACCAAACTATGGGGCGATGAAGGATTCAGCCAAGTCTGCGGCACCGTCAAGAACATGGTGGACGCTTTGCGTGAGACCGTGCCGGAGATCAGGCGTCTGATAGGAGAGGGAAGCGTCCGCATGGAGGACTTCCAATATCCGAGACACAATAGTTGCGAAATAATCCCGTAGCCGCTGGGATTGGCCTTCTTCGAGGCCGCAAATCCAACTCACAGGCGGACCCGAAGTGGCATCGTGCACAATCTCTTGCGAAACCCGGGCCATTCCGGGTCTCGCTTTGTCATGATCAGTGGAATGTGCACCTGAGTTTGGCGGAACGTTTATTCGCTTTTACCCATCTTCCGTCAGTGGGAACGCCAGATGTCTTACTTCTATATCCCTAGACCGCCGTTGGCGTGTACTTACCTATTGCCCATGCAGTATCTCGTTGCTCAACCCCCGGAGCTCTATTATCAACCGCCACCGCAGGGGTACGTGTATCAGCCCCCGCCGGTCGGTTATGTGTATCAGCCTCCGCCCCAGATGTGTCTCGTTCAACCTCCGGGCCAGTTCTACTACTATCAGCCTCCGACAGTCAGGATCCAGTGAACAGATCCTATCCATGTTTCTGAACTGCTTTCACGAAGGCTAGGACATTCTCCCACTTGACTCCAGGTTCAAGATCATACGCTGGGGCTATCACGAGTCCCCCTCCGCTACCAACCGTCTCGATGCGATCCTTCACTTCACATTCGATTGCGCTTGGCGTCCCGTATACCCAGCCTGAAGCGGTTCCGACAGTTCCCCAGAATGCGAGTTTGCTTCCGTATCTCTCCTTCAGCGCTGCCGGGTCCATGACATCAGGTTGAACGGGGTTTATCGCATTGACTCCTATCTCGATCAAGTCGGGAATAATGGGTTCGATGTATCCATCGCTATGGTAGAGAATCTGTACTGACGAGTTTTCAGCTCGGGCTGCACTGATTATCTGAGAGAGAGGATCTTTCAGGAACCGACGCCAGAGATCAGGCCCCATCATCATGCGACTAGGCTCGCCTACGTCATCGTCAAGACAGATCACATCAACCCCAGCAGCGGCAAGGATTGCCACGCTCTGAGAGGCGATTTTGGCAAGCTGGTGGAACAGGTAGTCGACAAGTTGGGGGTTGCGAAAGAAATCCGACATCAGTTGCTCGAATCCTCTCAATCGCTGGGCTGCCTCGAAAATTTCTCCTCCCATGTGTGGAGGAAGGCCCGCTGCGGCCAATCCTCTCGAATGGATCTTCTGGGCCTTCTCTTTCAAATGTTGATGGCGACGTTTCTCGAGGAGATTCGGGAAAGAGAATGATTTCACATCAGCGAGTGTACGAGCACCTGCGAGAGGCTCAGATCCGGCTGTTTCTGGGTGATATCCCCATTCGGAGTATATTCTTAGCGTCCTAAGATTCCCGACGGTCATGTGAGTGGGTAGGCGTTCCAAGTATTGTAGAAACTTGCCTTGTTCGATTGGCGGTTCAAACTCCACGAATCGAATATCCGTCCCGAGTTGTTCATCCGCATCTTTACCTCCTGTCTGAGGAAGCATGGTCGGATAGAAAGAGAGCGCCATGGGAACTCTATCGGGCTCATGAAGCGATATTGCGGTCAGTACGCGTTCTCGGGACGTGAGGTGTTCTCTTCGAGGAACGCGGCCCATCTACGTCACGTTTGGCTTGTCAGTCTCCACCATAATCATGGGATTGTGAAGTACATTCGTCTGTTGCTCTTGCCCTTGTTCTCGAATTTCAGCGGTTCTATCTTGCCGACTTCGCCGAGGTTCTTCACGTGCACTCCACCGTCAGCTTGCAGATCATGTCCTTCGATCTCTACTATTCGAAGGTCCTTAACGTCAGGTGGCATCACGCTGGCGAGTTTGGTTATGCCCGGTATCTTGAGTGCTTCATCCCTTTTCATGAAGTACGTCTTCACAGGCGGATTCTCGGCGATCGCTTCGTTTGCTTGAGTGCAATAGACGAGCATCTTCTCCCTATCAAAATCGTCTAGGCTGAAGTCGATCCTGGACTTGTCTGGCTCTATCTGGTTTCCCGTGATGAGCGCACCGGTCTCCTTGTTGAAAATGGCGCTCAACAGGTGGGCTGAAGTGTGCATCCTCATTATTCTGTGCCTTCTGTTCCAATCGAGCGCGCCGTGGACTGTATTTCCAGCAGCTAGCGAGTGCGTTCCCTCCAAAATGTGTGCGATGGAATCTGTGCTTGCTTTGATCGTGTCGAGGACTCTCACCCCGTCTAACGTTCCCAGGTCGCCAACTAGACCTCCGCCTCGGGGATTGAATGCGGTCTGGTCCAGCACAACCTGATTGCCATCGACAGAGCTAACTGTGGCATCAAACTCCCTGACGTATGCGTCTTCCCAGAACAACTTCCTCGTCATATGACAGACAGGGAGTAGGCAGTTCAGCGGCAAGAAAAAGGTTTGCCACTTGCGTATGTGTGAAATATGAGCGAAACAGAACTGAATTGGGCTGTTGGGTCTTGATGAGCCGCACTGAGCTGGTCGATGCAGCAACAGGCAGGGCTCCGGCGGATCTTGTAATCAGGGGAGTCACACTTGTCAACGTCTACTCGCGGGAGTTCTCTCCCAATACAACGATTGTAGTGAAAGGTACAAGAATTGCCGCCGTCGGCGACTATGAGCCGCTGGTCGGACCTAAGTCCGTGGTGGTTGAAGCAGATCAGCACTATGCACTTCCAGGGTTGATTGACGGGCATATTCACATAGAAAGCACGATGCTCGACCCGGTGGAATTTGCCCGGGTCGTACTTCCAAGAGGAACGACGGCCGTCATGATCGATCCACACGAGATCGCAAATGTCCTCGGAGTAAACGGTGTCCGGCTCATGATAACACGAACCCAGAGAATCCCATTGAAGGTCTACGTCCAAGCGCCATCATGCGTTCCATCGACGAAGAATCTAGAAACGGCAGGCGCGAGGATCGGACCTAAAGAAGTCCAGAAGATGCTCAAATGGCCAAGGATCGTTGGCCTTGGCGAGGTCATGAATTACCCTGGCGTTCTCGCAGGAGAGCGCAACCTTCGACTAATGATCGAAGAGACCCAACATGCGCGAAAGGTTGTGGAAGGACATGCACCGGGTTTGTTAGGTAAGGAACTGAGCGGATATCTCTCTGCAGGAATCAGTGGGGATCACGAAAGCACAACCGAGCAAGAACTTGTTGAGAAGATTCGTCTCGGATGCGTAGTGGAAATCAGAGAAGGATCCACTTCGCATAATCTGTCGGCGCTCATTCACGCCATCAAGAGTCACAGTCTGAGTTCAAGACGGGCGATCTTGGTCTCCGACGATCGGCATGCAAGCGATCTCATGAGTCTGGGTCACATGGATCACAACGTAAGAAGAGCGATCGAGGAGGGCATGGATCCAATTGACGCCATCACGATGGCCACGTTGAACACAGCGGAGCATTTCAGAGTAGATGATGAGATCGGCGGAATAGCACCTGGAAAGCGGGCTGATATCGTCCTGACCAGAGACCTCTCCAGGATGAAAGTTGGAACCGTGATCGCAGACGGACGAATAGTGGCCAAGGACGGAGTTCTCGCCACAAAGATCAACTCACCTCCTTTTGCTCCACGATCACTTAGAACGGTCCGGCTGAGGCGACAGCTCAAGCCCTCAGATTTCGTAGTCAGGTCAAGCATGAAGGACGGCACGGCGCGGATCGTAGTGATCGACACGTCAGGTGAGATACTGACAAAGAAGACGTGCCAAGAGATCACGGTCAGGGACTCCCAGATCCAAAGCAATATTGAGCAAGACATTCTGAAGATCGCTGTGATAGAAAGACACAAGCGAACGGGCAACATTGGTCGCGGGTTCGTGAAGGGCTTCCGCATCAAGACCGGTGCGATCTCGAGTAGCGTCGCCCACGATAGCCACAACATCTGCGTTCTGGGAGCGAACGATTCGGACATGGCTCTAGCTGCTAATGAGATCGCAAGAATTCAAGGTGGACTGGTCGCCGCCAAAGACGGCAAGATACTGGCTGAACTTGCGCTGCCATTTGCGGGGCTAATGTCCACGCGACCGATTGAGGAAGTCAACGAAGCCGAGAAACGTCTCTCCGAAACAGCTCGGAGTCTCGGTTGCACATTCTCGTCGCCCTTCATGGTCATGTCATTTCTCTCGCTTGCTGTGATCCCAGAGATACGATTGACTGACAAAGGCATCGTCGATGTTGGCGCCGCGAAGTTAATCCTGATGACGTGCTAGTCAGTCAAACAGTCCGGCCATCAGTACTGCGATATCGGATATTGCGGCGGCGGATCTACTGCACTGTAAAGGGACAGGTTTTAACCGTGCCTTGTGTTCAACCCGGGCGATTCAGCTTGTCACAGCCGGTTGACTCTGAGGGAAACAAGCAAAGGGTCGTCTACCTCGACAATGCGGAGACAACCAGACTAGACCCCGCAATTCTGGATCTAGTCGAAGGATTCATGATAGACAAATACGGCGTTCCGGCCGGTGAATTCGGCTACAAGCTGGAGGAAGAGGCTGGCGAGGCCATCGAACGAGCAAGAGAGACAATAGCGAAGAGAATCAATGCGAGCCCAGAGGAAGTCATCTTCACTTCAGGGGGAACCGAAAGCAACAACATTGCCATCTTGGGAGCAGCACGTTCCAACTACTACAAGGGAAAGCGCCTCATCACAAGCAAGATTGAGCACACATCCATTCTCCGAATTGTCGATAAGCTCACCACGCAGGGTTTCGAGAAGACTCAGCTTGATGTTGATCGCCAAGGTTTCGTTGACCCAAGCTCCCTGAAAGCCAACCTGGAGAACGCTCGGCTGATGTCAGTCCAACACGCAAACCAGGAAATAGGCACGTTACAAGATGTGGCAGCAATAGGAGAGATCGCTCGCAACAGTGGGGTTCTCTTTCACTGCGATGCTGTTCAGTCCTTCGCCAAGGAAAAGATCGACGTTCAAGCGATGAAGATAGACTTGCTTTCCACGTCCTCGCATCTGATCCACGGCCCGAAGGGTGTCGGTGCACTTTATGTGAGGGACGGAGTCAAACTTGAGCCGATCCTCGAAGGAGATGGTAGAGAAAAGGGATTGAGGCCTGGAACACCGAATGTAGCAGGCATTGTTGGCTTCGCGAAAGCTGCAGAGCTGTTGACTGATGAGGATGCCTTGAGGATGCGCCGGCTGAGGGATGAGTTGATCGATTCGCTCTTGGCGATTCCTGACTCCCGTTTGAATGGACCTAAGGGCGATCGCCGGCTCTGTAACAACGTCAACGTTTCCTTCAGGTTCGTGGAGGGTGAGGCGATTCTGATGCACTTGGATCTGAAAGGGCTCGTGGTGAACACTGGCTCAGCATGTTACAGTCAGAAGCTTGAGCCAAGCCATGTTATCCGAGCGATCGGAGGCACGCTCGAAGAGTCTCATAGCTCAACCCGTCTGAGTCTTTCAAAGTGGACGACGAAAGAGGACCTAACCTACGCGACCGAAACGGTCAAACAAGTCGTGGAGACTCTTAGAGCCCAAAGCCCGCTTGCGAGGAGAGCGTATCAGAGGAAGTGATGGCGATGTCTGAAACATTAGCAAAGAAGTTCGGGTACTCCGAAAAAGTGATGGATCATTTCAAGAATCCTAGAAACGTCGGCGTCATGGAGGACGCAGATGTCACATCCAAGGTCGGCAGCGTAGCTTGTGGCGATCTAATCAAACTGTATTTGAAATTCGACCCTGATCGAGATCAGATCAAAGACATAAAGTTCGAGTCATACGGATGCGCCGCCAACATCGCGACAAGCTCCATGATGACAGAGATGGTCAAAGGCAAGACAATCGAGGAGGCAAGGATGGTCACATTCAAGGACATATCAGAAACCCTCGGCGGCCTCCCCAGAATCAAGCTACACTGCGCAGTGCTCTCAAGGCAGGGTCTCGAGACGGCCTTTCTCAAGTACGAGGCAAAGAGAGGACGCGTCAAGATGGACGAACCTTTCATATACAAGATACTACGCGGCGTGCTTGACCCAGTTCAAGGAGTAGACATAATCTCTGCCAAGATACTGCAAGGCACAAAGATCGAGGGCAACAAGATAACGTTGGACCTGAAGGCCAAACCGGACAGTGAACTCGCAAAAAGTCTAGCCGAAGACATGCATGACGCCTTCGAGGGCTTGGATGTCGAGCTTGACCTGAGATTCAAAGAATAGAACTCGAGACTGCACTCGAGCGTAAGATCTGCTGTCATGACTCTAGAGGCTTCCCATTGAACGTCAGGTTTGTCGTCATGCGAACTGAGTTCTTGAGAGTGTTGTGCGCGTAACACATCGATTCTGCTTCCCGAGCTACTTCCCTAATCGCATCTGCACTGGCTGGGCTCTCAATTGCGATCTCGTAGATGATTTCTTCAAAGGCTCCACCCACGCGCCTATCGAAATGCCCTCGAGCCACAGCCTTCATTGAGGTCAATGGGACGTTTTTCGCGATGGCAAGTTTCGCGTACTGGGTCATGAGACATGATGCAGCTCCTGCCACAAAATGGGCAAGAGGCGGGAGACCTGCGTCCGTGCCCCCTCTCTCAGGTGGCTCGTCGATCGTGAAACTGAAGCGTCCGAACGATGCTTTGAAGCGAAGTTGTTCCTCTAGCATAACGTTGATCCGCTGTGTTCCGATCTTGGCCTCGGTGAGATTCCGACGCTCGTTGTCCTCCGCTTTCACAATGGAGACGAGTTTAGGATGAGTCTTCAAAAGTCCCACGCAAGCGGAGATGATTTGCATGCCGACCCTTAAGGCTGGCAGATCTAGTCTTCACCCATTCTTGCGGAGGCCTGTGATTAATGCAAGAAGGGAATTGACCGGTGAGAATCATCGCCCTCCCTTATCATGTCCTGGGAAGCTTCGGTCGCCCTGTTCAATGTCGGTTCCTCGTGCTTGTCGAGAAATGCGCTAATTGCAGTTGAAGCGCCTCAGGAACTTGCCGCGATCCTGAGGGCGCCACATCAAGCATCCTAGAGTGAACCCAAAAATCTGAAATGCATGTAGAAGCATATCAAGGATATCAGCATCTTGAGATCAACTGCTCGAGTGTATTGGATTTGATGTCTCTGTACACTCTGGCGCCACGGGCGCGTAATGGCGAAGACACTCGTCATGCTAGGGAGGGAAAAATGAAATGAGTTTTGAGAGTAGTGGTCGAAAGCGTTTCCGCGACCGTTTCGGAAAAGGTAGGCTCGTCCTCGTTGTAGCGTTGATTGCGATGCTGTCTATTAGCAGTGGCAGCATCCAGCTTCCCATCGTCTTTGGCCATGTCGCTGGCGACACTTTCCAAGGTTGGGCACCGACCCCGCCGACGATCGATGGTGATATTGGTGCTTCGGAATGGCAGACCGCTGCCTCATCCTCATTCTCCATCACCATAGGAGGAAACCCATACGGAGGCACGCTGTATGTGATGAACGATGCGAACAACCTGTACCTTGCTGTCAAGATGGCAGACGCAACTTTCAGCACTGATCCCACGCCCGATGGGGTCGCCTTCTACTTCGATAATCACAACGATGGGATCTTTGGACCTGGTGATGATGGCATTGCGTACATCACAGGTGCGACAGGGTTTCTGGACAGGTTTCTACAGGCGATTCCGACTATGCAAGAAGACGTCGATTTTGGAGGGACGACCGATGGATCCGGGGCAGCCGCTGCACATGGAGGCTACAACCACTTTGAGTTGTCTCATCCTCTGAACTCAGCCGACCTTGCGCATGACTTCAGTCTGCCGCCGTTGAGCACTGTAGGTTTCACGCTTCTCTATCTAGATGGACCAGCTGGGCAGAACTATTGGCCCGTTCCGGCGACAGCGGACGCAACAGGTTGGGCCGATATTGTGATAGCATCAGCCCCTCCCACAATGACGGCTTGGGCTTCAGCAGCCCCAGTTATGGATGGCGTGGTCGGAGACGCCGAATGGGCAGACGCTTCTCACGCATTGATCTCAATCGGATCGACCTTCGTTGGTGATCTATGGATTATGAACGACGGCGAGAACCTGTACTTGGCTGTCAAGATCCATGACAGTTCCCTCACAGCCATGGACAGGATCTATTTCGGCTTCGACAACAACAACAATGGTGCCCGTGAGGCCGGGGACGACATACTTGGCGTGATGGGGGATGGCACGTTCATGGATCTGTTCTGGGGTCCCACGACCAAGTTTGACACTGCTGAAGGAGGAACTTCTGATGGCCAAGGAAAGTCCTCTGGCTCCGGTGGCTACAACTACTTCGAGATGAGCCACCCACTTAACTCGGCAGATGACGCGCACGATTTCAGCCTAACCGCCGGAAACACTGTAGGGTTCCACTTGGAGTACTGGGATGAAGCGACAGGATATTGGGGAGATTGGCCTTCCCTCAACGTCAAGAATTGGGCGCACATCACTGTCGCCTCAGCACCAGTGCCGACACCGGACTTCGGCATCTCCTGTGCCCCATCGCCGGTGAATGTGGTGCAAGGCGGAAGCGGAGCGAGTATATGCACAGTGACGTCACTCAATGGCTTCAACTCAGCCGTCGCGCTATCGGGTTCATGGGTGGGAGCGGCGCCCGCCGGAGTTGTGTCCACGCTCCCGTCTCCCATAACACCTCCGTCTGGGGGAACAGCAACGTCAACCCTTACGATTGTGGCGGATGCCAGCGCTTCGACAGGGCCCTTCACTTACCGAGTCACTGGAACAAGTGATGTGCTAACCCACGCGTTTGACGTCACAGTGCAGATCGCTGCCGGCGCAGCTGACTACACGATTACCGCAACACCGTCTTCGCTGTCTCTTGGCCCCGGCACATCAGGGACTTCGACGATCGCCGTACAGTCTGTTGGGATATTCTCTGCCCCCGTGACTTTGACAAGTTCCGGGGCACCAGGGGGTTTGAATCTCGTGTTTGGAACTAACCCTGTGACGCCACCCGCTGGCGGTACTGCTTCCTCTGTCGTGACTGTAACTGTGTCAGGGGCACCCACAGGATCGCATACAGTGACCATAACGGGAACCAGCGGAACGACTACTCGCAGCACCATCCTCACCGTCCAAATCACCGGGGGTGGAGGAGGCTGCTTGATCGCCACCGCCACATACGGGTCTGAGCTTTCGGATGAGGTTCAGTTCCTCAGGAACTTCCGCGACAGATCTATTCTCAGGACGAACACCGGATCGAACTTCATGATCGCATTCAACGCATGGTACTATTCATTCAGCCCATACGTTGCACAATTCATCAGAGAACATTCCCTCGCGAGGGCAGCCACAAAGCTCATGCTCTTTCCACTGATGGGGATCCTCAGATTAGGCGCGGATGTATTCTACGTTTTCCCAGCGAACCTTGAGGCTAGTGCAGTTATGTCCGGTCTCCTGGTCAGTTCACTAGTCGGTATAGTCTATCTTACACCGCCACTGGTAGTGGTGCTTGCAAGTTTCCCGAGAACACGACGTGCAGCAAAGAAACTCCAAATGCCTTCAGTCTGCATCTTGGTAGGCGCTCTTGCTGCTGTGGCCTTCACCACGATCGTTGGTGCACCGTCGATCTTCATTATGATCTCTACAGCGACAATAGTCCTTTCGACTTTGGCAGCTTCGTCGCTCTACGTTTCACGGGCGCTCCTACATCTAGCAGGACGTGTCTAGAAAGAGGAACTATCCAACATCACTCTAATCGAGAGCTGCGTAGAGTGGAAACGCAGGAACCCAGATAACGTCTAGGAGAACAAGGGCCGTCCTTATCGTGTGCTTGTCTATGTTGAGTCACTTCTCGGATAGGTCCTGTTTCATCTTGGAGTACTGCACGCTGGTTATCTCACCTTTGGCGTAGCGCTCGTCTAGAATTCTTAATGCACTGTCACTTTCGGCTGGTTCCCTTCGAGATCTTGGCAGGACATATGCGCCGGCGATCAATAGACCGATGAATGCAAGCGGGATAAGCATGCCCACGAACATGAATCCCCAACGCATCCCAGTCGGGTAACCCCAACTGTATGCTTCGCGGGCGCCCCATCCGCCCATCATTCCTCCTCCCATCATTGGAGCCCACATGAACACTCCCAGCATTGGAACCATGAAGAGAACACCAATCAGCAGCAGGACCAGCAGAAGTACGATCCCTGAAACAGATTTCTGGGCCATGGAACATCGCTCACTTTCAACTAACTCGAGGCCGTAGGACAACTATAAGGCTGGATCAATCAGGAACTGAACATAGCTGGAACGAAAGTTTCCAAGACGTAAAGTATTCTGACGTGGGACTTTTCTTCGGTCAGCTTCTCAACTGAATGTCTTCTGCATTTTGGCACTGTAAACCTTGACGTTCCGCGCCGTTCTCCGGGGTTCGTGCCCCCATAGGTTCATATCTGGGCTCAGGTCGAACGCCTGCCGTCCGACAGGTGCCGGGAAGCCTTCACATTCGATAGGTGGCCAGATCATCCATGATGCCCATCACAGGAAAACGAACGAGACTACTCGCGGCAGTTGTTATCTGCATCTTCCTTGTGATCGTCATTGTTCCCGTGTTGGCTCAGGAACCAAGCCCGAAGTACACTTACGACATGGCCTTTGATCACGATGGGTTCACCACCGTCGATATACTCTACGACAGTGGCGCTGTCGGCTCAGGCGTCTCGTGGGTCGCTATTCCGAAGAATTTCACTGAGACCACCATGCTTGCGCTGAAGGGGACGATTACTTCGGTGAGGCGTGTGGCGTATCAGTCGGGGGATGGGGGTGGCGCTCACCCATTCTATGACAACCTGACCTTCTCGTACACTTCTAGCGACGGACCCTTTTCCATGCGCCTCCGTTTCAACATGACACGTGGCGCAATGATAGTGGAGCCGAACGGATTCTTCTACTCGCCGCAGATTGGAGTGTCTTCATCTGCGAGCGTACGAGCTGTACTGACGTTTCCGGATGGCGTGGAGAGTCTAGACGAAATCCAGCCTACCCCTCTACGAGTCGACACCTATTTTTCCAAGCCAGAGGTCGTGTTCAGTCTCCCCTCAGAGTCGAGAATCGCAGTCACATTTACTGTGTCCTGGGCACGGCAGACGAGTCACATCCGAGAAGGAAAAGTGGAGGCTGACGTGCCAAGTCGCTACCTAGACTTAGGAACGAGGATGGTCGAGCTGTACAAGAAGGCTATCCCGCTGATGGATGCCCTCTTCAACGGCACAGTAGATCGAATCTCGATGAAATTCTTCACTCCATCGACCCTCCCGCAGTTGAGTATTGGCGGGTATACGCCGATAGATCCGTCCAGCTTTCAAACGGGCTCCATCTACCTAAACCTCTTCTATTTCCGTGCACAGTCCGGCACGATGGAAACAATCGCAATTCATGAACTCACTCACCAATACGAGACACACATAGGAATCTCGCCAGAACTACTGTGGGTCCAAGAAGGTCTGGCGAACTATGTGGCTATTCAGATGGGCAAACCCTTGGACTACGACATTACACCCACGGCCACGGATCTCGAGACTACTGCAAGTGACCTCAGCGGGAACTACGGCATGATCCAATACTGGCGGCCCGGAGGAACGGCAGGGTCACTATTCCAGTACTATGCAGCAAGCTACGAAGTCTTCAAGACGCTCGCAGACAAGTACGGAGGCCTCTCCCTGTATTCGAGCTTCTTCCGCGAGTTGCCTGGTCTCAAAGACGGACTGAAATCTACGAACGTCGCAGTCTATGAGTTGGGCCTATCGGCTCGGACCAACCTTGCCTCTCAGTTCGCCACATGGGGATTCGAACTCGTCGATCTGTCAAGCATAAACGCTCGTATCATCAAACTGCGAGCGGAAGCGGAACTGTATGGCCCGTTGCTTCCCTTCCGTGAGCAGGCACTCAGCCACCTTCAGCTGGCACAGGATTCCATGTATTCCTCGCCAGAAGCTGCGGTTGGCCATATCACGATCGCCACATTCTACATCGAGACCGTCCCAATGATCATAGCCGGAGTAGTCCTGGTGCTCATTCTACTTGTCGCGGCGGCTGTAGTTGTAAACAAGCGACGCAAAAGAAAACAAGCTGGATTCGATAGTCCAGCAAGATACTAGTTGTTCACGCGAATCAATCAGGCATACACAGAAGGCTGTGAGAGATCCCTCACGGAGTTTTCGCTTGCTTGGAATTCGTTGTCGAGCCTTCCTTGCGCACGACTTTGATTCGGCAAAAGACGTGATCGCCATCCTTCACTTCGAAGATCTTTCTGATCTCCTCGGGGATGGTTATTCGTCCCCCAGCAATTACTTCTGCAAAGAAGGGTATCTCTTCCTCATGGAGTTCCACAGGCATCTGCTCTAGCACCGCGGCTATCTCGCATTTGAGCGAGTATTAACGTTTCGGATCTATCATTCGACCTTGATCGAACCGACCACCGAGTTGCTTGAGGGATCTTCGCGCGTGACCGATAGGTTCGGGACTCACAATCGATACGTATATTACAATATGCGCATTTCAGAATATTGGCGAACGGTATTCTGGCATCAGCAGAGAAGCAAGTGCTTAGACGGCAATCAGAGATCTGCAAGACTCTTGCAAATCCAAAACGTCTAGAGATTCTGCACGAACTGCGGGACGGCGAGAAGAGCGTGAACGAGCTGTGTCTGGCGACAGGACTCAGACAGGCGAAAGAACCTGAGGCGCTCTTGGCACATCCTGCCTACGCGAGCGAGACCTATAGTACCTCTTGGGTAGCTTGCTGAGCGTATCTTCTGCAGCCGCCAACGTCTTTTCGATGTCTTCTGCCGTGTGCACGGCTGAGACCATGAACCTCTCCGTCCCGTCTGGGTGGAAGTATATGCCTCTCTCGAGCATATCCTCGCGGAAGTCCTTGAATTTCTCATAGTCGCACTGCAGGCTCTGTCTGTAGGTACTGATCTTCTTGAGTCTCGTGAAGTATAGTTGGAACATAGGACCAACGCCTTGGACCACTGCATCGTGACCGGTCTTGTCGCACGTCTGTTGTAGGCCATCCATCAATTTCTTGGATGTCGAGTTCATGCGCGAGAAGGCTTCGCCATCATTCTTCGACAAGACATCTAGGGTGGCATTGCACACGGCTAGGCTCAGTGGATTCGCATTGTAGGTCCCGCCGTAGCCAATCTTGCCTGGACCTATCATTCCCATCACGTCTCTTCGGCCGGTGACGGCAGCTATTGGCACGCCGTTTCCGAGTGCTTTTGCAAAGCAGGCGAGGTCTGCTGTGACTCCGTAGTATTCCTGAGCGCCTCCTTTCGCGATACGGAAACCTGTGAGTATCTCATCAAAGATCAGCAGAACATCGAGTTTCTGCGTCAGCTCTCGGACGCCTTTGAGATATCCCTCTGCTGGCGGGATCACGCCTGAGCTTCCGACGACGGGTTCCATGATCACTGCGGCAATGTCGCTTGCGTACTTCTTCAATGTCCTCTCAAGCGCAGAGAGGTTGTTCCAAGGCGCGACGATCACCGTATGCGCGATATCTTCCGGAATGCCTGGGTAGAAGGCGAGTTTGGCCGGTGCAGATTCAAGGCCGGCAACACTCGACGGAGATTCCACGCTGAATAGAACGTAGTCGTGGTGGCCGTGATAGTGTCCTTCGAATTTGAGGATCTTGTCGCGGCCTGTAAACGCGCGGGCAATCCGCACGGCCTCCATTGTCGCTTCTGTGCCGGTGTTGCTGAAGCTAACCATCTCGGCCCCCGGGACCATGCTCGCGATCTTCTTCGCAACTTCGACTTCGAGTTCGGTTGTTGTTCCGAACATCGTTCCTTTCTGGATCTGTTCTCTAATGGCGTTGACGACGGTTGGGTGACAGTGTCCTAGAATGAGGGGTCCGTACGCCAGGAGGTAGTCAACGTATTCGTTTCCGTCGGCGTCCCAGACTCTCGAGCCCTTTCCTCGCTCGAAAATCACCGGGAACGGTTCGTGTGCATGGATTCTGACGTTTGATGAGGCGCCTGACGGCAGGATCTTCTTTGCCTCTTCGTAGATGGCCTCCGACCTGCGGAGTTCGATGAGGGGCTGCGGTTCAACTTCCACGCGTTTGGAGGGCTGCGCCTCTGACTCAGTTTTCTCGGTCTTCGGGTGAGCCTTCTGTGAAGTGACTCCGCTGTCGATCGGAGCAGTCACTTCTCTCTGCTGATTCTTCTCCTCTGTGAAAAGGCTCAAACTTACCACACATCCCTGATCGGATAAATTGTGCGTTTTCTGCACTATTAAATCTTTCAGCGCACTATTTGTGCGCTTTATGTAGAATAGTTCACACAGAAAACCGCAGTATGCGCCCTCCAGCGAAATCCCGGCTCAAACAGCAGGCGTAACACACCCGCCGTCTAGGTGAGAAGCGCATTTGGAGGCTCCATCACCCCATTTTGGGCCTCTCTCCGCCCAATCCGCACACAAGGCGCCCTATTCCGTTCCTAACGATCATATTCGGGGCGGGTGGTAACCTCCTATAGGGTGCTCTGTGGACTTAGCGAGTGGCTACACTATGATTAGCTGACTGGCCGCTTGTTGAGCCAAGTTGTCAACCTATGGGGGGGACTTCAGACACACATCCTCCTGTGTTGTGTCCGGCCCAACCCCCTGGCTTTGCAAGAATAAGCATCTGGGGTAGCTCACCTCTCAGGAACCGCATGCGAGCTCGCGGTTCTAGTCCAGCGTCGCTCTAACGAATTCCTCCAGATCCCTTCTCACAGGTCCATGCGTTAAGGGTGCTACGCTTTCGGCGGAATCCCGATCTCCGACGTCAGAGCATCTGAGGCTTCGCCTCTTTCTGAAACAACATTGCTGGGTTGAGGTGGTGGACTTGTGTGGGACGGTAGATGTTGACCCAAACAAGAGCGGGAGAGGCGACGGGGGGAGTCACTGTGGAGGGCGTCGGATGGTCACAGCATCTCAATGTGGTCTGGCGATCATCTATGCTTGGTTGACCTTGGCCTCGATGTATCAGGTTCAGACACACCGAGAATGCCCACGCTGTGATTCATCCGATACTCATGAGGACTGCCCGGCCATGTTCCGATGCTATGCCTGCGGAAATGTTTGGCAGATCAACCTGCAATAGTCAGGCGGCAAAGGCATCAGTGAAGTAGATCAGGTCTCCAAATACTTCTCTAGGGTTGCCGCGCGGCATCTTGCACAGAGTGCGGTTCTGCAATTGGTCAAGAAGCATGACCCATTCTGGCCAAATGACGCCTGATGACGCTACTTGGTTGTGTGTATGATACCATGTACGCGTTTGTGTTATCCAAGCACAGTCTTGTCCCAAAAAGCTAATGCTCGTTGGCGGCAGCAGTTTGTACTGCTCGCCTAGTCACGGAAAGGAACCCGACAAGGCATTCGTGACAGAGCTCGCCCAGCGATGAGTGGGCGGAATAGCCAGAGATAGATTATTGTCTTGTTGGCCCCTTTTTCAGGAAGAAGACGAGAAACCGCTAGGGGCTAGGAGATTGCCAATAATAATCAGATTCGAACCTGAAGGACGGGTTGTGAAAGCCGAGCCTAGCGAGAATCTGCGTCTTCTTGCCAACACATCTGGAGTTTTCATTCGTTCGGACTGCAACGGCGACGGAACTTGCGGAAAATGTCGAATTGTTGCCGCAGAAAATGGCGAGAGCCTCGGGGGACTTACTGCTCCAGAGCGGGACTTGCTTACGGAGAGGGAGGTTCGACAAGGATACCGGCTCGCCTGTCAAATTCACGTCAGGGAGAATCTGGTCGTCAGGATTCCCGAGGAGACTGGGCTGAGAATAAGGCAAGTTCAATCATCCGGCCTAGAGAGGAAAATGCGCCTCAACCCGAGCGTCAAGAAGACACACGTCACTATTCCTCAACCGACACTCTCTGACGTCCTCCCGGACTCTGAACGCCTGATGCAAGCGTTACGACATAGGGAACAATATTTGGACCTTCGGATTGATCCTGACCTGTTGCCCGGTCTTCCTAGGCTTCTTAGGGAATGTGAATGGGACGTCACTGCAGTTCTACCAACTCCTGGCCAAGTCTGTGCGCTAGAACGAGGAGACACAACTTCCACAATCTACGGCTATGCGGTTGATATTGGAACCTCAAAGTTAGTCGGAGTTCTGATCGACCTCGTGACCGGCGAGACCGTCAACACACTATTCGTTGAGAACCCACAGCTCGTCTATGGCGAGGACATAATGTCCCGCATGTCCTTTGCCATGAAGGCGCACGAGAACTCGCTCAAACTCAAATCGAGCGTCCTTTCCGCGATCAATCAGCTACTGGAACGATCATGCGCAATGGCTCAGATTACACCGAGTCAGGTCTATGAATTCGTCATTGTTGGAAACACCGCGATGCATCACTTCCTCCTCGGCATAGAATCACGATACCTTGCTCTATCGCCGTATGTCCCTGCGCTGAAGGAAGCGATTGATCTCCACGCAAAAAACGTGGGAATACTCGCTCATCCTCACGCAAATGTTCACGTGCTTCCATTGATAGCAGGTTACGTCGGCGCAGATGCAGTCGCAGACGTGCTCGCATCAGGCATACGAGAAACCGACGAGCTCTCTCTTCTGCTCGATATCGGTACGAATACTGAACTGTTCGTTGGGAATAGGAGTGATATCGTGTCTTGTTCCTGTGCGTCTGGCCCCGCGTTCGAAGGCGCCCATATCAGACAGGGAATGAAGGCCGTGCATGGCGCAATAGAGCGAGTCAGGATTGAGCCAACGAGCCTGAATGTTGAATACGAGACGGTAGGCGCAGACAAGCCAGTCGGGATCTGCGGATCTGGGATACTGGACGCAGTCGCAGAGCTATTGAAATGTCGCGTGATTGACTCCAAAGGGCGATTTCAGAAGGTCGACAACAAGCGCCTGATCGAGGTCTCAGGTGATCGAGCGTTCGTCTTGGCGTGGGGGAACGAGACATCCACGAGTGATCCGGTCGCGATCACCCAGAGAGACATCGGCGAGGCCCAGCTTGCGAAAGCCGCAATTCATGCGGGCTGCACAATTCTCATGAGTCGCGTCAGAGTGAAGGCATCCGACTTGAAACGTGTCTACGTTGCGGGTAGCTTCGGGAACTATGTGAACCCGGCCAGCGCGAAGCTTCTGGGGTTGATCCCCGAGGTTCCGACGGATATCATCAGGTTTGTCGGCAACACGGCCATCGCAGGCGCTAAGATGTGTCTAAGCTCGACCGAGGCAAGAGTGCAGGCGAAGAGGATCGGTGAAGAAGTCAGGTATATTGAGCTCGGAGCTGATCCGGGGTTCTCAAAGGAGTTTGCGGCTTCGATGTACCTACCCCATCAGGACCCATCGCTCTATCCTGAGACTTGTGCGCTGCTCGGCTTGAAGTGAGGAGCAGCACTTTTCGTTACCATCGGTAACATTTATATCCGAGCCGTTACTAATGGTAACGCTCGATATCCCATGAGGCTCGCCTTCGACACACCCAACCCATCCGAGATAAGACCAGGGGATATCATGAACTACGGCGTGTTTCGAAGGAAGTTCAGAAACAACGAAAACGAATCGGAGCTCCAACTGGCCCAGAGATTCCATGCCGCAAGGATACTCTTCGAGAAAGGCAATGATCACGTCTACGTACAAGTTCCACTCAAGACGGAAGACAACCGACTCACATCCTCAGCGAAGATCACTGTAGACATCTGTGGCGTCGCCAACGACGACCTGACACTGGTATTCTGCGAAACATCTCCACCCAGTGACGGGCTTCATGAGAAGCTCAAACTGGTCGAAGAAGCGAGTAACGCACGGGCGCTCATCATGTACCCATTCTCAGTCGGCTTGCCGCGATTCAAGGCGGAACACAAGAAGCTAGACGTAGAGCGCGTGCCCTGGCTCGACAAACAGATGGATAACGCGTTCCGAGAGGTCATCGAAATGGTGGAGCTATTTGCAAACCAGACAAGAGTCAGAATGCTCACACCGCTCTTAGAGAAAGGATTCAAAAAGAGAGACTACCGACGAGTGATAAACCCGAAATTGCTCTACGAGAATCTCGCCAGCCTTCTTGAGAGTGGAATCATCAACGAATCGGAGGACGAAAGCTACAGGCTCACACAGTTTGGATCAGACCTACTCGGTGAATACTTGGCGTTCTTGGAGCGTGTTAGGCGAGTCATCGAAAGGGAAACCGATGAATCTAGGGGAGGTGAGTCATAGACATGTCAGATTGGGATGATGATTTACCCGAATGGCCTTTCTCAAGAAGAAGACGAGGTGCGTCTCCGTTCTTCATCCCTGACAAATGGTTCGAGCAATTCGATGAGATGTTCGAACGTATGTTCAAGGAAATGACGAGAGACCTACCGAAGGATGCAATGACAGAGCGGAAACTACCTGATGGCAGCACAGTCCGGCAATACGGTCCCTACATATACGGCTACTCGATGACGATGGGGCCTGACGGTAAGCCGGTCGTTCGAGAATTCGGAAACGTGAAGCCATCACGCAGGCGAGGCATGTTCGGGCTTCCGGAAGCCAAGCTCGAACCGAGCGACACACGCGAGCCGCTTATTGACGTTGTGGAGGACGCGGAGAACGTTAGAGTCGTCGGTGAGCTTCCGGGGGTAGAAAAGAAGGATATCCAGATGAAATGCGCGGAAGATCTACTGACAATTTCAGTTAGCACTCCATTACGAAAGTACCACAAAGAAGTCCAACTGCCCACTGCAGTGGATCCCGACACATCCAAGGCTACTTACAACAATGGCGTACTAGAAGTGATACTGCGAAAGACAAAGCCGAAACCTCGCGGCAAGGAAATCCGAATAGAATAGAACCGAGGCGGGCGGGACTAAATCTCGCTCGCTATCACCTTTTTCTCTGGATTAATTTTCGAGTTTTCGCGTTGTAGACTAGCCAGTGTTAACCGATTCCCGAGCGTTTGCCGGTCGAGGCCTATGTTCTGCTGCTATTACTGTCTGCTAGGCGCAAGCGGTTCATTGTCTGCTACTGGACAGGTTTAATATTCCTGTGGCGTTGGCTGAAGCAGATCGACGATGAAGTCTGTCGACCTTTCTGGCAATCTGTTAAGGGTTGATCTGGCTCGAGAGACAACTCGCATCGAGCGCTTGCCAGAGGAACTCATGAAGAAGTATCTGGGCGGGCGAGGTCTTGGTGCCAAGATACTCTTCGAAGAGCTCAAGGCCGGCATTGATCCTCTAGGTCGAGAGAACAAGCTGGTCTTCGCGGTTGGCCCGATTACCGGAGCACCCTTTGGCGGCAATAGTCGTTTCACAGTCATGGCGAAGTCTCCCTTGACAGGCGGATGGGGAGAATCCAGCGGCGGAGGCTTCTTTGGTGCCGAGCTAAGGTTCGCAGGCTTCTACGCTGTTGTTGTCGAAGACATCGCTGAGAAGCCTGTCTACGTCTGGATCAAAGATGATCACGCTGAGATCCGCAATGCGAGCCATCTTTGGGGCAAGGATCCGATAGAGACTATCGCGACGATAAGACGTGAGACAGGCGAGAAGTCAACCCGCGTTGCCTGCATAGGACTAGGCGCAGAGAATCTCGTCAGGTACGCCTGTGTAATCGCGGATGTCCGCTATGCTGCGGGAAGATGTGGCTTAGGTGCAGTGATGGGTTCGAAGAAACTCAAGGCATTGGCTATACGAGGAACAAAGCCTGTGCCCCTTGCCCATGAGGAGACATTCTTCGATCTGAAGAAGAAACATGCAGAACAATCGTGGGCCGGAGCGGGCAAGCTCATGTACGACTATGGCGAAGACGCCTTCTTGGAACCCCTCAACGAGACTGGCAGGCTCCCGACGAAGGCCTTCCAACGGGGCACCTTCGAGCATGCCAGCGCTCTCAACGCGGAGACGATGAACAGGACAGTACTGGCCGGGCGCCAGACCTGCTACGCGTGTAGGAACTCGTGCTACAGGGTCGTCAAAGGCAGCGAGCCATATCCAATCGACACGAAGTGGGGCGGCCCAGAGTACGAGTCCGTCGCTGCGCTCGGATCGCTCTGTCTTGTTGGCAATCTGAATGCGGTATGCAAGGCTAACGAGCTCTGCAACAAGTATACACTCGACACGATCTCGACTGGCGTCGTTGTCGCATTTGCGATGGAATGCTACGAGAAAGGTCTTCTCACGAACAAGGATACGGGTGGCCTCGAGCTCACTTGGGGCAACCACGCGGCAGAACTACAACTCATCGAGAAGATTGCCAGAAGAGAAGGGATCGGAGATTTGCTAGCGGAAGGCACAGCACGCGCGGCCGAAAAGATCGGACGAGGCGCCGATAAGTTCGTCTTGGCAGTCAAAGGTCAAGAGCTGCCCATGCATGAGCCTAGAGGAAAGAAAGGTCTCGGCCTATCCTACGCGGTCTCAAACAGAGGCGCCTGTCACCTTCAGATGGTCGACCACGACGACTCCTGGGAGATGCCTCAGAACATGGCTCCCGAAGTGGGCTTTGTCAAACCAGCCGACCGATTGGACACGAGCATCAACAAGGTCCGACTTGTCAAAGCAGCAGAGGATTGGAAATCCATGGTCGACTCGTTGACGCTATGCGTGGTAGACAGCTTTCCAGGGGGCCCAACGCCGGAAGTGATCTTCGGGATAGTTAACGCAGTCACAGGTTGGAACATGAAACCGAGAGAACTGGTGAAGATCGGCGAGCGCGCAATCAATCTCTGCAGAGCCTTCAACACAAGGGAAGGCTTCTCACGCAAGGACGACACTCTCCCCGAGCGACTATCGGAGCCTTTGCCCGACGGACAGTACAAAGGCCAGAAGATCAGCAAAGGAGAGCTCCAATCAATGCTCGACAACTACTACGAACTCCGCGGCTGGGACAGGAGGACCGGAATTCCAACAGCTGCAAAGCTCAGAGAACTGGACTTGCGTTTTGCCGAGCGCCAGCTGGAAACGCTCAAGAAACTGTCCTGAGGTCTGGCGTACGATAGCTCAGCTTACCAAGCACAGGCTGTCTGAGTGTCACGCGTTTACCCGACACGAAAACTGGACTGAGCGGTGCCTCTGCACAGAAGATGTGTCGAATGTCTGAGCTGAAGATTGCAGTGGATCTTGACGGGGTCCTTGCTGAGGCGATGATTGTCTGGTGTGATTTGTACAACAAGCGCTATGGCGGGACTCTCGGGCTCGAAGACATCCGTGGTTGGGATGTCTGGAGAATCGTTAAGATCCCACGGGACCAGTTCTTCAGTCTGCTCGACAAAGCTTGGCTGGATTGGGAGAAGATGCCTCCTACAGAGGAGGATGTTGGAGAACAGGTCAAACTTCTTTGCGAGTTCGGAACCGTCGATATTGTCACAGGGAGAAGTGCCCATACGGTTAGTCAGGCGAAAGAATGGTTGAAGGCGCATGCAGTTCCGTACGATCGATTCGTTAGAACCGAATCCACGTTGGCAAAGATCAATCTGAACTACGACGTCTTCGTTGATGATTCTCCGGAGCTGATGAACCTAATCGCTTCAAGATCGACAGCTCTTGGCATACTTTACACGAGGCCTTGGAACCGTGACACACAGATGCCTACCGTGGTACGCAGGGTAATCACATGGGCCCAGGTTCCCCCAATAGTTCGTGCCGTAAGCACGAGGCCACGTGTGAGCTTCTGATTCAATTATGCCTCAAGGTGCAACTCTCAGGAAGCAACAACCAAGGGCGTTCTGGTGAATGGCGGCAATGCCACAGAAAGTGATTCTCTCTTGGAGCGGTGGCAAGGACAGTGCAATAGCTTTCATGGAGCTCTCACGCGACCCGTGCTACACGATTGCATCCTTGCTGACAACTATTACTGCGGGTTATGATCGCATCAGCATGCACGGGGTTCGCGTCTCCTTACTCGAACAACAGGCTAGTTCGCTCGGCGTCCCACTGGTCAAGGTCACAATCCCCCATGGATCAAGCAACGCACAGTACGAGTCGGCGATGCGAAATGTACTGACGCGCGCTCACACGGACGGAGTGATAGCTGTCGCATTTGGAGACCTCTTCCTAGAGGAAATTCGGCAATATCGTGAGGAGAAGCTGTCCCAAGTAGGCATGAAAGCCATATTCCCCGTCTGGAAGAGGGACACGCGTGAGTTAGCCAATACCTTTCTGAAGGCCGGATTCAAGGCGGTTCTTGTGTGCGTGGATTCCAAGGTCCTAGATCGGTCGTTTGTCGGACGAGCCTTTGACGAGTCGCTACTAGCAGACTTGCCTTCTGGCGTCGACCCATGCGGAGAAAACGGTGAGTTTCACACATT
>Ga0315281_10002738_pt1 | contig 26096 bp, 27 predicted proteins | sample YL17G07_0_MG_FD_204540 | JGI IMG/M metagenome (GOLD analysis project Ga0315281, IMG submission 204540) | Sediment microbial communities from Yellowstone Lake, YNP, Wyoming, USA - YL17G07_0 | ecosystem: Environmental > Aquatic > Freshwater > Lake > Sediment | place: USA: Wyoming | collected... | reverse complement strand
GCCGTTGTGGAACTGGGCAGATCCGAAAGACGCAGACCCGCCGTTGTGGAACTGGGCAGATCCGAAAGACGCAGACCCGCCGTTGTGGAACTGGGCAGACCAGAAATCCGCAGACCCGCCGTTGTGGAACTGGGCAGATCCGAAAGACGCAGACCCGCCGTTGTGGAACTGGGCTAAATTGAAATTCGCATCCCCGCCGTTGTGGAACTGGGCTAAATTGAAATTCGCATCCCCGCCGTTGTGGAACTGGGCTAAATTGAAATTCGCATTCCCGCCGTTGTGGAACTGGGTGCCGAGAAAGGACACCTCTAAAGGTTCGCGCGACGAAATTTGCTTTGCCAACTCTTTATCGTAGGGGGTCAAAAGGTGGAGCGCGATTAAGGTTTTTGCGTTTTCGTCAGGCTCCGTCTTTTTCCCAGCCGTTGCCTCATAATATTTGTTGAACTCATCTAGGCACCGTTTCGCCAACTCTACTCTAAGGTTTCTTGCAGGCGCATTTTTCTTCTTCACGGTCTCATTGTCCAACTCCGGCAAGCTCACCCCTCCCCACCTGCAGAGACTGAATGAGACGTTACGGGGAGATTCTAAAAAGTTTTGCAGGGCGTTACTTACTTCTGATAGATGTTCCGCAAGACTCAACTTCCCCGCCGCTTCCCTCGGCGAGCTTTCATCCGTAACAACCTGCCTTTCAATTTGATATTGCTTTCCTCTTTCCGGTTTTAGCGGTCTTTTGCAAAGGAATTTCTCTTTGCCATAAGCTTGGAAGAAAATCTTATAGTCGCCAATATCAATGGCGGAAGGGAGGCCGAACTGCACCCAGGAAAAATCCGCCATTTGCTCTTCTTTTTTTTCTCCGCCTAAAAAGACGGCCTCGTCGAACAGAACGTCCTCCCCTTTTGTGTGGAATTTGGCGCCCTTGAACGAGCACCCCTTCGTAAAGACGGCGCGGGTAAAATCCACCTGGCCTTTGAAAAGCACCCCTTCAAAATTGGCGAAAGATTTAAAGACGTGTTCCTTGAAGAAGGCCTGTTCAATTCCATCAGAAGCAAATCCGGTAAAATCGCACTTATCGTCGACCGGGATTTTTCTCCCATTAACCACAATAAATGCCGGAACATGCTCTTTTGGATCTTTAGTGTCTCCCATAGCCTAAAATATATCATTTCTAGTCAGATTTTTATGAATATATTTGCGTTCCCTTTCGCATAGGGGCGGGCTGTATTACCAATTCCGCCCCTCCTTAAACCCGCCCCTACAATTCCATCCGTGGTCCAATTAACGCCTGCATATTAGGCATACTTTCCCGACAATGCCTGTTCATTAGGCATTCGCCAACCAAGAAAATACGCAACAGCGTTGAAATATCAGCCGCTCCAATTTGGCGCCGTTCTTGGAGTGTATCTTTGCCAAGAACGCTTCTTAATGAAAAATCCACTCGGTGGGAAAGGAAAAATTATGTCATACGTAAAACCGGAAACGGTGTTGGAAAGCATGGTACAGGCCGGGGCATACAAGGCGGGTTTGTCCGGCAAGGATATTTTGATAAGAGGTTTTCTATCCGGCGCGCTACTTGGGTACGCGACCAGCCTGGCGTTGACCGCCGCGGTTCAAACCGGCGTGGGAATCGCCGGGGCGCTGATATTTCCCGTGGGATTCGTCATTATCGTTTTATTGGGATTGGAACTGGTGACCGGGAACTTTGCCCTTGTGCCGCTGGCCGTTTTGGAAAAGAGGGCGACAATGGGCCAGTTGGCCTTTAACTGGACTCTTGCCTTTGTTGGAAACCTTATGGGCGCCCTGTTTTACGCCGTTTTATTTTATATATTCGTTACGAAAATGGGAAACACGAACGACGCGCCCATAATCCAAAAAATCGTAGCGGCGACGGAGGCCAAAACAATCGGCTACGCAAAACTTGGGACTGGCGGGTTAATAACGGCGTTTGTCAGCGCCCTGCTTTGCAACTGGATGGTTACGTTGGGTGCGGTTTTGGCCTTTACCTCGACCTCGACGACAGGAAAAATTGTCGCGATGTGGCTTCCAATTTTAATCTTCTTCGCCCAGGGTTACGAGCACTCTGTCGTAAACATGTTTCTTATACCGGCGGGAATCATGCTTGGCGCCCACGTCACCGTTACCGACTGGTGGGCATGGAACCAAATCCCGGTCACGTTGGGAAACCTCGCCGGAGGACTTGTCTTTACCGGGCTTTTCCTTTACGCCACGCATCGCCAAACCGGAAAGGAAAAAGTTCCGGCGGTAAAAAGGGTTTGGATAAGCAAACCGGTCGGCGTTGACGAATGACAGCTATGAGCGAAAACCGCCGACGACTGGTCGTCATTGGCAACGGAATCGCCGGAACGGCGGTAATTGAAAACGTTCTTGCCCAAGAAGAGCGGTTTGAGATTATCGTTTTCGGGGCCGAAGCATACGTCGGCTACAACCGCATTTTGTTGTCCGACATTCTTTCCGGCACAAAGGAACTTCGCGACACGTTGCTGAAAAACGGCGAATGGTATTTTGAAAATAATATCCGCCTTTGCGTGAACAACAAAGTTTCGGCCATCGACGCCGCTTCCAAAAAGGTGCTGGACAGCGAGGGGAATAGGATTAACTTCGATAAATTGGTTATCGCCACGGGAAGCAACCCATTAATACCCCCGATACCCGGAATCGCAAAGAATGGAATATTTACTTTTAGAAACATCAAGGACTCCGACGAGATTACCTCGTTTTCCAAAGGACGCCATAGCGCCGCGATTATAGGAGGCGGATTGCTTGGCTTGGAGGCCGGTGTGGCGCTAGCCCAAAGGGGTATGCATGTCACGGTTTATCACCACAGCGACAGGCTGATGAGCCAGCAATTGGACGAAGAGGCCGGGATAATCCTAAAAAAAGAGCTGGAGCGCATGGGGATATGCGTAAACTTGAGCCATTCGGCGGTCGAATTCATCGGGGAAGAGGCCGTGGAAGGAATCGCCTTTTCAAACGGGAAAGCATACCAAGCCGACATGGTGGTCGTTTCGACCGGCATCAGCCCCAACGTCGAACTGGCCAAACAGGCGGGCGTTGAAACGAGACGCGGAATCATCGTCAACGACTTTATGGAGACAAACCAGCCCGATATTTATGCCTTGGGCGAATGCGTTGAACACAGAGGCAGAACCTACGGAATTGTCGCGCCGATTAGGGAACAAGCCAAGGTGGTCGCCCGCGCCATATCGGGTTTAAAGGACATAAAATACGAGGGAACGGTGGAGGCGACAGCCTTAAAAGTGGCCGGAATCGACCTTGTGTCAATCGGAGATTTCACGGGAACCAGCCCGGGTAGCGAATCGCTCACCTATTCCGACCGGGGCCTTTCTCAATACAAAAAAGTGGTCTTGCAAGGGAACCGCGTGGTGGGGGCGATTTTAATGGGCGACGTCGGCGACCACCACAGGTTTTTACAACTAGTAAAAAATCAGACCGACATCACTCTTTTCAGAAAAACAGTTCTAATAAACGCAACCGGCGAAAAGGGGGCGAGTGTCGTGGTTTTGGGGGACGAAGACATCGTTTGCGGATGTGCCGGCGTCGCCAAAAAAACCATCGTGGACGCCGTTCAAAAACACGGATTAACCTCGCGGGAGGGGATAGGCGAGAAGACAAAAGCCTGCACCTCCTGCAAAAGTTGCGGCCCGCTGGTGGATCAGGTTCTACAGGAAGTGCTGGGCGGGGAGTTTGTCCCCGTAGGGGAAAAACCAAAAACTTTCTGCCAATGCTTCACGATTTCCAAAAAAGAGTTGGTTTCCAAAATCCGATCTATGGAGCTAAAGGCGGTTTCCGACGTGTTAAGCACGCTCGGCAACGGGATAGGATGCGCCTATTGCAAACCGGGGTTAAGTTATCTTTTGTCGGAAATATGGATGGAAAGACACCGTGAAGAGAAAAACGCGCGGTTTATAAACGACAGGGTTCATGCGAACATTCAAAAGGACGGCACCTTTTCCGTGGTGCCTCGAATCTATGGCGGAATCACATCTCCGCAGGAGTTGAGGAAAATCGCCGACGTGGCCGAAAAGTTCCGGGTTCCGATGGTGAAATTTACCGGAGGCCAGCGGATCGACCTGCTGGGTGTGAAAAAAGAGGAGCTTCCGTTGATATGGGCCGAATTGGGAATGCCCTCCGGCCACGCATACGCAAAGGCGACAAGAACCGTCAAAACCTGCGTGGGATCGGAGTTTTGCCGGTGGGGAGTTCAGGATTCGGTCTCGCTGGGCATAGAAATGGAAAAATTGTTCGAGGGGCTTTACGCCCCGCATAAAATAAAAATGGCGGTTACCGGTTGCCCAAGAAACTGCGCCGAATCGTACGTGAAGGACATCGGCCTTGTCGCCATCCAGACGGGATGGGAGATTTATGTCGGTGGCGCCGCCGGGATGACCATTCGGAAAGGGGATTTGCTGGCGACGGTGAAGACGGACGAGGACGCATTGCGCGTGGCGACGCTTTTCCTGCAATATTACCGCGAAGATGGAAATTATCTTGAGCGCACCTATGATTTCGTCGTTCGGGTTGGAATCGAGAAAGTCAAAAAAGAATTGCTTGATTCGAAATCCCAAAGACCCGCGCAACTTCTGGAGCATTTTCATTTGGCAAAAATGGCGGTGGTTGACCCATGGAAGGCCGAAATGGAGAAACCAGCGCACCCCGACCTATTTGAAGAATTGGTGGTGATAAATGGATGAGTTGTTAAACGCCGGCGATTGTCGGAGCTTCCCTTTGGGCGAGGGACGGAAATGTTTATTAAGGGGGGAGGAAATTGGCATCTTCAACCTTGGCAACGAGTTTTACGCCGTCTCCAACCGATGTCCTCATAAGGGAGGCCCTTTGTCGGACGGCTTGGTATTGGGAACCGAGGTAATCTGCCCCATTCATTCCCGTAGGATTGACTTAAAAACCGGCGCCGTGGTCAATGAACAAGAAAAGGTCAAGACCTTCGAGGTCGTTCTCAAAAACGAAGAGATCTATATCAAGCCCTGACCGTCCTCATTCCGCGTTCATCCGTGATTCCATTTAATGCCTATTTTTTAGGCATTAATTTGAATGGATGCCGCATGATTAGGCATTCGCCAACCAAGGAAACACTCAACCGCGTTGATTTATAAGGACGTCCGCTTTGGCGCCATTCTTGGAATACATATGGCATGTTTGCAAGGGGTATTTTTACCAAATTAACTCATTTTTTCGGAGGGATAGTTTCTATGTTGAAGATTGGCAGGCAATTAGTTCTTAGTCTTATAGTCGTCTTTGGATTGGCCCAAATCGCGTTTGCGGAAGAGGCCGCGCCCGCCGCCGCTCCGGCGCCAGCCGCGCCCAAATGGTACGACACCGTCAACGTTAGCGGGTTGGTGGACGCGTACTACACTTACAACGGCAACGGCTATCGCGGCTTGGGGGACAACCAGCTACTAGGTTTCGCGCCCGATTCCAACGAGTTCTCGGCGGCCCTCATCGAGCTGAATTTTGAGAAAAAACCGACGGCGGAGCACCCGACCGGGTTTTACGTCGGCCTTATGCCGGGTGGAACAACGCCGTTTCTTATAGACGGCGTCGGCGACAAAGGGGTCGTCTATTCAAGCATCGTGAGGCAGGTTTACGGCAGTCTTTTGCTTCTCCCCGGCCTCCAATTGGATTACGGCAAATACGCAACCATGATGGGCGCGGAGGTAATCGAGTCCAACGCAAACTGGAACTACACCCGCTCGATACTATTTAGCTACTCGATACCGTACACCCATACGGGGGCGAGGTTTACCTACACCCTTAACGACATGATTTACGCCCAACTTCATATCGTCAACGGCTGGAACAACGTGGTCAACCACACCAGCGGAAAAGGCGTCTGCGGGGTTATTGGAATATCACCAATAAAGTCGCTTCCGATAATAGTCAATTACATGTCCACATCGGAGTCGAAGGACGCCAACGCCGTGGGAACGCTTGCAAACATCGGCGCGAGGTCTTTGCTGGATGTCGTGGCGACCTTTAACGCCACCGACGCGCTTTCGTTCATGGTCAATTACGACAGCGGTTCGCAGAGCAACGGAACGGCCTCAGGCGGCAAGGCGGCGTGGTCTGGCGTGGCGGGATACATAAAGTACACCGGCCTGCCGGTGCTTTCGGCAATCGCGCTCAGGTACGAAAGCTTCGACGACACGGACGGCTTCACCACCGGAACAGTGCAAAAGCTTAGCGAGGGCACTTTGACCCTTGAAAAGGCGGTTGACGGCGCGCTCCTGCGGTTGGACGTTCGCCAGGATTCGTCGAATCAAAAAGTTTTCACCGTGTCCGACGGCACAACGTCGCAGTCGCAACTGACCGTGACATTCGGCGCCGTATTCACATTTTAATTGGAGGAATAATGAAAAAAATAACGGCAATAATCAAACCGTTCAAGCTATCCGACGTTAAGGAGAAGCTGATCGCCATCGGGGTGCACGGCATGACCATCACCGAGGTGAAGGGCTTCGGAAGACAGAAAGGGCACACCGAGCTTTACAGGGGAACGGAATACACGATAGATTTCGTCCCGAAAACAAAGCTTGAGGTGATAGTCACCGAAGACATGGCGGAAAAGGTCGTGGAGGCCATCACATCCGCCGCGCACACCGGGCAGATAGGGGACGGAAAAATCTTCATCTCGCCCATCGACGAAACAATCAGAATCCGCACCAAAGAGCGCGGCAAAGAAGCGATCTAAACGGAGGAATGGAAATGAAAAAACTGCTTGTAATGTTTTCGATAATTGGATTGTTCGCGACCGCCTCGTTCGCCGACACGCCGCCCGCGCCAGCGGGCGAAGCACCGGCGGCGTCCGCCCCTGCTCCGGCGCCGGCCGCGGCGCCTGTTGCCGCCGCGCCTGCGGCGCCCGCCCCAACCCCGCCGCCGTCGGTTAAAGACGTGAACAGCGGCGACAACGCATGGGTGCTAACCTCCAGCGCGTTGGTGTTACTTATGACCGTGCCGGGACTCGCCCTGTTTTACGGCGGATTGGTCCGCAGGAAGAACGTCCTGAGCACTCTTATGCAGAGCTTCATAGCGGCCGGGGTTATAACCGTTCAGTGGGTGGTCATAGGCTACTCGCTCGCGTTCGGCCCGGACGTTAAAGGCGTTATCGGGGACCTTTCGTGGTTCATGTTGAACGGCGTTTCGTTCGAGGTTCCAAACCCGGATTACGCGGCGACCATACCTCACCAGACGTTCATGATTTTCCAGATGATGTTCGCCATCATCACCCCGGCTCTCATCACCGGCGCCTTCGCGGAGCGGTTTAAATTTAGCACGTACCTCGTTTTCATCACCCTATGGGCGACCATCGTTTACGACCCTATCTGCCATTGGGTTTGGGCGGCCAGCGGAAGCAAAGGCTGGATAAACGCCATGGGCGCGCTTGATTTCGCGGGGGGCACGGTGGTTCACATTAGCTCCGGTATCGCGGCGCTGGCCTGCGCCCTTATGCTGGGCAAACGCAAAGGCTACCCGCGCGAGCCTATGTTGCCCCACAACCTCACCATGACGCTTATCGGCGCCTCGTTACTATGGGTGGGGTGGTTCGGGTTTAACGCCGGTTCCGCGCTCAACGCGGCCGGCGGACGAGCGACTTCCGCTTTCGTCGTAACGCACGTGGCCACTGCGGCGGCCTCGCTCGCGTGGCTCTTCGCGGAATGGTTCCACAGGGGCAAACCGACCATCTTGGGCGCGGCTTCGGGCGCGGTGGCCGGACTTGTCGCCATAACCCCGGCCTCCGGCTTCGTGGGAATCAGCGGCGCCTTGGTCATCGGCTTGGCCGGCGGCGCGTTGTGCTACTTCGCGGTCGTGATGAAAGGAAAACTCGGATACGACGACTCGCTTGACACGTTCGGCGTTCACGGAGTCGGCGGAACGATTGGCGCCATCCTCACCGGCGTGTTCGCGGTAAAGGCCATCGGCGGAGTCCCCGGCCTCCTAGAGGGAGCCGGCGGACAGGTTGTGACGCAAATAGAGGCCGTGGCCGCCTCTTGGATTTATTCCTTTGTCGTCACCCTCATAATCCTAAAGGTTCTGGACATGACGATGGGCCTAAGAGTGACCAGCGACGAGGAAGAACAGGGCCTCGACCTCACCCAACACGGGGAAAGCGGATATTCAATGTAGAAGGGCACCCTCCACAATTTACCCTCTACCTCCCTGGCTGTCCGAAAGGACCCCCTGGGTTAACGGGGGCGGCTCCCCTTGGGCCGCCCCTAATTTTTGTTATATTTGGGTTGTATATAGACGGTAATTTGCCTTATCCTAATATGACTAATTCGGGTGTTGTTTCCGTTTTAATTATTACTTGAGGGGCATGGGTTGGAATTATGAAAAAAATCGAGGCCATAATAAAACCGTTCAAACTCTCCGACGTAAAGGAGAAGCTTATAGCCATCGGCGTGCACGGGATGACCGTCACCGAGGTGAAGGGTTTTGGCAGACAAAAGGGGCACACCGAGATTTATCGCGGCGCGGAATACACTATTGATTTCCTGCCGAAACTCAAGCTGGAGCTGGTTCTGCCGGAGAATCTTGTGGAGCAGGCCATAGAGGCGATAATCTCCGCCGCGCAGACCGGACAGATTGGGGACGGCAAGATATTCGTCATGTCGGTTGAGGAAACAATAAGAATCCGCACCAAGGAGCGGGGGCGCGAGGCCGTTTAGATTTTTGCTTGAGTTATTTAAGAGTATGCAATAAATTATCCGGACTTTTAACTTTATTAATGGAGGTATGGTATCAATGAAAATGACCGCTAAAGACGTTGTCAAGTTTATCAAGGACAATAACGTCGCGATGGTTGACCTGAAGTTCATGGACTTCGTGGGAATATGGCAGCACACCGGCAAGCCGGCCATTGAATGTGACGAAAAAATGTTCCAAGAAGGACAGGGGTTCGACGGCTCCTCCATCCGCGGATGGCAACCCATCCACGCCTCCGACATGCTTTTGATGCCGGATCCTTCCACAATGGTTCTGGATCCGTTCTACGAGAGGAAAACCATCAGCCTTGTCTGCAACATTCAGGACCCCATCACCCGCGAGGGATACAGCAGGGATCCGCGCTATATAGCCCAAAAAGCCGAGGCGTACCTAAAGGCCTCCGGCATAGGCGACACCTGCTACATGGGGCCGGAGGCGGAGTTCTTCATATTTGACGACGTGCGATACAGCACGGCGCAGGGACACTCCTTCTACTTCGTCGACTCCGTGGAAGCCCAGTGGAACACCGGAAGGGACGAGAAACCGAACCTTGGCTACAAGCCCAGGTACAAAGAGGGGTATTTCCCCGTGCCGCCGACGGACGCCACCGCCAACATCCGCTCCGAAATGGTGCAGGTGATGGAAGAGTGCGGAATCCACGTCGAGACCCAGCATCACGAGGTCGCCACCGCCGGACAGGCGGAGATTGACATGCGGTTCGCCCCGCTGGTCGAGATGGCCGACAAGCTGATGTTGTTCAAATACATCATCAAGAACGTCGCGTTTAGGAAGGGCAAAACCGCCACGTTTATGCCCAAGCCGATACAGGGGGACAACGGCTCAGGAATGCACGTCCATCAGAGCATCTGGAAGGATGGCAAACCGCTGTTCGCCGGAAACGGTTACGGCGGAATGAGCGAAATGGCGCTACATTACATGGGCGGAATTCTGAAGCACGCGAAGGCGCTTGCCGCGATAGTGGCCCCGACCACCAACTCCTACAAACGGCTCGTGCCCGGATTCGAGGCTCCGGTCAACCTGGCGTACTCCAGCAGGAACCGCTCGGCGGCAATCCGCATCCCTATGTACTCCGCAAACCCGAAGCAAAAGCGAATCGAAGTAAGGTTCCCCGATCCGTCCTGCAACGGATATCTGGCCTTTTCAGCAATGCTCATGGCCGGACTCGACGGAATACAAAACAAAATCAACCCCGGCAACCCCTTGGACAAGGACATCTACGGCCTTTCACCCGAGGAGCTTTCGGAGATTCCGGCACTGCCCGGCTCGCTTGACGAGGCGCTCAACGCGCTCGAGGCGGATCACGAGTTCCTGCTCAAAGGGGACGTGTTCACCGAGGACGTCATCGAGACCTGGCTGGAATATAAACGCGAGAAGGAGATCGATCTTGTCCGCAAGGCGCCAAGCCCGGTCGAGTTCGCGCTTTACTACGACATATAATTTATTGTAACATTCTATGCTTGGGCGGTGGTCTCACCGCCCAGGTTTCCATCACTAAAATAACGGTACGTTTTCGGAAGGCGGGCTTGTGCTCAAAGTTTTACTTGTTGACGACGATAATCTCACCCTGGCGGTGTTGACCGCGTTTCTTGTCCAAAAAAACTTCGAGATAAAATCGGCGTCGGACGGTCTTGAGGGGCTCAAACTTCTTGAAAACGAAAAGTTCGACTTGGTGATAAGCGACGTCAACATGGCCCAGATGGACGGAATAACATTTCTAAAAACCCTGAGGGAAAAAGGGAACGCCGTCCCGTTCATCATCATAACCGGACACGCAAGCATGGACGGTTACATTGACGCGGTGCAAAAACTCGGCGCGTTCGAGTATGTCCAAAAACCGGTTGAACTGGACGTCCTTCACGCGATTATCATGCGGCTTCTGGAGAAAAACGACCTCTAGCGCCCGCCCTGTTCAACGAACAAAGCGGGCTTAAAACGCGCGATTAAAATTCCTTCATGTCGTCGTCAAAGGGAATGACATCTTCGACCGGTTTGGTCTGTTTGGCAACGGGCTTGGGCGCCGGTTTCGGCCCTGCGAGCCCTTTCGGTTTTGCCTGCAAGATGTGCGGCGCGGGTCGCTTTATCTGCGGCGCCTTCAACATGGCCCGCGCCGGTGGTCTCGCGGTCATGACGGCTCCGTGACCGTTGCCGCTTCCGTTGTGACCGGCTCCGAAGACAACCTCGGAGAGCTGTTCCACATTTCCGTTCATCACCTCCGCTTGCGCCGAAAGCTCCTCGCTACTGGAGGCGGCCTCCTCCGCGTTCGCGGCGTTTTGCTGTGTGACGGAGTCCATCTGCGTGACAGCCTTGTTAATCTGCTCCACCCCCTGCGCCTGCTCGTTGGACGCGGCCGCAACCTCGGCGGCAAGGTCGCCCGCCTTCTTTATGTGCCCCGCTATCTCGTCCAGCGCCTTTGCCACCTGCTCGGTGATGTGGCTACCGGTGTTTGACTTGTCGACCGCGTTTTGAATCAGCCCTGAGATGTCCTTCGACGCCGACGCGGCGCGTTGCGCCAGGTTCCGCACTTCCTCGGCAACGACGGCGAACCCTTTGCCAGCCTCGCCTGCGCGGGCCGCCTCCACGGCGGCGTTTAGCGCCAGCAGGTTCGTCTGGAACGCTATTTCCTCGATGGTCTTGATAATTTTGGCGATATCGTCGGAGGATTTCTTTATTTCCCCCATCGCCGTCACCATCTCCTTCATCCTGCCGACGCCAACGTCAACCGATTTCTTTCCCTCGCCCATTATCGAGTTCACGTTGTTCGCGCTCTCCGAGTTGTTCTTCGTCATGGAGGCGATTTCCTCAAGCGACGAGGAGGTCTCCTCTATGGCCGCCGCCTGTTCGCTGGCGCCCTCCGCCATTTGCTGGCTGGTCTCGGAAAGCTGGCCGCTGGCAGAGCTAACCTGCCCGGCCCCCTCCACAAGCCCGCCCATCACTTCCGTGATTTTTTTGGTCACGGAGCGAAGGATGATAACGGCAAGCCCGAGTCCGGCAAGGATTCCGATTATCGCCGAGACGGAGACAATTATCTTCGTCTGAGAATACGCCGCGGCGGCCTCAACCTTGGCGTCGTCCTTCTGCTTTTTATAGCGGCTGACAAGACCATCCATCACGTCTTCCGCTTTTGTAATTCTGACTTTGTTGTCATCCATCGACTGGTGGATAGCCTTCATGAAATCCACGCGCATTTTCATCGTTTTCGCCGAGGTGTCGTTGGACGCTACCATATTGGTGTCAAGGTCGGCGCAGAGAAAAAATACGATCTTCACACCCTCGTAGTAATTCTCGAACTTCGCTTGCAAATCCTCCCACTCCTTCTTTGCGGACTCGCTGGATATCGCTTTGATCTTTTCAATTTTCTCATTGAACCCCGCATGCGCTTCGTCACGCTTTTTAAGCCATCCCTCGTTGTTGGCCGCGTTGTATTCGATTATGAAGTTCTTCTCAACGCGGATTATGTCAGTCATGGACATCTGTAAGTCGTAAGTCAATGCGAGTTTTTCCGCGATTTCGGAGTTGTACACGACTTTCTCGTAAATCGCACTCATTCGATTGATGGAGACTATCGAAATAATTACCGAAACGAAGATAAGAAGGGCGAAAACCGCCGACATTTTCATCGAAAGACTTAATTTTTTCATAATTCCTCCACACCCGTTATAAAGAACAAATGCTCGTTGTTTTATTTCAAGCCGCCGCCACCGCCTCCATCTCCTCGGCGGAAAGCACTTTCTCGATGTCCAGGAGAATTTTCACCTTCCCCTTAACCTTACCCATGCCAAGTATGAAATCCGTCCTCACCGCCGTGCCAAACGACGGGGGCGGATCAATGTCCGTTTCGTGTATGTCCAGAACCTCCGCGACGGTGTCCACGACGATGCCCAAGACAACGCCCCCCATGTTTATGACGATGATGCAGGTCTCGCGGTTGTACTCAAGCGGTTCCATGCCGAACTTAAGACGCAAATCCATTACGGGTATGACCTTGCCCCTCAAATTGATGACCCCTTTTATGTATGGTGGAACGTGCGGCACCTGCGTAATTTCCATCACGCTTATAATCTCGCGCACTTTTAGAATCTCAAGACCGTACTCCTCGTGACCCAGCACGAAGGTCAGATATTTTTGAACATCGGTATGTACGTCGTGCTCTCTAACCATTTCACCTACACTCATATTCCCTCCATTCATCTGCTTTTAGACTGAACTTGGGGGAAGAAATTGTCAATAGTTTTGACGTGTACCCCGGTGCATTAATTCGTAGGGGCGCATTGAATGCGCCCCCCAAGGTGTCCATGAAAAATTAAAATGGGTTAAATTTGCCCGAACTCTTCCGGCGATATGGAACGATCGACGCATTTCACGATTTCCCTCAGCTGTGCGGCATCTTTCACCCCCACGATGGCGGAGGTCACGTTTTTGTTTGCCAAAACCCACCTTATTGCAAGATGGTGCAACGGCATCCCCAATTCCGCCGCCTTCTTCTTAAGCACGTCGATTTTGTCGAACGCCCCGCCTATCTCCTCTTTTTTAAATACGCCGAAAACGGTGTTGCCGCGCCAGTCGTCGAACTTCGCGGATCTGTCGTATTTGCCGGAAAGAAGCCCGGACGCGAGCGGGCTGTAGGCCATGACGCCGATGTCGTTCTCGCCGCAAAACGGCAACAGCTCTTTTTCGGCGTCCCTCTCGATGAGGTTGTATTTTGGTTGCAGGGAATCCACCTTTACCACCCCCGTCGCTCGCCTCAGCAACGGCAGGTCGAAGTTGCTCACTCCAATCGCCCGAATCTTCCCCTCGGCCTTGAGCGCGGCGAGCGTCTCCATCGCCTTCTCCACCGGGTCGTCCGGCGATGGCCAGTGAATCTGGTACAGGTCTATGTAATCAACACCCAGGCGTTTAAGGCTGGCCTCGGCCTCGCGCCTTATGGATTCAGGCTTGAGACTCCGGTAAATCTTTTCCTCCGCGTCCCACAACATGCCGCACTTGGTGGCTATGAAAACCTTGTCGCGGTGCTTCGCCAGCGCCCTGCCGATGAGTTTTTCGCTATGACCGAACCCATAGACCGGCGCGGTGTCGAACAGGTTTATCCCGCACTCCAGCGCGGCCTCTATGGACTCGACCGCGGCCTCGTCCCCCTTGTTGTTCCAGAACGGACGGCCGCCAATCTGCCACGCGCCGTATGCCACGGCGGAAACTTTCATCCCCGCTAGATTACGGTAGATCAAACCGTCAGACGGCCTTCTTCATCGAGATTAAATTTAGAAATTCCATCCTTGTCCGCTGGTCGGACTTGAATATGCCGTTCATGGAGGAGGTGACGGCGTAGGCGTTCTCCTTCTGCACTCCGCGCATGCACATGCAAAGATGCCTCGCCTCCATCACGACCCCCACCCCCTTGGGCTTGACGTGTTTTGAGATTATGTCAGCTATTTGCGTCGTGAGTCGCTCCTGAACCTGTAGTCTGCGCGAGTATGCCTCTACAAGGCGCGGCACCTTTGACAGCCCGAGGATTTTCCCGTCCGGCAGGTAGGCCACGTGGCACTTCCCGAAAAACGGGATGAGGTGGTGCTCGCAAAGACTGTAGAACTCGATGTCCCTAACGACGACCATTTCGTCGTAGGTTTCTTGGAAAAGCGCGCCGTGAATCAGCGCGTCCACGTCCACGGCATAGCCGGAGGTGAGGAATTTAAACGACTTCTCCACCCTTTCGGGCGTGTCTTTGAGCCCTTCCCTGTCCGGATTCTCCCCCATTCCCTTAAGAATGGTTTTAATGGCGTCTTGCAAGGTTATACTCCCCCAAAAAATTCAGAGCAAGAATCTGGATTCCCGCGTTCGCGGGAACGACAAATTTACGGCCACGCCTCAGGTGTTGACGGCGGACTTGAAATATTTGCCCGCTTTGAAGCGAACCACTTTGCGGGCCGATATGTTGGCTTCTTTTCCGGTTTTCGGGTTGCGCCCCACCCTCTCGCTTTTTTGCCTGACCTGAAAGGAGCCGAAACGCCTTAGTATCACGCCGTCCCCGCTACCGAGCGACTCTTTAATGAGCGCGATTATCGTTTCCACCGCCGTCTCGGATTCCGGTTTTTGAAGCCCGACCTGGTCGGAGATTTTATTTATGATGTCTATCTTGGTCATTTCCACTCCCCCCTACTTTGTTTTCCCTAGCCCGGCAAACCATGTTCCCGGATTCTTACACGTACCGGCTTGCCGTTTCCCTCGCGACTGCGTCGGCCTCCATTATCCCCCCGAGGCCGCCATTTTTCAACGGAACAATTTTATCCAAAGTTTTGCCTATGACCCGCGCGATGTCAACGTACTCTATCTCGCCTTCTAAAAAAGACTTGACGGCGACCTCGTTGGCCGCGTTTAGCCAGACGGGGGCGGCGCCCCCTTTCCGGCAAGCCTCGTACGCTAGCGCCAGGCACGGGAACCTTTTAAAATCCGGCTCGATAAAATCAAGCCTTCCCACGGACGCGATGGAAAGTTGATGAAGGCTCGACGGCCACCTGTCGGGGTAGGAAAGCGCGTACGCTATCGGAACCCGCATGTCGGGAAGGCCCAGTTGCGCCATGACCGACGAATCCACGAACTCCACCATGGAGTGGACGATGCTCTGCGGATGCACCACGACCTCTATTTTTTCCACCGGAATGTTGAAAAGCCACTTCGCCTCGATGACCTCCAGCCCCTTGTTCATCATCGTGGAGGAATCGACGGTTATCTTTTTCCCCATTTTCCAACGCGGATGTTTTAGCGCCTGGGCCAGCGTGACTTTGGCGAGCTGTTTTTTTGTCATACCAAGAAACGGCCCGCCGGACGAGGTTAGAATGAGCCGCCTCACCCTGTTTTGCGGCTCTTTGTGAAGGCACTGCCACAGCGCCGAATGCTCGCTGTCGATAGGCGCTATGGTGGCGCCGTGCTTTTTCGCGGAGGCCATTATTATGTCCCCCGCCATCACAAGCGGCTCCTTGTTCGCTATGGCGACGCGGATTCCCTTTTTAACCGCCGCAAGAACGGACGCAAGCCCCGCCGCGCCGGTTATGGCGGACACGACGACGTCGGCGTCCAGCGTCTCCACCAGTTCCGCCGGGCCGCCGTCCCCCGCCAACAGCCCGACCTTGCGGGTGAGTTTTTTTTTCAGCCTTAACCGCGACGGCTCGTGGGTCACCGCCGCCATTTGCGGGTTGAACTCCGCGATTTGCGCCTCAAGCTCGCGGACGTTGGATTGCGCGGACAGGCCCACGACGTTAAATAAGTTTTTGTTCGCCCTGACGACGTCCAGACAGCTTTTGCCGATGGAGCCGGTGGAGCCGAGAATTATTATTTTGCGTTTCACGCAAGATAACCGGCGAGCGCGAGAAAGACGTAAAAAATCGGGGCGTTGACCATAAGCGCGTCCACCCTGTCCAAAAGGCCGCCATGACCTGGCAGTATCGTCCCGGAGTCCTTGACCCCGAAAAATCGCTTCAACATGGACTCGGCCAAATCCCCGCCGGGCCCGAGCAGGCCGCCGACCAGCCCCGCCCCGGCTATCAAAATTAAATCCGCGCGCTTGAAGAAAAACGCCGCGAAGAGAGCCGACAAGGCGACCGCCGACAACACCCCGGCGAAATACCCCTCAACCGTTTTGTTCGGCGATATCGCGGGGGCGAGCGGCGTCTTGCCGAACATTCGTCCGCCGTAATACGCGCCGATGTCCGCGCCCCACGTGGCGCAACATATGAGCAGAAAAAGCCGCGCCCCCTCCGGTTGCATCCTAATCAACGCCGCGGCCGAGAAAGCCACGCCGACGTAAAAAACGCCGAATACGGTGAAGACGAGCGCGTGAACGCCCGAATCGGACTCCGCCAGCGCGCCCAGGATAAGCGAGACAAAAATAATGCCCGCAACTATCATGACGACGGACGCGGAACCCAGGAACGCCAGCGGCAACAAAGCGGCCGCCAGTATCCCCCTTTTTTTGAAGGTAGGAATCCCCTTGTGCGCCGCCATGCCGGCGTACTCCGCGAAACATATCCCGGCAAGCGCCGCCGTCAGCGCCGCGAAGGCGTTGGGGGGCGCGAACCAGGCGAAAAGAATGAACGCCGGGGCAAGAATCGCCGCCGTAATTATTCTTGTCATCGTCCGTCAGCCGTTCAAACCGGCAGTCGATAGATTGCCCGGCTGAACCTGCTCCCCGGAAAGGCCGAACCTGCGCTCCCTTTTTTGGAAGCTCGATATGGCGTTGAGGAAATCCTCCCCGGTAAAATCTGGCCATAACACGTCGGTGAAATAAAACTCCGAGTAGGCCGCCTGCCAAAGCAGGAAATTACTAATCCTCTGCTCGCCGCTCGTGCGAATTACAAAGTCCAGATCCGGCAGTCCGCGGGTGTTCAGCCTGCCCTCGAAAAGCTCCGCCGTGACGTTCTCTGGCGCGAGAGTTCCTTTTTGAATGTCCGCCCCCACGGAGCGCACCGCCTCCAGTATCTCGCTCCTACCGCCGTAACTAAGCGCCAGCGTGAGAACGGTGCCGGTGTTGTTTTTTGTGGATTCGCGCACCTTTTCGACGCACTCTATGGCGGACTCGGGGAGGTCGGAAACGCGCCCGATGGTGTTGAACCTGATGTTGTTCTTCAACATCTTCATAAGCTCTTTCATGAGGTATTCCTTGAGAATCCCCATAAGCCCCTCCACCTCCGGGCCGGGTCTGTTCCAGTTTTCGGTGCTGAAGGAGTACAGGGTGAGCGCCTTAATCTTTAACTCCGAGGCCAGGGTCACTATGCGATCCACCGTCGCCACTCCGGCGCGGTGCCCCAATATGCGGGGCAGATGTCTTTTGTCGGCCCACCTTCCGTTGCCGTCCATGACTATGGCAACGTGGGCGGGCATTTTTGCGGGGTCGAGCTTGCCGAACAGTTCCGCTTCCGCGGGTGTCACTCGCTAGTTCTCCATTATTTCTTTTTCTTTGTGGGCCACAATGGAGTCCACCTTCGCCACGTATTCATCGGTGAGTTTTTGGATGTGCGCCTCGATTCTCTTCTCTTCGTCCTCGGAAATTTCCTTGTTCTTCAGGCTTTTCTTGCCGGAGTCCATGCTCTCGCGCCTGACGTTTCTAAGGGCCACCTTGTTCTCCTCGCCGATTTTGCGAACCATCTTCCCCATTTCCTTGCGGCGCTCCTCGGTGGGCGGGGGGAGATTGAGCCTGATAACTTTTCCGTCGTTTTGAGGGGTCAGCCCCAGGTCGGAGGCGCTAATCGCTTTTTCTATCGCCTGCATGGCGGACACGTCCCACGGTTGAATGACGATAGTCCGCGGCTCGGGGGTCGATATGGTCGCCATCATTTTTAGCGGGGTCATGGTTCCGTAGTAGTCGGCGGATATGGTGTCGAGAAGCCCGCTGGAGGCCCTGCCGGTTCTTATCCCGCCCATCTCGCGCTGTAAAAGCGCGATTGTGGTCTCCATCTTTTGCTTACAATCTTGTTCAATTTTGGAACTCATGGTTTTATGCTCCCTTTAACTATGGTACCTATTCGCTCTCCAAGAAGCACCCTCTTGATGTTTCCCTTCTCGAAAAGGTTGAAAACGATTATCGGAACCTTGTTGTCCATGCAAAGCGATATCGCCGATGCGTCCATGACGTTTATGCCGTTTTTCAGCACGTCCAGAAAGGTCAGCTCGGTGTACTTTCTCGCGGTCTTGTCCTTCATCGGGTCGGAGGTGTAAACGCCGTCCACCTTGGTGGCCTTTAGGATGACCTCGGCGCCTATCTCCATGGCGCGGAGCGAGGCGGCGGTGTCGGTGGTGAAATACGGGTTGCCGGTGCCGCCGGAGAAAATAAGCACGCGCCCTTTCTCAAGATGGCGAATGGCGCGCCTGCGCACGAACGACTCGGCCACCTGGCTTATTTGCAGGGCGGAGAGCATCCGTGTCGGCACGCCCATCTGCTCCAGCTCGCTTTGAAGAGCCAAGCCGTTGATGACCGTGGCGAGCATCCCCATGTAATCCGCGGTGACACGGTCAACCCCGGCCACGGCCGCGGCGGTTCCTCGAAGGATGTTTCCGCCGCCGATGGTGATGGCGATGTCCACGCCCATCGCGCGAACCTCCTTGATTTCGGAGGCGATTTCTCTGATGGCGGCGTAGTCTAATCCCTCCTTCTTGCTCCCGGACATGGATTCGCCGGTGAGCTTAAGGAGGACTCTTTTAAACCTCAGCTCCGCCATCGGATTTTTTAGTTTTCCCCAAGCTGATAGCGAACGAAGCGGCGAATAATGATGTTCTCGCCCAACTCGCTAATCTTGGCTTTTATCAGGTCCTCGACGGTCACGTCCGGATCCTTGACGAATTTTTGCTTCAATAAACAGCGCTCCTCGTAAAACTTCGCCAGCCTCCCCTCGACTATCTTGGGGATGACGGCGTCCGGCTTGCCGGACTCCTTCGCCTGTTCGGCCAAGATGGCCTTTTCCTTGTCCAAGTCGGCGGCGGGAACGTCATCCACGCCAAGGTATGACGGGTTTACGGCGGCGATGTGCATGCCGATGTCCTTGCACAATCCCTGAAAAATATCGTTGCGGGCCACGAAATCGGTCTCGCAACTCAATTCCAACATGACGCCGATTTTGCCGCCGGCGTGTATGTAGGATGAGATGGCCCCCTCTGTGGCCTCCCTACCCGACTTTTTGGCGGCTTTGGAAAGCCCCTTCTTGCGAAGGTAGTCCATGGCGCCGTCCATGTCGCCGTTTGTCTCCCTAAGCGCCTCTTTGCAGTCCATTATGCCCGCGCCGGATTTCTCCCGCAAGTCCCTCACCATTTCAGCAGTAACTGCAGACATTATTATTCCTCCGTCTCGTAAAGTTCGGCCAACACCTCGGCGTCCGGCTCCGCGATTGTGGTTATCGGAGCCGACGGGGCCGCGGCCTCCGGTTTTTCAGCGTCGGCCTTCTTCTGGGCCTGCTCCACTTCCTTGTCCTTCTTTTTCGCGACGTAGATTGCCGCGCCTTCGATAATGGCGTCCGCCATGGTTGCGGTCACAAGCCGAATCGACCTGATGGCGTCGTCGTTTGCCGGGATGAGAAAATCGATGCCGTCCGGGTCGCAGTTGGTGTCCACCATGCCTATGACCTTGATGCCGAGTTTTCTGGCCTCCTTAAGCGCGATGGCCTCCTTCTTCGGGTCGATGATGAACACCGCGCCGGGAAGCTTGTTCATGGTCTTTATGCCGCTTAAGTTTTTCGAGAGCTTCTTCATCTCGCGCTCAAGGTTCTGAACCTCTTTTTTGGGGAGAACCTCGAACAGCCCGCCTTCCTTCATCCTCTCAAGCTCGTTGAGCCTGTCGACGCTCTTGCGAACGGTCTCAAAATTGGTGAGCATTCCGCCCAGCCAGCGGTTTGTGACGTGGAACTGTCCGCACCTTATGGCCTCTTCCTGCACGAGGCCCTGCGCCTGCTTTTTGGTGCCGATAAAAAGGACGCTTTTACCCTCCGCCGCCGTGGAGACGAGGGCGGCGATTGCCTTGCGGAAAAGGTTGAGTGATTTTTGCAGGTCGATGATGTAGATCCCGTTCCTTGCGCCGAATATGTACGGCTTCATCTTCGGGTTCCACCGTTTTGTCTGGTGGCCGAAATGCGATCCGGCCTCCAGCATCTGCTTCATTGTTACTGTTACGCCCATAAAAAAACCTCCAATAATAGGGTTAACCAACCGTCCCGCGCCGGGCGTCAGCGGAATAATTCCGCACCCTTAGCCGCCCGCGGTATATGCGGGACGTGAAATTTTCAAAGCCGCATTATCGCGGCTTTGGCCACCGTATCACAACGATACGGCAGGCAAGCCCATTATACTACCAGCGAAAGCCCCAGGTTTACAACCGGATTATTCCAAATTTCTTGTGGAATACCGGCGAAACAGCCATGTTATCTTAGGCTGATGGAACCGCGAATAAGTCTTGTGACCCTTGGAGTGTCCGATATTGGCGCCTCAAGAAAATTTTATGAAGGCGGTCTCGGTTGGCAAGTCTCTGCGGCGAGCAACGAACATGTCGTTTTCCTTAAAACCACCGGGGCGATTATCTCCCTCTTTTCTCGCAAAGCGTTGGCGGAGGACGCCGGGGTAAGCGCGGACGGGGGCGGATTTCGAGGGATTGCCCTCGCGCATAATGTCCGTGAGAAATCCGAGGTGGCCGAAGTGCTTAAAAAAGCTCAAAATGCGGGCGGACAAATAATCAAAAATGCGCAGGATGTTTTCTGGGGCGGTCATAGCGGTTACTTTGCCGACCCGGACGGATTTTTATGGGAGGTGGCGTGGAACCCACACTTCCCCCTTAACAAACGGGGAGAAATACAACTCCCCTAGCGGGGAGCGTCTCCTCAAATATCCTTTTCGGCAATTTCGCCAAGCTTCTCCATGTCGAAAATGACCAGCTTTTTACCGTCTATCTCAAGCACCCCCTCGTCCTTGAGCCTGCCAAGGCACCTGACAGCGACCTCGAACGACGTGCCGATGCACTCGGCCAGTTCCTTGCGCGTGAGAAAAAGCTCGACGTGAATTCCATTCCCCTTTTTAACGCCTATCTGGTCCGCAAGGCGCAGAAGGAACGTGGAAAGACGCCTTATCACCGACTGAACCGACATGCTCCCCAGGTGCGCCGTCATCACTCGCAACCTGTTGGAGAGATCCATCATCACCTCAAGCGCGATGACGGGGTTGGTGGTTATCACGTTTAACGCCTCCTGCCGTCTTATGACGGCGGCGGTGCCTTTCACCACGGCCTGACAGTTCGCGGGATACGCCTTGCCGTCTATCACCGCCACTATCGCCACGGCCTCCCCCTTGCCGTAAATTCCGACTATCGCGGATTTGCCGGAGGGGTATTCCTTGAAGACCTTGACCTCCCCGTCGAGAATGAACCAAAGATTGTCGGGGGCGTCCCCCTCAAGAAAAAGCGTGTCCCCTTTGTCGAACTTGCGCCCTTGCGCCAGAGCCTCGATTTTTTTTAGCTCGGCGGGTTTTACCCCCTTAAACAGGCCTATGACGGACAAATCCAAGCCGACCCCCGTGTCAAAATCTAGTTTTTTAACGCATATTGACGAAAATCATACCCTTCAAAACGCGAAACGTATAATCTACGCATATTAACACGCTTTTTAAAGGAGTAATGCAGATATGGAAAAGTTTCCGCGGTATTTTATAATCGCCGCAATATCCTACCTTCTAGCAGGAGTCGCTTTCGGAATCGGAGTTTCTTCGGGGGAATTGGAAGTCTTTGAAGGAAAGTTCGTCCACGCCCACCTTAACCTCGCCGGATTCATGGCGATGTTCATCTACGGCGTCGCCTACCACATACTTCCACGGTTCAACGCAACCCCCGTGAAACGCCCCGCCCTTATCGCCGTACATTTTTATTCCGTCAACGTCGGACTATGGGGAATGGCGCTCTCCGCCCTCGCAAACGGGATATACACAAGAGGCCCGGCGCACACGGCGTTCATCACCAGCGGGATATTGGAGGCTGTCGGCATAGTGCTGTTCGCATACAACATCATCCCGGTGCTAGTGGAAGGCGGTATGCAGACCGTCCAACCGCCGCCCAAGCCGGCATACAAGCCCGCCCCCAAACCGGCCGCGCCCGAGCCGGTCATAAAGGCCGACATGAGCGTCTCGGAGGTCATCGAGAAATGGCCTGCGCTTGTGGACGTTCTTGTCGAAAACGGGCTTAAGACTCTGGCCGTCCCCGCCGCCAGGGCCACCTTCGCAAAAACGACCACTTTGGCGCAGGCAAGCGGAATCCACAGGGTGGACGTAAGCGACCTCGTTGCGAAACTCAACTCCGCGCTGGCCGGCGGCGCGACAACAACCGCAAAACCGGTAACGGTTCAGAAGAAGGCGGAGGACACTACCGCGAAGGGAAAGAAGATTAGCCGAGGGGAAAAACCCGGGCCGGACACGCTTGTCGGCTCCCTTTTGGAGGCGTACCCGGAGGCAATGGGCGTTTTCGAAAAACATTACGGCTCCGGTTGTTTTTCCTGCCCCGGACAGGCTTATGAGACGATTGCCCAGACCGCCAGCATGCACGGTATAAAGGCGGAGACAATCCTAGGCGAAATATTAACTGCAATCCCGCAGAATTAAAGGAGAAAACTAATGAGCGCGTTTTTAGGCCCCATCCACTACATGATGTTCAACAAGATAAAGATAGCCGCCGACAGAAGCAGGTTCGTCGTCGAGGCGTTCAAGGAAAAACATGGCGCGGTCGCCGACGAGACCGTCAAAGCCGCCCTGCCGGACGGGCTGGTTGATTTCGGCCAAACCAAACTGGACGAGATGATTGGCGACAACCCCATCCACCAGTTCCTGCAGGGGCTGATTGACGGCGTGGAAATAGCCGAGGCGGCGCTTGCCACGGCTTTCCTTTACCGCTTCCCCGACGACGCGGAACAGATTCTTGAAAAGGCGTTTTACGACCACGGTTTTCAAACCGCAAAAAAATTACTCGACGGCAAGCCTAACGGCTCGCCCATACAGACGTTCCAGCAGGTCATCGGCGCGAACTACCTTGAGGGAATGCCGTGCGACCAGGTAAGCTCGTACCAACCGCAAAACAAAACCTCCGTAGAGGTCTCGCATAGCGACTGCCTCCACAAGATGAAATGGGACGAGGCTGGCGCCCCCGCGCACATCATGTGCAAGCTGTTGGACAAATGGGTTGAGGGTTGCGCGAAGGCGATCGACCCGACAATGACGCTTAGTCGTTCGGAGTCGATTGTCAACGGCGCCACGGAATGCCGATGCTCCGTCTCCCTTCCCACAAGCTAGGGAGCAATCAGGAGGTAGAAGTCAGAATAGGGCATACAGAATGGAGGAGTCGTTCCGACATTTCCCAATTCTACCTTCTACCTCCTGAATTCTGACTTCTGCCTTATAATGCCGTGATGGCAAGGGTTTTGACCGCACTTATTCTTACGGCTTTGTTTGCCCACCCGGCGAGCGCGGGCCAGCCGCTGACCAACGTCGACACGGTGGCAATCGACGCGGGGCACGGCGACGACGACCCCGGCTCAAGCAGGGGGGACGCTCTTGAAAAAATGCAGTGCGCGCTCGTAGCCCAGGCGTTAAAGGGAGTGATAGAGAGGGAAAACGGCCCCTCGGTAAAAATCGTTTTCACATTCAAGCCGGAAGGCAACACCAGCCAGCGCGAGAGGGCTTACGCGGCCAACAGCAACGGCGCAAAAGTGTTCGTATCAATCCACGGTTTTCCGAGCTGGCAACCCGAGGCTGGAATATACATTCCCGCGCCCCCGGATATAAACCCTCCATCGTGGAAAAACACGGCGGGCAAGTTCTTGGCCAAAAGCTCGCAGTTGGCGGAAAAATTAAAACCGGCTCTGGACAGCTCCAACCCCGAAAAAAAACACTTTGTCACCTTCGGGCAGTTGAGGGTGTTTAACGGCGTCACCGCCCCATCCGTGGCCGTGGAGGCGGTCGCTTTGGACCCGCAACATCCCCTCACGCCGGAGTCGGCCGAGAAAATCGCGCTGGCAATTTATTCGGGCCTTGTTGAATTCGGAAAAACACCATGACGCGGGCCGCTTTTTTCATGTTGTTGCTGATGTCGGCCACGGCCTTTGCCCAGGAAGCCACCCCGCCGCAAACCCGGCGACTTAACGTGACAATTTATTATCCCGGCCCAAACGCCATGCTGACCTCCGCGCCGACCAGCGTTTTGCTCGACAATATTTTGGAAAAGGAGATAAAGTCCGTTTTGGAGCTTATGCTCTCCCAGTCATACAAGTATGTCGAGGCGATTCCTAAATCGACAAAAATCGAAACAGTTTTCATTGACGGGCAAAAGAACGTCTACCTGGATTTTAACGAGGATATTTCTGCCAAACACCCGGGCGGGATAACGCTGGAGACAGCCTCGGTGGGGTCAATATGCAAAACGGTTTTCGCCAATTTTGACGTGGAATCAATCAGGTTCCTTCAAAAGGGAAAAGAGCTTAAAACTCTCGCCGGACACGTCGACCTAGAGTCAAAAATGACGCGCGTTCAGTGCGACTGGCTGACAAAATATAGGTAGGAGTCAAGATGGATAAAAGACCGGTCGGCATATTTGACTCTGGCATAGGCGGGCTTACCGTCCTTCACGAGATAGGGCGGCTACTGCCCGGCGAAAACCTCATATACCTCGGCGACACCGCGCGCGTGCCTTACGGAACGAAGTCTATGGACACGGTCGTCCGCTATTCGGTCGAGAACACCCGCTTCCTTTTGTCAAAGGACGTAAAGGCGGTGGTGATAGCGTGCAACACCGCGTCCGCCGCCGCGATGGATTTTCTGCGGGCCGAGTTCGACCTGCCGGTGCTTGGCGTCATCGAGGCCGGGGTGGAGGAGGCGATTCGCAGGGCGCCGTCCGGGCGGATAGGCGTCATCGGAACTTCCGCCACCATCCAGTCCGGCAAGTACGAGCGCCTCCTTCGCAAGAACGGAATTACCAAGGTGATAAGCGCGGCCTGCCCCCTTTTCGTGCCGCTTGCGGAGGAGGGATGGACGGACAACAAGGTGGCCGAGGACGTGGCGAGGATTTATCTGGAGCCTTTCACAAACAACTCTGTCGACGCACTTATCCTTGGTTGCACCCACTATCCACTCTTGGAAAAAGTAATCGCCAAAATATGCGGCGACGGCGTGGCGCTAATAAATTCGGCGAGCGCCATAGCGGTGAAACTTAAGGAGCAACTATCAGCCACAGGCCTACAAAACGACGGCGGCGGTGAAAGACGGTACTACTTCACCGACTCCATAGAAAGGGCTCGGGAAGTGGGGAGCAGATTTCTGGGGGAAAACATGGACAACCGGATACAGTCGGCGGATTTGACGGAGTTCACCAACCCGATTTAGGTAAAGCTTGACACCGGGAGCCTCAAATCTTATATACTTGCACACCAAATGTTGAATAATCATGATTGAGGTAGAGGCGCTAACAAAGCGATACGACGGCTTCACTGCCATCGACGGGATATCCTTCCGCGTCGGAAAGGGGGAGATACTCGGCTTTCTCGGCCCGAACGGCGCCGGAAAAACGACCACAATGCGCATCCTCTCCTGTTTTATGCCGGCCAGTTCCGGCAAGGCCTCCGTCGCGGGTTACGACTGTTTCGAGGATCCGCTGGAGGTAAAAAAACGGGTGGGGTACCTTCCTGAATCCTCCCCCCTTTACAAGGACATGAGGGTTTCGGAGTTCATGGATTTCGCCGCCGGAGTCAAAGGACTCAAAGGCAAGGCCAAAAGGGAGAAGATAGCGGAGGTCATGGCCGAGACGTCCCTAACCGACGTGTCCAACA
>Ga0315281_10002737_pt1 | contig 26098 bp, 18 predicted proteins | sample YL17G07_0_MG_FD_204540 | JGI IMG/M metagenome (GOLD analysis project Ga0315281, IMG submission 204540) | Sediment microbial communities from Yellowstone Lake, YNP, Wyoming, USA - YL17G07_0 | ecosystem: Environmental > Aquatic > Freshwater > Lake > Sediment | place: USA: Wyoming | collected... | reverse complement strand
TTCAAGGGCCTCGGCCATGACCTCCTGCTTGAGGCCGGCGTCTTCCTAGTCTCTGTGAAGCTGATCATGATGGCCTACAAGAACAGCGTCGTTGCAAGGGAGTTGGCTGACCGTCTCGATGGCCTGCATGCAACCCTGACGCGACTGGAAGGTATCTTCGAATCCAGGCGTCCCTCCGAGATAGCAGTGGGGCCGCCCAACAAGGAGCTGCAGCCGACGGGCACGGCCCATCGGCCAGAGGATGCCAAGGGAGTGTGACCGTGCCGCGCAGCAGAACGCCGATCTGTTAGCTGGACAAGTTCGCGACCCTGGCACATAGTAGCGATTGCTTGAGACCCCCCAAACAGGAGTACCGCTGTGACGGCAGACCGTTCGCGCGTGGCCCGGCCGGTGGATGTCGACAGTGAGACCCTGCGCAACGCCATCAAGAACGAATACAAGGAAGTGGCCGAGCACCCAGACAAAGGATTCCACTTCCACACCGGTCGTCGCCTTACCCATCTCGTGGGCTACGAAGACAAGTGGTTCAATGGCGTCTCCGAGCTGGCGATCGAATCGTTCGCTGGTACCGGCAACCCATTCGCCATGGGCACGTTGGCCGCCGGCGAGAGAGTGGTCGATGTCGGTTCAGGCGGCGGCATCGATTCGCTCATTGCTGCGCGCATGGTCGGCCCATCCGGCGAGGTCATCGGGATCGACATGACACCGGCCATGCTGGAGCGGGCGCGCACCGCCGCTACCGAGTCGGCGATCGAGAACGTCGAGTTCCGAGAAGCCTACATGGAGGCATTGCCAGTCCCCGATGGTTGGGCCGACGTGGTGATCTCCAATGGGGTCCTGAATCTGACGCCGGACAAGCAGAAGGCGGTGGGCGAGATGTTCCGTGTGCTGCGCTCGGGCGGGCGGCTTCAGATCGGCGACATCCTGGTCGACCGGGAGGTGCCTGACGGGGCGAAGAAGCAGATCGATCTCTGGACCGGGTGAATCGCGGGTGCTCTGCTGGAGGCAGAGCTTGAGGCGACGGTCGTCGCTGCCGGTTTCACAGATTTCGAAGTCACTTGGAAGGGCGCGGTGTTCGACGGCGCCCCTCAAGCGTCGAGCGCGAGTGCATTCGGCACCGTGGGCATCAACTTCAGGGCGACGAAGCCCTGAGGTTGGACTGGTGGGTCAGATTCCTCCCCACCGTGTGCCGACCTTGATGGCCGCCGACCACCCCACAGCACGACTTCCAGTTGCTGATCGCCCTCACCAGAAAACCCTCTCCGCTCCTCGAAACCGGCGAACGCACGCACATCGGTCGCGACCGGATCGACTTCACACGCGCGTTAGTCCAGCACGACGGCTATCGGGCGGCGTTGGCTGCCTGTGGTCTGGACGTTCAACGCCTTGACGATGGCGACGCGTTTCCCGACGGCGTCTTTGTCGAAGACACCGCGATCGTGTTTGGCGAAATCGCAGTGATCACCCGGCCGGGCGCCGAGTCGCGCCGGCCGGAGGTGCCCGGAATTGAGGGCGCGCTGCGCGCATTTCGCGCCACCGAGCGAATCGTCGCGCCCGCAACGCTTGACGGCGGCGACGTCGTGGTGGTCGGCAAGAGGATTCTCGTCGGTCGTTCGGCGCGGACCGATGGCGAGGGCATTCGCGCACTTGCCACGATCACTCGACGGTTCGGGTACGAAGTCCGTCCCGTTCGCATGAACGGTTGCCTTCACCTCAAGAGCGGATGCACCGCGCTGCCGGATGGCCGGCTGCTTGTGAATCCCACCTGGATCGACGCGCGCGACCTGACGGGATTCGATCTTGTTGCGGTCCCCGCCGACGAGCCGTGGGGCGGGGACGTGGCGATCGCGAACGGTGCCGTGCTAGCCGCCGCTGCTTATCCCCGGACGCTGGCGGTTATCGAGCGCGAGGGTTTTCGCGCGATCGGCGTCGAAGTGTCAGAGTTCGCCAAGGCCGAGGGCGGGGTCACCTGTATGAGTCTCATCTTCTCAACAGCCGAGCGGGAGCACTGAGCACTTGGCTCGAGCGAGAGCTGGCTCCAGCTCGCGCTTGAGCTTGAGCTTGAGCTTGAGCCGGACCTAGCCGTAATCGGCAAGGGCGTTGTTCACAGGTCGTCGCCGTTACAACTGGCCGGTCGCATCTACCGCGCGGGTTGTCGCCACACCGCCCTCAACTCCACCACACGGGCTCAGCGACCGGTTGCGAAACTGTGAACAACGTCCTCTTCAACTACCATGAGCTCGCGCTCAAGCTCGCGCTGGAGCCAGCTAGAGCTTGAGCTAAGTGCTCAGTGCTCCCGCTCGATTTCAGGCCCGCGTACACGCCTTGTCGAGCGAGGGCCGCAGCGCGCGGTTGTCCAGCTCAACGATCACATCACGGATGTAGTTCGTGATCAGCGAGTAGTGCGGATAATCGATGTACTGCGGTTCGTCGGTCCGCTGGTGGTAATCTCCGTGCAGCCCTGTGAAGAAGAACGCGATCGGGATGCACTGGCGGGCGTAGTTGAAATGATCGCTACGGCCGTAAATGTTGTTGTAACCGCCCCAGTTGGTAAAGACGTCGAACTTCGGATCGAGGTTGAGCGGCGTCTTCTGCTTCAGATTCGTCGACGCGACGATCTGTGCGACATCGGCGGAAAGAAAGCCCGAGCCGACGACGGCGACGTACGTCGGTCCGCCGCCAGGAATGTCCTCGGCACGGCCGCGGCCGATCATGTCAATGTTGATGTCGGCGACGATCGAGTCGACCGGCACGGTTGGATGCGTTGCGAAGTACGCCGAGCCGTTGAGCCCGGCTTCTTCACCGGTCTGCCAGACGAAGAGCGTCGTCCGCTTCGGCTTGACCGGCATCTTGGCGATGTATTCCGCGATCTCGAGGATCGCGATCGAGCCGGAGCCATCGTCGTCAGCACCGTTGCTGATTGAATCTTTCCGCGCCGGACGAATCTTGTGCAGACTGTCGACGTTGACGGTGATCGCCGCCAACTCGGCCTGCGTTGCCGGGACGAGGTCGCCCGGCTTCTTGACCAGTTGCAGCGCCATGCGCGCGTCGTTGACGGCCTTCAGCGAATCATGGTCGGCGACGTTGATGCCGAAGCCGACATGGTCATTGTGCGCGCTGACGAGTACATACTGGCCCTTCAGGCTCGGGTCGCTGCCGGGGACGATGGCAACGACGTTCCGCGCCCAGTCAGACGCATCCCGCTCCTCGAAGTCGAGATTGGCGGATACCGTCTTGCCGATCGCCCCCATCGTCATCCCATCCGCCAACCGTCCGAGCAGCTTCTCGGCGGCCGCTTTCGTCACGCGAATCGAGGCCGTGGGTGCCGGAGCATTTGGATCGACGGCACCACGCCCGCCGCGTCCGCCACCACCACCGCCGCCTGCGCCTCCACGGCCTCCGCCGACTGCTGTGGCTGCCACCGCTGCTTCAGCCGCGGCGAGTCCACCGGCGCCCATGATCGACGTCGCGCCGTGCGATACCGCGATTGAATCGGTCACCGCGCAGCCACGGACTCGCTCCAGGGCTGTCGCACTGGCGGTCCGCGCCATTCTCGCGAGCGAGTCGGTCCGCGCCGAATCCATCGCCTGCTGGACCTGCTGCCCCGTCATTCCGGCCGGCAGCTGGCCGCTGACCACCACGCCATTCAGCAGCGTGGCAACCTGACCGTTCTTGATCACCACCACCGGGCGCGTGCCCGTGTTCGGGATTTGCTGCGCCTGCGCCGTGGGCATGTTGAAGAAGCCGCGATCGCCGATCGGAACGAGGTCGAGATCGATCGTGGCGATCGCAACCGCGTTGGCGAAACGAGCCGCTCCCGCTCCCCCGCCGCCGCCGAACCCAGCTGGAAAACCGCCACGGGCCGGCCCTCCAGCAACGCCGCCCGCGCCCGGGTTCAGAAGATTCGCGCAGACGTTGCCACCGCCGCCGGCGCCTCCGCGAGCGCCGCCACCGCGCTGGCCACCGCCGCCAGCGCCGGGCGCCGGGAGGAGTATGACAAACTTGCCAGCCGCCTGGTCGGGACTGATCATCGTTGTTGTGTCACCAGCCGTTCCGCCAAAGATCACTTCGGCATTCATGATTGGCTTTGGCGCGCGTGGCGTTGGCGTCGGCACGAAGTCGCTGTTGAACTTGAGCGTCGCGCCATCGACGGTCATCGTCGACTTGTCGGTGAAATGGCGCTGGATCATCGGCAGCTTCTGGAAGTACGTGCCGTTGTCCCCCGCCGGGAGCAGGCCGAGCCGTTTGACTTCATCGGCGATGTAGTTCGTGCCCTTCATGTTGCCGACGCGGCCGAACTGACGGCCCTGCATCGAATCATCGGCAAAGATGTAGAGCCGCGTCATCAGGTCTTCGGGCGTGATCGCCTGAGACGTCGGACGCGGCGCGTGCTTTTCCGGATAACCGTACTTGTTCAGCTTGGCCTGGCCGCTGGCGCTCGCCGCGGCGACCAACGTCAAAGTCGCCGCTGCGATCACGGCTCGTGGCCGGAGGCGGAGAATGGAGATCAACACGGGTGCTCCTCGGGTAAAGGAATGGACGCGGTAATGTGGGGAATTCGCCCCGATGGAGCTAGGCGCTGGAGACTCATTCGTGTCGCAGCGCATCGATCGGGTCCATCAGCGCCGCCCGACGCGCGGGGACCAGCCCGAAGAACAGTCCGATGCCGACCGACGACGCCACCGCGATCATCGTCAGCATCCACGGCGGATCGGCGTGTACGCTCATCGCCGCGGTCGCCAGCTTGCCCATGGCGAGGCCGACGATCACCCCAAAAACACCGCCGATGCCGGTCAATGTCATGGCCTCGATCAGGAATTGCTGCATGATGTCACGCCGCGCCGCGCCGACGGCCTTGCGAATGCCGATCTCGCGCGTGCGGTCGGTCACGCTGATCATCATGACCGCCATGACGCCGATGCCGCCGACGAGCAGCGCCACGGCTGAGAGCACCATCATCACCAGAAAGAAGACGCCCGTCAGCTTGTTGAACGTGTCGAGGATCTGATCCTGGGTGATGAGGTCAAAGGTGTTGTGGTCTGCGGGATGCAGGCGCCGCCCCTCGCGCAGCGCAATCGTCACCGCATTCTCCGCGTCCGCCACGGTCACGCCGGGGCGCGGCTTCACGGGAATGAACAGGGCGTTCGTCTTGTCGATGACAAACTGATGATCGAGCGTTCGAAACGGCACGATCGCCTGGACCTCCTGCCCCGGCGGCTGGAAAATGTTCGAAGCCGCCTGATACACACCGATGACGTGCGCCGGTCGGCCGCCGAGGTGAACCAGTTTGTCAATCGGGTTGATGCTGCCAAACAGTTTTTGCGCAACGTTGACATCGATGATGGTGACCGCCGACCCGCGGTCGAGCTCGGCGCGGGTAAACCAGCGTCCGCTGGTCAACTCGCCGCCGTAGATCTCGGTGTAGCCGTTATCCGCGCCCGAGATCAACCCAGGTTGCGTTCGGATCCCGTCGAACTCGACGCGCGAAAACGTCTGTGCCCAGATCCCCGCGTAAGCAATCTCCGGGAGCGACGCGATCCGCTCCGCTTCGGTCGTTGTGAGATTCGGGCGGATCCGCACCCACTTTGGCAAATCATTCGGATTGATCGGTGTCTGCGACCAGACCTTCATCACGTAAAAGGTCGTCGGCCCCGCAATTTCGAACGTAGACACTATCTGGTCGCGAATGCCGGCAACGATCGAGGCCATCGCCATCACGGTCGCAACCCCGATGACGACACCGAGGATGGTCAGAGCTGAACGTCCCTTGGCCGCGCGCAGTGACTCGAGCGCCGCGGAGACGTTTTCTCCGAAGTCCGAAAAGAACCGGATGGTCGCCCGAATCAGGCCCATGTCAGTCGGCGCGCATCGCCGCGATCGGATCGAGCCGCGCTGCGCGCGACGCGGGGTACACGCCAAAGATGACCCCGACGCCGGCGCCAAGGGCGAGGGCAAGGCCCACCGACCATCCGGTGACCTTCGCCGGCAGCGGGGACGCCTGAGCGATGACTACCGCAAAGCCCCAGCCCAACATCGCGCCCGACGCGCCACCCAGCGTCGCCAGCATCACCGCCTCGGTCAGGAACTGCTTGAGGATGTCGCGTCGCGTCGCGCCCACCGACTTGCGCAGGCCGATCTCGTGCGTCCGCTCGCGTACGCTCATCAGCATGATGTTCATGATGACGATGCCGCCGACGACGATGCCGATGGCGACCATCGCTGGTACGACCGCGAACAGCACGCTCGTGAGCTGCTTCCAGAATTGGATCAGGGCGTCGGCGGTCTCAATGGTGAAGTCGTTGATTTGCCCCGGGCGAAGGTGGTGCGCGATGCGCATCGCCTCTTCGGCGCGGCGCATGCCATCCGCCACCTCGGCGGCGCTCGACATCTTCACCGAGATGGTCGTCGTTTGTCGCCGGCCGAACATCGACTCGAAGATCGTGATCGGCAGCAGGGCGAATCCGTCAAAGCTTTGCCCGAGCACCCGACCCTTCGGTGCAACGACGCCGATCACCTCAAAGTGCAGCCCACGAATGCGCAGGTCACGTCCGATCGGATCGACGTTCTCGAACAGCTTGGATGCGATGTCGGCGCCGATCACCACGACCTGGCGCCGCTCGCGAACGTCGACTTCGCCAAGCGCGCGGCCCGCCGAAAACCGGTAGTCCTGCACGACCTGGTACTCCGGTGTCGTCCCGAAGACGAGGACTTCGCCGAGGGTCTGATCGCCCGCCACGACATCCAGCCTCGGGGTGGGCCAGCCGGATTGGCGAGACACCGCGAGGGCATCGCGAACCGCGTCGGCCACGGCTCGCGAATCGTCGGGTGTGATTTTCGGCCGGCGCAGCGCGCGCAGCCAGTCGTCGTCGTCGAGCAACCCGACGTTGATCGGAGTCCGCCGGACCTGAAACGTGTTCGACCCCACCATCGCGTTTGCGATGTTCTCGGTCACATACGAATTCATCCCCTGGATCACCGCGACGACGGCAACGAGAAAGCCGACGCTGACGATGATGCCGACGAGCGTGAAGAACGATCTCAGCGGGTTCGCTTTGATCTGAGTGAATGCCGTGGAAAAGACGTCGGAGAACAGCAATGCGGTAATCGGTAATCGGTAATCGGTAATTGGTAACTGGTAACTGGTAACTGGTAGCTGGTAACTGGCAACTTCTGGATTCAGGTGAACTGCGCTGGATTGAGACCAGCCGCACGAAAACGGTGCGTGCGCGCTTCAAGCACGGTGCAATATCGCTGCATGCAAAACTACAAACGACTTCGGGTAACGGGGCGAGTCCGAGAGGTCATCAGGGCAACCTACGCCTTCACCGCAGCATTCCCACCGAGTGAACAATTCGGACTGACGAGCCAAATGCGCCGCGCTGCGGTATCGATCGCGCTCAACATCGCGGAGGGATGCAGCCGGAGCTCGAGGCGCGAGCTCACTCGGTTCCTCGAAGTGTCGCGTGGCTCGGGCATGGAGTTGGAGCTCGCGGTCCTCATCTCCGAAGATCTCGAATTCGGCCACTCCGCAGCACGGGCCGCCCTCTCCGAGCTGCTCACTCCCGCGCTCAAAGAACTCACTGCCCTCATTCGTGCCGTTCAAGCGCAGTCACCCGAGCGGCAGTAGCCCTCGCCGTATGGCCGCCGTTACCAGTAACCAGTTACTAGTTACTAGTTACTGGTTACTGGTTACTGGTTACTAGTTACCGCTATTCATACCTCAGCGCATCGATCGGATTCAACCGGGCCGCCCGAATCGCCGGCAGGATTCCGAACAGCACTCCGGTCAGCGCGCTGGCCAGCAGGGCCGTGACAATGCTGGAGAGCGGCGTTGACGCAGGAATCGCCGGCCACTTCGTTCTGATTACCACACCGGTGAAAATCCCCAGCGCGAGACCCACCGAAGCCCCGACCGCCGTCAGCGTCACTGCCTCGACAAGGAACTGCCACAGGATCACGCCCTTTGTCGCGCCGAGCGCCTTCCGCACGCCGATCTCACGCGTCCGCTCGGTCACCGAAATCATCATGATCGCAATCACCCCGATCCCGCCAACCATGAGCGCGACCGATGACAGCGCGATGCCGACGACAAAAAAGGTGCCGAACAGCTTGTTATAGATTCCCAGCAACGCATCCTGCGTCACGATGGCGAAGTTGCTCACCTGTCTTGGCTTCAGCCCGCGGCGGCCGCGGAGGTAGGCAGTCACATCTTCCACCGCGTCGGTGAGCGTCACCCCCTGTCGCGGCTTCACGATCAGGTTGTTTCCGCGCATCCCGAGCTTCAAGTGTCGTCGGCCCGTTTCGATCGGCATGATCGCTTTCGGCGAATCGCCACCACCCGCGGACGTCGGCGTTCCCATCGGGCTCGCCGTGTAGTGGTACAACCCGATGACGCGAACCTGCACGCCGTTCACAAGGATGTCCTTGTCGATCGGGTCGGAGTCCCCAAACAGCTTCTCTGAGAGCTTGTCATTGACGATCACCACGCGGGCACCGGCGGCGTTCTCCGAGTGCGTGAAGCTGCGCCCGGGATAGATGTCGCCGCCGTCGACGTCGGTCCAGTTGGCCGAATAGAACTCGATGCCTGTGCTGAGCGAATGGTCCTTGTATTTGAATGCCGCGCCCGAGCCGACGTGCGACGTGACCGCGAGGATATTCGGCAATTCGCCAATACCGTCGGCCTCGGCCAGCGTAATCGCAGGATTGCGCCGCTCGGGACAGGCGTCGGCGTCCGAACAGTTCTGGAACATGCCAATCGGGCGTCGCCAGACGTAGAACGAGGTCGGGCCGGCCGCTTCAAGATCGCGCTGAAAGGATTCATTGATCCCGTGCACGACTGACGACAGCGCGACGACAACGAACACCCCGATGCCGACCCCGAGAATCGTCAACGTGGCCCGGCCCTTGTTGGCCCGAATTGCGTCGAACGCGATCGCCACGCCCTCAAACGCCTGTATGAACCGCGTGAAGAGGTTCATCGCTATTCCTGCCGAAGGGCTTCGATTGGGTCGAGCCGAGCAGCGCGCCGCGCGGGGTAGACGCCGGAAATGATTCCGACCGTGGTGCCAAGCAGAGTCGCCGCGACGATCGACCATGGCGCCACCGCCGATGGTAAAGGCGTGTTCATCGACACGACTTTCGCCGCGACAATACCAAAGATGATCCCGATCATCGCGCCGACCGTGCTCAGCGTTGCCGCTTCGACGATGAATTGGCTCATGATGTCACGGCGTCGCGCGCCTAGCGACTTGCGGATCCCGATTTCCCTGGTGCGCTCAACGACGGCGACGAGCATGATGTTCATGATCACCATGCCGCCGACGATCAGGCCGATCGCGGGCAGGGCTGTTCCAGCGATTGTCATGGTGGTCTTGATCGTGGCGAAGAAGGCCAGCGCCGAGGCTGAAGATTCCATGACGAAGTTGTCCCCCTGCGATGGACGGAGGTGCCGATGCGCGCGGAGCTCTTCGCGGACCGTTTCCATCGCCTCATTCATCATCACATCGGTGGGGGCCTGGACGAGCAGGCCACCGATATCGCCGCGTGGGTTCGTCAATCGCGATAACGGTGATTGAAACGGGCCGATCACAAGCTTGTCGAGCGACTGGCCGAAGAGCGATCCCTGGTGCTCGATCAACCCGACGACGCGGTAGGGAATCCCGTTGATCCGTAGATCGTGGTCGATCGGATTCAGATTCGGGAAGAAGTAGGTTGCCACTTCTTCGCCGATGACGATGACGGGCGTGCCCGCTTCGTATTCCTGCTGGCTGATCGTGCGGCCAGCGCTCAGGTCGTACTTCTTGACCGTGAAGTAGTCACCCTCGACCGCGTGCACTTCGACCTGCTTCTGCCGCGCGACGAAGGCCGATCCAGCGTACAGGCCGCGCTGGCTCTCCACCGCGTACCGGGTCCCGCTCGGCAGGACGCTCTTGATGAAGTCGACGTCGGCGTGGTAGATGCGCGGTCGCCGCTGCCACTCCCGCCATTCGGCCGCCGTCACGTTGTTCCCGAACCACGGAAAACGGCGCAGCGTAAATGTGTTCGCGCCAAGGATACGCCCGGCGAAGTCGTCCTCGACGTAGCGCGTCATCCCTTCGACGATCGATACGACCGCGATGAGAAACATGACGCTGACCGTCACCCCGAGGAGCGTGAAAAAGCTCTTCAGCTTCTGCACCCGGATCGTGTCGAGGGCGAGGCGGACGGCTTCGAGGAAGTTCAACTGGGTGTTCCGTTCATCAGGGAGTCTCTTTGCCTTGCCGGCGTCGGGTGTTCTGGCATCAATTTACTCATGGCGGAGTGCGGCCACGGGGTCGAGACCGGCAGCGCGGATGGCCGGTATCATCCCAAAGACAACCCCCGCGAACGCGGACGAAGCAAGGGCAGCGACGATGGCGAGCGGTGGGGTCGCGGCCTGGATCGGCGTCGTGTTGCGAATGAGCAGCGTCAGCGCGCTGCCGACGGCCAGGCCGGCGATGGCGCCGATCGTCGTCAGCGTCGCCGCCTCGACGAGGAACTGCCACAGAATCGTTCCCCGGGTCGCCCCGAGCGCCTTTCGCACGCCGATCTCGCGCGTCCGCTCGGTGACCGAGATCATCATGATCGCGATGACCCCCACGCCACCAACGAGCAGGCCGATCGCCGACAGGACGATCATGACGAGAAAAAAGACGCCGACGATCTTGTTGTAGAGCTCGAGAATCTTTTCCGGCGTCGCCGTGAAGAAATCGTTGATGCGAGACGGGCGCAGATGACGGTCCGCGCGGAGCGTCGCGATCACCTCGTCCATCGCATCGTCGCGCGCCACGCCGTTGCGCGGCTTGACCGTCAGGTCCATCCAGCCAAGCGTGACGTTGAGTTTGCGCTGGGCTGTGGTGATCGGCATGACGAGCTTGCCCCCGGACCCAGCGTCGAACACGTTCGGCACCGGATGATAGACGCCGATAACGCGGAACACTTCGCCGTTCAAGCGCACTTCCTTGTCGATCGGTTCACTACCGAGAAACAGCTTTTCGACCACTTTGTCGTTGACGAGGATCACCGGTGCACCGGCGTCATATTCCTCGCCAGTGAAATTTCGACCCGGGGCGATGTCACCGCCGCTGACATCGAGCCATTCCGGTGTGTACGCGTCTATCCCCACGCCCGGCAGCTCACGGTCGGCATACTTGATGCGCGTCGAGCTTCCGACGTGCGCCGTCACGCCAGCGATCGTCGGCAGACCGCGGATCTCCTTCGCCTGGTCGAGGGTCAGCGGTTTGTTTCGGCGCCACGGGCAGCTGTCCGCGGACCCGTTGCACGACGTGATCTCGGCCGGCCAGCGGGACACGAAGAAGGTCGTCGGACCGGCGGCGGCGATGCTGCTCGACACGCCTTCGTTGATGCCGTGTACGGCGGCCGACATCACCGTCACGACAAACACGCCGACTGCGATCCCAAGAATGGTGAGTCCGGCCCGCACCTTGTTGGTGCGGATTGAATCGAAGGCGATCCTCACGCCCTCGAACATCGAATAGAATTTCGTCCCGAGGCCCATGCTACTCGGCCCGCATGGCGACGACGGGGTCGAGGCGCGACGCGCGGCTCGCGGGATAGGCACCGGCGATGATGCCGACGCCACTACCGACGACCACCGACAGGACCACCGACCAGAGCGCCACGTGGGCGGGCAGGGGCGAGACCGCCGCGATCACGTGCGCCAACGCCGCCCCCAGTGCCACACCAAGCATCGCTCCGACCGCGCTCAGCGTCATCGACTCGACCAGAAACTGGGCGAGAATGTCCCGCCGCTTGGCGCCGAGGGACTTTCGGATGCCAATCTCGAAGGTCCGTTCGGCGACCGCGACGAGCATGATGTTCATGATGACGATCGCGCCGACGACGAGGCCGATGGCGGGCAACACCATGCCGGCGAGCACGAGGTACTTGCGGATCTTTTCCCAGGAGCTGAGCGCGGACGCCGCACTCTCGAGCACGAAGTCATCGGGGAGCGCGGGGTGAAGGCGGTGCCGCTTTCGCATCACTTCGCGCACCGTTTGCTGGAGCCCCATGTAGGCCTGCGTACCCGGCGCCTGGACGACGATGCCGTAGAGATTGACGCGCGTATTCGTGATCCGCCCCATCTGCGAGTGAAATGGCGCGATGACCTGCCGGTCGAGCGAAATGCCGAACACCGTCCCCTGCTTCTCGAGCACGCCGATTACCGCGAATGGAAACTTGTTGATTCGTAGTTCGCGCCCGATCGGGTCGAGATTGGGGAAGTAGCGCTCGGCGATCTCGACGCCGATGACGACGACAGACGCGCCGGCGGCATCTTCCTGTTCCGTGAACAGGCGGCCGCGGGCAAGGTCCAGATTCTTGATCCGGAAAAAGTCGGCGGTGACCGCTTGGGCGAGGACCTGCGGTCCGCCGCTGAGAAAGTGTGACGACGCCCGACCCCACGTGACGTCCTGCATCGCCCAGTTTGCGTCTGCAGGCAAAGCGAGCTTGATCGCCAGCGCATCATCGACGGTGATCTTTGGCCGGCGCTGCCAGGCGCGCCATTCGGCTTCGGTGATGTCCATGTTGATGTCGGGGAACCGGCGGACATTGAACGTGTTCACGCCGAGCCATTTTCCCGCGAAATCGTCTTCGATGTACTTGTTCATCCCCTCGACGATCGACACCACCGCGATGAGGAACATCACGCTGATCGTCACGCCGAGGAGGGTGAAGAAGCTCTTGAGCTTCTGCACCTTGATCTGGCTGAGGGCGAGGCGGACTGCCTCGAAAAAGGGCACGGGCGTGGTGGCTGAGAAAGGGCGGGTCGTGTCGGCAGTCGCTCGGGACGTCAGGACTCCCGATCCCTACGGCGACTCCAGAACCGGGTTACAGACCGTGCTTCGCTCGAAACTCCGCCTGGCTCTCATCCGACGACACCAACCCGTCGCGCAGGACGACCACGCGGCGCGCATGCGCCGCGATGTCCGGCTCGTGGGTCACCATGATGACCGTCTGGCCCTGGGTCGAGAGACCCTCAAAGACCTTCATGATCTCCGTCGAGGTCGCCGAGTCGAGGTTACCTGTTGGTTCGTCGGCGAGAAGAATGGACGGCTCGTTGACGAGCGCCCGAGCGATCGCGACCCGCTGACGTTGACCACCGGACAGTTCGTTGGGGCGGTGGTCCATTCGATCTTCCAGTTGAACCCGGGCCAGCGCTTCCTTGGCGCGGCGCTTCCGCTCCACCGACCCGACCCCTGCGTAGACCAGTGGAAGTTCGACGTTATGCAGCGCGGTTGCGCGCGGGAGCAGGTTGAACGTCTGAAAGACGAATCCAATTTCCTTGTTCCGAACGCGCGCTAGCTGATCGTCCGACATCTTCGACACTTCTTTGCCGTTAAGCCAGTACTCCCCGGCGTTTGGCGTGTCGAGACAGCCGATGATGTTCATTAGCGTCGACTTACCCGACCCGGACGGCCCCATGATGGCGACGTACTCGTTGCGGGCGATCCCGATGTCCACTCCGCGAAGGGCACGGACGATTTCACCGCCCATGTCATACTCGCGCTTGATGCCGTGAGTGACGATGATCCACTTCGGATCCGGTGGAGCGCCGGCGTTGCCGAGCGCGGCGTGACGCTCCGCACTGGAAATGGACGGTGATTCGACGGCGTTTACGCTCACGACTTGGCTCCTGCGGGCTTCTTGGTGTCGACCTTCGTCTCACGAACGAGTGCGCCGTCCTTGAGCTCGCGGATTGCCTGGTAGGTCCCGGCGACGATCTTCTCGCCCTCCTTCAGTCCGCTCAGGACTTCGAAGTGTTTCTCACCCGCGATACCGACTTTTACGGGGCGGAAGCTCACTTTGTTGTCTTTTCCGACCACGAACACCCCTTCGACGTCTTTCTTGCCAATATCCTTGGTCGGCTTGGCTTTTCCGAGGCCGGTCGCGGTGTCGCCAGCTGGGATCGCTTCGTTCTCGCGAACCGTCAGGGCAATGATCGGCACCGACAGTACTTTCGACGCGTTCGCGGTCACGATCTTGGCTGTCGCCGAGAAGTCGGGGCGCGTTTCCGCAGGGGCATTGAGCAACTGGATCGTCACCTCGTAGTCGACCGCCTGATCGGTGCCCGTCGCCGCTCCTCTCACCGAGCTGTTCGAAATCTTCACGACCTTGCCAGTGAAGGTCGTATCCTGGAATGCGTCAATCTGCACCACTGCGGGGTCGCCAATATGAATCCGAGCGACATCGGTCTCGTCGACCTTTACCCGCGTCTCGAGGACCGACATGTCGCTGATCGTCAACAGCGTGGCCGCGTCCTTGTTGAACGTGCCCGGCACCGCTGTTTCGCCCTGCTCGACGACGAGGCGAGTGATGCGTCCGGCCATCGGCGCGAAAATCTTGGTTTTGCCAAGCGCCTGCGTCGCGTCGCGAAGCTGTGCCCGAGCCTGCCCGACCGCGTGCAGCGCCGCATCCGCCGCTGCACGGCTTACCTCGGCAGCCGTGCGAAGCTGGTCGATCTGCTCAGCCGAGACGAGAGAAGGGTTGTTCTTCTTGATGTCCCCCGAGCGTTCGTAGCTCTTTTGCGCCTGCGTCGCGTTGGCGAGCGCCTGGGTCTGATTGGCCTTCGAGGACGCAAGCGCCGCAGTCGCCCGTTCGACCGACGCCTCGGCCTGCTGTGGGTCGATCTCGAGAAGGAACTGGCCCTTCTTCACCAACTGGCCTTCCTTGACCGACAGTTTCATGATCTTGCCAGCAATGTCGGACGCGACATCGACCTTGGTCTGCGGGCGAACCTGACCGCTCGCGGTGACCGAGGCCGTGAGATCACGCCGGCCGACGGGCTCGATCCTGACCTCGACAGCCTTGGTGCTCTTTTTCGTCGCGCTGAAGCCGAGTATTGCGATTACGGCGAGGGCTCCGACTCCGACGCCGATCATTTTCCATTTCTTGCTCATTACGCTTACCTGTCGTTAGCGGGGCAGACGTCGATTCATGGGTTAATCGTCACAAAGTGACAACCCGAATGACTGGACATGCTTATGTGGTCCTGCTGCGGGTAGTACGAAGGGCTTGCAAGCCGGTTTCAGTCTACCCTCAGCCCGGGAATCTAGCCCATATGCGACTGGTGGCCCCGGGTGGCCGGTTCACGGCTCGGGAGGCGTAGCGACGAAGATCCGGGCACGAACAGACTCATGGATCCGTCGATACAGGGCTTCGCCTTTTTCGGTAGAAGCCAGCGTCGGGAGCCCGATGGACCCAGGGCTCCCTTTCGGGACTTTCAGCCAGCCGCGCCGGTATCGCCGCATCTCTTCCGGCGACATCATATAGTCCTGCGCGAGGTCGGGGGCGACGAGATGGGGCGCGATGTAGAGAATCAGCGACGTGTCGACTTCGTCCCCATGCATTGGCTCGCCCTGCCCCCGGAGAAGATCGCGGAAATCGATGCCGAAGATGTTCACAACGCGGACCCGAGCAACCGAGGTGATCAGCGTCGACATGGCCTCGAGATGCGGATCATGCTCGTGTGCCGTGAGTAGAATGAACTCACGGGCGCCTGACGCCTCCCACGTCGCGACGAGGTCGTTCAACATTCGGTGGAGGGTCTTTCTGCTGACCGAGGCATTTCCAGCGTACTCGCGCTCCGTGATGGCATTGACGCCGTACTCGACCGTTGGTGCTCGTAACACGCCGAATTCAGCCGATAGGTCGTCGGCGAGGCGCTCGACGATAATCGTGTCGCAGCCGAGCGGCATGTGAGGCCCGTGCTGCTCGCAGGTCCCGACCGGGACGATGAGTCGCTGATCCAGCGCCAGCACGGCCGCGATCTCGGCAGGCCGCATCTCTTTCAACCGGCGTGGTCTTGGCGCCGGTGCCGCGGGGGAAGTCATCTCGAGTGAAGTAGCGGTGCAGACCGCGCGAGTTCGCGCAAACGCGTTCGCGCTGTGGTTGGCAGCCGCGACGGTCGCGGTTCTGTCGGCAAGCGCCTGGCTGCGAATGCCAAGCGTACAATATCTGGCCGTCGGAGGGGCCGCCACGGTCGTTGCCGCCGTTCTGACCGTCCGGCGCGGCCGCGGAACCGGCTGGATGTGGATCACGGTCGCGGCACTTGGGCTCGCGAACCTCGCTATCGTTGAGCCGCAGATCGAGCTGCGGCGGATCGACTCGGACTGGGAGTCATGGCAGCGGAACGCTGGTGACCGCGCCCTCGGCACAATGCGGGCCGCGCTCGACGCGGCGATCGTGGATGCCCAATCGGCGGCGGACAACGCGCTCCACGCGCCCGTGGCAAGGCTGGCGGCGTTTTCGGCGCTTCGAGACTACTCGCCGTCGACCTACGAGCGCGGAATCGTGCTGTTTTCAAACCGTGCTCCGTTTGCGTGGAGTGGAACGATCCGGGTTCCAATTGCGGGCGCCGCTCCGGGAATCGAAGTCGTGCAGACGCCCGTGTACCTCGCAGTGCGCATCACGCGGGTCGACGGCGAGCGGCGCGCGACGGCGGTCGTCCTTCTCGATGCACGTCCGCCCGGCGACCGGTTGTCTCAGCCGCTCAGTCGTCTGACATCGACGCGGGCGGCGCGTCGGGATGTTGAGCTGACGCCGATCAGCGGAGCGCCGCCGGCGGGCCTGGTGATTCGGTACGACGTCGCGGGCAAGCCGCTGCTCGACATCCGTTATCTCGCGCCCGAGCAGGAAGAAGTGGCGTTCGCGCTACGCGAGAGGGCACGCATCATCGTCAGCGTGATTCTCTCGCTCGCGTTGTTCGCCCTTATCGTCGCGGTCGGGCGGAGCACTCGGCCGATCCTTCCACGACTTGCCGTCCTTGGCGTCGCGCTGACGTGCATCGCGCTAGTGCCGTTGAGTCAGTACTCAAACGTCAGCCGCCTCTTCGATCCGTCGGTGTACTTCGCGTCGCTCGGCCGACAATTGACCGCGAATGCCGGCGCGCTGTCCATCACGGCCGCGCTGGCGCTGCTTGGTCTCATCGCCGTCGTCGGGATGCGAGGTCGGCACCCATCGCGGCTCTTGGCCGGAGTCACGGTCGCGATCGTCGCCGGTCTCGGACCGTTTTTGCTACGGGCACTGGCGAACGGTATTCAGATACCATCGCGTGGCGTCGACGCCTCGCTCTGGTTGATGTGGGAGATCCCGATCTTCCTTTCCGGCGTTGTCCTGCTGTTAGCAGGAGCCGCTGCCGGCGGCATCGTCGTCGGACGGTCGCGTGGCAGCCATCCGGCATTCGCACCGGCGCTGGCCGTACTGGCCGCGCTCATGGGTCCACTGGTCTGGCAGGTTCCTGGACAGTGGCCGTGGTGGTACACGTTTCTGTGGATCGCCAGCGTGGGGGCGCTCGCACTCTCGCGTCAGACACGGTATCTGATAGTCGCGGCGTCAACGGTTGCGGCGCTCGGCGCGGTCACGCTCGTCTGGGGCCGTAGCGCCCGGGGCCGCGTCGCTCTGGCGGAAAGCGATCTTGGCGGACTCAGTCGTCCGGACCAGGCCGCGGCGCCGCTATTGCAACGCTTTGGCGACTACCTCGCCGGGGCGCCCGCGCCGGCAAGCCGGCTCGACCTGCTGAAGAGCTATGTCGCCTCGGATTTGGCCGCGGCGTCGTATCCCGTTGCGTTGGCGTCGTGGACAAACAGGCTCCAACCGCGCGCGGTTTTCGGAACCACTTCGCTCAGCGTGCCGCTCGACTCGCTGCGCGCGATCGTCGCCGAGGCGCGACGCGCCCGCGGTGCAGTCGTGCGGACGATGTCCAGCGATTCGGCGATGCTGACGGTGCTTGCCGTCGCCGGTCGCGACGGCGGCGTCACGACGGTCGGCGTCGCGCCGCGAAGCCGCCTCTTCACACCGGATACGTACGCGCCGCTCCTCGGAATCGAGGCTCAGGAAGGCGCCGAGCCACCGTATACGGTTCAACTTCGTGAGCGGGTCACGGTCGCGCGCGCAGACACGGTTCACCGCTGGCGCCGCGAAGGGAGCGAATTGCACGGTGACTGGGCATTCGTGACTGGGCCGACGGCGTGGCGCGGTCACGTCGAAGTCGGTCTGCGACCGCTCTCGGTGCTGATCCAGCGTGGCGCACTGATCGTCATCCTTGACCTCGGCATCGTCGCCATGCTGTGGGCCGCTGGGGTCGTCGCCGATGGCCGCGCTGGACGATGGATCCGCGCGCGGAGACGACGGTGGTGGCAGAGCTTTCGTGCCCGCCTGTCACTGGCGCTCTTTTCTTTCTTCGTCCTGCCGGCTGCCGTATTCGCCATCTGGTCGTACCAGCAGCTCGCCAGAGATGCGCGCCAGGCGCGCGAGTTGCTGATCACCGAGACGCTGCGCGCCGCAACGGCGGATACGACGCGCGCTTGGCTCACGGCTGAAGGACGTCGGCTTGGAACGCCGCTATTTCTATACACGAATGGCGAACTGAGCGCCGCCAGCGATTCGCTCGTCGAGACGTTGTCCCCATTTGGACGGATGCTTGACCCTGTCGCCGAGGAAGCGCTGGCGGAAAACGACGAAGGGGCGGCAAGCCACGCCCAGCCGCTTGGCGAATCGTCAGTTCTTGTTGGCTTCCGTCCGATCATCGGAGCAGGGGGCGGTCGCGCTGTGCTTGCTGCGCCGGCGCGGGCGGATGAGCTCTCGCTCGGGCAACGCCGCAATGATCTCGGCATTCTCGTTCTGTTCGCGACTGTGATCGGGGCGATCGCGGCATTCTGGCTCAGTGGCATTGCTGCGCGGCAGCTTGCGCGCCCTATTCGCAACCTGCGCGAAGCGGCACTCTCCATCGCCGGCGGCGAGCGAATTCCTGCGTTGGAGCCAGAGCCAACCGCCGAATTCCAGCCGGTGTTCTCCGCGTTTCGGCGCATGGCAACGGATCTCAACGCGAGTCGGTTCGCGCTCGAAGAAGCGGAGCGGAGAACGGCCGCGGTGCTCCGCAGCGTTGCCAGCGGAGTCGTCGCCATCGACCAACGTGGTGCAGTCACGCTCGCGAATCCGCGGGCTGAGGCGCTGATTGGGAGCGCGCTCCCGCAAGGAACGGCTCTCGCGGTGTCGGCTCCCGTTCTGTTGCCGCTGCTCGAGCGCTTCCTCAATGAGGGTGCGCACGAGGAGGCGTTCGAGCTCGAGATCGAAGGACGTCAGTTGCACGGCTGGACCACCGGACTCGGCCGTGGTGGCGTGGTGATCGCGCTCGACGACGTTACCGCGATCGCGCGAGCGCAGCGCGTGCTCGCCTGGGGAGAGATGGCGCGGCAAGTCGCGCACGAGATCAAGAACCCGCTGACCCCGATTCGCCTCGGTGTCCAGCATCTCAAACGGGCACGCGCCGACGGCCGTGTCGACTTTGACAAGGTGCTCGACGACAACGTGGCGCGCATTCTTCGCGAGATCGACCACCTTGACGAAATCGCCCGCGCCTTTAGCCGCTATGGGTCACCCCCCGCTGAACGGCTCGATCCGGAGCCGACGGACGTCGCCGCGGTGGTCCAGGACGTCGTCGCGCTCGAGCAGATGGGAACGAGCGATGGCATGACGTGGACGGTGCGCGGGGCAGGTGCCCCAGTCTCTGCGATGGCGAGGCGCGACGAGCTCAAGGAAGTCGTGCTCAACATTTTCGAGAACGCCCGGCAAGCGCACGCACGCAATGTCGAAATCGAAGTCAGCGATGATCGCAGCTCGGCGCGGATCGTTCTCGTCATTCGAGACGACGGGGCAGGGATCCCATCGGACATCCTTCCGCGCGTCTTCGAGCCACACTTCTCCACGCGCAGCAGCGGCAGCGGTCTCGGACTCGCGATCAGTCGTCAGATCATTGAAGGCTGGGGCGGAGAAATCCACGTGACGAGCGGTGACGGAGTTGGGACCGCGGTGACGATCAAGTTGCTCCGACCGTAGGGACGGGAACACGAGCTTGAGCACTTAGCACTTGGCATTGAGCATGAGCTGGCTCCAGCTCGCGCCCAAGCTGGAGCAAGCTCCCGCTCAATGCCAAGTGCCAAGTGCTCCAGCTCTAGTCGATAAACGATTCGGCGGTCCACCCGCCAGCGGATGTTTCGACCCCGAACCACCGTTGCCACCACGGCGCGCGGTTGTCGCGATCGAGCACTGTCTGCACCGCCTCACGCCAAGCCTGCTGCATTTCGCCGGCGTCGGCGAACCGCTGGTCGGCATCGGCGTTCAGCCCGCGCGCCAGCCAGTCGGCGATCTCGGGCTCGTACCCGTCGAGGTCGATGTCACCGGCGATCTCGCGCGCGACGATCGAGTTCGGATTGCTATCGCCGAATGGGGGCGAGCCACTGAGCACGAACGCGACGATCGCGGCCAGCGAGAAGCAATCGGCGGCGGTGTCCTGCTGCTCGCCGAGCAGTTGCTCCGGCGCCGCGAACGCGGGAGTGCCCGATGTCCCCGCCTGGTCTTCACCAGCAGCGTTGGCAATACCAAAGTCGGCGACGCGCCACCGCCGGTAGCGATCGATCAGGATGTTCTCGGGCTTCAGATCCCGGTGCACGATGCCGATCGAATGGGCGGCGGCCAGGCCGGAGAGAATGAAATCCACCTGTGGCGCGATTTCATTCAGCGGTCTCGGGCCGGAACGGGCGACCAGATCGGCAACCGATCCGCCTTCGGCGAGGTCCATTGTGTACCACGCGACGGCGCCACGGCTATCCCAATCGAAGATCGGGACGATGGCAGGGTGGGCGAGCTGTGCGGCAAGTTTCGCTTCACGTCGAAAGCGCCCCACCGCCCGTTCGTCACTCGCCACGTGGGAATGCAACAGCTTGAGCGCGACCTCACGCCCCAAAGACAGGTCGCGCACCCGCCACACCGATCCAAACGAGCCGCGGCCAAGCGCGGCCAGCACTTCGTAGTCGTCGCCGACCGCCCACCGCAGGCGCGCCTCCTCGCTTTCTCCTGCCGGATGGAGCTCGTCACCACCGATCATGGTACCGTGGCCGCCGACAATGCGGTCGACTTCGCGGACCATCGTGGCGACCGACGAAAACCGATCCGCGGGATTCACGCTCAGCGCGCGGTCGATCACCGACGCGATCGTCGCCGGGCAATCAGGGCGCATCAATCGGAGGGGTGGAGTCACGCCGCGCGACGGCACTTCACCGGTCAGCGTCTCGTAGCACGTCGCAGCCAACTGCCACTGATCGGACAACGCGGTTGGAAGCCACCCGTCCTTGTCCCATTCCGGCGCGTTCGGCATGAACCGCGGATCAGGGGAAAGGCCGCGGGGAACGTCCTGCGGATTTACCGCCCACTGCCATCCGATGAGCCAGAGGCGGCCCATTGGTGCCGTCCAGATTGTCGTTGACGCGACGTAGCCGTGCGGCCGTCCGAAGTCGTGCAGGTAGCTCAGCGTCGAGCCGATCTCGCGAAGGATGCGGAGCATGCCGGGCACGTCGTCCTGGCCCATACGCATCAGCCTGGCGCGAAAAGATTCCCCTGCGATCCAACGGCGCAGGTACCCCGGACCGCGTCGGCTTTCCGCAAACGACGCCCAGTAGTGGTAGGTCGTTGGAATCGCGGGGTGGTTGCGGTGGGCGACGATCCGCGCCTCGGCCTCGAGCCACCCGTGGTGGTCCGGATTGGGCGCGCTGACGAGCGACAGCGATCGCCCCAACGCGTCGATGATTTCCTGGTAATGGCGATGCTGCCCGTGCAGACCTTCCGTTCCCCACGCCCATCCCGGCGGCAGTTGCCACTCGCGGAGGTGGTCAGGAAGGCGAGTGGTATCGGTGTACGGCTGCGGTGCCGGGGCCGGGTTGGCCGTTCGGAATTCGTCGTGCGCTGGCGTCACATCTTGGACTCGGACAGGATCGCTTCGGCGGCGTGCGCGAGCTCATGGGCGAGGCTCACGTCGGGCAGAACGGTGACCTCGACGCGGCGGACCGCGAGCAAACCGCCCTTTGCCGGGGCCATGGAGTTCATGGACGGAACGTGCAGGGTGACCGATACCACGCGCCACATTGTGCTCGGGCGCGCCTCGGCACCGTTTTCGTCGAGCGTGTCAAGCTGAAGCACCTCCCCCCGCGCAGGGACGACCGGGCTCAGGCATTCGGCGAGCACGTGCTCGTGCCGATCGTGGCGGAGAATGCGCAAAGTGACCATCGGGGGCTCGCGGACGGTGTGGACTTTGGGGGTCGCCGGGGTGCAACTCTCTCCTGCCTAAGGTATTGAGCCGCAACGGGGATGACCACCCTCGACCCGTACCGACGGCGTAACGAAGCGCGTGAAACCGCGGGCGAATCTGGCGCGTAGGCCGGCTTACCCGCGTCATCCGAGGTGCGACCATGTTGTTCCTGCTTGGACTTGCTGCCTACGCCGCCATCGCGTTCGTCGTCGCGCTCGTGGGCTTCGTATTCTCCCGCCGCTTCGTCGAGAATCGCCTTCGTTACGTGGAAGCCGCGCAGAGCCCCTTTGCGGCCTTCGTCGCGGGCGGGATCGCGACGGTTATCGCCCTGCCGGTTTTCGCCGTGCTGTCCTTCCTGCCCTTCGTCGGCGCAGGCACCGCGGTTCTGTTCGGGGTAGGCGTGTTTGCCGGCGTCGCGTCTGGCGCGCGTGAGAATCGAAAGCGACTTGGCGCTGGGTAATACTCCGGCGTTGTTGCGGTGTTTGCCGCGTAGAAACGGTCACTGGGTTCGAGGCGAGTTGGCGCAGGTTGCGCCATGCTCGCCTCGATTCGTTCTGCAACCGTCCTTGGCGTCGATGCCTGTGAGGTGATCGTCGAGGTCGACGTTGCATCCGGGCTGCCAGCGTGGACGATTGTCGGACTGGCGTCTGGTGCCGTGAAGGAAAGTCGGGAGCGGGTGGTGGCGGCGATCTTGAATTCCGGATACACGCTTCCGTCGAGGCGGGTGACCGTCAATCTGGCCCCGGCCGAGCTGAAGAAGGCGAGCAGCGGATTTGATCTGCCGATTGCGCTCGCACTGCTCGACGCCACCAAACAGATCGAGCCGGGATGTCTGTCGCGGGCGTCGGCGATCGGTGAGCTGGCGCTCGACGGCGCGATCCGCCCCGTGCGCGGCGTGCTTCCAATTGCGCGACTGGTTGGCGCGCGCGGTGGAGCGCTGCTCGTGCCGATGGGAAACGCGGCCGAGGCGTCGTTGGTGTCGGCGCTCACCGTCGGTGCACCGCGAACGCTGCGCGACGCCGTGCGGCAGCTGCGGACGAATCGGTTCGAATGCCCGGCGCCCACGCCGCGTGCCGAGCCGATTGGGGATAGCGGTCCCGATCTTTCCGATGTCGTCGGCCAGGAGCTCGCGCGCCGCGCCCTCGAGATTGCCGCGGCTGGTGACCACGGACTGGTGCTGACCGGGCCGCCGGGCAGCGGCAAGACTCTGCTCGCCCGGTGCATGGCCGGAATACTGCCGCCGCTGCTGGAAAGCGAGGCGTTGGAAGTGATCGCGGTGCACTCGGTTGCCGGGTTGCTCGTCGGCGGCGGTGCGGTCTCTCCCGACCGGCCGTTCCGCGCGCCGCATCACACGATCTCGATTGCGGGACTGGTAGGAGGCGGATCAGGGCCGCGGGCCGGTGAGGTGAGCCTCGCCCATCGCGGCGTACTGTTTCTCGACGAGCTGCTCGAGTTTCCCCGTCACACACTCGACGCGATGCGGCAGCCGCTCGAAGACGGACACGTGACGATCGTGCGGGCCGCGGCAAGCATTCGATTTCCGGCGCAGTTCACGCTCATTGGCGCGTCCAATCCATGTCCCTGCGGATTCGCCGGTGACGGGAGTGGCCGCTGCGCCTGCCCATCGGCCGAGATTGTAAAATACCGCGCACGGATGTCGGGCCCATTGGCCGACCGCATTGATCTCCACGTCAATGTGTCGGCGGTTCCCGTGCGGCAGTTCGGCGATACCAGTCCGCGGGAGAAGTCTGCCTGCGTCAGAGCGAGAGTCGAGTCAGCGCGTGCCATGCAACGGGTTCGATATTTGAGGATGCCCGGCGACGTCTGGAACGGGCGTGTTCCGGGCCGCTGGCTCGATCGCCACGGCGGACTTTCGCCCGGTGGCCGCGATCTGCTTTCGGCGGCGGCGGAGCGAATGGGCGTCTCGGCGCGCAGCTATCACCGGATCCTGCGCGTGGCTCGGACCATCGCCGATCTCGATGCGGAGCGCGTCGTCGAGGCACGGCATGTCGCCGAGGCGATTCGATATCGGCTGGCGGGGTTTTCGCGGCCTTTGGTTTCCGAGACCTGAGTGGATCGCGTGTCACGACGCTCGTCGCTACCAGGACGCGGTGCCTCTGTGGGGAGCCGTGCTGCCGAAATTCGCGCGTGACCCGATCCTGTGTCGGTGCCCCAGCGCCGCTAGTTCCCGAACCAGCGCGGCAGCGTCGTCGTCAGCGCCGGAACATAGGTGATCAGGAATACTCCGATGAGCAACACGACGAGCATCGGCAGGACGGAGCGGATCACTTCGGCCACCGGCTTGTTGAAACGCAGCGACGACAGGAACAGGTTGACGCCGACGGGCGGGGTCAGGAAGCCCATCTCGAGGTTGGCCAGAAAAATGATGCCGAGGTGCACCGGGTCGACCCCGAACGCCCGACCCAACGGCACGACCAACGGTACCACGATCACGATCGCCGAGTAGACGTCCATCAGCGCCCCGACCACAATCAGGAACAGGTTGAGGAGCGGGAGAAACGTCCACTTCGAATGTACGGAGGCTGTGACCCATTCCACCGCGTGGGCCGGAACCTCCGCGAACGCGAGGTAGTTGGTGAAGCCGAGGGCGACGCCGAGGATCAGCAACACACCGCCGACCAGCACGGCCGAATCAGCCATGACTCTGGGCGTGTCGCGGAACAGATGCAGATCCCGGTACACGAACGTCTCGATCACGAACGCGTAAAAGGCCGTGAGGGCGGCGGCCTCGACCGGCGTCGCGAGCCCGCTGAAGAGCCCCCCGAGGGCGACGACAGGAACGAGCAGTTCCCACTTGGCGTCCCACACGGCGCTGCGGGATTCGCGCCAGTCAACGCCTTGGCTCGCTCCGCTAGTGGGCGGTGCCTGGCTGATGCCCCACGCGGCGGTGAGCACGATGAGGAGGAGCCCGGGGATGATCCCGCCCAGAAACATGTTCTTGATGTCCACGCCGGCAATGATGCTATAGAAGATGAGCGGGAGGCACGGCGGCAGCAGCAGGCCGAGCGAGCCGCTACTAGTCACCAGTCCGAGCGAGACTTTTTCGGAGTAGCCCGCCGCGAGGAGCACCGGCATGAGCAACCCACCCAGCGCGAGGATGGTGACCCCCGACGCGCCGGTGAACGACGTGAAGAAGGCACAGACCAGGGCGACCAGGATCGCCGGGCCACCACGCATCTGTCCGATCACGGCACGGAAAACCCGAATCAATCGTCGTGACGCGCCTCCCTCGGCGAGCAGGTAGCCAGCGAGTGTGAACAGCGGAACGGTCGGCAGCGTGGGATTGGTCACCAGGCTGTAGTGGTCCACGGTCAGTGACGCGATCGGCGAACCGTCGCCCCAGAACAGGATCAGTCCCGCACCGCCCAGTGCAGCGAAGATCGGCGCGCCGAGCAGGGTCGCCAGCAGCAGCAGCACGAAGGCCGGGATCGCGAGCTGAGCCGCGGGCAACGGCGGGTGCATCGCCGCAAACACGAGGAGGGCCGTCAGCGCGGCGGTCGCTCCGCGCCAGCCCCACCGGTCCGACGTCCTCCACAACAGCCGCAGGGTGATCAGCGCAAAGCCGATGGGGAGCGCGAGCTGCACCTGCCACACCTGCACGCCATACGCCACGGCGGCGCCCGACATGCGCTCGCTCTGCACAAACTCCACGCTGGCCAGGAACAGGAACACGCCCACCGCGGCGGCGACCGAAGAGCCGAGACACCGCGCCGCCGGGCGCCAGCGCTCCGGCACCGTCCGGTCCAGGGAGGCGAGGGTGAGCAGGCGTCCCTCACGCGCCGCGATGGCCGCGCCGATCATGGCCGCGATGAGCGTCAGGTGCTGCACAATGGAGGCCTGCCCCGAGATCTGAACGTGGACCACCCGGAGCGGAACCACGATCAGCGGCAACAGCATCATCGCCGCGAGGACGACCGACGCCGTCACGGTCTCGGCTCGCCAGGCGACACTTTGCCAGCG
>Ga0315281_10002736_pt1 | contig 26100 bp, 20 predicted proteins | sample YL17G07_0_MG_FD_204540 | JGI IMG/M metagenome (GOLD analysis project Ga0315281, IMG submission 204540) | Sediment microbial communities from Yellowstone Lake, YNP, Wyoming, USA - YL17G07_0 | ecosystem: Environmental > Aquatic > Freshwater > Lake > Sediment | place: USA: Wyoming | collected... | reverse complement strand
GCTGGTGATTCAGATTCACGACGGCCGCGCCGCGCGCGGGAACACCGTGGACAGCAAGCTTGTCAGCCTGGCCGGCCAGTTGCAGGCGCGGATTCTGACCTGCGATTACAACCTGGCCAAGTTCGCCGAGCTGCAGAACGTGGAGACCATCAACCTCAACGAGATCGCCAACGCGCTGCGCCCGACGGTCCTGGCCGGCGAGGAGCGCACGGTGCAGATTCTCCGCCCCGGCGACGAGCCCGGGCAGGGCGTCGGCTATCTGCAGGACGGCACGATGGTCGTGGTTGACGGCGGGCGCGCGCACATCGGCGAGTCGGTCGCCGTGGTCGTGACCAGCACGCTCCAGACCAGCGCCGGGCGCATGGTCTTCGCGCGGATCCGCGCCGATCACGGCGGCGGCGAGAAGCAGGCCGAAGAGAAGGACGCTTCGAAAAAGGCCGCGCCGGAGGAGAAGGACAACTCGAAGAAGTCTCCGCAAAAAGAGGGGTGAGAACAGCGAGTGCGTAGTGCGGAATGCAAGGTGGACAAGGCCCGGCGAAGCCCGATGTTCCGTTCATTCTGTCCATGCCGTCCATTCCGTCCACCTTTGTAAATCGCGCGAAAGGACTGCATGCGAATTCTCGTCACCGGCGGGGCGGGCTTCATCGGCAGTCACGTGGCCGACCGATTCATCGAGTTGGGGCACGAGGTCGCGGTCCTCGACGACCTCTCGTCCGGCAAGCCGGAAAACGTCAACCCGCGGGCGAAGCTCTTCCGGATGAGCCTGCTCGACGAGCGGCTCGCGGGCGTGTTCGATGAATTCCGCCCCGATGTGGTGAGCCATCACGCCGCGCAGGTCAACGTCCGGCGCTCGGTGGACGCTCCGGAGTTCGACGCCACGGTCAACGTCGTCGGCTCGGTGCGGCTCTTCCATGCCGCCGCGACGCGCGGCTGCGGCCCCTTCGACCATGCTCAGGGCAGGAAGGTCATCTACGCCTCATCCGGCGGCGCGTGTTACGGCGACCCGCCGAGTCTGCCCGCGCGCGAAGACGCGCCCGTGCGCCCGCTCTGCCCGTACGGCGTCTCGAAGTACGCCGCCGAGACATACCTTCAGCTCTACGGCGCGCTCAACGGGTTGCGTTTCACCGTGCTGCGCTACGCGAACGTTTACGGTCCGCGGCAGGATCCGCACGGCGAGGCCGGCGTCGTGGCGATCTTCAGCGAGCTGTTGCTCGAGGGGAAGGCGCCGACCATCTTCGGCGACGGCTCGAAGACGCGCGATTACGTCTTCGTCTCCGACATCGTCCAGGCGAACGTCCTGGCGCTGGAGGCCGGCGACGGCGGCGTCTACAACGTCGGCGCCGGGCGCGAGGTGAGCGACGACCGGATTTTCGCGGCCGTGCGCGACGCCGTCGGGGTGAAGATCGAGCCGGTCTATTCCGAATTCCGCAAAGGCGAAGTGCGGCGCGTCGCGCTCGACGCGAGCCGCATCCGCGAGGATCTCGGCTGGCGCCCGCGCGTAGCGATCGAGCAGGGCATCCCGAAGGCAGTGGAGTTTTACCGCGCGAAACGGCCGGCGAGTTCGCAGGCATGAACGAAGAACGGCGCAATCAGGAAATAAGTCGGGCTAGACGTTGGTCAGCCGCTTCTTTCCCTGGAACCGGCGGCGGCTGAGAACCTTGCGGCCTCCGCGAGTCTTCATGCGCGCCCTGAAGCCGCTCTTGCGAATCTTCTTGATGTTGCTCTTGCGGATCCGGACTTTCATTCCACGTTCTCCCTCAAGATGACTTGTTCACGGCGCGGATTCTATCACACCGGGCGCCGCGCCTTCAAGGTTGAAATACCGCAGGCTGCGGGATTAGAATATGGGGTCGCGGTTCACCGCCTGTTTCGGGGACGAATCCCGCGCTTTCTGAAGGGTTCCGGACGTGATGATCCAGGTGGAGCAATTGACCAAGCGATACGGCCCGGTGGCGGCCGTGGACGGGATCTCGTTCCAGGTCGAGCAGGGCGAGGTCGTGGGCTTCCTGGGGCCGAACGGGGCGGGCAAGACCACGACGATGCGCATCCTCGCCTGCTACCTTCCCGCCACGTCGGGGCGCGTGACCATCGCGGGACGCGAGGTCTTCGACGACTCGCTCGAAGTGCGGCGGAACATCGGATACCTGCCCGAAGGCGTGCCGCTCTACCCGGAAATGCGCGTGCGCGAATACCTGGCGCACCGCGCGCGCATCAAGGAAGTGCCCGCGCGCGAGCGCCGGAAGCGGGTGGAGTACGTGATGGACCGCTGCGGCGTGGCCGATGCGGAGCGGAAACTCATCGGCCGCCTCTCGAAAGGGTATCGCCAGCGGGTCGGGCTGGCCGACGCGCTCGTGAGCGATCCGCCGGTGCTGATCCTCGACGAGCCGACCATCGGCCTCGATCCCAACCAGATCCGCCTGGTCCGCGACCTCATCCGCGACCTCGGCCGGAAGCACACCGTGCTCCTGAGCACGCACATTCTGCCCGAGGTCGAGATGGTCTGCGGGCGGGTGATCATCATCCAGAGCGGCCGGCTGGTCTTTCAGGAGACGCTGGCCAACATCGCGCAGCAGTCCTCCGGCGGCGCAAAGGTGGTCGTCGAGGCGCGCGTCGGCCCCGCCGAGGCGGAGAAAGCGGCGGCCGTGCTGGGCGACGCGCCCGGCGTGCTCCGCGTGCGCGCCGACGGCGGCTCGCCCTGGACCCTCTTCGAGCTCGACGTCGAGCCCGGCGCCGACGTGCGCGAGGAAGTCGGCCGGCGCATGGTGCGCAACGGCTGGGCGCTCCGCGAGCTCCGCAGGGAGCAGCCTTCGCTCGAGGACATCTTCGTGCGGCTGACGACGACGGACAGTCACTAAGGAGTCGGGGCCGATGCGCAACGTTCTGACGGTGGCGCGGCGCGAGATCAACGCCGCGTTCCTCTCGCTGCTGGCCTGGACCGTGCTCACCGTCTTCCTCTTCTTCAGCGGCCTCTTTTTCTGGCTCTTCGCCAGCCGGACGCACGAGGCCAGTCTGGAGGGCACGGTCGGGATCATCTCGTTTTTCTTCCTGGTCGCCACGCCGCTGCTGACGATGCGGCTGCTGAGCGAGGAGTACCGCAGCGGGACGATCGAGACGCTGATGACCGCGCCGGTGACGGAGTTCCAGATCATCCTGGGCAAATTCATCGGCGCGCTGGCGTTTTACGGCTTCATGCTCGCCCCGACCATCGCCTACGCGGCCATCCTGCTGGTCCTGGGCAAGCCGGATGTCGGCGTGATGTTCTCCTCGTACCTGGGCCTGGCCGCGATGGGCTGCGAGTTCGTCGCCCTCGGCCTCTTCTGCAGCACGCTCACTCACAACCAGATTGTCGCCGCCGTCCTCGGCCTCGTGGCGCTGCTGGTCCTGTGGGTCATCGGCGCGGTCAGCGACTACCTGCCCGCCGGGCTCCGGTCCTCCGTCGAATACCTCGGCACGATGCAGCATCTCCGCGCCTTCTCGGCCGGCCGCGTCGCGTTCCGGGACCTGTTCTACTTCTTCAGCATGACCGGTTTCTGGCTGTTCCTGTCCGTCCGCGCGCTCGAAAGCAAGCGCTGGAGGTGAGGCAATGGGAAGAATGGGAGGAATGGGAATAATGGGAAGCACGCGCAATAATTGCGTCTCCCATTCTTCCCATACTTCCCATTCCCCCCATTATTCCGGAGCCAACCGTTGACTAACACCAAGCCTTCTCTTTGGCAAACGCTCACGCGCGCCGGCATGGCGGCCGGCGTGCTGAGCCTGTTCGTCGCGTGGGCGCTGTACGCCATCAACGATCGCATCGGGACATCGAGCCCCGCGTTCCTGATCCCGTTCGTCGCCGGCATCGCGCTCGTGCTGGGCGGCATCGTCGTCAACGTTGAATGGTTCTGGGACGTGATCCGGCGGCGCAAATTCCTAGCCGGCCTCAACGCCTGGATCATGGCGGGTCTGGCCGTGCTGCTGCTGGCGATCGCCAACGCGATCGTCGCCGGCTCGCCGCAGACGGACGCCTGGTTCCTCGACCTGACGCAGGCGCGGCTGCACACGCTTTCCACGCAGACGCGCAACATCCTCAAAGGCTTGCAGAAAGAGGTGCGGATCACCGTGGCCATCGGCTCCGGCGAGGTGCAGGTCGGCTACGACAGCAGCATCGAGGTCGGCTCGATGGTGAAGGACCTGGCGTCGCAGTACCGGGCGCAATCGCGCAAGGTGCAGGTGGACGTCCTCGATGTTTACCGCGACAAGAGCCTCGCCGACAAGGCCTTCGCCCGCATCGAAGAGAAGACCACCCGCGACAGCGTCATCGTCGAGTGCGGCGGCAAGAGCGTCCATATTCCGTTCAGCGACCTCGTGGAGGCGCCGCCGGGCAATCCGTTCGGGCCGCCGTCCGGCCCGGTGTCGTTCAAGGGCGAGGACAAGCTCTCCGGCGCCATCTTGAACGTCATCGAAGAGAAGCAGACGGGCGTGTATTTCCTCGCCGGGCACGGCGAGATGGGGATCGAGGGCGACGAGGAGAAAGCGCTCAACCAATTCGCGCTCGAGCTGAAGCGCGAGAACTGCCGCGTCGCCCTGCTCAACCTGCAGAAGACGGGCCGGATGCCCGCCGATTGCGACCTGCTGGTGATCGCCGGCCCGACGGCGCCCTTCACCGATAGCGAAGTGGAAATCCTGCGGCAGTACCTGGAGAAGGACGGGCGGCTGTTCGTCCTCGTTCACCCGCGGCTCCCGCCCGGCAAGCTGGGCGGACTCGACCCGCTGCTGGCCGATTACAACGTGGACGTGCGCGACGACGAGATCATCATCGAGCCGAGACGCGACATTCTCGGCCGGACGGCGCTCTCCTCCATGGTGTTCGTGGATGCGTACGGCCGGCACCCGATCACCGACGACGTCGCCCAGATGAACTGCCAGATGGACTTTGCCGCGCCGGTACGGGCGGAGGCGCCGGATGCGCCCGCGCAGTACGGCCGGCCGGTGGGACCGCAGCCGGACTATTCGGTGACGGGGCTGTTTTACTGCGGCTCGAACAGTTGGGCGGAGCCGAACCCGACCAAGAAGCCGCTCAAGTTTGACCCCGAGCACGGCGAGAAAGGCCCGCTGTGCGTGGGCGTGGCCGTCCAGCGCCGGGCCGGCTCGCCGGAAAAAGGCGCGCGGCTGGTCGTCCTCGGCGCCACCGACGCGGCTTCGGACCTGGCGTTCAGCCATCCGGAGGCCGGCTACGAGGCCAACCGCGCGCTGGTGATGAACTGCGTGAACTGGCTGGTCAACAAGGAAACCAAGCTCGGCATCCCGCCGCAGAAAGCGGACCGACACGAGATGACCACAGGCCCTGCCGCGTTCAAAACGATCTTCTTCATCACGGTCATCGGCATGCCGCTGCTGGTCGCCATGATCGGCGGCCTTGTATGGTGGGTGCGGCGGAAGTAGCCTTCGTTCACCGCCGTCCATTACGTCCATCACGTCCATTCGAGGACAAGGAACCCGTAAATGAAATTCCGAACGACGATCATTCTCCTGGTCCTGGTAATCGGCCTGGGCGCATTCCTTCTGATTTACACGGCGCGGCAGCCGAACGCGAGCACGTTCAAGGAGGATCAGTCGCGCCTCTTCGCGTGGAGCGAATTCCAGGAGCCGGGCGCGTCGAGCCTGTCTGGACTTTCTGACCTCGCGACGCGGCTCGAACTGCGCCACGGCGACGCCGCGATCGAGCTCGAGCGGCCGGCCGAGGGCCTAAGGCGGGAATGGCGCATCGTCAAACCCCTGAGCGTGCCGGCCGATTCCGGCGCCGTCACCGCGCTCCTCGGCGAGATCGAATTCCTGAAGGTCACGCGCAGGCTCACGCCCGAGAAAGGCCGGCCGCTCGACCTGAAGTCCTACGGCCTCGAACCGCCCGAGCGCTCGATCACCTTCGGCGTCGGCGACAAATCATGGACGCTGAACGTCGGCGCGAAAACGCCGGACGGGCAGAGCGTGTACGTCGCGCGGGCCGACGCGAAGACGCCCGTCGCCGCGAGGGGCGCGCAAGGCGGCGGCAGTACGCTGCCGCCTGAGCTCCCGTGCGTGGCGCCGGTGAGCGTTCTCGAGAAGGCCTCCGAACGCGTCAATGACCTGCGCGACAAGGCCGCGCTCCGTTTCGACAAGGCGGCCGTCATGAACGTGGCCCTCGTCCCCGCCGACGGGAAGGCGCTGACGCTCAGCAGGGAAGAGGCCGGCTGGCGCCTGAGCGGCGCAGTTCAGGACGAAGCCGACGCGGCGTCCGTCACGCGCCTGCTCGACGCGCTCGCCGCGCTGCGCGTGGATGCCGACGACTTCATCACCGACGGTGACGACAGCCGCGCCGCGGAGTTCGGCGTCGAGAAGCCCCGCTTCAAACTGGCCGTCCTCGAAGGAAAAATCGGGCGCGCCCTCTGGATCGGGGCGGACGCAAGGAACAATCCCGACAAGTGTTATGCCCGGCGCGAAGGCGATAACTCCATCTTCGCCCTCGATAAACAGGCCGCCGACGGGCTCATGAAAACGGCCGCAGACCTGCGCTCGCGGGTTGCGCTGGAGTTCAATCCCGACGAGGCGACCGCGATTGCCATCAAGCCCGCCGCCGAGCCGGCGCAGACGGTCCGCCTTGTTCACCCGAAGGACCGGTGGAAGATGGAAGATCCCGCCGGCGTGACGGCGGATCCGGAACAGGTCTTGCTGTTCCTCAACAAGCTGCACGACCTTGAGGTGACCGACTGGGTGGACAATGCGCCGCCCGAGCGCCTGGCCGAGTGCGGCCTGGCGGCGCCGCGGATGACGATCACGCTGCGGACCCGGCCGGACGCCGCGCCGCGCGCGATCCTGTTCGGCAAGCCCGCCGACAAGCCGGAGACCTGCTATGCCCGCCGCGGCGAGCAGGGCCCGATCCTCATCGTCCCGGCCGACCTGCTCACGAGCCTGGCGGCCGGGCATCTGCTGTTCGTCTCGCGGACGATGCTCGAGTTCAACAAGGACGACGCCGTGGCCGTGCGGATCGTCCGGCCGGACGGCGCCGTGGCGCTCGAACAGCGCAACGACCGCTGGTCGATCATCGCCCCCGCCGCCGCTGAAGCTATGGCGGGCAAGCCCGCGCCGGGCGAAGCGAACCTTCCCAGGGTCGAGAATCTCCTCTACGGCCTCGCCTTCCTCGACGCGAAGCGGATCGAGGCCGAGAAGGCGGAGAGCCTCGGCGCGTACGGACTCGACGCGCCGCGCATCCAGGTGACGGTTTCGCTCAGGTCCGCCGAAGCGCCGAAGTCCGGCCCGTCGGCCGCGCCGCCGGCGCTGAAGACGGTGCTGATCGGAAAGGAACTTCCCGACGGCGACTCCTACGCCATGGTCGCCGGCGGCGAGCGCATCTTCGTGCTCAAGGGATCGTCCGTGAATCTTTTCCTGGTTGACTTCGTGAAGCCGAAAAAACCCGAGTCGCAGAAATGAACGAGTTCGACCTCATCCGTTGGATCCGGAGTCAAGTCGGCGCATCGCCGGCGGCGCCGGTCGGGATCGGGGACGATTGCGCCGCGCTGCGGATGCCGGAGGGCAAAGTCCTTCTCGTGACCACGGACATGGTCATCGCCGGAGTGCATTTCGATCCTCAGACGACCTCCGCGGCGCAGGTCGGGCACAAGGCGATGGCGCGCGGCCTTTCGGATATCGCGGCGATGGCCGGCGACGCGCTCGCGGTCGTCGTCGCCCTGGCCGCGCCGCGCGGGATGGGTGCGAAATACTTCCAGGAACTCTTCCTCGGCATGAAGTCCGTCGCCGACGCGTTCGGCGTGCAGATCGTCGGCGGCGACATTGCCTCCGGCGACCTGCCGCTCACGGTGACGGTGACCGCGCTGGGCGCAGGGACCGAAACCGCGCTGGCGCTCCGGTCCGGGGCGCGTCCGGGCGACAAGGCGCTCGTCACCGGCGAACTCGGCGGCTCGATCCTGGGCCGGCATCTTTCTTTCCTGCCGCGCCTGAACGAGGCGAAGTGGCTGCGCGACGAGATCGCGATTCACGCGATGACGGACCTGAGCGACGGGCTGGCCGCCGACGCGGGGCACGTGGCCGAGGAGAGCCGCGCCGCGATCGAGCTCTGGGACGACGCCATCCCGATCAGCCGCGCAGCCGGCGAGTTGGCGCGGACTTCGGGGAAGACGCCGCTGGAGCACGCGCTGACCGACGGCGAGGATTACGAGCTGTTCTTCACGGCGGGCGCGGCGGAGGCTGAGGCGCTCCTGCGGCGCACGGACTTGCCCGTCCGCGTGACGTGCATCGGCCAGGTGAGCGCCGGCTCCGGCCTGTGGCTCGGGCGCGGCGCCGCGCGCAAGCGCCTGCCGGCGAAGGGTTGGGTCCATGAGCTCTGAGAAATTTCCAAGCTCTAATTTCCAATTTCCAAGTGCGGAGCCTCCGGCGCTAACTTGTCCGCCGTAGCCTTGGCGAAGGCAGATTGGAAATTGGAAATTCGGATTTGGAAATTTTGGAGCACGGTATGTTCACCGGAATCATCGAGGGGACCGGGAAAGTCCTCGGGCTGACGGCCAGCGGCGCGGCCGGGCGGTTGCGGGTGGAGATGGGCGCTGTTGCCGAAGGCGTTCGGGCCGGCGACAGCGTGTCGGTGGACGGCGCGTGCCTGACCGTGGCGCGCATCGGCGGCCGGGTCGCGGAATTCGACGTGAGCGCGGAGACGCTGCGCGTCACCACGCTCGGCGGACTCGCGACCGGCGGCGAGGTGAACCTCGAACGGTCGCTCCGAGTCGGCGACCGCATCGGCGGCCATTTCGTGCTCGGCCACGTGGACGGCGTCGGCCGGATCGAACGGCTGGAAGCCGAGGCCGGACAGGTCGCGCTCGCGGTCTCCGCCCCGCCGGAGATCCTGTCCGGCCTGATCCTCAAAGGCGCCGTCGCCGTGGACGGCATCAGCCTGACGCCGGCCGGCCTGGCGCCGGATCGGTTCTCCGTCGCGGTCATCCCGCACACGCTCGACCACACCGCGCTCCGCAAAAAATCCGCCGGCGACCGGGTGAACCTGGAGCTGGACGTGATCGGAAAGTACGTGGCCCGGTTCCTCTCCGCTTCGCGCGGCGGGCGCGGCGCAGAGCCGTCCGGGCGGCTGACGGAAGGGTTCCTGGAAGAACATGGATTCAAATAAGCATCGTAATCGTAATCCTAATCGTAATCGTCGTTCGCGTTTTTCCGGTACGGCGATTACGATTACGAGTAAGATTACGATTACGAAGAAAAGGAAGCCGCAACAATGCGTCGCAAGCCGCTCATCGGCATCACGCTCGGCGATCCGTCCGGCATCGGGCCGGAGGTGGTTCTCCGCGCGCTGGCCGACCGTCGGGCGCGGGCGGCGGCGCGGTTCATGGTCTTTGGAAGCGCGGCGCTCCTGCGCCGCGTCGCGCGCGGACTGCATCTCAATGCGCCGAGTTTCCGCCGCGTCTCCGGCGGGCCGGCCGGCGGCTCCTTCGACGTTGCTCAGGGTGGCCCGTTCCTGATGGAGTGCTTGGAATGTCCGGCGCGGTTGGCGCTGCTGGGCCGCCCCACCGCCGCGGGCGGCGCCGCCTCGGTCGCGTGGATCGAGTGCGCCGTCCAGATGGCGCTCGACGGCCGGATTGACGCCGTCGTCACCGCCCCGATCAGCAAAGAGGCGATCCACAAGGCGGGCTACGATTGGCCCGGCCACACCGAGATGATCGCCGAGAGCGCCGGCGTCCGCAAGCCGGTGATGATGATGGTCGGCGGCGGGCTGCGCATCGCGCTGGTGACGACGCACGCGGCGATCAAGGACTTGCCCGGACTCATCACGCGGAAGAATGTGCTTGACACGATCCGCATCGTGGATCATGACCTCAAGCGCCGGTTCGGGCTGCGGAAGCCGCGCATCGGCGTCTGCGGGCTGAACCCGCACGCGGGCGAGGCGGGGCTTTTCGGCCGCGAGGAGGCGAAATCCATCGCGCCGGCGATCCGGCAGGCGCGGCGCGAAGGCATCTCCTGCGACGGCCCGATCCCGGCTGACGCGGCCTTCACGCCGAAGCTCCGCGCGCGCCATGACGCCTTCGTCGCTATGTTCCACGACCAGGCGTGCATCCCGGTCAAGATGCTGGCGTTCGACAGCGGCGTGAACGTCACGCTGGGGCTGCCGATCATCCGGACCTCCCCCGATCACGGCACGGCGTACGACATCGTGCGCAAGGGAACGGCCAACCCCGGCAGCATGGTCGCGGCGATCCTGCTCGCGGCAGAGATGGCGCGAAGGATTACCACCAAGACACCAAGGCACCGACAACGGATAACTGAGAACTGAAAAGTGAAAGTCTTCCTTCACTCTCGCTTCTCAGTTCTCACTTTTCAGTTCTCACTTCTCGCCGTGCTTGGTGTCTTGGTGGTGAAATGAAATGAAAAGCCCCTCCATCCCGACCGTCGCCGATCTGAAGCGCGAATTCCTGGCGCGCGGCATTCGGCCGAGCCGGGTACGCGGGCAGAATTTTCTGGTGGACGCGGCGCTGATGCGGCGGGTCGCGGAGGAGGCGCATCTGGATCGGCGCGACGTGGCGCTAGAGGTCGGCGCCGGGACCGGCGGATTGACCGGCTGCCTCGCGGAAGCCGCCGGCGCGGTCGTCGCCGTCGAGGTGGACCGCAAGCTGCACGCGCTCGCGGCGGTGCGGCTGGCCCGCCTTCGCCAAGGCTACGGCGGGCAAGCGGGCTTGCCGAACGTGCGGCTTATCCATGCCGACGCGATGGGCCCCGGCGGCGCGCTCGCGCCGGAAGTGCGCGAGGCGGTCGCCGCCGCGATAGACTCGATCCCGGGAGCGCGGCTCAAGGTCGTGGCGAACCTGCCGTACGCCGTCAGCACGGCCTTCATCTCCGCGCTGCTGCTGCAAGGCCCGGTCCCGTGCGAGATGGTCGTGACCGTTCAACGCGAGGTCGCCGACCGCATCTGCGCCGCGCCCGGGACGGACGCGTACGGATATCTCTCCGTCATCATCCAGGCGACGGCGCGGACGCAGGTGCTGTTGCACATCAGCCCCGGCGCGTTCTGGCCGCAGCCGGAAGTGGAAAGCAGCCTTCTGCGCGTTCGGCCCGACGCGGAACTCCGCGCCGCGGCCGGCGACATCGAGAAGCTCCGTCAGGTCGCGAGCGACCTCTTCCGCCACCGCCGCAAGCAGGCGGCGCGCAGCCTGCTGATGGCCGGGCGCGTGAAAGACCGCGAGGCCGCCGCGCGCCTCCTTGCGGAAATCGGCGCGACCGAAGCGGACCGCTGCGAGCAGTTCACCGTGGCGCAGTTCATCCGGCTGGCGAAGTTGCTGTCTTGACAGTGGATAGGGCCGATGGCACAATGCGCCGCGTTGTGCGGCGATGATCCAGAGAAGGGGAAATCCATGAAAGTCCGGGCCTTCAACGTTCTGCCGAAGCTGCCGAAACAACTCGAGCCGCTGCGCGATATCGCGTACAACATCTGGTTCAGTTGGAACTGGGAATCGGTCCAGCTTTTCATCCGCATGGATGCCGCGTACTGGGACAAGACGTATCAGAACCCGGCGCTGATGCTCGGCGTGGTGCCGCAGGAGCGGTTCGAGGAGCTCGCGCGCGACGAGGGATTCCTGGCGACGATGAACCGCGTCCACGCGCAGTTCCGCGCCTACATGGACGCGCCGACCTGGTTCAGCAAGAGCTATCCGAACGCGACCGGCCGGACGATCGCCTACTTCTCCACCGAGTTCGGGATTGACGTCGGCCTGCCGATCTACTCCGGCGGCCTCGGCGTCCTCGCCGGCGACCACCTGAAATCCGCCAGCGACCTCGGCCTGCCGCTCGTCGCCGTCGGGCTGCTTTACCGCGAAGGCTACCTCAAGCAATACCTGACCGCCGACGGCTGGCAGCAGGAGGCGTATCCCAGGAACGACTGGTACAACATGCCGGTGACGCTGGTCTCGGACGCGGCGGGCAAGCCGCTGCGCGGGCAGATCGAACTCGGCAACGAGGCGGTGTTCTTCCACATCTGGCGCGTGCAGGTCGGCCGCGTGCCGCTGTTCCTGCTGGATACGGACGTGCCGGAGAACGAGCCGGAGCAGCGCGCGATCACCACGCGGCTCTATGCGGGCGACCGCGACATGCGCCTGCGCCAGGAGATTCTCCTCGGCATCGGCGGCATGCGCGCGCTGACGGTGATGGGCATCGAGCCGAGCGTCTGCCACATGAACGAGGGGCACAGCGCGTTCCTGGCCGTCGAGCGGCTGCGGCAGATCATGGAGCGCTGCAAGCTCACCCGCGCCGAGGCGCGCGAGGTGGTCTGGGCGACGAACGTCTTCACCACGCACACGCCGGTGCCCGCCGGGAACGAGCGGTTCAACGTGGAACTCCTCAACCGGCATCTGGGCGCCTACATCAAGAACATCGGCATGAGCTGGGACGAGTTCGTCTCGCTCGGCCGCGAGAACCCGAAGAACCCGAACGAGGAATTCTGCCTGACCGTGCTCGCGCTGCTTCACGCCGCGCACTGCAACGGCGTCAGCGCCCTTCACGGCCGCGTCTCGCGCGCGCTCTGGCGCGACCTGTGGCCGGGGCTTCCCGCCGACGACGTGCCGATCGGCAGCATCACCAACGGAATCCACACGCGCTCGTGGCTGAGCCACGACATGACCGAACTGCTCGACCGTTACCTGGGGCCGCGGTTCCTCGAGGAGCCGATGGACTTCTCGGTCTGGAAAGGCGTGGAGACCGTCCCCGACAGCGAGCTCTGGCGCATGCACGAACGGCGGCGCGAGCGGCTGGTCTGGTTCGCGCGCAAGCGCCTCCGCCAGCAGGCGCAGCACCGCGGCGCGCCGCCCTACGTCGTGGACGAGGCGGAGCAGATTTTCGATCCGGAGGCGCTCACCATCGGGTTCGCCCGGCGGTTCGCGGAGTACAAGCGCGGCACGCTCCTCCTCAAAGACCCGGAACGCCTGCGCAAACTGCTGAACGACCCGCAACGGCCGGTGCAGATCATCTGCGCGGGCAAGGCCCATCCGATGGACACGCCCGGCAAGCAACTCATCAAGGAACTCAACCATTTCATCCGAGGCGAGGGGTTCCGCAACCGGATCATGTTCCTCGAGGACTACGACATCAATGTGGCGCGCTACCTGGTGCAGGGCGCAGACGTCTGGCTCAACGTGCCGAGGCCGCCGCTGGAGGCCTCCGGCACGAGCGGCATGAAGGCCGCCGCGAACGGGGCGCTGAACGTGAGCACGTTCGACGGCTGGTGGTGCGAAGGCTACACGCCGGAAGTCGGCTGGGTGATCGGGCGCGGCGAGAAGTACGACAACCCGGAGCAGCAGGACGCCGTCGAGAGCGGCGCGCTGTACGACATCCTCGAACAGGAAGTGGCGCCGCTCTTCTACGAGCGCGGGCGCGACGGGCTGCCGCGGCGCTGGATCGCCCGGATGAAGCGCTCGATGCACCTGATCGGCTCGCGCTTCAACACGAACCGGATGACCGCCGATTACGTCCGCAACTATTACCTGGACGCCGGCCGGCGGTTCGAGACGCTCGTCGGCGACGGCCCGGCGCGGGTGAAGGCGCTGGCCGCCTGGCGCCAGCGCATCCGCCAGCGATGGAGCGGCATCCGCATCGAGGACGTGAAGTCCGCCATGGACGCCGCGCTCCTCGTCGGCGACAAGATCGAGGTCGTCGCCCGCGTGCGGCTGGGAGAACTGCGGCCCGACGAAGTCCAGGTCCAGCTCGGCGTCGGCTCGCTCGCCGCCGAGGACCAGCTTGAAGAGGCCGTGTACACGCGGATGACGTCCGACGAAAAGCCCTCCGACGGAGTCCACATCTACCGCTGCGCCGCGCCGTGCGCCCACAGCGGCCGCCGCGGATTCGCCGTCCGCGTCCTCCCGTTCCATCCCGACCTCGTCCATCCGTTCGAGCCGGGGATGGTGGTTTGGGGATGAGGCGAGCGCGCGCCGGCTGAGATATTGACACGGCATAGCACGGGCGATAGACTGAAGTTGTGAAAATTGTTTTTGACTCAATAGCTCACCGTGCCGAGGTGAGGTTATGACAAAGCTACTGACCAAGGTCTTTCAGAAAGCATCCAAGCTTCCCGATAACCTGCAAGACCAGCTTGCGCAGGAATTTCTGGACGAATTGGTGTGGGAATCGCGTTGGGATGAAACGCTCGCCAGGTCTCGGGAAAAAGTGGACCAGTTGGCCGAGAAGGCCGCGAAGGAGTACAAGGCGGGCAAGACCAGGGACATGGGATTCGACGATTTGTGAAACCGCGCCTCACTCACGACTTCATCGTCTGCTTTCGCAAGCTCCCGAAACGAATTCAACGCCTCGCCCGGAAGAACTTCAAGTTGTGGAAGAGGAATCCATCACACCCGGGCCTTGACTTCAAACGTGTTGGAAAGAGGCAGCCTGCATACGCCGTGCGCGTGGGCATCGGTTGGCGAGCTTTGGGACTTCTTCAGGGCGACACCGTCGTCTGGTTCTGGATCGGCTCTCACGCTGATTATGACAAGCTTGTCCAGAGAATGTAGAGACCTTCGAACCACGAGTGAACGGGCATCGGGCTTGAGCGTTATTGGGCCGCTTTGACTTTGCCGTTCACCGGTTGGCGCGCCTTGCTTTGGCTGACCTCAAGCGTTGGGAGACTGAATGTCATGAATACGCCAACCGCTGATCCGCTGAGGTACGCCGGGTTCTGGCCTCGCTTGGGCGCGCTTTTGATGGACTGCTTGATCCTGTTGCCCCTGATTGCACTGGAGATTTGGGCTGGGCGTCGCTATCGCTTGTTCGACCTGTACCAACTTGTTCCTAACGTCTTGGTCGGACTGTTTTATAGCGTGTATTTGGTGCGGCGCTATGGCGGCTCACCGGGCAAGCTTATCGTCGGCGTTCGTATCCGCAAGGTCAGTGGGGAGCCGGTCGGTTACCGCGAGGCATTCCTCAGATATTTACCGGATTGCGTTTTAGGCCTGTTGAGCTCCATTGCTATGATCATCGCCGTGTTCCACATGAGCGACGCGGAATATCATGCGCTTGCCTCCCATGAGCGCTTCAAGCGAATGCTTGAGCTTGTTCCTTTCTGGTATAAGCCAACGCATATTCTCTCCTACGTTTGGATATGGGGCGAGCTTATCGTCCTGCTCACGAATCGGAAGAGGCGAGCGCTGCATGATTTCATCGCCGGGACCGTGGTTGTTCACGCGTCGCCCGACAAAACGCTGCAGGCAACAGCCGTTGCGCCAGTCAGTTGACCGATTAATGGCCGGCAAAGTAAACGCGCCGCTTGCCCTGTTATTGCAGCACAACGTCTTCGGCGGCCACCGACTTGACTTGCGACGTCTGGACGTCTATCATAGCCGCCATGGGAAATCTTAGGCGGAGATATGCTCCCGGGCGCGTCCGCGACGCAATTCTTCAAGTCTTGACCACGAGCCCGAATCCTCTTTCGCTCAATGACATCAAAGCCGGAGTTTGCCGGCTGATCGGCGAGACGCCGACCTCTTCCGTCCGCTCTTACCTCAATCTGAACACGCCTCAGTTATTCTGCCGCGAGAGTCGCGGCCTTTATTGCCTGAAGCAGGAGCAGTCTGCAAGGCTCGATCCCGGCTTCGAAGAACCTGCCGCCTTCGGAAACGCGCTCCTCTACCATGCCGATTGCTTCGAATGGCTGCGGGAACGGGCCGACCGCAGCATTCATGGCGTCGTGACGGATCCGCCCTATGGACTTCATGAATACAGCGCTGAGCAGCAGTTGAAGCTTCGCGCCGGCAGGGGCGGCGTGTGGCGCATTCCTCCTTCGTTTGACGGGCACGTTCGGTCGCCGTTGCCGAGATTCACGACCTTGCGCCGGGAACAACTTCAGGAATTGCGCGTATTTTTCGCGCGCTGGGGCGCCCTGCTCCTGCCGAAACTCGTTCCCGGCGCGAACGTGATCGTTGCATCGAACCCGCTCTTGTCCTACATCGTTTCCGGCGCATTGGCCGATGCAGGCCTCGAACGTCGGGGGGAGATCGTCCGGCTGGTCATGACCATGCGCGGCGGCGACCGGCCTAAAGGCGCGCATCACTATTTCAGCGAGGTCAGCGTCATGCCGCGTTCCATGTGGGAACCCTGGCTCGTCTTCAGAAAACCTCTTGAGGGGCGGGCGCAGGACAATTTGCGGACGTGGAAAACGGGCGGATTCCGAAGGCCGGATTCCGACCGGCCTTTCGGAGACGTGATTCGTTCCAGCCCCACCCGGCCGGGCGAACGCCGCATCGCGCCGCACCCGAGCCTGAAGCCGCAGGAATTCCTGCGGCAGATCGTCCGCGCGGCGCTCCCGCTGGGCCAGGGAATTCTGCTCGATCCGTTTGCCGGCGCCGGGTCCACCCTTGCTGCGGCAGAGGCGGTGGGTTATCGCAGCATAGGAATAGAGAAAGACGACCGCTATTACAAGATGGCGTGCGAGGCGATTCCGAAACTTATCCGACTCAGCTCTCGGCGGGCCGTAACTTATAGACCCACTGCTGTCGCAGTTTCTTGATTCCCTCGCGGTGCAAGGTTGCCGTGCGCGTGCCGAGTTCCCCTCGCGGATTCCTGCGGAAGTCTCCCGGCGACACGTGCGCCAGGTACGCCTCGCTGAAAGTCATCGGGCGCCGATCGCGCGCGGGTTCGGTGACTCCATCCACATCGTACACGAACACGCACATCCACTGGGCTCGCGCGCCGTGCGTGTCCACCGCGCCGCCGATCTTTCGAGTCGTCTTGATCTCCACGCCGTCCTCGCCCGCCTTGATCGCGTTGCGCGGATAAATTCCCCGGACAACGAGGTCCGGATGCCCGTTGAAGTATTTGTTCAACGTCAAGACGCGCGAGTGCTTCGCCAGACTCGCGGTGAGCATGTCGGATAAGACGCCGGACATGATCGCCGGCCGCAACATGTCGTCCAACCGCTGCAACCCTTTCTTCTCGAGCAGCGTGTTCACATCGTAGAAGAAATCATAGACATCCTGAATGGCCATTTCGAAATCTTTGAGCCGCAACTCGTACGGAAGAGGGAGTTCAGTGTTGAACTTGTCCGAGTCCACCAGGTTCCTTCGAATGGGCATCGGCTGTTCTTTGCACCCTCAAAGAGTTGACCAATAAGCCTGACGCCTCTATGATTCTGACGACATTCAACGATGATCGCGTCCGAAAGTCAAGACGAGAACAGCGTAAGAGGACAGGACGGCATGTTGATGATACCCGGCGCTCGACGCGCGATTCTGGCCGGCTTATTGCTCGCGGCAATTCTCGCTGGTTGCCGGGAGAAAGGAACTGCGTCGCGCCCGCCCGCCGACGGCTACTATCGCCTGCCGCTGACGGACAATCCCGTCACGCTCGATCCGGCGCTGTTCACGGATGTCAATTCCGAAGGGGTCGCGCGGCGCATTTTCAACAGCCTCGTGAAGCTCGACTCGAAACTCCAGCCGGCGCCCGACCTGGCCGAGAGCTGGAATATTTCCGAGGACGGGCTGACGTACGCTTTCACGCTCCGGAAAGGCGTGCGGTTTCACAACGGGCGCGAGATGGTCGCGGACGACGTGCGCTTCTCGTTCGAGCGGCTGCTGCGCGCGGAGACGGCCTCGCAGAGGGCCTGGGTCGTCGAGCCGATCGCGGGAGCGCGCGAGCTGCGGGACGGAAAGGCGCCATCGCTCGCCGGGCTCGAAACGCCGGACGCATATACCGTAACGCTGCGGCTGAAGGAGGCGCTCAGCCCGACGCTGATGCTCCAACTGCTCGCGATGGGCAACGCGGCGATTGTTCCGCGCGAAGAGGTCCCGGCGCGCGGCGGCGCGCCGTTCGGGCGGCGGCCGGTCGGAACGGGGCCGTTCCGGTTCGTCTCCTGGCGCGATCACGACGTGATCGTCCTGGCGCGGAACGATCAGTACTTCGACGGCCCGGCGAAGCTGGCCGGGTTGCGGTTCCGCGTCATCAAGGAATCGCTCGTCGCCTGGCAGGAGTATCTCGCCGGCGGGCTGGAGCATTGCGCGGTGCCGGAGGGATTCCTGAAGGAGGCGCAGGCCGGCCCGCAGAAGGGCGAGTTGCGGGCGACGGCCACGCTTAGCACGCAGTATCTGGGCATCGCGATGTCGCACCGGCCGTGGGGCTCGAACGTCCACCTGCGCCGCGCGCTGAACTACGCCGTGGACCGGGAATTCCTCTGCGGGCGAATTCTCGGCGGCGAGAGCGCGCCCGCGAAGGGCGTGCTGCCGCCCGAGACGCCCGGCGGCGATCCGACGCTGGCGGGATATTCTTACGACCTCGCGCGCGCGAAGGGCGAGCTGCGCGAGGCCGGCTACGGTTCGGGGCTGGAGCCAATCGCCCGGCTGCCGGAGATGACGCTGTATTTCAATTCCCGCCCGCCCGGCGCGGAGGTGGCGCAGGCGGTGCAGGCGGACTTCCAGCGGATCGGCATTCGCGTCCAGTTGCGCGCGCTGGACCTCGCCGCGCTGCTCGAGGCGACGAACCGGGACGAGCCGGACCTCTTCCGCCTGATCTGGGCGGCGGACTTCCCCGATGCGGAAAGTTTCCTGCGGATTTTTCACAGCGGCCTGGCCGGCTCGGCGGGCAACCGCGCCCGCTACTCGAACGCGCGGGTGGACGATCTGCTCGACCGTTCGCGGCGCGAACTCCAGCCGGAAAAACGTCTCGGTCTGCTGCGCGAGGCGGAGCAGATCATCGTGGAGGACGCCCCGTGGGTTTTCCTCTCGCACGGCCGGACCTGCCTGCTCGTCAAGCCCTACGTCCGCGGCCTCGAACTGACGCCGATGGACGTCGGCACGTCGGTCAACCGGGTGGATTTCCACGCCGTATCATTTGCGCCCGAGCCGGTCCGCTGAACGTCGCTCAAACTGCTGCGGGTTATTCACCACCAAGACACCAAGAACTGAGAAGTGAAAACTGAAAGTCTTCCTTCACTCTCGCTTCTCAGTTCTCACTTTTCAGTTCTCAGTTCTTGGTGTCTTGGTGGTGAATGAAGTCGTCGGGTTAAGCCCAGCCTTCGACCGCCAGCGCGTCGTGCAGTTCGTCGGGGTGGTGGCGGCAGTGGTATTCGAGCTTGGACGACTCCGCGTGCGCCTTGCTGTAGGGCATGCCCTGGGACATGCGGTTGCGTTCGTGAAGCTCGTGCAGGAGCACGTAGCCTCGCTCCTGTTCCTCGATGTCGTCGTCAATCCAGACCTCGTTGGTCGGGACGAACTCGTACACGTAATCGTGCCCGCCGGCGGTGAAGTCAATGTCGAACACGCTGCGGACAAGCCGGCCGCTGACGATCCAGACGCCGAGGCCGCTCTCGAGATGCTTCCAGAGGCGCTTATGGACGTCGTGGCCGTCGGGCAGTTTGCGGCCGTTGGCGGTGAGGCGCTTGAGGTCGCCGGCCCGGCGGCGCTCCTTCCGCTCAACCCGGTCGGCCGCCTCGAGGGCCTTTTCGTACGGCGCGCCCTGCGCCATGAGGCGGTGCTCGACCAGCAGATGCTCGATGAAGAAATTCCGCTCGCCCGACCCGGCTTCCTGGTCAATCCAGAACTCGTCCACGGGAATGTACGGGTAGCGGTAGTGCTGGCCGAAGTTGGTGAATTCCTCGTCCTTATGGGCGCGGATGTAGCTGCCGTCCACGACCCACACCTGGAACTTGCCGCGGTTCTCGGCCTTCTCGATGTAAGGGGGCTTGCCTGCCTCGGACATGAAGCGGTTCTCCTCAAAACGACGCCGTCACGCGACCGCTTTCTTATACAGTCCGAACGTTAAGGTGTCAAAGCAGACGAAGGAGACCTTCTCGATGGCCGGATGCTCGGCCAGGAATTCGCGCGCGGCGTCCACGGCAATCCGGCAGGCGCGTTCGGGCGGGAAGCGATAGACGCCGGTGCTGATCGCGGGAAAGGCCATTGTCTTCAGCCCCCGCTCGGCGGCAATGCGCAGGGAATTGCGATAGCAATCCGCGAGGAGTTTTTCCTCGTCGTGCGTGCCGCCGCGCCAGACCGGGCCGACGGTATGGATGACATATTTCGCGGGGAGATTGTAGCCGCGCGTGATTTTCGCTTCGCCGGTCGCGCAGCCGCCGAGCGTGGCACACTCGGCGACCAGTTCCGGCCCGGCGGCGCGATGGATCGCCCCGTCCACGCCGCCGCCGCCGAGAAGCGACGAATTCGCGGCGTTCACGATCGCGTCCACCTTCATCTTCGTGATATCGCCCTGGACGGCCTCCATGCGGTTTCCCATATTGCCGGTTCTCCTTTGACCGCCAAGTCACCAAGAACGGCGAGAACTGAGAACTGAAAAGTGAGAACTGAGAAGCGAGAGTGAAGAAAGACTTTCAGTTTTCAGTTCTCAGTTCTTGGCGCCTTGGCGTCTTGGTGGGTCACCACGGCGTCTGCTGCGCGCGACGACCGCGGAACGTCTCGATGCGCGGCTCGCCGCCGGTCAGCTCCACGCTGATCATGCCGCAATCGTCGGTCGCAAGAACATTCTTCGAGGTTCGAGCGTAGATGGGCGCCGCTCGGGCGTCCTGTCCGCCGGGGATAATCGCCACCGCCGGACGCACCGCCTCGGCCAGTTGCGCCGCGTCCGGGTCGGCGCGCCCGTGATGCGGAACCTGGAGCACGTCTGCGGCCAGGTCCGGATTCTGCCGGATGAGCAGGCCCGCCGAACCGTGCCCGAAATCGCCGGTCAGCAGGACAACGCCTTCCGGCGTCCGGACGCGGAGCACGGCGCAGAGTTCGTTGTCGGTCCATTTCAATTTCGGGACGCTCGACGGCGGCCAGAGCGCGGCGATCTCCGCGCCGTCGAAGCCGGCGACGCGGTCTCCCGCGCCAAAGCGGACCACAGGGACGCGCGCGTCCGAGAGGTTCTCGATCAGCCGTTTCGGTCCCGGCTTAGCATCGAAATACTTCGTCACGGCCACGCCGCCGACGTGCACCCTTCGCGCCAGCTCCTCGGCGCCGTTGTAATGGTCCGCGTCGCCGTGCGACAGCACCAGCAGGTCCAGCCGCCGCACGCCGAGCGACCAGAGCGCCGGGACGATCACGCGCTCGGCGATGTCGTCGGCGCTGCCGGCGCTGCCGGCGTCGAAGAGCAGGCTGCGGCCGTCCGGAAACCGCGTGAGGATGCAGTTGCCGCGGCCGACTGAGATTGCGTCCACGCGCAGGTGGCGAACGGACGACTGCGGCCACACGAACAACAGGTACGCGAACGCCGGGACGAGCATCAGCGCGGCGACGCGCCGGCGCGTCAGTCTGAGTTTGGCGCGATACGCAATCGCTGCGAAGACCGCGCCGCACAGGAGGATCATCGCCCAGCCGGGCGGCGGAAGGTAAACGCAGGCGCCGGGCAACCGCCCCGCCGCGCGGCACGCCCATTCCATCACGTGGGCGCAACCGCCCGCGACCCACAGCAGCGGCTGGGCGGCGAAGGCGCTGAACAGTCCGAGGAACGCGCCGGCCATGCCGGCGACCACCGCCACCGGCAGCAGCGGAAGCAGCAGCGTGCTCGCAATCGGCGCAATCGGCGTGAACGTCCCGAAGCGCTGCGCGATGAGCGGCGCCGTCGTCAGCCACACGACCAGCGTGGCGCACGCGACGCTCTTGAATCTCGCATGCTTGAGGTAATCCAGCCAACTGCGTCCTTCCAGCGGCATTTCCAATCGCTTGAGCGGGTCGAACGGCGACCCGAAAATGGCGTACTCCAGGGGTCGGGTGAAGAGCCACATGCCCAGGACCGCGGCAAACGAGAGTTGCAGCCCGATGCTGTAGAGGTCGGCGGGCCGGATGAGCAGGATCAGGATGAACGCCAGCGCCATGCCGGACAGGAAATCCATCTTCCGCGTCAGCAGATACGCGCCGCACCAGACGCCGCACATGATGACGGAGCGTTGCACGCCGTGCTCGAAGCCGCTCAGCAGCGCGAAGGTCAGCGCGACCAGGAACACGACGATGGACGTCGCGCGGAGTCCGACTCCGAACGCCCCCAGCATCCACCAGCAGCACGCCGCCAGCAGCGCGACGTGCAGGCCGCTGATCGCGAGGAAGTGCATCGTGCCCGTCTCGCGGAACGTGCGCCGCTGAGGCGGCGTCGGCGCGTCCTGATCGCCGAGGACCAGGCAGCGGATAATCCGGCCGTCGCCGCCGGGCATCCGCTCCTTGAGGAACCCGAGCATGTGGCGCCTCAGCGCGAAAATCTGCCGAAGGCCGGGCAGACCGTGTCTTTCTCCCGTCCGCCGGATGCCTTCCGGCGAGCGCACTTCAGCCACGCCGACGATGCCCGAGCGGTCCAGGAGGAGCCGAACGTCCCCCTCGCCGGGATTCCCGGGCGGCAATAGCCGGCCGGCGCGGAAGGTCGTCTCGACATCGTCGCCGTACTGCACGTCGCTGGCGCCGTGGACGATCGCGCGCAACCGGCCCTGAATCGGAGACCAGCGCCCGCCGTCGGCAAGTTGCGTGAGCTCGATGGTGAATCGCGTGAAGACCTGCGGCTCAGCGGTTCCGCCGCGGGCCGGCGCCGTTCGCTCGACCGGGCAATCCACGACAACGCCGCGCGCGCAGAGGATTCGGGTTCCGGTGGAAAGGAGCGCGGAGAGCTGCGGCGCGCGCGCGTCGGCGAAGCGCGAACCGGCGCAGGCCGCGCCGCCGGCGACCAGGGCCGCCAGCGTCGCCGCGCAAATCCAGCGGGACGCCGCCTGCAGGAAGACGAGGAGTAAGGCCGCCAAGCCGAACGCGGCCGCGAATGCCAGGCTCGCCGTGGGAGAAAGGAAATGCCCGCTGGAAACGAGAACGCCCGCCGCCAGAGCGAAAGCAACGCTGACGAGCGGGCGTCGCATAGAGGAAGCTCTCAGCTATCAGCTCTCAGTTGTCAGCTAACGGAGGAGCGAAATGCGCCGCAAGCTGAGAGCTGATAGCTGACAGCTTGCGTTCTTCACTTGATCCCGAGCCGCTTGCGCAGCAGGTCCCAGCTCATGCAGCCGTCCATCATCTCGATGGCGCGGGCGGTCTTCTGCTCGCTCTGGAGGCTGAGGTGCCCGCGGAGCTGCTCGCAGATCGCCGCGACGGTGGAGGTGTCCTGGGTGACGAGCACGACCGGCACGCCCATCTCCTCGGCGCGGGTGAGGATGCGTTCGTTCGGATAGAGGTCGCCGGTGAGGATCAGGCAGCGCGTCGAGGTCTGAAGCGCGGCGAGCTGGATGTCGGCGCGGTCGCCGCCGGTGATGACGGCCTTGTTGGGCACGCGGCGGAAGAACCGCAGCGCGGCGTCCACGTTCATCGCGCCGATGCTGAAATTCTCGGCGAGCTGGTCGAGCTTGTCGCCCGCGCAGAGCACCTTGCCCTCGAGTCCTTCGACCAGCTCCGAGATCGGGACGGCGTTCAGGACCGTGTCGTCCGGCGCGCAGCCGAGCACGTCAACGCCCTGCGCCTTGAGGAACGGCTTCACGGCCTCCTCGATCTGATTGGCCTTCGAGGCGGACACGCGGTTGAACACGACGCCGACGAACTGGCCCGGGAGCAGCGCGCGCATGTGCAGGATGCCGTCGAGCGTCTCGATGGGCCACTTGTAGCGCGCCACCACGATCACCTTAGCCTTGATGTCCGCGGCGAATTGGTCCATCGAGTAGCCGAGAGTCAATCCACAGGAAAGCCTTCCCATGCTGACGGACATCACGATGTCCTTGCCCTGCGAGACGGTCTTGAACGCCGAGAGGATCCGCTGGCGCTGGTCGCCAAGCGCGCCGCGCAGCGCGTCCGCCAGCACCTGATCGCTCAGGACCAGCGGGCAGAGGTCCTCGAGCGACTCGGAAAGTCCCAGGACCTTGCGGAAGAACACCGCGTCCTCGTCCACCACGCGGCCCTCCACCAGTACCGGCAGCGGGCCGATCGGTTTGAAGAAGCCGACGGACTTTCCCTCGCGGCGGAACTTTTCCGCGATCCCCAGAGCGACGACATTCTTTCCGACGTAAGGCGTCACCGACACCAGCAGCATGGGGAGCATGGCGTCCTCCTTGACAGAAAGCTGTCATCTCTCGGTTGTCAGTTGATAGCCGATAGCTTACTTTCTTCAACCTTTCAATGCCAGTCGCGCGTCCATCGCCACCGTTCCGCCGCCCTTCGGGAAGACCGCCAGCGGGTTCAGGTCCATCTCGACGATCTCGGGGAAATCCACCACGAGCTGCGAGAGCCGCTGCAGACCCTCGACGAGCGCCTCGAGGTCGGCCGGCGGCTGGCCGCGAACGCCACGGAGCAGCTTGACGGAGCGGATCTCGCCGACCATCTCTTCCGCATCGCGCCGGGTCAGCGGCGCGATGCGGAAGGAAACGTCCTTGAGCACCTCGACGTAGATTCCGCCGAGGCCGAACATGATCATCGGGCCGAACTGCGCGTCGCGCGTCATGCCGAGGATGGTCTCGCGGCCGCCGCGGATCATCTCCTGGACGAGCACGCCGCTGATGTCGGCCTGCGGCAGCTTGCGCCGGGCGCTCTCGATGATCGACGTGAAGGCGCCGACGACTTCGAGCTCCGTGGCGACGCCCACGCGCACGCCGCCGACGTCGGACTTGTGCAGGACGTCCGGCGAGGAGATTTTCATCACCACCGGCAGCCCGATTTCCCGCGCGGCGGCGACGGCCTCTTCGTGAGTGGTCGTCAGCTTGCTGCGGGGCATCTTGAAACCGTACGCGCCGATCACCTCGCGCGCTTCCTGCTCGCCCAGATCCAGGCGGCCGGCGGCGCGGCTCTGCCGGAAGACCGCGGCGACCTTGTCCTTCGCGGCGGGGAAGACGGAGACTTCGCTCTCCGGCGTATCCATCCACAGCCGGTGCCGGTAAAGCGCGTCCATCGCGGCCACGGCGCGTTCGGGGAACGGATAGGTCGGCACGCGGCGCGCCATCACGTAGCGGATGCCCTCCTGGACGCGGGGCCCGCCCATGAAACAGGCGAGCACCGGCTTGCCCTGCTCCGCGGCGATCTTCGCCAGGACCATGGCCGTCGCCAGGGGTTCCGTGCTTGTCTGGGGCGTGAGGATCGCGATGAGGCCGTGGACGTTCGGGTCGCCGAGAGCGGCACGGAAGGCGATCGCGTAACGGTCGGCATGCGCGTCGCCGAGGACGTCGATCGGGTTGTAGCAGTTGGCCGTCGGAGGAAGCGCTTGGCGCAGCGTGGCCACGGTCTCCTTGCTCAGCGGGGCCATCTGCAGCAGGCTGCGTTCGACCGCGTCGGTCGCGATAATGCCCGGCCCGCCGGCGTTGGTGACGAGAGCCACGTTCGGGCCGCCGATGCCCTTCTGATAGCTGAACGCCAGGCCCCAGTCGAAGAGGTCCACGACCTCGCGCGCGCGGAGGATCCCCGACTGCCGGAAGGCGGCGGCGTAGGCGTTGTCGGAGCCGGCGAGCGCGCCGGTGTGGCTCGAGGCCGCCTTCGCGCCGGCGGCCGACATGCCGGACTTGAGGAGGATCACCGGCTTGCGCCGCGTGATCTCCCGCGCGGCGCGCATGAATTCCTCACCGCGCTGGACGGACTCGATATAGCCGAGCAGCACGCGCGTGTCGTGGTCGGCGCCGATCGCTTTGAGGAGCGTCGTCTCGTCCACGTCGGCCTTGTTGCCGACGCTGATGAACTTGCTGAAGCCGATCCGCTCGCCGATCGCCCAGTCGAGGATCGCCGTGCCGAACGCGCCCGACTGCGACAGGAAGGCGATGTCGCCCTTTTCGGGCATGCCGGCGGCAAAGGAGGCGTTGAGCTTCTCGGGCGTGTTGATCAGGCCCAGGCAGTTCGGGCCGATGATGCGCATGCCGTTGGCACGCGCGAGTTCGACGACCTTGCGCTCGAGATCGGCGCCTTCGCGGCCGGTCTCCTTGAAGCCGGCGGCGATGACGATCAGCGCGGGCACTTTCTTCGCGGCGCAGTCGCGCGCCGCCTCCAGGCAGAACTTCGCCGGGATCACCACCACCGCCAGGTCCACTTCGCCGGGAATGTCGCGGACCGACGGAAAACAGGGCAAGCCCAGAATGTTGTCCGCCTTGGGATTGACCGGGTAGATCCGCCCGGCGTAACCGTACCGGATCAGGTTGCGAAGCACGTCGTGGCCGACCTTGCCTGCCTCGCGCGACGC
>Ga0315281_10002735_pt1 | contig 26107 bp, 25 predicted proteins | sample YL17G07_0_MG_FD_204540 | JGI IMG/M metagenome (GOLD analysis project Ga0315281, IMG submission 204540) | Sediment microbial communities from Yellowstone Lake, YNP, Wyoming, USA - YL17G07_0 | ecosystem: Environmental > Aquatic > Freshwater > Lake > Sediment | place: USA: Wyoming | collected... | reverse complement strand
TAACCAACTGGCCGTCGCAGGGTCGTCTTTCACCATAAAGAATTTGTTACTCACGCTGTAAGCCGAGGTATAACTGGTCAGCGGTTTTTCGCGGTCACCGGACCCCAGCATCAAATAATAGACACCACTCACTTGCACCACATCGGGACTAAACATGAATTTCCGGTTGGCCGCGCAAGTTGCCGGGGTGCTGCATCCTAACGATGCGATCTTGGTGATCGTCCAGCTGGCCGGCGCGCTGGTACCAATGGTGATGCGATATACATTGCCACCCAAATCGACTGCATAGGCGTAAATGGCGAGCCCGCTCGAATCCGGAATAACGAACACGTCCCCCACCACTCCGCGGTCGGTACTCAGCGTAGTCAGCAAGCTGCCGGTATCGGCATCCAACACATAAATCTTGTTGCCTTTGTTTGTGGCGATGCTGCAAGTATTTGGATCCGCATCCTCGCAGGTGTCATAACCGCCACCCATGATAAGCATAGGCGATGCCCCTGACCCATAACCCGATGCCAGCAACGTTTGGGGCGACGACCAAGTTTGGCCGATGCCAGTAAATCCTGTGGTGCAGCCGGTATCGTTACCTGCATTGGGGCAGCCCTTTTTCCATTTTAGCGTCGGGCTGGCAGGGGTGGTCACGTCAAAGGAATACAGCACCCGTCCGCCGCGCCGCATCGTGGCATAAATCCAGGCATGGGTGGCATCCTTGTAGGCAGTGATCGGGCCGTCAATGCCATAAGGTTTGGCTAGCGGCGTGGGCGAAGTCACTGTCGTGCCAGGGAAGTTGATGGTGGTCGTATTGTCACGGATTCGTTTGATGTTGCTGTAAAACTCGGGGGCGACAAACGCCCACAATTCACTGCCCGGCGTCACCGAACCTATATTGGTGCTTTGCTCGCCATTGATGGCACGCAAAACGCCATCATTCCCGCCGTAATACACCACTACCTGGGTAGCACCCGACGTCCCGTGGTTGATCGCCACAGGGCGTGAGTGCACCACATCGCCATGCACAGAAGCGCGCGTTTCGGTAGTAGTGGTACCGTTGATATTTTCGTCATCGACATCCTGGCCAATCTCCCAGTTGATGAGCGCATCCCGCTCGGCGGTACTGGCTGCCCCCAGCAGGGCTTGTGTCACCGTGGTATTGTTAAAATTGGTCAATGCCGTACACGAAGCAAAGGTGGACGAGCAGGTTTTGACCGTGCGGGTTGTCGTGCTCCGCTGCTTGTAGGCTTGAGCCCCCTTTTCCACCACGTTGCCATCCGGGTAGTTGGAATTTTGATACAGGTCCGCAGCGGAACCACCAGGGGGAATACACCCCCCTTGCGGCCTGAATGCCCAATAAGCATCAGTGGTGGTGGGCGTCCAATAACTGCGCGCGCACTCAGTAATGAAGCCGGTCGAACTGTTGATGGCACTGGTGCCGTCCGCATCCACCAACTTGAGATCAGCACCAACGTACCCCAGCTTGTATTGTTTGAGATTGCCGGACCAACGTGGATAGGCGTCCTGATCTGGCCGGAACATTCCAATAAACACCTGGTTCAGATAGGATCCCTGGGCACTGACGCTCACCGGCAAGCTGACGGAAGCGAATACGCTGTTGACGGACTGGATTTCAGAAAAAATCTGGTTCAGGGCATTGCTGATTTGGGAACCACTGCCAGTACTTGAGCTAACCGAAAAATACTTACCCGAACTTACGCCCGCCATGCTTTTTAGCAACGCAGTCCAGCCAGGCCCTTGTCCGGTGCTGTCTGGGTCCACATCCACGGCATAAGTCGTCACGGCCAGGCTGCTTGTTTTCATGAAGCGCGCCCATTCGTCGCATACATTGTCTTTGGAGCCAACCGGTGAAACAGAGATTTGAGTAATGCTTCCACCAGCCGCTGTCAGCATGGATTCCGACAACCCGATCACCGTGCTGTTATCCTGCGGTGCGCCGTTGCTCAGATAAATAATATAGTTTTTCTGGCAACTCGAAGTGATGGGAGAGACATATTGCACAGCATTCATTGACGCCAATGCATTACCCGCCAAGGCAGGAATTGCATTCGAAGACGCCGAACCGCAGCTGTTGTTGCCTGTGTAATCCGTTTTGACTTTTCCATTACCAGCATAGGGCACACCGCCAGACAAATAGCGGTAGGCTTCTGCCATCACCAGACTGGACTTGCCACCATTCCCTTTGTCATTAATCTTACTAAGACTATTAAGAAAATTCATGTAGGTCGTCTTGTTACTGCTGCTCATCAACCGCAGTGCGGCGCGTACATACCCACCGTCCGTATTGTTGTTGCCCCCGCCGGTTTCGGCAGAAAACATGATGCCGACACGAAATTTGTCGACTGGCAGCCCATTTACTGTCGCAACCAGCGCCGCAATTTCATTGGTAAATGCGGTGTTCCAGTTCGCCGTGTTGTCCACGATGATCAGCACGTTCGGCACATCGGTGTTGGCCGAAGGGGTCGCACCGACAAACAGATCGATATCCTCCGCCGTGCTCGACAGTTGAAATGTCAGCAAGGCTACTGCCAGCAAACTTTTGGAGATAAGGTTTTTCATGTTGGCCTCCTGGGCTATTACAGGAATCAGGAACACACGGCGGTGTATTCCGATGAAGTCAGCTTTTGTTTCACGCCTTGATGCACTTGAATCGATGCCCCGCTGGTGGCATCGGTTACCGTAGCGGCGATGTCCCATAGGGTCATGTAAGTGGTAGTTGTCGGTACAGGAAGTTTTAGAGTAGTTGGGCCTGTAGAAGCAGCGGTCTCCTGGATTGCGCGGACACAGGTGGGAGCCGCAACCGAGACCACATAATCCGTGGTGTTGTCATGGTTGAGGTCCACATTGATCGATTGCGCGACCGGTGAGGTGTAAAAATTTGAGCTGATCACGCGCTCGATGGCGATAGTCGCGGCGGCCGTTGTTTCATCCCGGAACTGCATGTTGCCTACCGATTTTAGATTGGACGTGCTCAGCGAAAAAGCCGTGGTGACCACCAACGTGATCAACACCAGCATAATCATGCCAACGACCAGGGTGGCGCCGCGCTGTGCGTGATGTGTAGCCATCAGTTTCATGGGGTCTCCCTTCTGCCAGCGACATTGGTCAGGCGCACGCTGGTGGAAAAAACATGCCGTTTGTAGCTGTCGCTGAAGGGGCCCATCGTGGTGCTGCCCAAAGAGTAGGTTTTTGAATCGGTATAACCCGCATTGGTCTCAACGGAGCGGGCCAGGACATAGAGATTGACCGCAACCACATCAACCAACTGGGCCGCCGTGCAACCACCAACCCCGGAGCAATGGACAAAGGCGCCGTCCGGTGTGCCATCCCCTCGGTTGAGGGGTAGTATTTTATTGGTAGAGTCATTCCAGGTAACCGCCGCCGTATAATCTACCGCTGCAGCGGTTTTACTGAGGCTGTCGATGCCGAACTCAACCCTGAAGCCTTCGACGCCTTCGATCAAAGCGACGGGGGCCTGCTGCGCCAGCGTGCCGCTGGACAGATCGAATTGCGAACGCACCAGCGTAGGAATACCATCCCCCGCCGTCACAGCAAAATCGCGGATGTAATAGATGGTGGCAATGAATTGGCGTTTGTCAGCCACTGTCGTGCAATCTTTTTTGTGCAGGATATAACCACTGGTGTCGATCACATAAGGGGTGGCGGTTTCCGTCGAGCAATTCGTTGCCTGGAAATAAAGCTTGCCGGTAGTATCGGCCGGGCAATTCCCCACACCCGGCACGCAGGTTTCGGCGTGGCGTACCACCAGCACATCGGTGTTGGCTTGTTTGTTGGTGATGATAGAGGTGCATACCGACGGCAAGGTGTCGTAACTCTGGACCGCAATCCCAATCAGGTTGGTTTTGTGGGCGGCATTCCAGCTGGCATACGCCAGGCACGGATCGGGAACAGCCGTGGGCACATCGGTAGGTATCGTCGTTGAGGTCAGATCATCATACTGGGGAACATATCCGCCCCAAAAACCGGCCTGGACGATGTCATTCTGCAAAAACTGCATGGAAAAACGACCATTCTCGATCTGGCTGTTTGTCTTGGACATCTCATTGTTGGTACGCGTGACATTGACAAAAAGTCCGGTCAACGCCGCCATAATCAGCAAGCCTATGGTAACGGAGACCATTAGCTCCACCAGGGAAAAACCGCCGTGCGATCCCCTAACGAAGTGGGTACGGCCACTGGTCTGCCATTGAAGGTTCATGACGGCCATCATAGTGTCCCGATAGTAACGATGGTGGTAAGGACGCGGCGGCAACGGTCACTAGTGCAAGCCGAGCCAGTCGCGCCGTCATAGCTATTTGCCCCGCAGGCGACGCTGGATGGAGGAGCGGAAACAGGTGACAACCCCTGCCAGGCGACAGTCACCATATACTCGTTACTGCCCAGGCTTTCCACGCAACCGCGACCGCCCACCATGGCGCCTACGTTGCTGCCACTGGATGTTTCACCCGCGCCTTTCAGGGCGCCGCTCCACTGGCAGGAGTCCTGAACCTGACGTGTGGATGCGTTGTTATAAGTACAGATGTTGTTCGTGCCAAGCGGGCTGGCGGTGACGTAGTTCGCCGCATTACTCCGATTGATGGCGATGCGGTTAGCCATATCCTCCAGCAATATCAGCGCCTGAGCACGCTGGTAGGCTTCCACCTCTGACATTTGCAAACGCATTTGCAAACCTGACAGACCCAACAGGCCAATGGAGAGGATAACCAGGGTGACGAGAACTTCCAGCATGGAAGTCCCGCCCATGGCACATGGCATCGCCAAGCCATGTGAACGATTTTTTGGCACCCTTACCATTTGGCGGTAGGGGTCTTGACCCCTTCACTGGTGAGCCCAAGATTACCATCGCTGACCTGATTGTTGATGGCAGTGAAAGTGATGGTGTAGGAAGGAACTGTTCCAGAACCTACCGTGACAACATAACTGTAATTTGAGCTGACTTCTGTCGGCAGCGCGTACCCGTTGGAAGCAAGCGTGGTTTCGCTGGCGTACACACGGTTGGCCAGGAAGTATTGCTGCTCACGGTTGGCAATATCCATCATCTGCGCCTGGGCGGCCCTGCGGTTGCCCTGAATGATGTAACTACGATAACTGGGGATGGCGACCGCGACCAGAATGCCGATAACGGCAACTACAATCATCAACTCGATCAGGGTAAATCCGCGTTGCCGTTTCATGATGTGCCTTCCTTTTATGGGTTGAGGCCATCCTATGCAACTTTGTCAAACTTGCCAAATACCGCCGACGACCGGTCGATTTGTTAGAATGAACGGTAACCTTGGGAATTTATAGGGCACCTTTATAAATTCAAAATCCTAAGTGAGACAAGGCGCGAGAGAAATTTTAGCGCGCAGCATATGCTTTATATGTAAGCGACAAAATTTCTTGAGCAACACCGTATCGCGACGGAGTTTGGATTTATAGAGGTGCGCTAAAGTGAATACTGATTTTCTAATCATAGGCGGTGGTGTAGTCGGGTGTGCGACCGCGCTGGCGCTGGCGCAAACTTCCGCAAAAGTCATGCTCATCGAGCGTGGCGAGCTTGGCGGCGAGTCATCCTGGGCGGGCGGCGGCATTTTATTTCCATTACTGCCGTGGGATTATCGCGAGGAAGTGACCCGAATCACGCAATGGAGCAACTCACTTTACCCGGAATGGGTCGCCGATTTACAGACCATCAGCGGCATTGACCCCGAATACCGCAACAGCGGCATGCTGGTGTTGCCGCCTTTCGACCAGGATTCAGCCAGCGCTTGGTGCGGGTCTCATGGGGTGCCGATTGAAACGGTGCCAGCACGCAGCCGGTTGCCGCTGTTTGCCACGGATTCTGCGGCGTTGTGGTTGCCGCAAGTAGCGCAGGTGCGTAACCCCCGCCTGCTGCAGGCAATGCGCCGCGCCCTGACGTTAACTGGCGTACACGTGGTCGAACACACTGAGATTATTTCTCTGCGGCCGGAAAGCGATCGCATCACCCGGGCATCTACCCGCGACCGAGACTATAAGGCAGGCCAGTACATAGTCGCGGCAGGTGCATGGAGCCAGCCCCTGCTCGGCGAGCTGGCCCCGTCCGTACCTATCGTTCCCGTGCGCGGACAGATGCTGTTGCTAAAATCCGAGCCTGGACTGTTGCCGCACATCCTTCTGCAACACGGCATCTATCTTATCCCGCGCCAGGATGGCCATGTCCTGGTAGGCAGCACGCTCGAGCAAACGGGCTTCGACAAAAGCATCACCGAAGCGGCCAAACAAACCCTGCTCACTGCTGCCACGAAAATGTTCCCGCCATTGCAGCAGGCCACACTTGTGCGCCATTGGGCAGGTTTGCGGCCGGGCTCCCCCGACAACATCCCGATCATCAGCAGGCATCCGCGATTCAAAAACCTGTCCCTCAACAGCGGACATTTTCGCTATGGCGTGACCATGGCCCCAGCCAGCGCACGCCTGCTCGCCAACACACTGCTTGGCAGGCCGCAATCAATTGACGCCAGCCCCTACCGCTGGCCAGAAAACAAAGCCTGATATGGGAATCTAATAATTAGACATTGTCCAGCATTGGTATTATCATCCAGACCATCTCCACCCAATACTGCAATCGAAATGGAACAATATACCCGCGACAACATGGCCTCCCTGCTGAGGCAGCACGAAATCAATCCGACCCATCAGCGCATTGAAATCGCGTTCGCCATTTTCTCGCGCCAGAAACACTTATCAGCTGACCAGATCATGGCCATCGTCAATGAGCGCCACAGCGAAACCTCCAAAGCGACGGTCTACAACACACTCAACTTATTCCTCCAGCAAAAGTTGATCCGCCAAGTCATCGTTGATCCCAGCAAAGTGTTCTACGACCCCAACACCAGCGAGCATCACCACTTCTACGACATCGTCACCGGCCAGCTCACCGACATCGACGCTTCCAGCATCACCCTCAAAGGCCTGCCGGCACTCCCCCACGGCACCGTTACCGAAGGCGTCGACATCATTGTCCGCACCCGGCCAAGCGCCGCTTGATTGCCGTTCCCCGCCTAACTCTCTAACATTGCGCCTGTATTGCTGATGTAGCTCAGTTGGTAGAGCAACTGATTCGTAAGAATCATATCTACGTCAAAAGAACGGCTATCTATGCGGGGTTCAGAGGGGTTAGTGCATTACTGATGTGAAAAATGATTACACCCGGATTTTCACTGATGTAAAAAAACAGGAGATGATGCAGGAAAGTGTGGTGCCGGGTGACAGAATCGAACTGTCGACTAAGCGTTACGAGTGCCTTGTTTTACCACTAGAACTAACCCGGCCTACCGCTGGCATTATAGATCAGAACCGCATTACGCCTCAACTCTGCAACAGATCATTCATCTTAGCCACATCTATATTCGGCTGGATAGAAATACACTTAGCGCAAAGGGATGCCCCATGACCGCCTCAAGCGGCAACACCTTTTGATGTGTTCAATCCGAAAGACACTATAGCCCGCTGTATCTGGGGATAGTCCGGCAGTTTTTTTCGCAGGGACTTTTTGTTTAGATGGCTACGCATTCAGCAAATGCGGTTACAAAATGGTTACATTATTGAAATACCACCAGACGTGAAAACGGCCTGCATCGACAATACCCACTTCAGCGGACTTTGTTTCTGGCGCGTTTAAAGCCAAATTTAATACCTTGCCATTAAATTAAAGAATACTTTAATATTGATAAGGCGTATTAAAGGAAGGTTTAAAATGAAGCGTTCCACTGGCATCTACTCCATTTCCACAACGCTGGGCGAAGCTATTCGCGCTTTCGTTCCTTATGCCTTGCCGCCGACGGCCCCGCCACTCTCGGCGGACTCATACGATGCACTGAACCGCGCGGCGGAACTCGCACTTGCCCGCTTGTCTGGTGTGTCGGGTCTTGTGCCATCGGTTGATTGGCTGTTGTACAGCGCTATTCGGAAGGAGGCGCTACTTACTTCCCAAATCGAGGGTACTCAGGCAACCTTGACGGATTTGTTTGATGAAGAGGCCGGGCTGGAGTGTCAAACAGCGTCCAATACTTTCCACTAATCAGCGTCCAATATTTTCCACTTTTTCTGTTTGCTGAGGGCTGTTTTTGCGATGCTTGAAGCGGTAAGAGTCGTTACCTGTTTCAAGGATGTCGCAATGATGGGTGACGCGGTCAAGTAAGGCAGTCGTCATCTTCGCATCCCCAAACACCTGCACCCACTCGCCGAAGGACAGGTTCGTGGTGATGATCAGGGAGGTCTTCTCATAAAGCTGGCTGATGAGATGAAACAGCAGCGCGCCGCTCGATGCCGGAAACGGCAAATAGCCGAGCTCATCCAGAATCACGGCATCCACCAGGCACAGCTGCTTGGCCAGATTGCCGACCTTGCCATGGATCTTCTCGCGCTCCAGCTGATTGACCAGGTCGACCGCATTGAAGAACCGTACCCGTTTGTGATGATGGATGGCTGCCACGCCGATCGCGGTGGCCAGGTGGGATTTGCCCGTGCCGGTGCCGCCGACCAGAATCAGGTTGTGCGCCGTTTCCATGAAGGCGGCACTCGCCAGTTGCTCGACCACCGCTTGCGACAGCGGCGTTTCATCCCAGTCTATACCGAGCAAATCCCGATGGATCGGGAAGCGCGCGGCTTTGAGCTGATAGCGCAGGCTCTTGAGCTGGCGGTCGGTTTTCTCTGCCGCAATTAGCCGCTCCATCCAGACCTCTGGACGATGCGTCAGCCTGGGTTTTTCTGCCTGCAATTCACCCCATGCCGTTGCCATGCCATAGAGCTGCAGCGCCTTTAAATTTGTCGCGTGATCAATGGACATTGGCCGCTCCCAGTAAATGAGCATAACGATGGCAATTGGCGATGGGCTCTATTTTCAATGCGATTCCGTCCGGAACGTTGATCGTCGATGCAGGCAAATGGGGGGCGATCAGCCTGCGCAATTCGTTCATCACGATGGGGGCGCTGACGACGCCACATTCCAGCGCCAACTCACAGGCAAACGTGAGCGCATCCAGCCCCGTTTCCCCTGCGAGCATCAACAGCTCGACAAAGGCACGATCCCCCTTGGGTTGTTTCAGAATACGGTCACACACGATCTGGATGGGCCGGGGCAAGTCCCACGCCACGAATGGCGCACCATTGCGTAGCGCGCCGGGCTTCTTCTCCAGCACTGGCAGGTAATGCCACGGATCGCAGATCAGCTGGTCGCGGCCAAACACTCTGGGATGCGCGGCAATGACTTCGCCATGCGCCACGACACGAACCTGTTCTGCTGTGGTGCGAACAGACACAGCCTGACCGGCAGTATGGGCCGGAACGCTGTAGCGATTGCGGTCCACTCTGACCAGACAGGTCGAGGACACGCGCATCATTTGCTCCACATATCCATCAAAGCAAGCCGTGATGGGGCGCAGTAGCGGCTGCTCGTCGGCGAAGCATGCGGCGATGGTGCGCGTGCTTTGCACCGGATGGCTGCGCTGTGCCAATTCCTGGCAGCGGGTGGCGAGCCAGTCGTTCAAATCGGCAAATGAGGCGAAACGCGCCAGCGGCGTAAACAGCCATTCCCGCACATTGCCGACCTGATTCTCGACTTGCCCCTTCTCCCAGCCGGAGGCCGGCGTGCAGGCCACCGGCTCAAACAGGTAGTGATTGGCCAGCGTCAGGAAGCGCCGGTTGAATCGACGCTCCTTGCCGATGTAGACGGCGTCGACTACGGCCTTGAGGTTGTCGTAGATCAGACGTGCCGGCACGCCGCCAAAGAACGCAAAGGCACGGTATGGGCATCCAGCACCATCTCCTGCATTTCTCGTAGATAGGCCGCGATAAACATCTGACGGCTATAGGCCAGGCGGAAGTGCGCCACTTTGATGTTCTGCAATACGCCGCCTAACTCCACCTGTTCGTGGCTCCAGTCAAACTGGCAGGCATCGCCCGGCTGAAACAGCAACGGCACAAAGGCTTCGGTCAGCTTCGGACCATGGTGGGTGGATTTCCAGCGCTTGACGAAGCGTTGCACGCCGTCATAGGCGCCACCGTAGCCGATTTCCTGCAAGCCCTCGAATAACCTATGCGCGGTGCGCCGGCGGGGTCGTGGCAGTTTGGCTTCCTCGACCAGCCACGTGATCAGTTGCTCTTCAAATTGCCCCAGCTTGGGCGAGGCTGGCTGCACCCGCTCATACTGGGTCTCTTCAACTGTATTGAGATACTTGCGCACCGTCGGGCGGGAGAGGCCCATGTCCCGGGCGATTGCGGTGACCGTTTGCTTCTGTACCGAATGTCGCCTGCGAATTTCGTAAATGATGTCCATATGAAACACTCCAGATACCCCCGGAAAAAACACCGGATGGTTACACACTGGGGTGGAAACTATTGGACGCTGTTTCCACCCCTAATCTGGAAAGTTTTGCACGCTGTTTGACAATTCTGGTGATCAAGAATGACCAACGAGGTCATTTTTTGGTGATCTGTCGGGGATGTGCTTGAAGACAAATTTTGGCTGATCGGTGTTGGATAGATCGCAGCCAAGGTGATTGACACCACCGGTACATGGAGCGATTCAAATACGTCCAGGCTGGACGTATTTAAAGCATTTCTTGATCAGTTGGATATCTCCGGTCAAATTGTTCACGCTGGGAATTTAAATCTTGAACCGACCCCTGCACGACCCTAACCGGGAGTTCCCACTGGCTGCTTCGGCCGTTTCTTGTCGACCTAAGCAGTCGGTCGCTCCCGGATGAATTCAATTGGCTATGGATGACCGCATTGCGGCAGGCTGTTAGCGAGCGCTATTTCGGCTTGGTGCCATCACAATCCATCAGCCCCTGACAATACGTGCCTATAAAGACGATAGGAGTCTCTAATTGTTGGTGAAAATTGCTCGGGTTGTGCGCTTGAGATGTGGGATTTAGCCATGCCGTTACTCCGCGTCATGAGTGATCGATAGCAACTTGGCCACCTATCATAACAACTCTTGCTATACATAATAATTTGCATTATTGCGCATGAAGTGCATAATAAGCTTATATTTTTTATTGATATGGTGAATACATATGCTAGTCGAGTTTCGCGTCAAGAACTTTCGCAGCCTGCGTGACGAGCAGGTGCTTAGTCTTGTCGCTTCGAAGGACAAGACCCTGCGGGACACCCATACGCTACCCACCGGCCTCAAGGCTGCGCCCAGCCTGTTGCGCAGTGCTGTGATCTACGGCGCTAACGCCAGCGGCAAGTCCAATCTCATCAAGGCGCTGCAGTACATGCGGGGCGTGGTGGCCGAGTCGGCCACTGTGATCCAGCCCGGCCAGAGCTATGCCGTGCAGCCGTTCCGGCTCGATGCCCAGTCTGCCGACCAGCCCACCGAATTCGAAATCACCTTCATCCTGGGCGATGTGCGCTACCAGTACGGTTTCGGCATGACGCCGCAACGTATCGTCAGCGAGCACCTGCTGGTCTACAAGGCCTTCAAGCCCCAGCGCTGGTTCAAGCGCCATTTCGATGCTGAAACCGGCAAGGATGTCTACGACTTTGGCCCCGGCCTTAAAGGCCCCAAGAACCTGTGGGAAGGGGCCACCCGCCCAAACTCCCTGTTCCTGTCAATGGCTGTGCAGCTCAACAGCGAGACCTTGCGGCCGGTGTTTGACTGGTTCGTCACTAGTCTGGTCGTCTTCAACGAGCAGGAAAAACTCAACCCGCAAATATCGATTCAGATGCTCCAGCAGGCTGAAGGGCGCAAGCAAATTTGCGACTTCCTCACCTCCGCCGATATCAGCATCGCCGACATCGAAGTCGTTACCCGCAAGGTACCCGGGCAAGCAGTACACTTTGACCTGGTGGCGGGTAAGAGCGAAGTGCACTCCGAGGAAGTTGAAGAGCACCAGCTTCGCTTTTCCCACGTGACCGAGCAAGGCAAGGCCGTATTTGATCTGGCCGATGAATCCAGCGGCACGCGCAACCTGCTATTCCTCACCGGCCCGGTGCTGGATATTCTCCGCAAGGGTCTGACGCTGGTGGTTGACGAGCTCGACACCAGCCTGCATACCCAATTGGTGCAAGCCTTGGTACGCCTTTTTCACCGGCCTGAAGTCAATACCTGTGGCGCGCAGCTGATCTTTACCACCCACGACACCTCGCTGCTCGATGCATACGGCTTATTCCGGCGCGATCAGGTCTGGTTCGTGGAAAAGAAAAAGGATCAGAGTTCCGAACTGTATAGCCTGATTGACTTCAGCCCGCGCAAGAACGAGGCGCTGGAGCGCGGCTATCGGCAAGGACGCTACGGTGCGGTGCCCATCATCAGTGGCTTGATCGGGATGCCGCACTGATGGGGCGCGACAATCCTCCTAAGGTGCGTCAACGTCAGCAACTGGAGCGCAGAAAGCAAGCGCAGCGCGCACGCTGCGACCGCCTCCTGATTGTCTCGGAAGGCAGCAAGACAGAGCCGCTGTACTTTGATGAGATTCGCGTGGATCAGCGGCTGCCGGCCGCCAACATCGCCGTCGTGCCTGGCGCGTTGGGCACAGAGCCGATCAAGGTGGTGCAATACGCACAAGCCCTGTTTGAAAACGGTGATCAGCACAAGGGCATTGAGCCGCGCGCCTTCGAGAAGGTATATGCCGTATTTGACCGCGACGACCACAAGACCTATTTCAATGCATTGCGGCTGGCTGAGTCGCTGGACGGCAAGCTTAGAAGCGATGACAAAAAACCGGTCGTATTTAGGGCTATCGCCTCCGTGCCCAATTTTGAGTTATGGCTGCTACTGCACTACGAGGACATCCAGGCGCCGGTGCACCGCGACGAAGTGATGCACCGGCTGAAGCAGCACATCCCCGCCTACGAGAAGGGTGCGGGCCACGCTTTCGCCACCACTCGCGAGCGCCTAGCCGTCGCTACCCTGCGGGCGGAAGCTTTGGCCGCCAAGTTCACTGCCGACACCACGCCAGAGCCCTACACGGCCATCGTTGAGTTGGTAAAACTGCTGACTGCGCTACGCGGCTGATTGCCGATCAATCAAGCTCAGTACGCCCAGCGCATCAAGGTCCATCTCTCCTAAGGCCTGGGTAGGTAGCGGCAAAACGTCCAGGCTGGACGTATTTGAGGTTTTGGAAAATTTCCATAAATCACGTCTCGCTCGAACAAAACACCATCCCATTGAGCAAACTCGGTTACAAAATGGTTACATTTATAAAAAATAGCTGGGCGTGAAAACGGCCTGCATCGCTGCAAGCCGTGTATTTAGTGGTGCCGGCAAAAGGAATTGAACCCTCGACCTTCTGATTACAAAGCTCAATGGGATTTTTTTATTTACTCTAAAAACAACACCATGTAACGCTTGCCAATTTTTTAACACAGCCTAAACCAATCTAAATTACACCATTCCCAGGGTGGTCATGTCACAAATACGGCACAGCGCCAAGCGACCTCCATAGTTTGTTATTCACAGAAAAAGAAGGAGTGAATGATGGAAAAAGAACCACATGAAATTGATCGCCCTATTCAGGGTTCCAAAATGCTATCCCCGGAAATGATGAGGAAAATCAGAAATAGCATACCTCCAATTCCCGACACAAATAATCCAACTCCTCGAATTGAACGGAGCCCTGAGGCACAAAGGCTCATGCTTGCAAAAATTGCAAAAAGCATTCCTCCGTTGGGCTCATACAAAGAATCGCCAGCTTCCAGCGATACTGGCATTGCGCATTTATCACCACCCCTTGGCCTAACACTTCCCAAACAAGAAGAATTCGAACTTGTGAAATCCCTGCGGGATTACGTCAAAACTTTCAAGGGCAAGAACTATGCAGAAACCACGTTGCGCGACTATGAACGTAAAGCCGCCAAACTTAACCGCAGCAGACCCACTCCGGATTCCTCACCAGACGTTGCATCGCTTGCGGGCAGCAAACGGAGTTATTACGGGTATCGCGCGGCATTGATCTGGGATGCAATCAAACGTGCACAGAAAGCACTTCAGCAACGGGACAAGGCAACACATGGCAGCACTGAACATCAGGACGCCATACGGGCCTTGGTTCTTGCTAAACGCGATCTGGACAGCTACCCCCCTGATCCCCAGCAACGGCGATACATTGAGAATGCCCATAAACCAGGATTGGATGTTCCGGAACAAGGTGAATGGACTAAGGCGAAAGCGGAGGGACGGACACGAAAACCCGTGCGCGCAGATGGGAAAGCCAAGACTGCAAGCTATCTCAACAAAACCATACCAGATTGGCGCCAGTGTATTTTGCAGCGTCTTATTGATATTGATTCCAACTGGCAGGAATGGGCCGCTGTATGCGCCCTCACGGGCTGCCGCCCAGATGAACTGGGCGGCATCAGGGTATGCCTTTTACCCGATGGAAAAATCAGTTTTACCATTGCAGGTGCTAAGGTATCCGAATCCAAGGGCCAACCTGAACGAACATTGCAACTCCGCGAGGAATGCGCAGAATTTCACTTCTTATCTAAACGCCTCACTGCTCAAGGCGGACGTATTATTCTGGCCGTCCCAATAAGCCGCAACAAGAATGGAGACATAATCCCAATTGCCAATCCGGCTGCCGCTTTCTGCGCAGCCATGAGCCGTGCCGGAAAACAGGCTCTGGGTCAGAAAACCCAGTTCTCACCGTACGTGTGGCGGCACTCGATTGCATCGGACCTGAAGGCGGATGGCATGGACCGTGAAGACATTGCAGCAGTCTTGGGACACGCCGTCACGGAAACAGCATCAACATACGGGCGCTTTAGTGGGGGCAATCAGGGCGCGCGCCAAATCGAAGCCCAGGCCAGCCGTAGCGTGAAGGTCAATCATCGAAATTTTTCTGGCCCGGCTCCAGCAGTAAAACCGGAAAACCCTCCAGAGGCTGTGCCTGGTGAACTCTTCCCCTACCCAAGCAACTGGTAGGGGGGGTAAGCTAAAGATAGCGCTTGCCATAACATAGCACTTAGTGCTATATATAAACCAAGGATGCGAGATGGCGATTTATAAGAGCCGATGGTTCGACCGTTGGGCGAGAAAAGAAGGCTTGACCACGCAAAGCCTGTGCGATGCTGTGCATGAGATGGCCACCGGCCTTTACGAGGCGGACCTCGGCGGCGGGTTGCTAAAAAAGAGGATTGCGCGGCCAGGGCAAGGGAAACGGGGTGGCTTTCGCACGCTGGTCGCCACCAATAAGGGAAACCGCTGGGTTTTCGTATACGGATTTCCGAAGAACGAGCGGAGCAACATTGACAAGGATGAAGAGGAAGCCTTGAAGAAATTGGCGGCGCATCTGCTGTCACTGACAACGCAGGCGCTCGGCAAGGCACAACGTGCCGGAGAATTGATGGAGGTGAATTGCGATGCGGAAAACTAAATCAGCCATTCTTGAGGCCGTGCATGCCACGGCAAAAGGGCTGCACAGCGCGGGCGCGATGGACCAGGTCACGCTGCGCGAATTCGACCGTCTGTGCCTGCCTCCGGTAGAACCGTTGGAACCGCAACAGATCAAGCAAATCCGTGAAGCCACACATGTCAGCCAGGCAGTCTTTGCCGCGCTGCTGAACACGAGCGTTTCGACGGTACAGAAATGGGAGATTGGTCAGAAAAAACCTACAGGCACCGCCCTCAAATTGCTACACCTGGTGCAAAAGCGTGGCCTGGAAGCTGTCGCCTGAAGTTTTGTAACGATTTGCTATCAACTAAATTTCATATGGCATGTAGTTGCTTTTTACCAAGGAATCCGCTCCAGCGGCCGGTTTCGGCAAAGTTGTCTGTCGCCCACCGACCCGGAACCGCCCCTCGGCCCCGGATCGTTACGGTCCGATCCGCACTACAAAGCAGCCGCCCACGGGCCCGGTAAATCCCTGCCACGGCCAAGAATCTCCAGACACCCCGCCGCCGGATATCAATCTGACGAACAAATCAATATTGGCAGCGGTATCCCATTCAGGCATCCCCTTCACCAAACCCAATGATAGCCACACTAAGAGCCTATGGGATAGCTGGCCTGCCTCAGCGTAAAGGTCGAAAATGATTACCAATCACAGAGGTTTTAAACAAAGCCGGGGCTGTGAGTTCCCATTTCAGCCGGATATACTCACGCTAGTGGTGGATGGCACCAGAAGAAACAGATTCGTAGTCAACCCGAACTCAAGCATAACTACCGAGACTGAAAAATGCGCGCAGCGCTAGAAAAGAAATTCAATACGCACGATGGTACCAGCTTGTTCTATCGTTACTGGGCGGGTGCATCCGGCGCAACGACAGACCGGGCTATAGTGTTGTTTCATCGTGGCCATGAACACTCTTTACGGCTCCAGCATGTCGTAGATGAGCTGATGCTGGACGATTTTGCCTGTTTTGCTTGGGATGCGCGTGGCCATGGACACTCGCCCGGAGCACGCGGTGATAGTCCCAGTTTTTCCGCGTCAGTAAAGGATGTGGATTATTTCATCCGCCACATCAGCGCAGAATATGGCATTCCCATGGCAAATATCGTCGTTATCGCGCAAAGCGTGGGGGCTGTGCTAGCGGCGAGCTGGGTACACGATTACGCGCCACCTATTCGTGGCCTGATACTCACCGCTCCCGCGTTCAAGGTTAAGCTCTACGTACCGCTAGCACGACCAGCGCTGGCATTATGGTATCGACTGCGCGGCAACTTCTTCATCACTTCCTATGTGAAGGCAAAGTTCCTCACCCACGACCCGGAACGCATTCGTTCCTACGAGAGTGACCCGTTAATCACTCGCAACATTTCGGCACGTGTATTGCTCGGACTGTACGAAGCATCAGAACGCGTGATAGCTGACGCACAAGCAATTCGATTGCCGATACAAATATTGGTATCCGATAGTGACTGGGTTGTGCATCGCGGTCCGCAGGAAAAGTTTTTCCAGCAGCTGGGTTCACCGATCAAAGAATGCCACGTGCTGCCAGGTTTCTTTCATGACACATTGGGGGAACTCGACCGCAAGCTGGCTTTCGACAAAATTCGTGACTTCATCGGACGTTTGTTCGAAGTAAAGCCCGCTACACTGCTACCAAACGATCCATTGCTGCAAGCGCATCAAGCTGGCTATACCCTCGACGAGGAAATGCGCTTGCGCAAAGCGTTACCGCTGCTGTCACCAAAAAACCTTCAGTTCGCGATGGTACGGTTGTCTATGCGTACTTTGGGGCAACTATCCGAAGGTATCCGCATTGGATTGGCCACAGGTTTTGATTCCGGTAGCTCACTTGATTACGTGTACCGTAACGAGGCACGCGGTGCTGTAGGGTTGGGGCGACTGATTGATCGTGGTTATTTGAATTCACTGGGGTGGCGCGGCGTTAGGGTACGCAAACAGCATTTACAGCAGGCCATTACTTACGCAGCGCAGGCGCTGACAGCCATTGCTCAACCAGTTCGACTACTTGATATCGCCGCAGGCCATGGGCGCTATGTGCTCGACGCCGTGGCAACGCTGCCAATACGGCCGGCCTCAATTTTGCTGCGTGATTACAGCGAAGCCAATGTGCAGGCTGGCCGCGCACTTATTGCAGCCCATGGCCTAGCCGATATCGCCCGCTTCGAAACGGGTGACGCATTCGCCGCCGATACACTTGCTACGCTATCACCCGCACCGACTCTAGCGGTGGTATCTGGCCTGTACGAGCTATTTTCCGATAACGATGCCGTTATGCGGTCGCTTTCCGGCTTGGCGAAAGCAATAAAAAGCGGAGGCTACTTGGTTTACACCGGCCAGCCTTGGCACCCGCAAATCGAGATGATCGCCCGCACCCTCACTAGCCACCGTGGTCATCAGGCATGGGTAATGCGGCGGCGCACCCAAGCAGAGCTTGATGCACTGGTAGGCGCAGCTGGTTTTGAAAAGATTGAACAGTGGATCGACGAATGGGGAATTTTTACGGTGACGCTGGCCCGCAGGAATTGAGCATTGACTGTGCACGTTGAACTGCGCCCGTGGCGACGCTCCCTAATCTGGCTATTGTTTCTGGGGCCGTTTTTTTTCGCCAGCTACGGGTTCGCGACATGGTTGACTAGCCATCGGACCAACGTGGGGGTAATTGCGTTTGCATGGGAGCACCACATCCCATTCTGGCCATGGACCATTGTCCCTTACTGGCTGATTGACCTGTTCTATGGCGTCTCTTTATTGTTGTGCGCCACTCGGATTCAACTCGACAACCACGCAAGGCGACTTCTCACCGCTCAAATTGTGGCAGTAAGCGGTTTCCTGATTTTTCCGTTGCGCTTCAGTTTTGAACGCGGGCAAGTCGAAGGCCCATTTGGCTGGATGTTCGATACGCTCGCTACTTTCGATAAGCCTTTCAATCAGGCACCGTCCCTGCATATTGCCCTGATGGTACTGTTGTGGGTCATCTACCTACGGGCGCTACCGCGTGCTTGGCACTGGGTGGTGCATGGCGTATTCGGGCTCATTGGGGTGTCTGTCCTCACGACCTGGCAACACCATTTTTTCGACGTGCCAACAGGCTTGTGGGTAGGCTGGTTTTGCCTATGGCTGTTTCCGGATGACAATATATCGCCCCTCTCACAGATCGCTTTAACACGTGACCCTGCCCGACAAAGACTGGCGCTAATGTATGCGCTGGCGGCTCTACTCTTTGGATCAGTGGCAATTGTCGTAGGCGGCGCTGCGCTGTGGTTGTTATGGGGCAGTGGATCTCTCGCCCTTGTAGCATTGGCTTATCTTGTTTTTGGGGAAGTGGTTTTCCAGAAGCGCGCGGACGGCTCGATGAGTCTAGCAGCGCGGTGGTTGCTCGGCCCTTACTTCCTGGGCGCATGGCTGAATGCACGCATCTGGACGCGGGGCCTTAAGCTAGCAGATCCTGTAGTGCCAGGCATTCTTCTGGGACGGCTACCTAGTCGCGCAGAATCACGACACATGAGCGTAACCACCATCATTGATGTCAGCGCCGAGCTATCGTGTCCAGCGGGTAAACACGCTTACGCCAACATCCCCATGCTGGACCTGATACCGCCAAACGCTAAGCAAATTGAGATAGCGGTCAGTGCGATTAATTCTGCGCACGACTCCGGTTCAGTGTTGGTCTGCTGTGCTTTGGGATTTTCGCGCAGTGCATTATCTGTCGCCGCGTGGCTGCTTGGCACACAGCGCGCCAACTCGATAGACGAAGCGCTGGCTCTGGTACGCGAAGCGCGCCCGAACATTGTCCTGGGGCCAGCGCATGTTGCCGCTTTGCAAAACTGGTGGGCAACTCGCATGCGAGATGGAATAGCCCTATGAACACAGTCGACTGGCAATCCGAACTTGCCGTTGGCGCTTGCCGTGCGGGGCGCCTTCTTGCTATGGCCACGCTGGCATTTGCGCTCCTGGCGCTATGGGTGCTGTCCTTCGCACACACTTCCATTCTTGGCGCTTTGCTTTGGTCGTGCGTCGCCCTCTCTACCGTTCCTGGCCTGTATCTCGGCGCGCGCATCGAATTGGATCGTGGGGTCTTTTTGCGTCTAATCCAAATTCCCGAAAATGATCAGGCTTCGGTGCGGGCGCTAGACGTTGCGTTGGACGACCTGAATCTTGTCTCGCTTGATCAAACCAGCCGTAGCCTCGCTAAGCGCGTAAAGGGCTTATTTAGGTTGGTGCGCTCACTGGGTGGATTGGTGATCTTGCAAATTAGCCTTTCGTTGCTGGCAGTATGGTTACGCTGAGCTCTTTGCTCGGAACGGATGCCCTGTTCCTGATATCCGGCATTCTGGCTGTGCTTATGCTGGGTTCGGTATCTGGGTGGTTGCTAAAATTATTCGTGGCACATCAACAACCACACGCGGTCATAGACAATGTGATCGTGCGCGTACAAGCCTGGTGGGTCATCGCGGCACTCGTAGGGTTGGCCTTGCTGGCTGGGCGCATTGGGGTTTGCCTATTATTCGCCTTCGCTTCCCTGATAGCCTTGCGGGAGTTTGTACCATTACAAGTAGAGCACTTGGGCGATCGCATCATGACCGTGGGTGCTTTTTATCTGGTTCTGCCTGCGCAATATTTTCTGGTTTGGCATGGCGACGATCAACTGCTGACTTTACTAATTCCGTCCTACTCCTATCTGTTATTACCACTCATCGCGGTGCTGGCAGGAGACGCGCGTGACTTGCCCCGACGTGCGGCGCCTTTGCAGTGGGGTTTGATGCTGTGCGTACTCGGCATCTCGTTCGTCCCAGCTGTGCTCACGCTACAGATTCCCGGCTACGCAGGTCGCACGGGCTCCCTCCTAGTGTTTCTTTTACTGGTGACTCAGTTGGGCGATGTCTTTCAGTATCTGTGGGGTAAGCTTGCTGGACGCCACGCTCTGGCACCTACGATATCGCCGTCAAAAACGATGGAAGGTTTGGTGGGTGGGGTGCTTAGCGCCACCGCGATGGCCGCTGCACTGGCATCGATAACACCTTTTACCCCGGTGGAGGCCGCGCTGATTGCACTGGTCATTTCACTATTTGGAGCGCTGGGTGGATTGACCCTGTCGGCCATCAAACGTGACCGCGGCATCAAGGACTGGGGTACTCTGATCAAGGGCCACGGTGGCATGCTGGACCGGCTGGATTCGCTTTGTCTTTCAGCCCCAATATTCTATTACTTAGTAAAATTCGGCTGGGGCGGCTAAGTCAAAATTATGCGCGCTTACGCCACCAGCAGATCAAACCAGCCAGCACTAGTCCACCAAACGCGCCTCCGGCTGCAGCGAGTTTGATCGCCGATTTTGCCTCGTCCATCAGGTTATTGCTGAAGACATTTGAGGATAAATGCAGGGAGACTATTTTCCATTGGCCATTGATTTTTGCTGAGGTCGAGGTCCAGTTTGAACTCAGCTCGAACGGTTTACGTGCCACTGGAAAAAACGAGTCCTGCATGGTGCCATCAGCAACCGCAACTTCACCGTAAAACCGTGCATGGGCGCCCAATTTGGCAGCAGTATTGTATTTACTGAGAATGCGATCAGGACCTGTAACCATCCGACTGTAATATGCCCGAATTTCGTTGTGACCCCGCGAGACTTCCCCGTTGAGCCAGGTAACCGTAGCATCAGGCGTCATCTGCGCCACCATCCGCTCAATATTCTGATTATTAATGCCCGCCTCAATTTCATGGAATACTTTGATCAGCGCCTGGCGATCATCGGCGCGGGGATCAGTTCCTTCTGCGAATGCACTTTCCTGGAGCAGCGTCGACATGGCAAGCGCGAACAACATCAGTAGCATTTCTTTCATTTCCGGCTCCTGAACAAAGATGTCTGGATGTTAGTTAATTACACAGTGTGAAGCAACACTGCAGCTTAAACTGCGGCAGCGTTACGTAAAGCGCCGCGCACACGATTGAAAATCGTCCATACCAGTAGCAATAACATTGCACCTAATACCCAGTTGACCCAATTTCCCGGTAGCGCACCCAATCCTAGTGTTAACGCTAACGTGCCGAACCACAAGGCACGGTCGCTCTTGCCCATCGGCCCTTGATACTGGCGTGTTGCCCCGATCTGTACAGCAAGTATCCCCGTCATTTCGCTCATGATCGCCAGCACAACCACCCCTACGACCAGCGGCACATACACCATGGGTAACAAAGTCAACGGCAAATACAGGACAACATCTGAAAGGACATCCCCGAGTTCATTAAGGATGGCGCCGAGTGCGGATTGCTGATTATGCTCCCGCGCCAACATGCCATCAAGCGCATTCAAGCCCATGCGGAATAGCAAAATCAGGGGTAGCAACAACAAGGGCCACGCCTGGAGTGGGTGCCAAACAAGGAAACCACCACCTATAACAGAGAGCACCACTGCAGCGATGGTCACCTGATTCGGTGTTACCCCTCTGGCGGCAAGTGCACTAGCTAGTGGGCGCAACAGCGCCTGGAATTGGGGCTTAAAATCGTACACTGAGGCCACACCATTTCCCCTATAGTTTTTCAATCCCGAACAGTACCCGAACAGATTTAATGCAATATTAAATTGTGAATGACGAAGTTAACAATTACACCAGGCCCAGAATGATGGGTTTCTGAGATTTCGTGTTTAGCGCCGTTCCGATCATGCAACTAGATGGTAAACCAGTTTTACCTGCGCAAAAAGTTGCGCAGCGCGGCTATGTCGATATTGGCGGCCTATAAATGAAGCTCCTTTCAATACACGAAGGAGTACATCATGGAAAACCTTTCAAATGGCAAATCTACCCAGATCCCCTGGAACAAAGGCAAACTCACAGGTCAGAAACCACCCCTGAAGCTGAAGGAAATCTGGGCAATCCGCGTCCGCCTGCAATTAACCAAGCAAACAAGGGAGCTGGCTATGTTTAATCTAGCTATCGATAGCAAGTTGCGTGGCTGTGACCTCGTAGCGTTACGGGTGCTGGATGTCACACATGGCACTCAAATTGCGCCACGAGCAATCGTCATGCAGCGGAAGACTCAAAGACCGGTCCAATTCGAGATTACAGAGCCGACCCGTGACTCTCTCACCAACTGGATAGCCATGGCCCAACTTAGGCCGGAGCAGTATCTGTTTCCGAGTCGGATACACGCCTCACCGCATATTTCGACACGGCAATATGCCAGGACCGTCCATAAGTGGGTTGCGTCGATCGGTTTGGACCCAGCAGCGTATGGGACTCACACGATGCGCAGGACGAAAGTCACTTTGATTTACCGGCGCACCAAGAACTTACGCGCTGTTCAACTGTTACTCGGACATACCAAGCTGGAAAGTACTGTTCGGTATCTTGGTATTGAGGTTGATGATGCCTTGGAGATTGCGGAACAGACCGATATTTAGACTCGCAAGCCAACAAGCGGCTGCCTGGATGGGCGGCCGTTGTTGACCAACAACGGGACGGTCGCCGATGCGCCCCGAGTGTCGCAAAGTGGCACGTTGCCGCCCCATAGATGTCGACTCTACTTGGCACTGCTGAGGCTGTCGATAGAACGTTCATTAGCTGTTCTCTGGTCAGTCAATAGATGTTTATAAAGCGTTTAGAGATTGCTGACAAAGTGTTCAAAGCTCATCCCAGCAACGCAACAATTTTAGCAGTGGCCGGCTACAACGTAGACCGCGACCGTCCTGGATGTGCCCGTAGCCAACAAGAACGAAGCCCAGCATCTCATATTGGAACATAAAGGATATAGATGGTCGGGCAAACTAAGTTGCCCGACAAAGGCAAGGTCGGGGGATTGCGCCCCCGGCGCCTTGGAGATTAAATCTCCAAACCTCTGTTGCACCTCGCCGGTGCGGGGCAGAGGGTCTGGTGGAAAATACCACCAGACCCTCACCCCTGAGCGTATTGTCGCTGCGCTGGGTCAAGGGACCGCTGCGCTTTGGTACTCACCCGGTCGGTTCGCGCCTGCGGCGCTGAACCGCTGCGGCTTCCGTGCCAACCCTGGACACAGCTCCACTCCAGAATCAAACGCATGCCGATTTCTGAAATCGGCACAAGGCATGTGGCTCGCTGGCCACACAAAGCGGGAATTCGATTCCCAAATCAAGGGAAGCCAATTCCTGTTTTCAGGTGCCAATCCGGGAATTGGCACACCCGAAACGAGCGCTTTAAGGCCTGGCAGCAATGCTGGCAGGATTAGCTTTTAAGGTTTTCGCATCTTATTTTCCGCATTATTCATACGGCTGCCAGGCCGTCGAATAATGCGGGGGCGTTCGAAGATGGGGGTTGTGAGTGGCAACGAACAACACACGGCTTTGAGCCGCGTAGCGGCAGCCCCTAGGTCGAGAAATGGCATTGCAGAAAACGGCAGTTTTTTGCAATGCCATTTCGAAGGCCTGCTCTCCGCTAGGAGAGCAACCCAACTTGAAACCTAACCGGATTTTCAGGTTAGGTTTCACTCCGTGCGCATTCTATCGCGTGAACGGGAGTTTCCGGGATGGAGGTCAAACTACATTTTTGCAGGCTTTACCGCAGCAGCGCGAGCCATGAGCCCCGCCCCAATTGCTTTCATGTCATCAATCATCCGTGTTTCATCGGGGGAGGACTTATGTTTTTCTGGCACATAGTTTTCCAGGTGGTGGCCGATCTTGAGAATCTCGAACGCTTCCGCAATTTCTGTATCTGCCAATACAAAATCTTCCCTGTATAACTGGGGGTAGTCTCGGCAAATCTGTGATAGTGCCCCCTCAACTACCCTAGTCAATGGGGTGATATCCCCTAGAAATCTCGAAGTACAAATACCAGCCGCCAAGGCCAATGGGGAAAGGATCGGTTCAGTTTCTGACCGGTCGGCAAGGGTATAGGAAATATTATTCACCCAGGCCGCTGTGGTTTCACCATGGCAGGCGTAGTCGTTCATCAGCTCATTTTCCTGCACAGCCTTGATCAAATGCCTGAAAGCAGCCCTCAGATTCGGAGCCTCAATCAGTAAAAACAAATTGCAAATCCCGTTTTGGAAAATGTCTTTGCTGCCCTTGAAATGTTTCTCCGCTTCTTTGATGGTTTGAATATCGGGACAGGTATCACCACGAGCGTATTTGTACCAGAGGCTGTATCCGTCTTCGTGATTTTTCCTGGGCGCAGCTTTTCTTGCAGTTTCAGGGACATTACCCCCACCCTGTTTGGCCATCCAAGCCAACCAGAGTTTGCCGCGCAATCTACGCAATGGTGTCTTTTTACTTCCCATATTTCATTCATCCAGTGTCACGATCGAGGGGCTTTCTGTTCCTGTTCAACATACAAATAAGCTGGTTCAATCAGGGCATGTGATTTTTTGAGCGATTCATGCACACCACTTTAACACTTGAAGAAGCCAGCGACTTCCTGAAGATGCACCCAGAAGAATTGCGCCGCCGAGCCAAGGCAGGACTCCTGCCTGGTGCGAAAATCGGCAAGCGCTGGGTTTTCATCCAGGAGGATCTTGTTGCTTACGTGCGACAGGGTTACGCTTCCTCTTGGCAAGCGTTGCAAGGTGACATGAATAGAAAGGAAACATATCTATGTCACTCTTCAAACGTGGAAGTACCTGGTGGATCGATATCACCACACCGGGGGGCAGCAGAGTTAGACGCACTGCTGCTACAGAAGACAAGTCCAAGGCGCAAGAACTCCATGACCAGCTGAAGGCTGAATCGTGGCGAGTTGCAAAACTGGGCGAGAAGCAAAAACGTACGTGGGACGAGGCTGCCTATAAATGGTTGCTGGAAACCGAGCATAAAAAGACACATCAACAGGATGTGGCTCAGATTGTCAGGCTCCAGCCGTTTTTTAGGGGCAAGTACCTCGACCAGCTAACGCGGGACGTGATAGCCCAAGTGGCCGACAAGAAGCGGAAACAGACGGGCGCGGCCACGGCCAACCGGATGTTGGCGCTGATTCGGGCCATTTTGCGCAGAGCAGCCCTGGATTGGGAGTGGATCGACAAACCCCCAGTCATCAAGCTGTATCGCGAACCAAAGCGGCGCGTGCGTTACCTGACCCCGGAGCAGGCGTTGACCTTGCTCGGCGAACTGCCGCCCCACTTGGTGGACATGGTGCGGTTCTCGCTGGCTACGGGGCTAAGGAAGTCGAATGTGACCAGGCTGGAATGGTCGCAAGTTGACTTAAATCGTCGTGTGGCCTGGATTCATGGAGACCAGGCCAAGGCGGGGAAACCGATTCATGTCACGCTCAATGCCACGGCCTTGGAAGTGCTGACCCGGCAGATCGGCAAGCATATGACCCATGTATTCACCTACAAGGGCAAGCCGGTCACTCAGGTCAATACCAAGGCTTGGTACAAGGCACTAGAGCGTGCAGGTATCGAAAACTTCCGCTGGCACGATTTGCGGCACACCTGGGCGAGTTGGTTGACTCAACAAGGGGTACCGCTCAATGTAATCCAGGAGATGGGCGCGTGGGAGTCGTCGGAGATGGTGAGGCGGTATGCTCACTTGGCACCGGAGCAGTTTGCTCGGCACGCGCAGGTGGTGGACGATCTGCTCAATGGCACAATTACGGCACAGTAGGAATCGGCATAGGGGGCAGCCCTCATAGGCTGCGCCCCTGCCACACCACCCGGCATGCGGGTCCGCACCGGGCGGTTCGAGAAGTTGAGGTCATGAGAGCCGTGGCACGCCAAGACGATCAAAATA
>Ga0315281_10002733_pt1 | contig 26112 bp, 21 predicted proteins | sample YL17G07_0_MG_FD_204540 | JGI IMG/M metagenome (GOLD analysis project Ga0315281, IMG submission 204540) | Sediment microbial communities from Yellowstone Lake, YNP, Wyoming, USA - YL17G07_0 | ecosystem: Environmental > Aquatic > Freshwater > Lake > Sediment | place: USA: Wyoming | collected... | reverse complement strand
TTGCGTTTCAGGTATGCGCCCGCCCTCTTGCTCTCTATGTCCAGCGGACGAGTGCAACGATTTCCGGTTTCTCGAAGTTGGGTGAGCAAATCGTCTTATCGGCCCTGCTCGTCGTATGGCTCGTGCGTTCACTCCATTTCTGAAAAGAGGAAAATCGAATGGCGCAAATCACCTGTCCGAAGTGCAGCAAACTTACTAGCCGAGCGGGATACCCCGCTTGGGTCATCATCGTGGCTATCTGCTTCTTCCCCGTGGGCCTGCTCGCCCTTCTCGCGGAAAGAAAAATAACAACCTGCGGAAGCTGCGGAAATGCGTGGCAATCCTGACTGACCTGTCCCCTATTTTTAGCCAAGTCATAATGTAGGGTTGGGGAGGCTGCAAGCTCCGATCCGACCGAGGCAAGCTTGATTCGGCCCCTGTTGGTGTGGGTGGTGCGCCCTGCCCCCGGGAGAATTGGTTAGGGTTTGCGCAAGGGCCGCATCTGGACTTCACTGATGAAGCTTTGGGGGCCCTGGGTGAGGAGCATTTCGACGACGTGGGCGACGTCTTCCGGCTGCAGGAGTTTGGCGGGGTCTTTTTTTGAGCTGTGGGAGAAGTCGGTGTTGACGCTGCCGGGGCAGATGAGGCTGACGCGGATGCCGTAGTCGCGGAGGTCTTCGGCCATGCAGCCGGAGAGGCCCTGGAGGCCCCATTTGGAGGCGCAATAGAGGGCGGCGCCGGCGAAGGTGTTTTTACCGGCGAGGGAACTGATATTGATGATGTGGCCGGAGCGGCGGGCGATCATGCCGGGAAGGGCGGCGCGGGAGACGAGGAAGACGGATTTGAGATTGGTGTCGAGGACGCGGTCCCAGTCCTGTTCGGAGCGATCGTGGGCGGGGCCGAAGAGGCCGACGCCGGCGTTGTTGATGAGGACGGAGAGAGGGCCGAGGGATTTTTCGGTTTGGAGAATGAGGTTTGCGACGGCGGCGGACTGGGTGACATCGGCGATGCAGGAGAAGACGCTGGCGCCGGATTCGCGGAGCTGGGCTTCGGCGTTTTTCAGGGCGGCGGAGTCGCGGCCGCAGATGGCCACGGAGGAGCCGAGGCGGGCGAGGCGCAGGGCGATGGCCAGGCCAATGCCGCGGGAGGCGCCGGTGATGAGAGAGACTTGGCCAGTCAAGGGGCCAGCGAGAGGGCCGGAAGGTTGGCTGGAGCGGGTGGCGTGTATCTTAGGTGACATTTTAGCGGGCATCGGTTTCTTCCTCCCCCGGACCACTTTATTTGTGCGAAAATCATCATAACACTGTGGACGGAAGGCCCCGGAGGCGTTCCTATGCAGGTGAGGCCGGGAGCGCCACAGCGGTGGAACAGTGTGAGGAAGGGGAGGTGTACCGCAGGTTACGGCTTGCGGAAGGCCCCCGATGTTCCATATACTCTCCGGAGTTTTCTTCTAAGGACGGCAAGGCAGTGAGCCGGGCACGAGGCCCGGTGCAGGGAAGGTCCGATCCCCAAACGATAGTTTGATCGAGGAGACAAAGGGATGAACGCAATACGGAAAATGGCAGTGACCGCGCTGGCGATGATTCTTGCGGGAGGTTTGTTTGGCGCGGCGAATGCGCAGGAAGCCGCCAAGCAGGAACCGGCCAAGCAGGAAGCGCCGAAGTACACGATGGCGGAATACAATACGTACAAGGCCGCCGCGGATGAGAAGAATCCGGCGCAGCAGGTAAAGCTGCTGGATGATTTTGTGCAGAGGTATCCGAGTTCGACGCTGTTGCAGTACGCCTACCAGAATTACTACCAGAGCTACGCGGCGCAGAAGAACAACGCCAAGGCCATCGAGTACGCGGACAAGCTGGTCGCGCTGAAGGACAAGGCCGAAGCGGGCATCCGCTATCAGGCCTATTACGCGCGGGCGTTCTTGTTCCTGCAGATGGACGTTACGAAAGATCCCAACGCGGCGCAATTGGGAGGGGCGGCGCGGGACGCGGCGATTGCCGGGCTTGCGGCCATGCCGGACTTCAAGAAGCCGGAGGGCGTGGACGAGAAGACGTACGCGGACACGAAGAAGCAGCACGAGATGACGTTTGATTACACGGCGGCATCGGGAGCCGGGCTGGCGAAGGACTACGCGACGGCCGTGCAATATTACAAGGCGACGCTGGTGCTGACGCCGGGCGCGGACGTGACCTGGTACCGCCTGGGCGTGACCTATCTGGCGATGGACCCGTCGAAGGCGGTGGATGGATTCTGGGCGCTGGCGCACGCGGTGTCGCTGAAGGGGCAGTCGGCGGAGCGGATCAAGACGTCGCTGCGGAGGCAGCTGGGCAATTACCAGCAGGCGACCTGCGAACCGCTGATGGACGCGGAAATGAACGAACTGATCGCCCTGGCGGGGTCGTCACCGGAGCGTCCGGCGAGCTATACGCTGCCGAGCGCGACGGATCTGAGCGAAGCGCTGAAGACCATGACCATCCTGACGGTGATCACGGACCTGAAGGCGGGCGGGGACAAAGCGAAATTGACCTGGCTGGCGGCGTGCGGGCAGGAGTTCCCGGACGTGACCACGAAGTTCTTCGAAGCCGCGGCGAGCGAAGACAAGGTGGCGCTCAAGGTGGCGTTCGTATCGAATCAGGCGGAATACGACGCGGCGACGACACCGAACATGGAAGTGACGGTGACCGGACAGCCGGAAGCGACGCGCCTGGAGAAGGACAGCGCACCGAGGTTTACGGGCAAGCTCACGGGCTATGATCCGGAACCGGCGTTCCTGCTGCACTGGACGGACGCCAAGGTGAAGGCCGAGGATATTCCGGCGGCGAAGAAGGCGGCTCCGGCGAAGAAGGCACCGGCCAAGAAGGCGCCCGCGAAGAAGGCCGCAGCAAAGAAGAAAGCGTCGTAAGCGGCACAACATTCAAGCGAACGGGGCGGCTCCGGGACAACCGGGGCCGCCTTTTTCTTTTGGGGGGAGCGAAATAACGGGGGTTAGCGGGAGTGGCGCGGGGAGACGAGTTTGTACTGGCCGATTTTGCGGCTGAGGGTGTTGCGGTGGATGCCCAGGATCTGGGCGGCGCGGCATTGATTGCCGTTGGCGCGGTCGAGGACGCGCTTGATGAAGCGTTTTTCGAATTCGCCGAGGGCTTCGTCGAAGAGAATGCCGCGTTCCACCATCTGGGTGACGAGTCCTTCCAATTGGTCCTTCACGAATGCACGCTCCGCGGGAGAATTAATCTAGGGGCCGAGGGTTCCATACTGAAAGTTTCTGCAAGAGTTGGAGTTGAGATTCTTCGTCCCGGTAAAGCACCGGGACTCAGAATGACGGATTTTAGTTGGTTAGCTGTAGGTGGCCGCCGGGGCGAGTTCCTGGCCGGTCAAAATCCGGAAGGCTTCGCGGTAGCGGGCCTGCGTGGCGGCGACGATATCGGCGGGCAGGTCGGGGCCGGGGGCCTGCTTGTTCCATTGAATACGTTCGAGATAATCGCGGACAAATTGTTTATCGAAGGAGGATTGCGGGCCGCCGGGATGGTATTCGGCGGCGGGCCAGAAGCGGGAGGAGTCCGGGGTGAGGGCTTCGTCGATCCAGAGGAGGCGGCCATCGAGGAGGCCGAATTCGAATTTGGTGTCGGCGAGGATGACGCCGCGAGGCTGGGCGAAGGCGGAGGCGCGGCGGTAGATTTCCAGGCTGAGGGAGCGGGCTTGTTCGGCGACGGAGGGGCCGACGAGAGCGGCGGCGCGGTCGAAGGGAATGTTTTCGTCGTGGCCGGTGGCGGCTTTGGTGGCGGGAGTGAAGAGAGGCTCGGGGAGACGGTCGGATTCGCGGAGGCCGGCGGGGAGATCGATGCCGCAGAGTTTGCCGGTGGCTTTGTAATCCTTCCAGCCGGAGCCGGAGAGATAGCCGCGGACGACGCATTCAATGGGCAGGGGCTGGGTTTTGCGAACGAGCATGGTGCGTCCGGCGAGGTCGGAGCGGAAGGCGTCGAAGGGGGCGGGAAGCTCGGTGCCGCTGAGGACGTGGTTGGGGACGACGTCGCGGAGGAGATGGAACCAGAAGAGGGAAAGCTGGGTGAGGACGCGGCCCTTGTCGGGAATGCCGGTGGGGAGGACGACGTCGAAGGCGGAGAGGCGGTCGGTGGCGATGATGAGCAGGCGGTCGCCGAGGTCGTAGATGTCGCGGACCTTGCCGCGGGCGAGGGGAGTGATGCCGGGGAAATTCGTTTCGCGCAAGACGCGTGGGGCAGGAGCGGTGGTCATGGGTAGTTTCCGATCGGGAAAGTAGGAGGGCATTCTAGCGCAGGTTGGGGCTGGTGGGAAGGCGAAGAGAAGATTTTCACAGGGGCGAGGGAGGAAGAAAGGAAGAAGAGGGGAATTTAGACGGCCCTTCGTGGCGGTGCGCGGTAACTGTAGAGAATGAACAGGAGGGGTTGGGAATAAGTTGAAGAGGATAGAGGTTGAGTGAGTTTTTAGTGGGGAGGAACGCCATTCGGAAGAATGGCGTTCCCGGGGGATGGATCAGGCGGCGGAAGCGGCGGCGGCTTTTTTGGTGTCGCGTGGGGCGGGGGCGGATTCGCCTTCCCAGCGGACGCTGACGAGTTTGGAGACGCCGGGTTCCTGCATGGTGACGCCGTAGAGGACGGAGCCCATCTCCATGGTGCGGCGGTTGTGGGTGACGATGATGAACTGGGTTTGCGAGCTCATGTTGTCGACGAGGCGGGTGAAGCGGCCGACGTTGGCTTCGTCGAGAGGGGCGTCCACTTCGTCGAGGATGCAGAAGGGGCTGGGCTGATAGCGGAAGATGGCGATGAGCAGGGCCAGAGCGGTCATGGCCTTTTCGCCGCCGGAGAGCAGCAGGACGTTCTGCAGGCGCTTGCCCGGGGGCGAGGCCACGATGTCGATGCCGGCGTCGCCGGAGCTGTCCGGCTCGGTGAGGCGCATTTCGGCCATGCCGCCGCCGAAGATGGTGTGGAAGGCGTCGGAGAAATTGGAGTTGATGATGTTGAAGGCGGTTTCAAAGCGCTCGCGGCAGGCTTCGTCGAGTTCGCGGATGGCCTGCTGGGTGTCGGCGATGGACTGGAGGAGGTCGTCGCGCTCGCGGGTGAGGAAGGTGAAGCGCTGATCGCACTCGTTGAATTCATCGAGGGCCATCATGTTGACGGGGCCCATGGCTTCGATGCGGGACTTCATTTCGCGGTAGCTGGATTCGGCGGCGGCCAGTTCCTCGCCGGAGATGAGCGCGGTTTCGGAGGCCATGAGGTCTTCGGGATGGGCGTTGACCTCGGCGAGGCAGGTTTCGCGGAGATGCTGGCGGTCGGAATCGTTGCGGGCGCGTTCGACGTCGGCGTGGCCGCGCTGCTCGCGGAGATCCTGGAGGAACTGGCGCGCGGAGCGGAGATGGTCCTCGGTCTGGGTGACGCGGGTGCGCGAGGAGTCCCACTCGGCTTCGAGTTCCTTCTGGCGGGATTCGAGGCGGAGCTTTTCGGCGCGCAGGCCGGTGAGCTGGAGTTCGAGTTCGGCGCTCTGCTGGGAGAGGGACTGAACTTCCTCGGCGATGGCGGCGAGTTGCTGCTGAAGGGCGGACTCGCGGCGGTCCATTTCGGCGCGTTCTTCGAGGAGGCGCGTGGCGAGGGATTCGGCGGCGGAGAGGCGTTCGGCGAGGGCGGCTTGCCCGGCGCGGGCGGAGGAAAGCTCTTCCTGGGCGGAGTGAATGGCCAGGCGCAGGGCGGAGAGATTTTCGGCGAGCTGGGCGGCTTCGGATTCGGCGGAGGCGCGGGTGGCGCTGGCGGCGGCGTGCTGTTGCTGGGCGGAGGAGGCGCGCTGGCGAGAAGAGTCGACGTCGCGCTGGACCTGGGCGAGGTCCTGGTGGCAGACAGTGAGATCGAGGCTGACGCGGGCGAGGTCGCTCTGGATTTGCTGGAACTTGTGCGTGGCGGCGAAGACGGCGCGCTCGGCTTCGCGCTGTTTGGAGGAGAGTTCCTCGAGGGAAGATTCGGCGGCGGCGGTCTTGGCGAGGAGATCGGCGAGAGCGGACTGCGTCCCGGCGGATTGGCGTTCGAATTCCTCGGCTTCGATTTCCAGGGCGCGGAGTTCGCGCTTCATGCCGAGGGGGCCGGCCTGATCGGGGCGGCCGCCGGAGACCATGCGGCCCTGATAGGTGGTGCCGTCGGGAAGGACGAAGGCGTAGTGGGGATATTCGCGGGCGAGTTTTTCGGCGGTGGCGGCGGTATCGGTGAGGAAAGCGGTGGCCAGGCGCGGGAGGAACTGCTTGGCGGCGGGGCCGAGGGGATTGCGGAATTCAACGAGCTGGTCGAGGCGGCCGATGACGCCGTCTTCGAGGCGGAAGGAGCGCACAGGCTCGGCGGGAGCGAGCTTGAGTTTATGGAGGGAATCGACGAAGAAGGTGGCGCGGCCGCCGACTTCCTCGCGGAGGAGAGCGACGCCGGTGCGGGCGTGGTCGTAGGTTTCGACGACGACGTATTCGAGTTCGTCGCGGAGGAACTGTTCGACGGCCAGTTCGTGCTCCTGGGCGACTTCGGCGTAATCGGCGAGGAGGCCGACGGCGCGGAAATCGCGGCCGGAGCCGGGAGCGCCGCCCTGGGGCATGGCGAAAAGTTTTTTGACGGCTTCTCCGGTGTAGGAGCGGTCGTTGAGAATTTGTTCGAGGGTGTGGTGGCGGGCGCGGAGAGCGGAGAGGGAATCGCGCAGGGAGGCGGCCGCGGCTTCGGTGGACTTGCGCTGCTCGCGGAGAGAGCTGAGTTCGGCTTGCAGAGCGGCGGAGTGCTGTTCGAGCTGCATCAAGGTTCCGGAGGCGGCGTCGCGTTCGGCGGCGGCGGAGGAGGAATCGTCGCGGAGACGGACGGCGCTGTCCATCAGCGAGGATTGGCTGGATTCGAGGCGGCGGAGGGCTTCGGTGTGGTGGAGAAGGGCTTCTTCGGCCTGGCGCTGTTCGCCGTGGAGCTGGGTGAGTTTTTCGGCGGCGGCTGCGGCGGTGGCGCGGAGTGCGGCGACGCGAGATTCGGCCTGCTGGACATCCGTGGCGCGGGATTGCGCGGCGGAGGAGAGTTCTTCGAGGCGGGCGGATTGCGTTGAGGCTTCGAGGCGCAGGGCGGCGAGAGAGTCGGTTTGCGCGGCGTTCTTGGCGGACCAGGCGGCGGTTTGCTCGGCGGCCTGATCGGCTTCGAGGGTCAATTGCTGGGAGCGTACGGCGAGTTCGTCGTTGCGCTGAAGATTGAAGGCCAGGCGGTTTTCGGCGCGGTCGAGTTCGAGGGTGGTGAGGCCGAGGTGGTTCTGGCTCTGGCGGATTTCGGCGTCCAGTTCGTAGATGCGCTGGTTGAGGCGGTCCTGCTCGAGTTCCTGTTCCTGGAGGCCGGAGGCGCGCTCGGTCTCGGAGCGGAGGAGTTCGTCGTGGCGCGCGGCCAGGCGTTCGGCTTCGGCTTCGAGTTCGCGGGCCTTGCTGGCCAGCATGATGCGCACGATGCCGCGCATCTGCTCGCGGACTTCGGCGTAGCGGCGGGCCTTGGAGGCCTGGCGCTTGAGGGAGCCGAGCTGCTTTTCGACTTCGACGACGATGTCGTTGACGCGGTTGAGATTTTCCTTGGAGGATTCCAGCTTGGCTTCGGAGAGGCGCTTTTTGGTTTTGAATTTGGTGATGCCGGCGGCTTCCTCGATGATGGCGCGGCGCTCCATGGGCTTGGTGGAAAGGATCAGGCCGATGCGGCCCTGCTCGATGATGGCGTAGGAGTCCGGGCCGAGGCCGACGCCCATGAACATTTCCTGAATGTCGCGCAGGCGGGCGATGCGGCCGTTGATGAGGTATTCGCTTTGGCCGGAACGGTAGAGGCGGCGGCTGACGACGACTTCGCCGGGCTTGGTCTGCAGTTCGGATTTTTCGCGCTTGCGGCGCTTGAGCTTTTCCAGGCCGGTGACGGGAGCGCCTTCGATGGAATCGGCGGCAGTGATTTCGGCGGAGGCGTCCGAGAGGACCTCGGCGTCGGGATTTTCGGCGGTGGCAAGCGAAAGGGAATGGATTTCGCCGGATGAGGAGGAGGAGTCGGAGAGCGCGATAGAATCGCCTTCCGTCGTCTGGCTTTCAAGGACGAAGCGGGCGGCTTCGGCGAGTTCGGGGTCTTCGAGGGTGATGGTGACTTCGGCGAGGCCCAGCGGGGGGCGCTTGGTGGTGCCGTTGAAGATGCAGTCGGCCATGCGCTCGGCGCGCAGGGACTTGTGGCTCTGTTCGCCGAGGACCCAGGAGATGGCGTCCACGACGTTGGATTTGCCGCAGCCGTTGGGGCCGACGATGCAGGTGATGCCGGCGCCGCTGAACGTGACGGTGGTTCGTTCGCAGAAGGATTTGAAGCCGACGATGTCTACTTTGCGGAGCTTAAGCACGGTCACCCCTTTGGGTCTCTCGGTGCACCTGGGGGCCCGGGGTCATGTTACACCGGCACGAAGAGAGACGACGCTTCGTTCCTCGAGGGGAGGTTTGTTCGAGCGGCGAGTCAGCCTCGACGCCGTCGAAGCCGCCCGCACAGAGGAGTGGCAGAGTTCCGATCAGTGGCCCAGCCCGCCTGGCGCAATTGGATGGCGGTACAAGGAAAACAGTAGCACGGAGTTTGGAGGGTGTAAAGGGGGACGCTACAGGTTGTGGGGTATGCGGCAAAGGCCACAACCGGGGCGGTCCTGGCGGTCCGCGGCTGATTTGCCACATCCGCGAAGGCTCGGCTACAATCACTACTTTGTGCGCAATGCGGAAGACGTACACGCGGGAGCCATGACGGAAATTCGGCTGCACAACACGCTGACGGGGAAGACCGAAGTTTTTACGACGCTGCACCCCGGCGAGGTGCGCATGTACGCGTGCGGGCCGACGGTCTATAACTTCGCGCATATCGGGAACTTCCGGACGTTTGTGTTTCAGGATACGCTGCGGCGGTTTCTGAAGCTGCGCGGCTACCGCATGAAGCATGTGATGAACCTGACCGACGTGGACGACCGGATCATCGCCAACGCGGCGGCGAAGGGCATCAGCATCCGGGAGTACACGGAGCCGTACGCGCAGGGATTTTTCGCGGATTGCGCGACGCTGTCCATCGAGTCGCCGGAGCACTGGATCCGCGCGACGGACCATATCGAGGACATGGTGGCGCTGATCGAGCGGCTGAAAAAGAATACCTACACGTACGAGAGCGAAGGGTCGATTTATTACCGCATTGCGAAATTCCCGGAGTACGGAAAACTTTCGAAAATCGACGTGGGCGGGATGCAGGCCGGGGCACGGGTGGACGTGGACCAGTACGAGAAGGAAAGCGCGCGGGATTTTGCGCTGTGGAAAGCGCCCAAGGCGGGCGAGCATTTCTGGGAGACGCGCATCGGGGCGGGGCGGCCGGGGTGGCACATCGAGTGCTCGGCGATGGCCATGCACTTTCTGGGCGAGACGATTGATATTCACACGGGCGGGATTGATTTGGCCTTTCCGCATCACGAGAACGAGATTGCGCAGTCGGAAGGGGCCACGGGCAAGCCGTTTGCGCGCTTCTGGCTGCATGCCGAGCATCTGCTGGTGGAAGCGGAGAAGATGTCCAAGTCGCTGGGGAATTTTCATACGCCGCGGGACCTGTATGCGCAGGGCTGCAAGCCTTCGACGCTGCGCTTTTTGCTTTCAAGCGTGCCTTACCGGCGGCAATTAAGCTTCAGCATGGACGGTTTGCAGCAGGCGGCGAGTTCGGTCGAGCGGCTGCGGAATTTTGCGGCGCGGCTGCGCGGAGAGAAATTTCCGGCGGGCGAGCAGGCCGGGTTTGCTGCGCGGGTGCTGCGCGCGGAAGAGGAGTTCGACGCGGGGCTTTGTGACGACTTGAACACGGCGCAGGCGCTGGCGGCGCTGTTTGACCTGGTGCGCGAAGCGAATATCGCGATGGACAAGGGGGAGTTCCGGCAGGGTGGGGTGGCGCCGCTGGAAGGTTTTCTCAAGAAGTTCGAGCGCGTGTTTCCGGTGATTGAAGATAACGACGCGGAGAAGCTGCGGGCGATGGGCTATGGCGCGGCGGCGGGCGGGCCGGACGACGCGGAGATTGACGCGCTGGTGGCCGAGCGCAACGCGGCGCGCAAACGGAAGGATTTTGCGGCGTCGGATCGCATCCGGCAGGAGCTTGCGGATCGTGGTATAATTCTGGAAGACACCAAAGATGGCGGTGTCCGCTGGAAACGCAAATGAGCCTCTCGATTCACATCCGCGTGACGTACCTCCCGGGGCAGAACCCGCCGGCCGCCCAACGGCCCAATCTGTATAGCGTAGATTTATCGTAAGTTATTGCAAGTAAGGCCCTTCCGGAATCGTCCGTCCTTGGTGAAGTAAACCCGGCGCAGGGCCATGGTACGTCCCCGCAGCACCGATTAACCCTCAACGCAGGGCCGCACCGCCGGCCACAGGAGATTGGACATGCAAGCGACAACACTGGATTTGAAACTGCCCAAGCTGATTACGGCGCTGCCCGGACCGAACGCCCGGCGGGCGATTGAGCACGACGGGAAATATATGTCGCCGTCGTATACGCGCGAGTATGCGCTGGTGGCCAAGCGCGGGCGCGGAGCGATGGTCGAGGACGTGGACGGAAACACGTTCCTGGATTTCGCGGCGGGGATTGCCGTGTGCGCGACGGGGCATTGCCACCCGAAAGTCGTGGAAGCGATTCAGAAGCAGGCCGCGGAGCTGATTCACATTTCCGGGACGGATTTTTATTACGAGTCGTTGTCGCAATTGGCCGAGCGGCTGGGCAAGACCATGCCGGGAGCGGACGCCAAGCGCGTGTTCTTCAGCAATTCCGGGACGGAAGCGGTCGAGGGAGCGATCAAGCTGGCGCGCTATACGACCAAGCGGGACAAGATCATCGCGTTTTACGGATGCTTCCATGGGCGCACGATGGGTTCGCTGTCGCTGACGGCGTCGAAGGCCACGCAGAGGAAGGGATTTGGGACGATGCTGGGCGGGATCGAGCACATTCCGTTTCCGAATGCGTACCGCTGCAAGCTGGGGCATACGGCGGAGACCTGCGGCTCGGAGATTATCGAGCAGCTGGAGGGCGAAATCTTCAAGCGGCTGTTTGCGCCCGAGGACGTGGCGGCAATTATCATTGAGCCGATCCTGGGCGAGGGCGGGTACATTCCCGCGCCGGTGGCGTTCCTGCAGGAGCTGCAGCGGATTTGCCGCAAGCACGGCATCATGCTGATCTGCGATGAAGTGCAGTCCGGCATGGGGCGCACGGGGAAGTGGTGGGCGTACGAGCACGCCGGGATCGAGCCGGACATTATTACCACGGCGAAGGGGCTGGCCAGCGGGATGCCGCTGGGGGCGTTCATCGCGAAGGAGAGCGTGATGACGTGGAAGCCGGGGTCGCACGGCACGACGTTTGGCGGAAATCCGGTGTGCATCGCCGCGGCGCTGGCTACGATGGACCTGGTGGAAGGCGGGTACATGGCCAACGCGGAGCGCGTGGGCGGACACCTGCTGGGAAAGATGGCGGAGTGGACGAAGAAATATAAAATCGTGGGCGAGGTGCGCGGCAAGGGACTGATGATCGGCGTGGAAATCGTGCGCGATCAGAAGAGCAAGGAGAAGGCGCCGGACCTGCGAACGAAGATCGTGGATGCGGCGTTTTCGAAGGGATTGCTGATTCTGAGCGCCGGGGAGTGCACGTTCCGGTTGTCGCCGCCGCTGATGATTGACGTCGAGCAGGCGGACTTTGCGGTGAAGACGCTTGAGGAGTGCATTAAGGAAGTCGAGAAAGGCGTTTAACGCAGAGGGCGCAGAGGAAACAGAGAAAGACAGAAGAAATCCCGCGGTTGCCGGAGATTAGAATCTGGCGGCCGCGGGATTTTTGTTTATACTCGGTGCGTGATGCCGATCTTTTCGCGAATGATGTTTTGGGCGGTGAAACGGGCGGCGCGCCGGGGATTGCGCGAGGAGGCGTCCGCGGCGTCCGGAGCGGCGACGGAGAGGAAGGAGCAGGCGCGGCGGACGGGGGTGCGCGGGGAGACATATGCGTATTGGTATTTGCGGGGGATGGGGTACGTGTTTGTGGCGCGGAATTATCAGCCGGCGGGGATGAAGGGGGAGATTGACCTGGTGGGATTCGATGGGGAGACGCTGGTATTCGTGGAGGTGCGCACGCGGACGGTGCGCGAGGGGCAGCAGGGGGTGGCGGAGCAGAGCGTGACGCGGGACAAGCAGGAGCACGTGATTCGCACGGCGCGGCGGTTTTTGATGTCGAGGAGGGTGAAGGCGGAGGCGGTGCGGTTTGATGTGGTGGCCATCGAGAGCCGGGCGGGGAGCGCGCCGGTGGTGCGGTTGCATAAGGATGCGTTTTCGTTTCGGATGTAGGGCGGGCGGATACGCCGCGGGGCGAGAAGGGGTACAATCTTTTTCAGGAAGCGGCCGATAGTAGGGAACAGGGGCCGGGTGGGCGAGGAGAGGCGCGATTGGCTGAACTGCGGAAGGATCCGATAACCGGGCGGTGGGTGATTATCTCGACGGAGCGCGGGAAGCGGCCGGTGAGCTTCGTGCGGCAGAGCGTGGTGGCGCAGGACAAGACGAATTGTCCGTTCTGCTATGGCGCGGAGGCCAAGACGCCGCCGGAGATATTGGTGTATGGGCGGAACGGGAACGAGGCCAACACGCCGGGGTGGGCGGTGCGCGTGGTGCCCAACAAGTTTCCGGCGCTGGGGATCGAAGGCGAGCTGGATAAAGAGGGCGAGGGGATTTTCGACAAGATGAACGGGATTGGGGCGCACGAGGTGATCGTGGAGACGCCCGATCACGAAGCCACGCTGGCGACGCTGCCGGAGCGCGCGGTCGAGGACGTGCTGTGGGCCTACCGCGACCGCATGCTGGACCTGAAGAACGACCGGCGGTTTCGCTACGTGCTGATCTTCAAGAATCACGGGGAAGCGGCGGGAGCCAGCGTGGAGCACCCGCATTCGCAGTTGATTGCGCTGCCCATTGTGCCCAAGCAGGTGCGCGAGGAAGTGGACAGCTGCTGGCATTATTACCAGGAAAAGGAACGCTGCATTTTTTGCGACATCATTCGGCAAGAACGCGACTCCGGGGCGCGGGTCATTGGCGAGAACGAGCACCTGATCACGATTTCGCCGTACGCGCCGCGGTTTCCGTTTGAGATGTGGATTTTGCCCAAGGAGCACGGGTCGTCGTTCGAGAACAACCAGCGGCCGGTGTACACGGCGCTGGCGCGGATGATCAAGGAGATGCTGGCGCGGCTGGACGCGGTGCTGGACCGGCCGGCGTACAATTTGATGATTCACACCTCGCCCATCGGGGAAGAGGGCAACGAGCATTATCACTGGCACATCGAGATTATTCCCAAGCTGACGAAGATCGCGGGATTCGAATGGGGCACGGGATTTTATATCAATCCAACGCCGCCGGAAGAGGCGGCGCGGTTTTTGCGGGAAGCGGAAATTTCCGCGCTGGAAAAATAGACGGACGAGGCTGCCTGACAGTTCGGGCAAAGTCCGATATACTGGAAAATATTGGCGCGGTACCCAAGTGGCCTAAGGGAGAGGTCTGCAAAACCTCCATTCGTGGGTTCGAATCCCACCCGCGCCTCCAAGCTCACAGTTTAGGGGCCTATTCTCGCCGTTAGAGGTGCGCTCCAACGCGGCAAGTTTTGCGCCCCCGCTTCGTCCAGCGCATACCCCAACTCAATAGGACCGATCCGGGGGCCGCCCTTCTCGCCGACGCCATCGGCTCGGGCAGCGGATCCGTCGGGCCCAAACTGAGCAACGCGGGCAACTGGATGTCCCCGGCCTGGATCGCCGCCTGATTGAAAGATCCCCAGGCGCTCCTGCCCGGAGGCAGCGAACCGCGCCGCAGGCTTTCTTCTGATGAAATTCAGGCGCTCACGGCTTACTTGATGACTTTGCGGCAGACGGAGCCCGCAGAGCCTGCGGCCAGCGTTTTTTTACCAATACTGCGTCTGGCGCCACGCCGATTCCACTCCGTCCGGTCCTTCCAACCGCGCCAACCTGAACCCCGTTTTTGAGCAGGGACTCCTCTTTTTTCCACACCATTCCCTTGTTACCTTGCGGAACTCGTACTCCCTCATCGTGCAGTATCGACAACAGTGTCGGCGAAGGAGCCGCCAATCAGGGAAACAGGAGAACGGCCCTTGGAAAGCATAAATTGGATTTTTGGTCTAGCGGTTCTACCATAATACTAATTAGCTATAAACAAATACACAGCGCCAAAGAAAATGTTGACTCGACTAATTGCCCTCTTTAAGAGGCTTATGGTATAGTGGTTAGACCTTGATTTGCATTAGGGGTGATTCCTGTGCGCAAGAGCAGTCTCAGTTGCGCAGGAAAGACACTTCAGACTGGCCAGTTTGCTCGCAAGCAGTAAACTTGTGCCGGGTAGAATGCGGTCGGCAAGGCTGGGCAAGAAAATGATCATCCCGAAGAAAAGCCAGGATGAGGGATTTGGAGGCCGCGCTGTGTATCGGGCGGTCCAAACCTCCCGTCTGTACGAACAAATCGTTCAACAAATTGAGGAGTCCATTGCCAAGGGTGCTCTGAAGGAGGGTGACCAGCTCCCCGCCGAGCGCGATCTGGCGCAGCAGTTTGGCGTCAGCCGCACGGCGGTGCGTGAGGCCATCAAGGCGCTGCGCGAGAAGGGCCTGGTGGAAGCCTATTCGGGGCGCGGCACCTTCATCACCAGCGCGACGCCGCGTTCGATCCGGCAATCGCTCGACCGCATGATGCGGGGCGGCGGCGATGCGCAGGGCGGAACCATTCAACTGGTGGAAGTGCGTGAAATCCTGGAGCCGGAGATTGCCGCGCTGGCCGCGGCGCGCGCCGACGAGGGTGCGTTGAAGACCATGCGCGATGCGCTGGCGGTGATGGATCAGGCCAAGAGCAATCCCGATGCGTTCATCGAAGCGGATCTGGATTTCCATTTGGCGCTGGCCGAAGCCGCCGACAATCCCTTGATTCTTTCGCTGATCGATTCCATCGTGGGGGTGCTGCGCGAGCAGCGCATCAGCATTTTCATGGTGGAAGGCGGCGCCGAGCGCGGCCAATACCACCACAAGAAGATTCTCGAAGCCATCGAACACCGCGACGCCCAAGGGGCGCGCGCGGCCATGCGCGAACACCTGCGGCAGGTGCGCGATGATTCGCGGGGCGGCTCGAACCAGGAAGTTTCGGACACACCAAAACAACCGGCTTGACCAGGAGAGCGACGGGAATGGCGAATCTCGGATTTGTAGGACTGGGCGTGATGGGCAGCGAGATGGTGAACCGGCTGCTCAGCAAGGGTCACACGGTGACCGGCTACAACCGCACGAAATCGAAGGCGGAGTGGCTGATGCAAAAGGGAATGAAGTGGGGAGATTCGCCGCGCGCGGTGGCCGCCGCCGCGGACGTGGTTTTCTCGATGGTCACCAATTCCGAAGCGCTGCGCGCCATCGTCGAAGGGCCGGACGGAATTCTCGCGGGACTGGGCGCGGGCAAAGTGCACATTGATATGAGCACGGTCAGCCCGGCCTTCAGCCGCACCATCGCCGCCAAGGTGCGCGAAAAAGGCTCGGACATGGTGGACGCGCCGGTCTCCGGCAGCGTCATCACCCTGCAAGAGGGGAAATTGTCCGTGATGGTCGGCGGGAGCAAGGAAACCTTCGAGCGCGTGAAGCCGCTGCTCTATGACATCGGCCCCAAGGTCACCCACGTCGGCGATAACGGCCTGGCGCTGGTGATGAAGATCGGCACCAATCTCAGCCTGGCGGTGCAGATGCTAGCTTTCTGCGAGGGCGTGCTGCTGGCGGAAAAGAGCGGCATCCAGCGCGAGGTGGCCGTGGACGTTCTCACGCACAGCGTCATCGCCTCGCCGATGGTGCAGTACCGCGGGCCGTTCGTTCTCAAGATGCCGGAAGAGGCCTGGTTCAACGTGAACATGATGCAGAAGGACATGCTGCTGGCGCTGGAACTGGGCCGCCAGCTGGACGTTCCCATGCCCACCACCGCGGTAACCAACGAATTCCTGACGGCGGCGCGCGGCATGGGCTGGGTGGAAAAGGATTTCGCGGTTGTGTTTGACGTGCTCGCAAAAATGTCGGGGATAGGGAAATGACCACCACCACGGATCGCTCCAAAGTCGCGCCGGAACTCGATTCCGCAAGATACCTGCATCTCTACCGGCAGATGCAGATGATCCGCATCTTCGAAGAGCATGTGAACGACCTGTACATGCGCGCGCTGATGCCCGGGCTGGCGCATCTTTATAGCGGCGAAGAAGCCGTGGCCGTGGGCATCTGCGCGGCGCTGACCCGCGAGGACTACATCACCAGCACGCACCGCGGCCACGGCCATTGCCTGGCCAAGGGCGCCGCGCCGGACCGCATGTTTGCCGAGCTTCTTGGGAAAGAGGCGGGCTACTGCCGCGGCAAGGGCGGCTCGATGCACATCGCCGATTTCGATACGGGTAACCTGGGCGCCAACGCCATCGTCGGCGGCAGCGCGGGAATCGCCACGGGCGCCGCCTTGCCGCCCGGCTCGGGCGTGGCTTCCGTGGCGCGGTTGATGGCCCCCAGGCGCAGTTGCGGCATGCGCAGTCGCTTGTCGATGGCCGGGTTGGCGCTGATGCAGAAAAACATAAAAGTGGAAACGCGCGCTCCTTGCTTCAGTCCGATAAATCCGCCGCGGCCCCCGCGCCGTAAAATGCAAACCACGGCGCCGCCGCTCGCAGCCGTTCATTCACCCGCTGGATATTCTTCACGCCCCGCCCGCCCAGCCATTCTTCCAGCGCGGCCATCCCCCGCTTCGCAAAGATCTCCACTCCATCCTTCCACGTGGCCCGCCCGCAGAGCACGCCGGAAAATCGCGCTCCGGCCTCCGCCGCCAGTTCCAGCGCTTCATTGAATGTTTCGTTGCTGACGCCCTCGGAGAGATAGATAAATGGTTTTCCCGCCGCCGCCGAGGCATCCTGAAAATGCCCCTTGGCCTCTTCCCGCGTATACGCCGTTTCGCTCCTGCCCGCTCCCGCCACAAAAGCCATGTTCACCGGCACGCCCACCTTGAACACATCCACGCTGTAGCACGGTTTCGAAAACTCCTCCAGGCTGCGCACCACCGTCTCCGGCTTGAGCCGCGCAAACTCCAGGCTCTTTTCCTCCATCTCGTCGTGATAGACCACCAGTTCCAGAAAAAACGGCGCGTCCACTCCCGCGCATTCCGCCCCGATGCGTTCCACCCACGCATGCTTCACGTCATTCACCGCCGCCGCGCCGACCAGTGCTCCAGCAATCGCGGCAGCCGCCCCGCAACCGCCTTGTCGTAGCCCGTTCGTTCGTAGGCCAGCAGCAACCCCGCGTTTTTCGCCCGTTTCCGCGCCGCGGGCAGCCCGTATTCCGGGTCCAGTAGAATCGCGCTCGCGTGCGGCGTCAGCACCCGGCTCACCGCCTCCTTGAACTGCTCCAGCATCGCATCCGGAATCGCTTCCGGGGCAGTTTCCCTGGCCTCGGCCAGCAGCGTCCTCAGTGCGTTGCGCTGATCGATGGCCAGCGCCGCGATCACCCCGCGCTCATTCGCTACGGCCTGCAATCCCGCCAATTTTCCTTTTGCGATCTTCACCCGTTGCTCCCGAACCATCCGGCGGCCTGTTTCATCCCGCGGACAGGATAGCCTATCAGACCCGCATCACCCGCGCGCCTCGGAATGCGGGGCAACTCCCCGCAGAAGATCCCGGTCCGCCGGGAAGGGAAGAAGTCTGGGGCGGGGCGTTGCGAGTTATTACGTATAGCTTCTTTTACTTTCTAACCGGGAAAATGTCAAGAACTCTCCCCATCCCTTTCAGGCTGCCCTTGCGCGGCTTCCTGCCGAAGTCGGGGCGGAGTCTGCGCCCCCCGCGGCTTACGAATAGTTATGGTTGCTTTCGCATAATTTCCGGGGATAATGGTGGCATTCTGTGCGGGATGCCGTGGCCCAAGGCCGCGAGGCCTCCCCGTCTTGAGCGTAGAATAGGGCAGCAAGTTGGACTACAGGGAGGAAGCCGAGTGTCGGAACCAAACGAATCTTCCGGGCCGCGTTTGCGGCGCACCCTCACGCTCTGGGATCTGATTCTTTACGGCGTAATCGTCATCCAACCCGTCGCTCCCATGTCCTCCTTCGGCGCTCTCAGCGACCGCGGCCAGGGCCACGTCGTCACCGCCATCCTCATCGCCATGGTGGCCATGCTCTTCACCGGCATCAGCTACGGTCGCATGGCTCGCGCCTATCCCAGCGCTGGCTCCGCCTTCACCTACGTGGCCCAGGAGATTCATCCCGGCGCCGGCTACGTCACCGGGTGGAGCATGGTCATGGACTACATGCTCAACCCGCTCATCTGCACCATCTGGTGCGCGCAGCAGGCCCATGAATTCGCTCCCGCCTTTCCCGTGTGGGCCTGGAAAATATTCTTCGCCGTGGTCTTTACTCTCCTCAATATCCGCGGCATCAAAACCTCCGCCCGCGTCAATACCGCCATGGCCGCCGGCATGACCGCCGTCATCATCGTCATCGCCGTCACCGCCGTGCGCTATATCCTCGGCCATCCCCACAGCGACCCCCACTTCTTTACCCGCCCCTTTTACGACCCCCAGACCTTCTCCTACGGCAATCTCTTCGGCTGCACCTCCATCGCCGTCCTCACCTACATCGGCTTCGACGGCATCTCCACCCTTTCCGAAGAAGCCGAAAATCCCCGCCGCAATATTCTCCTCGCCACGGTGCTCACCTGCCTGGTCATCGGCGTGCTCTCCGCTCTCGAAGTCTACGCCGCTCAATTGATCTGGCCGGCTTCCACGCCCTTCCCCAACGCCGACACGGCCTACGTCTACGCCGCCGCACGCACCTGGGCCCCCCTGTTCGGCATTGTGGGCTTCACTCTGGTGGTCGCCAATTTCGGCTCCGGCCTCGGCGCCCAACTCGGCGCCGCCCGCCTGCTCTACGGCATGGGCCGCAGCAACGCTCTTCCCAAGTCCTTCTTCGGGGCCGTGGACCCTCGTCATCGCGTCCCCCGCAATAACGTGATCTTCGTCGGCGCCCTGGCTTTGACGGGCTCCTTCTTCCTGAGTTACGGCCGGGGCATCGAGTTGCTGAATTTCGGCGCGCTCATCGCCTTCATGGGCGTCAATGCCGCGGCCTTTGTAAAATATTTTCTGCGCGCCGAGGAGAAGAAGCTCACCCATTTCTTTCCTCCCGTTCTCGGCTTCTTCATCTGCCTCGCCTTGTGGTGGAATCTCAGCCGTCCCGCCATGATCGTCGGCTCCATCTGGATGTTCCTGGGCATCGCCTTCGGCATCTGGAAGACGCGCTGGTTCCGCAATCCGCTGTCGTTCGAAGTTCCGTCTGAGGAGTAAAAAACAGGATTGATTCTGACTGGAGGTCTTTGTGCGCCGCCCATTTCCCTTGTTCGCTCTGCTTGCCGCTTTCTTCTTCTCCCTGAATGCGCACGCGCAATCGCAATCGCAGATCGGTTACCGCGCCGAGCCGGATGCCGACTCGAAAAAGACGATACTCCTCAAGGACTACAAGCCGGAGTCCATGCTCCATGTTCCCGTCCACGCGATCACTCGCGCCGCTTATCCGGTCATTGACGTCCACACCCACGTCAACGACGCCATGGGCATCGATGACCGGCACTTCAATCCCGCCGAACTTGTCGCCATGATGGACCGCAACAACGTTCGCTCCCTCGTCATCCTCACCGGCATGTGGGGGGATAAACTGCAAAAAGTTCTCGACGAAATGGTCAAACCCTATCCCGGCCGCTTCCTGGTCTTTACCCAGATCGATTGGAGCAAAATCGACGACCCGCAATTCGCCCGCCTCATGGTCAGCCAGATCGACGACTCCGTGGCCCGCGGCGCCCGCGGCCTCAAAGTCCTCAAGGACCTGGGCCTGGGCGTCCGCGATAAATCCGGAAAATTAATTGCCGTGGACGATTCCCGCCTCGATCCCGTCTGGGAAGAGTGCGGCCGGCTGGGCATTCCCGTATTCATCCACACCGGCGACCCCGAAGCCTTCTTTCATCCCACCGATGCGAAGAACGAACGCTACGAGGAACTGATCGGCCATCCCGACTGGAGTTTCTACGGCCGCGATTTTCCAGGCCTCCAATCCCTTCTCGAAGCCCGTAACCGCGTCTTCGCCAGGCATCCGCACACCATCTTCGTTTCCCTGCACATGGGTTGGCCGGAAAATCTGCAATGGGCCGCCGATTCCCTCGCCAAATTCCCCAACCTGTTCATGGAGTTTGGCGCCCGCGAGGCCGAACTTGGCCGCCAGCCCCGCGAAACGCGCCAGCTTTTCCTCGCCTATCCCGACCGCATCCTCTTCGGCACCGATTCCGGCAGCGATGAGCAAATGTTCCGCAACTATTTCCGCTGGCTGGAAACCGCCGATGAATCCTTCGACTACAGCGGCTATCCCGAGCAAGGCCGCTGGAAAATTTACGGCCTCGAACTGCCCGCCGCTGTCCTCGAGAAGATCTATCACCGCAATGCGGAAACAATCTTTGCCCAATTCAAGGGAATCGGCCAGGTTAAGAAAGAAAGCCACTGACGATGCCGCGAGTCTTCGCGGGCCTGTTAACCTTCGCGGAAGCGCCGCGGAGCAGGCGCGCTTCCGCGCCGCCGTTCACTGTTAGAATCGCTTCATGCAACGAAAAGTCTTTTGGCTGACCTTTACGGCCCTGGGTCTCATCGCCGACGTGGCTTTGCCCATGTGGTGGGCGCTGGCCGCCACGATTCCGGTGGGCATGGCCAGTTGGTGGATCGCTTACCGCAGCGACTGGTTCTGATGGGGCCCGTTTTTTCTGTCTTGTGAATACGGCAATGGAAGGGCAATCCGGTCCTTGCGCCATGCTTACGTGGTTTTTGCGCGCCAGCCCGATTCGGCAATGGCTTCCGCGAGAAGCTCTTCGTTCTTGTGACCCATCAGGTGCACGCCGGCCACGCCTTCGATGCCCCGCAGCGCGGCCATGATTTCCAGCATGATTTTTTTTCCTTCCAACTGCTGGTCCTGCGCCCCGGCCACCCGCTGGATCAATTTCTCGGGAACGTGCACGCCGGCGACGTGCTGGCTCATCCAGCGCAGCGCCTTGGCGTTGCGCATGGCTCCCACGCCCACGATAATCCGGCAGCGCTGGTGCAGTCCGCGCTGCCGCACTTCGCGCAGGAAATTCTCCAGCAGTTCCAGGTCAAAACAGAATTGCGTCTGAATAAATTGCGCCCCGGCAAGAATCTTCTTTTCGAGATTGGCCGCGCGCTCGGCGTAGGGCGGCGCAAAGGGATTGGCCGTCGCGCCCAGAAAAAGATTCGGCGCGCCTTCGAGTTTGCGCCCGGAAGCGAAGCGCCCCTCGTCGCGCAAGCCGCGCGCAATGCGCAGCAGGGAAACGGCGTCCAGGTCGAAGACCGGCTTGGCCCCCGGATGGTCGCCACCCTGAATGTCATCCCCGGTCAAGCACAGAAAATTGCGCACGCCCAGCGCCGCCGCTCCCAGCAGATCCCCTTGCAGGGCCAGCCGGTTGCGATCCCGGCAGGCCATCTGGCAGATGGCCGTGTGCCCGTTGGCCGTCAGAATCGCAGCAGCCGCCACGCTCGAGATGTGGCAGTTGCCGCCCGCTCCGTCGGTGAGATTGAGCGCGTCCACCAGCCCCTGGAATCGCTCGGCGCGCTGCAGCAGGCCCGTGCCATCGGCCGAATCCGGCGGGGCGATCTCCGCGGTGACCACGAACTTCCCCGACTCGCAGGCGCGCTCGAATTCGTGCCGAGGCCGTTCCCACACCCGGAGTTCCGCCGGCGGCTCCGGCGCAGGCAGCAGCGCTTCGCGCGAAATGATGGAAGCCCAGGTGGAATGCCCGCGCAGGCGCTGGTCCACCGGCGGCAGGAAGGGAAGCGTTTCGCCCAGCTGGCCAGCCATTTTCTTCTGGCCTGCGGTGGCTTCCACCCACACGCAGAGCATCTCCGGCTTCACTTCGCAATTTCCGTTGGGACGCACGCCCCCGCACGGCCCGTTGCGCATCTCCTTGCCGCAATTTTCAGGACAAGCCATGCCCGTCGAGGAGAGCACGCACTGGCCGCACATACGGCAATCGAAAAAAAGTCCTTTGGCGGCGCGTTCGAAAGGAGCAAGTAGAGTTTCCGTCCCGCGCCGGCCGAACCAGCGCAGCGGCGCACCCAGGACGGGAGCGCTACGCTTGAAGGCCTCGTAGGCCCGGCGCAGTCCGCGCGCATGCCGCACAGACCAGTGACGAATGGCTTGCATCAGGGGCCTGCCTCTCTTCAGCGCCGGGAAAGAGCCAGCGCGGAAAACGGAACGGGGACCAAACTGAAGAAAGGATACGCCAGACTGGTTGAGTAGTCAACTAAACCTAGCCACGCCTTTCTCTCCTCGGTGATCACCCTCTTGCCCGGGCATCCTCTTTCCTCCGCCATCCCCGCCGGGCCTTGGAGACTCTCGCCTCGATGCGTTACTATCAAAGAGCATCAGGAGCGTGCATTGTCCTTTCCGCAGAATTCCCCAGACGGCGAAACTTCTCCCGCATCCGCGAATGGCCGCCACGGCCACGCCGCTTTTTTCTTCATCATCGTCACCGTGGCCCTCGATTTCCTGGCCTTCGGTATCATCGCCCCGGTCCTTCCCAAGCTCGTCGTCCAGTTTGAAGGCGGCCGCATCGCCAGCGCCGCCTCCATCGTCGGCTATTTCGGTTTTGCCTGGGCCGCCATGCAGTTCCTGTTTTCTCCGCTCATCGGCGCCTGGTCGGATCGCTTCGGCCGCCGCCCCGTCATCCTTCTTTCCTGCGCCGGCCTGGGCATCGACTACGTCTTTATGGCCCTGGCGCCTTCGCTGCGCTGGCTCTTCGTCGGCCGCCTCATCTCCGGCATTACCACCTCCAATGTCTCCACGGCCTACGCCTATATCACCGACGTCACTCCTCCCGAAGGACGCGCCAAAAAATTCGGCCTTCTCGGCGCCGCCTTCGGCATTGGATTCGTGATTGGCCCGGCCATCGGCGGTCTGCTCGGCGCGCACAATCTGCGCTATCCCTTCTGGGCCGCCGCCGTGCTCAGCCTGGCCAACGCCCTCTACGGATTCTTCATCCTCCCCGAATCCCTGCCCGCGGAAAAGCGCGCCAAGAGCGCCTGGCACCTGGCCAATCCCCTCGGCGCTCTCACTCTGCTGCGCTCCCATCCCGAGCTGGGCAGCCTGGCCCTGGTGATTTTTCTTCACAACCTCGCACACCAGTCTCTCCCCAGCGTTTTTGTCCTCTATACCGACTATCGTTATGGATGGGACGCCCGCACCGTCGGTCTGGCCCTCGCCGCCATCGGCGTCTTTACCGCCATCGTTTCCGGCGGCCTCGTCGGCGTGATCATCAAACGCCTCGGCGAGCGCCGCGGTTTGCTCTATGGTCTCTCCTTCGGCTTGCTCGGTTTTCTCGGGTTTGCCTTCGCTTCCCGCGGCCGCATGCTTTTCCTGGCCGCTCCGCTCATCGCCCTGTGGGCCGTTTCCGGTCCCGCCTTGCAGTCCCTCATGTCCCGCCGCGTGGACGCTTCCGCGCAAGGCAAACTCCAGGGCGCCATCAGCAGCCTCCGCGCCATCACCGGCCTCGTCGGCCCGATTCTCTTTACCCAGGTCTTCGCTTTCTCCATCGCCCCCAAACTCTCCGTTCATTTTCCCGGCGCTCCCTACGCCCTTGCCGGTCTGCTCCTCTTTCTAGGCATGATGATCGCCGTTTTCGCCACGCGCCCCTCTGCCGCGCCGGGCAAATAAACAGCAGCGGCTTGCTCTGGCGGTTCCCATGGCTATAAGAAAAATTTAAGGTTGATGGTCTGCGCAATCTCTGCGGAATCGGAGCGGCGCTTCCGGAAATGCCCCCTTGTGAAACAATCCGCCGTCTTTGGCGCAGGAACCGGAACTTTTATTTCCCACTGCCGCTTATCCTCAATGTTATCTAACGATTTCTCCCTGAAATTGCCTCCCGCATGGCATCAATCGTGCCTCTGCTTCTATGCGGAGAGGCGCGTCTTTGCCTTCGATGAGATTCACTCCAGGATTCCAGGTTCGCTCGGCTGTCCTCCTTCCAGGGCGCAAGGCGGGGTTGCGCGCCGCGTTCCTGCTGGGGGCCCTGCTGCTCGGAGTATCGCAGGCCGGTTCGCGCAGCACGGATATAAGTTCCGGTGACTACCGCGCCAAGGCCATATTTCTGAGCAGGTTTCTCCATCTGGTGGAATGGCCCGCGGAATCGTTTGCCTCCTCCAGCGCCCCAATTGTGATTTGTGTCTTCGGCGAATTTCACTTCGGAACCTCTCTCGCGGAAGCGCTCCGCGGAAACACCGCGCAAGGTCATCCCCTCGAGGCCCGCTGGGTGCGCCAGGAAGCCGATCTAAACGCCTGCCATGTTCTCTTCATCAGCGGAGTGGAAAAGAGCCGTTACGAAAAACTTTTGAACGGTTTGCGCGCGAACAGCATTCTCACCGTGGGCGAAAGCCGCGAATTCCTCGACTCCGGCGGAGTCCTCTATCTCTACCTGGAAAACGAAAAACTCCGTTTTGACGTCAATCTCGACCGCGCGCATCAGGCCCGCCTCAAGATCAGTTCCCATGCCCTCCTGTTGGCCCGCCGCATCCTTCCGCGGAGGAACTCCGCTCAGCCATGACCGCCATCTGGAATCCGCGCATGATGTCCCTTCGCCAGAGACTGGTGCTCCTCACCATGGCCGTTACCGGAGTGGCCTTTACCCTGGCTGTGATCTGCAATTACCTGTACTTCTCGCGGCAATCCCGCACTCAGATCGCCGATGATCTCCAATCCATCACCAGCATGATGGCCAACAACACCGAAGCGGCGCTCTTCTTCGACGACGCCGAGGCCGCCGAACATATTCTCGCCTCTCTCCGCAATGAACGGGAAATCACCGCGAGCGTTCTGTTTCGCCCCGATGGAACCGTTCAGGCTTCCTATACGCGGGATGATTCCTCCGGCAGGGTTCCGCCCTCCCTCCCCTTGCCGCAGGGCATTGTCTGGGAGCCGGACAGGGTCCGGAGCTCGCAAGTTGTCTTTTTTCAGGGAAAGCCCGTGGGGCAACTCTATATCGAGTATGGCCTCGCCGGCCTGCGCCAGCTCATGGCCAGAAGACTGCGCATAATTGTCCTGATGGACCTCCTCTGCATGGGCATTGCCTACATCCTCGCATGGCGTTTCTCCAAAACCGTCTCCCGCCCTCTCAACGACCTTGCCTGGGTCGCCCGCCTCGTGGCCACCGGCAAAAACTTCGCTCTGCGCGCTCCGCCGGGTATCGGCGAGGAGATGCGCCAGTTGAGCGAGGATTTCAATCTCATGCTCGAGGAGATCGAGTGCCGCGACGCGGCCTTGCGCGAAGCCCGCGACACCCTCGAAACTCGCGTGATCGAGCGCACCCATCAGCTCGAAGAAGAAGTCGCTCTGCGCCGCAGCGCCGAATCCTCTCTCCAGGAACGCACCCTGCACTTGAACAGTCTGGTCACCGGTAGCCCCCTGGCCGTCATCGTCGAGGACGAGCATGGCATCGTCAAGCTCACCAATCCGGCCTTTCAGAAATTGTTCGGCTACAGCCCCGAGGAAGTTCTCGGGCAGTCCATCGATTCCCTGATTGTTCCCGAAAATCTGCGGGAGCAGGGCCAATCCTATCGCCAGAAAGTGCAAGGCGGCCACGAGCGCCTCCATAAAATCACCAAGCGCCGCCGCAAGGACGGCCAACTGGTGGACGTCGAAATCTATGCCGTTCCTCTCTCCGTGGACGGCGTCGAACGCGGCAACTACGCCCTCTATCAGGACATCAGCGAACGCGCCGCCGCCGAAAAAGCTCTCCGCGAAAGCCAGGATCTCTTCCGCACCATCAGCGAAACCTCCCCCGTCGGCATCTTCCGCATGGATGGCCAGGGCAAATGCATGTACGTCAATGCCCAGTGGCGCAAGATGTCCGGCATGACCGCCAAGGAGGCCATCGGCGCAGGCTGGATGGATTCCCTTTATCCCCTGGATCACGAGCGGGTCATCAAGATTTGGAATAACGCCGTCCAGACGCGCTCCGGTTTTTCCGTCGCCTATCGTTTT
>Ga0315281_10002732_pt1 | contig 26114 bp, 30 predicted proteins | sample YL17G07_0_MG_FD_204540 | JGI IMG/M metagenome (GOLD analysis project Ga0315281, IMG submission 204540) | Sediment microbial communities from Yellowstone Lake, YNP, Wyoming, USA - YL17G07_0 | ecosystem: Environmental > Aquatic > Freshwater > Lake > Sediment | place: USA: Wyoming | collected... | reverse complement strand
TGAGAAACACAAAACCACTCAAGGATCATAAATCATGGCGCTCATCAATCCCCACATTAACTTCAACGGAAATGCCGAAGAAGCGTTCAATTTCTACAGGTCTGTATTCGGCGGAGAGTTCGCAAAAATTATGCGCCTCAAAGATATTTCAAGCCCTGAATATCCGGTAGCAGAAAAGGAGGCGAACAAAATACTGCTCATCGCTCTGCCAATTGGTAAAAACGCGTTGATGGCCAACGACGTTCCAGAAAGCATGGGACGAGTAAATGAAAATGAAAACAGGTCGAAGATATCCGTGAGCGCAGAAAGTCGTGAAGAGGCTGATAGAATATTTGGCGGACTTTCAGCAGGCGGAAATATTGAAATGCCTATGGGCGATAGTCCCTGGGGTTCATACTTTGGAATGTTTAGAGACAAATTCGGTATTGAATGGATGGTGGATTTTGACGCGAGGTATAAGGGAAAAATATGAGCGAAAAACGACAAACGCCGAACAGCAGTGCCACCGACATTCCCTTTTAAGAAACGGATGATTGTGATTGCCCGATCTCTTCTGGCGGAGCGGGGCTGCGTTGCCACTGCACACGTTAGACCAGACACACCTTGCGTCCCCACCCGCTACAACCCAAACCGTTCCCCCTCTTCTGCAACGCGCATACCTCGACGTTCGATCTCTCTCCTCGCTTTGCTCTTTCTCTCAAGCGCGGGGTTGGTGTGGTTCAGGTGAATGAAAACAATCTTGCGACGTTCGGAGGGAGGTAGTGCGGCAAACCGCTTGAGGCTCTCTTCTATGAATGGATGGGGAATTTCACTCATACTGCGTCCCGAAATTTCTCCGTCCGCAAAAAAAGTTCCGTCGAGCAGCGCAACGTCCACGCTCCCGATCAACTCTTCGATATTTCTATCCCATCGCTCCCACTTGTCGATATCGGGAATGTAGAGCAGCGATTTCTTGTTGCTCTGCACCCGAAACCCCACTGTCTCGCTAAACTCATCTCGATGCGGAACGCGAATGGGCGTTACCCGAAGCTGCGCGTTCAATCGAACCGTTGAATCCGCAGCAAGCGGATGAATGCGAATGTTCTTGAGCGATACAAGCTGGCTCCACGGTCCGTTCGTCTCAAGAAAATTTTTCATCCGCGGCATAGCAAAAACCGGCACGTTATTACTCGACAATCCCTCGCGCCCCAAGTACATCAACCCTGAATAATGTCCAATGTGCGCGTGTGTCAGGAAAATCCCCGATACAGTTCGTGGCGGAGAGGTTTCATCTGTAGAAAGGCTTTCCAGGTCGTGCATCTGCGTTGTAAGATCCAGAGTAGCGTCGAAAAGCCATCGTTCACCAGAAGTCGGATCAATAAGCCCAATCGAACTGACCCTCTTTCGCTGAGACGGATTGTCCCATCGACGCGCGCAGCACGCTTTGTTGCAGCCCGGGTGAGGAATGCCCGCATCTTGAGCGACGCCGAGGACGACAATGAACGGCTGGCGAGTCTGTCGAATGGATTGCGTACGACCGACAGCAGGAGATTTGCCGAGCAGCAATGCAGGGCCGAGAAAGAATGCTAAGAGATACCGCATCGCTATTTCCTTCCGATGCGTTTTTTGAGATTTCGGTCGAGCCATCCCACAGCTTTCTTGACGTAGTATTCGTCATCGCTTCGTAGTCGTGCAACGAGTTTCCGGATGCGCGCGTGATGCTCAGGATATTTCGTCAACTCTTCGACGAGGACTAAACTAAGCCGCCGCTGCCAGAGATTCTTGCTTTTCACAAGCGATTCAGAAACCGCAAACAAATCCTCTGCCGATAGGCGTGCGATCGGCTTGAGCGATTGCATCCCCAACGTATCGCACACCGCCCAATCTTGAATATCCTTCGACCAGCGCTTGACCTGTCTGAGTGATCGTTCCGGATCTTTCTTACAGAAGAAGCGAAGAAGTTTTGCCGCAAGCATGCGCTCTTCGAACGCACCCGACTTCCACAGTTTTTCCGTTAATTGGAACCCACCAGATTTGTATTTCTTGGCGAGTTCATTCACCTCTGGCATTGTAACGCCATAGACCCGTTGCGATGTTGGCACGAATTTCTGCGCCGAGGCCTTGACCGATTGCTTAGCTCGCCGGCGGAGGTCGGATTGAATTTCTTGAAGCAGAGGGCTAGTCTTGATCTGTTTTGTGATTTGATTTCTCCCGGAGAATTTCCATTCGCGCCTGTGTGGCACGATTAAGATACGTAAATGCCAACTTTGTTCCGAAGAAGAGCGTTCGCTGACAAGCGAGCCATCATAGACCGAGCAGAAATGGCGCGTTGTTCGACGCTCTTTTAATCGTAACCTCGCTCCTACAAGAAGCTCAGGCCGCACCGCAAAATGTTCATCCATTCCCGTTGCTGAGAATTCTTAGGAATGCATCTGCCCGGGGGTAAATCTCAGGTGTGGGAAATTGAAGCCGCCCATCTTCGGATCGTAATCAAACAATCGCCACGATTACAAAAGAATCGGCGTCAAGATTATTACGAGTGCGGTACAAATGTTGTCGCTTATTGATTTCCGAAAACCGGATTGCCTACCGGCCTTGAGCGATACGCCTGCCGAACAAGCGCAATCCAGATTCGACTCCCATGTCTTCGAACAAATCTTCCACCACGCCCTTCTCGATTTCCAAGGGGCGCTTCATCGGTCGCAAAGCCCTTTTGTTGACGCCGATCCTTTGCTTTGCAATTCTCACCGCGCAAGAAAAGAGCCTGCTCCAGGTAAGCATTCAAAAGGCCGTTCAACTGGCTTTGAAACAGAATTCCGACCTTGAGACCGCACGCCTTGAAGTGAAGCGGGCCGACTCACGCGTGATGGAAGCGTGGGGCTACACGATGCCCTCGATCGATCTCTCCGGTCAGTATATGCATTTTATCGATAAGCCGGTGACCTTCTTTCCGGACTACTTTCTGTATTCCTTCATGAAGGGGATTGATTCTACCTTCCCCAAGCCAACGGGGGCGCTCGTACCCATCTCGTTTACGCCGGGCTTTAGCGCGAGTGGCTCGGTGACCATCAAGCAACTCCTGTTCAACGGGGCAGTGTTCATCGGCGTGGGGGCGGCGAGCGTGTATTCCAAGCTCGCGCACGACGTGTATAGAATGAAAACGGTGGAGACGGTAACCAAGGTTCGCAAAGCGTATTATGCGGCGCTGCTTTCCGCTGAAGCGCGCGCGTTGATGCAGTCGACATTGCAGAACGCAGAAGACAATCTCCGAAACGTCAAGTTGCTGCGCAACCAGGGAATCGTTTCCGAGTACGATGAACTCCGCGCAACCGTGGGAGTAGAAAACCTCCGGCCAACCGTTCTGCAAACTGAAACAAATGCCGACCTCGCACTCGATGCGCTAAGAAACACTATGGGCGTCCGGCATACCGAATCGCTAACGTTGACCGATACGATGGCGTTTGTTCCAGTGACGGATTCTCTCCTGCTACGCGCCGGCGATGATCTTCTGGAGTCAAACCCGACGCTCAGCGTGGCGCGATGGCAAATCGAACTGAACGGAGCAGCGGTCAACGCCGAGCGATCGGCCTATCTTCCGACCGTGGCATTGTTTGGCTCCTACCAGTATCAGGCGGCAAAAAACGAATTCAATTTTTCCACGAATGATTTTTTCAAAGGCACAAACATCGGGCTCTCACTCTCGTTGAATTTATTCCAGGGCGTGCAAACGTGGTCCCGCGTGGAGCAGGCGCAACTCGAGCAGCGCAAGAGCGAGGAGCAAAAGAACAACCTTGAACGGAACTTGAGAACGGGATTGCATTCCGTCGTCGGCGCGCTGCGCCAGGCGCAAAAACGAGTCGAGTCGCAATTCAAAACGGTGGAGATGGCCACGCGAGGATATTCCATCGTTACGACACGATTTCTTGCGAACGCCGCAACGCAGCTCGAGGTAAACGATGCACTGCTGGCGCTGATGCAGGCAAGAGTCAATCGCGTACAGTCGATCTACGACTACCTCGTCGCAACGGCGGACCTGGACCAGTTGGTTGGTCGATTGCCCGCCTACGCCGTTTCCGGAACAGAATAGCGGATGACGTAGACGGTTACAGATAGTGTAAAGGAACAATCGCTATGAACGTATCGAAACCAACCTATGCGATGCTTAGTGCGGCAGCTACGCTCACACTGAGTGCGAACCTCTCTTCGTGTAAGGGCGGCGGAGAGGAGCAAGCAGCACGCGCAATTCAACCTGTGAATGTGCGCATCGAGACGGTCCGGCCTGAACTGCTCGAAGACGTATTCCGCGTCGCGGGTACGCTGAAGGCAGCAGAAGAAGCGAACATCAGTCCCGAAGAAGGGGGCGCAGTAAAGAAGTGGGTCGTGAGCAAAGGCCATCGGGTGAGCAAGGGGGAGATTATCGTGCTGCTGAAAGACGAAGTCATCAAAGCGAGTTATGACGCCGCACTGGCGCAGTACCGCATGGCTGAGTTGAATCTGGAAAAACAGCAAAAGGTCTTCGACGAAAAGGGGATCAGCGAATTACAGTACAAAAATTTGGCCTACGGGCGCGATGCGGCGAAGGCCAATGCAGACTTGATGCAAGCTCGTTGGGAGCGGACTCAATTGCGCAGTCCCATCGACGGAATCCTCGACAACACCGTCCCGAACGAAGGCGAATTCGCGCCGCCGGGCATGCCGATTGCTCGGGTTGTAAACACAAGCGCCTTCAAAGTGCAAGCGGAAATTCCCGAGGTGGCAATCGGTTCCATTCGACTGCATTCATCGGTCAACATTTCATTCGATGCCTTTCCCCAAGACACACTACGGGGAACTGTCTCCTTTCTTGGTGCATCCGTTGCATCGGCAAACCGAACGGTGTTGGCAGAAATTATGATTCGAGCCTCCGGTCGCAACCTCAGGCCGGAAATGGTAGCCAAAGTAGCCTTTGTGCGTGAGCGAAAATTGAACGCCGTGCTCGTGAGCGAGAACCTCGTTCAGCTTGCCGACCGAGATCGTTCCATCGTGTACGTCGAACGGGATGGCAAAGCAGAAGAACGCGTACTGACAATCGGAGGGAGGCAGGGAACAAAGGTAGAAGTGCTCAGCGGGCTGAACGTCGGGGATCGGCTCGTCGTGAGCGGCTTCCAAAAACTTGTGCACGGAACACCAGTGACCATCACGGACGAATCGGAGAAGCGTCCATGAACCTCTGGAGCCTTGCGGTCGACAACAAGGTTGCCGTCTACATCCTGATCGTTATTATTGTGCTCATTGGCTGGCGTTCGTACAATCGCTTACCGCGCGAGGCGAGTCCCGATATCACCATTCCGCTCGTCATCGTGGCAACGCCGTACATCGGGGTTTCGCCCGTTGATATTGAAGGTTTGATTTCGCAACCGCTGGAACGAGCGCTGAAGGGACTGAAAGACATCAAGCAAATCACCTCCGTCTCGAAAGAAGGACTTTCTACTATTCGGGTCGAGTTCAACACAGGCGTCGATATCGATGAAGCGCTCCGCCGCGTTCGCGACAAAGTGAACTCCACCCGGCCCCAGCTTCCGAACGACATACTCGACCCGGTCGTTTCCGAAATCAACATCAGCGAGTTCCCCATTATGTTTGTGAACGTGGGTGGAACGGCGGGACTTGCACGGTTAAAGAAGATTGCGGAAGAGTTGGGAGACAAGGTCGAGGCGATTGCGGGTGTCTTGCGCGCCGATGTGGTCGGCGGGCTGGAGCCGGAGATTCAAGTGAACGTGGATGTGTACCGGATGAACGCTTTTCAAGTGAGCTTCGATGATGTTGCCAACGCCATCCGCGCGGAGAACCTTTCCATTCCCGGCGGCTCGATTGACACGAAGGAAAAGAATCTGACAGTTCGTGTGCCCGGTGAATTCAAATCGGTTGAGTCACTGGAGAATATCGTGCTGAAGATTCAGAACGGCAAACCGATCTATCTGCGCGACGTCGCGACGGTTCGCTCTTCGTTTGAAGACCGCAAGACGCACGCCCGCCTTGGAGGCACGGACGTCGTGTCGCTGGCCGTGCGCAAACGAGCCGGTGAAAACTTACTGCGCATCGCTGAAGAAGTGAAACGGATTGTCCGCGATGAAGCGGCGGTGCTTCCGGAGGGCATCACGCTGGAAATTTCGAACGACCAATCGAAGTTCGTTACGCGCATGGTCAAGGAACTCGAGAATAGCATCGTGACGGGGATGTTCCTCGTGGTGATGTCGCTCTTCATGTTCTTTGGTTTTAAGAATGCAATGCTCATCTCGACGGCCATTCCCCTTTCGATGCTTGTAGGGTTTGTCGCCCTCTCAGCATTTGGCGTTACCCTGAATATCGTCGTTCTCTTTGCGCTCGTGCTTGTGCTTGGAATCTTGGTCGACGACGCAATCGTGGTCATCGAGAATACGTACCGGCATCAGCAAGAGTACGGCGAGCATCCGGTGGCGGCTGCAAAAGCGGCGGCGGGAGAGGTCTTTGTGCCGGTGCTGACCTCAACGATTACGACGCTTTCGGCGTTTGTTCCGCTCTTGTTCTGGCCCGGCATCGTCGGGGAGTTCATGAAGTATCTTCCGATCACGCTCATCATCACGCTTACGGCTTCACTCTTCGTTGCGTATGTCATCAGTCCGGTGCAGGCTTCGCAATGGATCGACTACCCGAAAGAGATTCAGGCGGCAAAAGAAAACCTGCTGCACCCCCACTGGTACAGAAAATACAATCCGTTTACGATTCTCTATCACAAAGTGGATACGGTGGCATTTCCCTGGCTGCAGCGCAAATACGTGAAAACGTTGCAACTCACGCTGCAATACAAAGGAAGAACCATCTGGGGGGCGTTGGGGTTGCTGCTGACCATTATCATCTTGTTTGGTTTCTTCAACAAGGGAGTAGAATTCTTTCCGAACACGGAGCCTTCGCAGGTGAGCGTCAGCGTTGAAACTCCCGCTGGCACATCGCTCGAAGTGACGAACGGAATTGCGCAATTGCTCGAAGGTAGAATCGAGCGCATTCCCGGAAGAAGAGACGTTGAATTTGTGTCGACCAGCGTTGGCACGTCGGACGACCCGTTTGATTTTGGCGGACAAGGAACTCCCAACAAGTGTCGCATTGCGGTCAATTTTTTCGAAAAGGTCAAACGGGGACAGAGCACCTTTCAGACACTCGAAGAAGTGAGAGCGACGACGCTCGGCATCGCCGGTGCCGATTTGCGCGTCGCGAAACAGCAGATGGGTCCCCCGGTTGGTTCCCCGGTGAGCATCGAGGTTTCGGGTGAAGACTATTCCCAGTTGGTTCGCCTCAGCGGAATGGTGAAGGAGCGCATCAAGGATGTGCGAGGACTGGTGGACTTGAAGGATGATTACAACAGCGGCCGTCCGGAGATCGAAATCGTTATCGACCGTGAGAAGGCCGGATTGTTTTGGACAAGCACCGGACAAATCGCATCCACGGTGCGTGCAGCGATTGCTGGTGTGGAAGCCTCAAAGTATCGCGTGGGAGAGGATGAGTACAAAATCCGCGTTCGGTTGCAGGAATCTCAACGTGCCACACCGGCGGACCTGGAAAATCTGCGCATCAATTTCATGAATCGACGCGGGCAGCTTCTCTCCATTCCGCTCACATCGGTTGCGGATATCCGGCGGACGACATCGGTTACCGACATCAGGCGGAAGGATCAGAAACGAGTCATCACCGTCTCCGGAGACGTCGAAGGTCGCGTTCAATCAGAAGTTTTGAGAGACGTAAAATCGTTGCTGGAAGATATCTCTCTTCCCGCAGGTTACGGCATCCGGCTGACGGGTTCGGAAGAAGAGCAAGCGAAGGCAGCGGATTTTCTGAGCAATGCGCTGGTCATCACGCTGCTGCTTGTCTTTCTCATTATGGTAGCCGAGTTCAACTCCGTGAAGGTGCCCTTCGTGATCATGCTGTCTGTTATCCTGTCGCTCATCGGGGTGATGGTCGGACTGATGGTCACACGTACGCCTGCCAGCGTGATCATGACAGGCGTTGGTGTTGTATCGCTTGCCGGAATTGTGGTGCGCAATGGAATCGTCCTTCTGGATTTTGTGAAACATCAACTCGTCGATGGGAAGACAACGCTGGAGAGTGCGCTGTTAGAGGCCGGTCGTATTCGTTTTCGTCCCGTGCTGCTGACCGCCGCCGCAACCGTGCTCGGTGTGCTGCCCATGGCAACGGGAATCGATTTTGACTGGCGCGAATTCCATTTTATTATCGGGTCCGAGAGCGCGGGATTTTGGCGACCGCTGGCGGTAGCAATAATCTTCGGGCTGACGATTGCCACGTTTCTTACGCTCGTCGTCGTTCCAACCGCGTATGCACTACTCGATGAATGGACAGTCAGCATGCGTAACCTCTGGAAGAAGCCGCGCCGTCAGACGCGCGTATGAATTCAATCCAGACGCATCCTCTCCCCGCAGCACATTTTTTTCATAACAATTCTCCTTGAGTAGCAGTTTTTCTGACGTGCGGGGAAAGGTTTCGCGATCAACGTGATCGTAGAGCTATGCTGCTTTGGATAAAGCTTGCGCCTTTGAGAATTCGGCAAGCACCTCGATTTTGACCTCGTTGCTCACCACCACACCGCCGGTTTCCGTGAGCGCGCTCCATTGCAGGCCGAAATCGAAGCGGTTCAATTTGGTGCGAATCTCAAACCCTGCGACTTGATTTCCCCCGAAGCCCGCCACCGTTCCGTTGTAGAGAACGTTAAGCGTGATTTCCTTCCGAATGCCACGCATCGTCAAGTTGCCGGTCACGAGCAGTTCGTAGTCGGAAGTTTTCTTCACCGATGTTGAAACGAACGACATCTTCGGGTAAGTAGCGCTGTCGAAGAAGTCGGGGGACTTCAAATGCCCGTCGCGCTGTTCGTTCTTTGTGTTGATGCTGTTGACGTCGGCTTCGAAGGCAATCTTCGCGTCGCTGAAATCTTCTTCCTGCGATTCGATCGTTGCTTCGAAGCGGTCGAAATGTCCGGTTACGGTCGAGACGACGAGATGCTTCACTTTGAAGTTGATTTCAGAATGTGTGGGGTCCATTTTCCAGAGTGCCACGGTAATGCTCCTTTTGTTTGGTTGTTGGGTATTGGTTGCAATTCGGCTAAAGAACACTACCAATATACCATCCGGCAAGGCCTTGGCGCATTCACACCGGGTAAGAAATTGGATGAACCTACGGTAACTCGAAACTAGCGCTTCGAGGAAAGCTCTTTGCGGATGCGGCTTAACGATTGCGGGGTAATACCGAGGTAGGATGCAATTTGGCTTTGTGGAACCCGCTCAACCAGTTCAGGGTAGGTTTCTACGAACACGAGATAACGCTCCTCGGCTGAAGCGCTTAAGGCATCGTTGATACGTTTGTGCGTTGCAACGTAGTTCGATTCCATGAGAAGGCGGAAGAATCGTTCCAACGCAGGGACTGCTTCGAACATCGTATCGCGCGCTTCCTTTTCGAGCAGCAGCACTTCGGAATCCTGGAGCGCATCGATGTTGTGCGTCGAGATCGTGTCCGCGAGAAAACTATTCAAGTCGGAAATCCACCAATCGTTGATAGCGAATTGGAGAATGTGTTCCTCCCCTTTCTGGTCGACAGTATATTCACGAAGACAACCGGTGTTGACGAAGGCCAGATGTTTGCAGACGCTCCCTTCTTGAAGAAGGAACTGTCGCTTTTTGAACCTTCTCGGCGTAAAAAACTTGGTGCAGAGTGAAAACTCTTCACGGGTGAGATGAATTCTTCTTTCGATATGTGCGTGCAATAAGTCAAACATAATTACAGTGGACTTGACAAGGGCACATCAATCCGAATTCTGCAATTGTTTTACAACCCCTCCTGAGCAATCACGTAGGAAAGAATCGCCATGCAAGCGGCACCAAGAGCGAGTTCGCGCTCGTTCACGCGGTCGAGCACGTCGTTGTTCGTGTGGTGCGATTCAAAGTAGCGTTGCGTGTCCACCGTGAGTCCAATAAGGGAGGCACCTTTGCGCGCGAGGGGCGTGATATCCGACCCTCCGCCGCCGAATGTGATCCGATCTGCGCCGATCTGAGCAAAGAGAGGTTCGAACACCTTTAGTTTGCGGAAGGCATTTGAATCCGCGATGCCAAAGCCTCGTGGCATGAAACCACCCGCATCGGACTCAATTGCCGCTATTGTCTTCTCTGTTCCTCGATCTTTGTCTGCAAAAGCTTGTCCCCCGCGCCCACCGTTTTCTTCGTTCATAAACGACACCGCACGTATGGTCCGCTTTGGTTTCAGGCCGAGCGCTTTGAGAATACGAATGGCTTCGATTGCCTGCACAACTCCGGCTCCGTCGTCGTGTGCGCCCTGCCCAATATCCCAGCTATCGAGATGGCCACCGATGACGATGACTTCGTCCGGAAACTCCGTACCGCGCAATTCGCCCACCACGTTTGCGGATTCCACGTCGGGCATCATCTGCGCAGAAAGTTCCAGTGTCACGCGGGTATTTGCCGAACCGTGCTTCTTCAATAAAGAGCTGAGCTTCTCTGCGTCGTTTGTGCTGACAGCGACCGCAGGGATTTTTTGGCCGCCCTCTGCATATCCCATTCCCCCGGTGTGTGGAAAATCGTCGAGCCGCGTCGTCATGGAACGAACAATCACACCCACCGCGCCGTACTTTGCCGCTTCAACCGCCCCGCGTCCGCGCTGGTCGACCGCACGGCCGTACGCCTCGAAAACATTTCGGCGAGAGCGCTCCATCGGGCGGTTGTAAAAAACAATCTTTCCTTTGGCCGAATCGCCGTACGACTTCAACTGATCCCACGAAAGAATTTCAACCACCATTCCGCTTACTCCCTGCTTCGGTGTGCCGACGCTGCCGCCAAGGGTGGTGATATTGAGCTTGATCGCTGCCTGACCTTTGACGCGAAGCGTGGCACGTTCAACATTCCCACGGAACCAACGCGGAACCGTTACGGGTTCTGTGCGAACGTTGTCAAACGCATACGATTCCATCACGCGCTTCGACCACTCAACGGCTTTTGTTGCTTGCGGAGAGCCGGAGATGCGGTGGCCGATCTTCGTGCAAAGCTCGGTCAGCAATTGCATCGCGTTGTTAGATTGGAGCGACTCGGTAATGATGTGTGTTGCAAGCGAATCGTAGATGGACTGGGAAAGCAAAAGCGATTGAGTAAGAAATATGAAAGTGATGGTACGACGGAGGATGCGCATCAGGTTGGATTCCTTTGAGAATTATTGTTGAGAGCTACTTTTTGTTTCGGTTATGTTTGTAGTGCTGCTTTTGCTGCTGATGAATCTTGCGTTCTTTTTCTTTTTGTAGCCGGGCGAACAGAGGGTTTTGCCGCTTGGCCAGGTACAGCAATTCGCGTTGTTGCTTTAAATAGCTTTGCCAGCGTTCGCCGGGAAGCTGCCCGGATTCCAAGGCAGATTTCACTGCGCAGTTCGGCTCAGCCTGATGCTTGCAGTCTTTGAACTTGCATCGCTCGGCCAGTTCGGCAATGTCGTCAAAGGCTTCTTCCAAGCCCTCATCGGTCGCCCAGAGTTGCAACTCTCGCATCCCGGGAGTATCCACCAGCAATCCACCCGAGGGAAGTTGCAGCAACTCGCGATGCGTTGTTGTGTGGCGCCCCCGGTCATCCTCTTCGCGCACGCTTTCAGTCCGCTGACGCTTATATCCAAGCAGCGTATTGATGATTGTCGATTTTCCGACGCCGGAGGATCCCAACAACACGCCCGTCTTCTGTCCGCTGAGTTGTTCGCGGAAAAGATCAAGCCCCTCATTCTTCTTGGCGCTGATCGTGGCGACAAGGACGCCGCGTGAAATAGACTCTGCCTCGGCGAATTTTTCGGAGACATTCTCGCACACGTCGGATTTGTTTAGGAGGACGACGGGCGATGCACCGCTTTCCCAAGCCGTGGTCAGGTACCGTTCCAACCGGCGGAGGTTGAAGTCGCTATCAAGTCCGAGCACGAGAAATGCCACGTCGATGTTTGCGGCGACGACCTGCTCTTCCGTCGTCAGGCCGGCGACTTTCCGAGAGAACTTCGTTCGGCGTTCGAGGACCGTGTGAATAGTAGCGGTCTGCTCTTCCACACGCGGCTCAACGACAACCCAATCTCCGACGGCTGGAAAATCCGCCTTCCCGCCCGCCTCGTGAAGAAATTTTCCGGAAACGATGCCTGTCAATTCACCGAACTCGCTGACCAAGATATAGCGGTCGCGATGCTGGACTAACACCCTTGCCGGAACAATTCCCTCCGCGGCGTACTCAGCAAAGTAAGCCTCATAGAAATTATTCCAGCCGAATTGTCGAAGCGTTTCGTTCATTCAAAATTCTTGTTGACTCGTTTGAAACCTTTTCGTAATCTTATCGTAAAGATACGATAAGAGAAACCACCGACTATGCCGCTGACAAAAGCCGACCAATTTAAGCCGAAAGAAATCCGGCTTGCCGAGATCGCCAAAGCGCTCTCACACCCCGCGCGCATCGCGCTCTTGAACGCCATCGCAAAACGGAACGATTGCGTGTGCGGCGAACTCGTGGAGTTGCTGCCGCTGGCGCAAGCGACCGTTTCGCAACACCTAAAAGAACTGAAAAGAGTAGGCTTAATCAAGGGGGAAATCGACGGTGCGCGCTCGTGCTACTGTATCAATCCCGAAGCCGTCGGTGAAGCGCAAGCGATGCTCGGACACTTTCTCGCAAACGTCCAAGCCTGCTGTTCAACCACTAACTAAAGGTGCTATCCATGGAAACGAACGAACAACTGAAATCCATCGTGAAGGAAAAATACACGGAGATCGTCGTGAAATCCAATGCGGGCGACGTGCTCGCCGGTTGCGGATGCGGCTCCGGGTGTGGCGAAGGAAACACAGATTTTATGGCGGAGGATTATTCCAAACTTGAAGGCTACCTGCCCGAGGCCGATCTCTCGCTGGGATGCGGCATTCCGACCGACAATGCTGGGATGCGACCGGGCGACACTGTGCTGGACCTTGGCTCTGGTGCGGGGAACGATGCCTTCATCGCAAGAAAAATCGTCGGTGCGAAGGGACGCGTCATCGGTGTGGACATGACCGAAGCGATGCTCGAGCGCGCGAATGCCAACCTGCAGAAGACCGGGTTCAAGAACATCGAGTTCCGCTACGGCGACATCGAAAATCTTCCCGTCGCCTCACGCACCGTGGACGTCGTCATCAGCAATTGCGTACTCAATTTGGTCCCCAACAAGCCGCAAGCCTTTGCCGAAATATTCCGCGTGCTGAAACCGGGCGCGCATTTCAGCATCTCTGATATCGTGCTGAAAGGAACATTGCCTCAGCAAATTGAGCAAGCCGCCGCAATGTACGCCGGCTGTGTCGCAGGGGCGATGCAAAAGGAAGAGTATTTGCGTACGATTGAGCAGGCGGGGTTTGCGACTGTTGAAGTGAAAAAAGCAAAACCAATTGTTCTGCCGGACGAGCTGTTGTTGCAGTATGTGACCGAGTCCGATCTCGTTGCGTACAAAGCAAGCGGCGCGGCCATTGAAAGTATTACAGTCAGAGGCGTGAAACCGAACTAAAGGAGTGTCTGCCATGAATATCCGAATCGAACCGATGAAACACTCGCAACTCGAGACCGTCGCTGCGCTACTCGATGATTCAAAACTGCCGTCGGAGGATGTGGAGGAACACTGGCAGAACTTTCTCGTGGCATTCAACGGCGGACAGCTGGTGGGTGCGGTCGGATTAGAGTTCTACAATACCGATGGGTTTGTGCGCTCGTTTGTCGTTGCCCCTTCCTTGCGCAACAACGGTCTTGGCAAGCGGCTCTACGATGCCGCTGTTTCGTATGCCCGCAGCAAGAGCGTAGCGCGGCTCGGATTGTTGACGAACACTGCAGAAAAGTTCTTTGCGCGCGAGGGGTTTCAAAAAATTGAACGGGAACGTATGCCGGAATTCATCAAGCAGACGAAAGAATTCACCACATTCTGCCCCAGTAGCGCAGTAGTAATGGTCAAAAACCTCTCGTGAAGCGTGTCCTGGTTCTCTGTACGGGAAACAGTTGCCGCAGCCAGATGGCCGAAGGGTGGCTGAGACACTTCTTGGGTTCGCGCGCGGAGGTTTTCAGCGCGGGCATCGTCGCTTCTGGACTCAATCCAAAAGCGGTTGCGGTCATGAAAGAGTCGAGTATCGATATTTCCCGACACACCTCGAAGAGGGTCGATGAGCTATCGCAACAAGAGTTCGACTTCGTCATCACCGTCTGCGACAACGCCAAAGAACACTGCCCGCATTTTCCTGCCACATCAAAGCAATTCCACCAAGATTTTGAAGACCCGACGTACGCCATCGGCTCACCCGACGAAGTAATGGGTGCGTACCGAACCACCAGAGATCAACTGAAGAAGTACTGCGAAGAGTTCGTTAACGAGAATCTTTGAGAGCAAGCAACAGTGAGGAAGGTTGTCGCCGACTATACCTCAGCATCCATTCCCTCCGCGCAAGCAAAACAATGAAGCCGACTGCCGGCTTTCGCGATGCGGTTGCGACACCACTCGACTTGCTGGTCGAGGTCCTCATCTGTCCGCTCGGGGTCGTGGTGGAAGAGCCCTAATCTCTTTGCTCCCGCCTCCATCGCAAGGTCTACTGCGTCTGAAAATGTCGAGTGACCCCACCCCTCCTTGTATTCGTATTCGTGCTCTGTGTATTGCGCATCGTGGAACAAGAGGTCAACACCGTGGCAATACTCGACGTAGCTCCTTCGCGGCAGTCCGCCTTCGTGCGAATAGCGTAGTTCATTGTCCGTAAGAAACACAAACGTCTTTGGTCCTTCGACGAACTTGAACCCGTATCCCCCGTTCGGATGGTTGAGCGGAATCGAATGACATTCTATCGAATGGTCGCTTTCGGGCAACATATGATCGCAGACTTTTCGGTCGCAGTGACATCCTTTGTTGAATGTTGCCTTCAACGCGCTAAAGTCCACAGGAAAATAGGGGGCTTCCATGTGGCGGGTCAATGCCCCTAAGATGTACTGCTGTGGGACGGGGCCTCCACAGACGGTGATGGAATATCCTGGAACATACGCAGGCGAAAAGAACGGAAAACCCGAAATGTGATCCCAATGTGAATGCGTGAGCAACAGGGTGATGTTTGAGACGGGCTTCTCTTTCAGTAGAGCACGCCCAAGTTTACGTATGCCCGAGCCCGCATCGACAACAATCCGTTGTCCGGTGGTGGATTGGATTTCGACACACGTCGATTCACCACCGTAGCGGAGCGTCTCTGCTCCTGGCGTTGCCATCGACCCCCGGCACCCCCAGATTCGAATGTTCATCGTCTATCCTTTAGCGAAGAACTGTTGGATCTCAGACCGCCCGAACAAAATCAAACACCGATTTCCGATCGCAGCACAAATAAAGTTAGGGAATGAGAACTCGAACTGCAACGCGAGCATTTTCAAGAACACAATATGCACGTCGCAAATTTGAATACGGAAGTTGTGCCGTCGTCTCGCCCGACGAAGAGGTGCCGCGCCTCAATTCATACGTGAAATGCAGAAGAAATATTGCGAGGAGTTTGTGATTGAAAAATTGGAAAGGACGGATGCTATTTGTGGTGCGAATGAGCTATGGTCATTCTGCGAGAAAAGAATAGAGGAGGGTTTGTTTTGACGGCATCGACTCAACGCCGCGCATGCCATGCTTCTATGGGGTGACGCGCTTATACTCTCCATCAAATACGACAGACCAAGTTCTTCCATTGTCCTTGCTTACGCTCCAAGTTTGTCGCACCGATCCATTGTTCATCCTTGCCCACACAATCTTGTTGAGCCCATTCTTTGCATCCCCGTATTCTGTATCGTCTAAAACCATTTTCTCATCTTTCAGCCCTCCGCATGAGAAAAGCGTGAGACCCGAATTGTCAATCCAATACTGTTCCCATCGTCCCTTTGCCGGATTGTATTTGTTCAAGCTCTTGCCAACGTATGTACCCTTTGGCACAGAAAAGTTTTCCAGCAACCCCACGCTATCAATGATGGATTCAATGCGACTACTTCCCACGAGCGTATCCGTGCCGTACTTGTACACATCCCATTTCCCGAGCCAGAAATCGAACTGGTGATACATTGGCTTCACACGGTTGTTCTGTTGTTGTGCCGTGGCTTGGCAAGTTGAAATTACGAAAAGAAGAAGGATCAGTTGTTTCAATGTTGTTGGCCTTTCTAGTGGTCGCGCGGCGTGCTTCTTCTAGTTGAAGAAGGTAATGTTGATGTATCCCGCTGCACGCGTCGGCTAATTTTTTTGAATGTTAGACCAAGCGTCAGGTAAAAGGTCACAGTTTTGGTGAAGATCATCACCGGATCAAACGATGCTGGGAGCGCTTTTGTGCGGATCAATCAGAACGCTCATCGCTCGACAATTTTCCAGTAGGAATCTTTTCGGATGACCTTGCCATCTCGAAACTCCCAAAGATCGCAACCCCGCACATTCAAGCTCGCCCCCGAAGTTGTCGTTCCCGTGAGCGTCCATTCCGATACTCCCAAATCGCCCGCCACCCAATGACGGTCATCTCCGTAGTGAACGTCCGGAATTCCTTTGAACCGCCCGGCCAGCGCTGTGCGGACTTGATCTTTGCCGATGAACCGCTGCCCCCACGGCTCAGGGCCTCGCGGAAAATCGAAGGAGCAGTCCTCGGAGAAGAATTCCATAATCGCATCGAGGTCGTGTCGATTGAATGCGTCAAGAATTCGCCTCAACGTCTCGGCGGTGATGGATTCATTTACAGGCATACAACACCCACGCTGTTCAACTTAACCATTCTCAGTTTTCCTTTCCGCACTCGTCGATCCGATCGCCTCACACGGCGGCATACAGCGGATTACCATTGTGAAAACGATCTCGGCATCGTGCCGTTTCGTAGATTCATTCGTGCTTAAGATTAATTCCCCACATCAACCAAAAAACAAAGAGTAAGGCAGTTACGAGAGCAACGGAAAGAGGAAACCAAAATGCTATCACCGCACAAAGCGAATAAAGGGCCAATGCAAAATATCCAAACTTGCCGTTCTCACGTATTGTCGAGTTTGCTTTTTCACTTTTACCTAATCTATTCTTGAGAGCTGTTCCGGCTACGAAAATCCAACCAAGACCCTGAAGCGCCAAGGTGGAATCATAAAGAATTACGGCAGGAGCTGCGTGGTCGGTTAATATATATTCGCCTATCAAAGCGGTCGGGAATGGCATAAAGGCAACACTCAGCAGCAAAAAACCATTGGCATAAATAAATGAAGGAGCCGACTGATGGACAAGTTTTAGGAAACCGTGGTGATTGACCCAGGCAATAAGAATGGTGCCGAAACTTAAAACAAAAGCAAATATCGATGGGGTAATATGCTTTAGTGCAATCCAGAAATCAACCGTGCTGCTAATCTCTACGGTTGATGGAATTTTTATATCAATAATCAACAGCGTTATTGCTATTGCAAAGACCGCATCGCAAAAAGCTTCTAAGCGTGAGTTGGGGTGTGTTTCGGGCATGTTGTTGTATGTTAGGGTGGTGAAAGAAATAGGCTCGCTATGAAGTCCGGCCAAGTGCCGTCGACGCGCCATCAAGACTACTCATTACTTACGAGCACCGGCGCTTAAGAGCCACCGTGGAACCCTTCTCTTGTATTGAAGATAGTCATCGCCGAATTGCGCCTCCAACGCGCGCTCCTCGTTCGGAACGATAAGAAAATTTGACACAGCCCCAAAGAGCGCGAACCCAAGGAAGACAGTGACGCTTCCGTAATAGTGTGCCCATCCGAACCAAAGCAAGAGCTCAGCCACATACATCGGATTGCGCGTGAAAGCATAGGGCCCACCGCTAAGAAAAATCTTTGGCGTCCAATCCAGTCCCACTCTTTCAGGGAGTTGATGCGTGTGGGCAAGACCTATGACCATAATCCAAATGAGGCCTATGATTGCGATCGTGACCGGCATCAGCCCGAGTTGATTCCAAATAGTCGGATGTCCCTCACTCCAGCCGTAACGACGGGCAAGCAATGAAATGGACCAGGGGACGACGCCGTGCACAAGAGGAATCGCTACCGCGAAAGCAAAGAAACCAGCGATGGGCGCCATCCAGCGGGGAAAAGTTACGCCGCCTGATGGCTTATCGTCTGGAGCTTTGGCGGTGCTCATGGTAATCATCTCCGTGAAACGGCGTGGCTTCCGCCGATGCTTCGTGCTGCATTACGTCTGGAAAAAACAACCAACAGTATTGTGAACTTACAAATCTTCTTCGAGTGAACAAAACCGTTGAGCCACAATAGTCCTGGTCAAAAGAGGCTTCGATATTTTGCCTGTCATGCGTTCGCGCGGCGGAATTGCATGCCTTCCCAATCGATTCATTCCTGAATCAGAAGCGGTCAGTCGAAACTGTATTCCAACTCAAAACGACAACCTTCTTGATTGGCCAGATACATTCCAACGCCCCGAATACCCTCGAGTTGGCCGGTGCCTGAGCCTTTGGAAATCCGCAACGCCGCCTTTGCCGCTCCACTTTCGAACGTACCATTGTCTTCGAGTACGAAGCTGCCCGACTTTCCCAAGAGTGTTCCATCGAAATGAATGAGCCCGACGTAAGAAGCAGAAGATCGATGTTGATCGTTCGGGTCGGAATGACTGTAGAACATCAGATACTCGACAGAGGCCTTGCCTTCAATCTCGCCGCTGAGGCTGTACTCGACAGAAGCTTTCGTCATTTTCTTGTCGGGAACCGTCTGCGAATAACTAACCTCTTCCCACTTCTTTACTGTGTAGGTACCCTTAGCGTTCATTTCGATTCTCTCTCTTGGGTTTGTTCACTTAGATTTGAGTGCAAACTGTAATTTCTTCAAGAGGCTGTGCAAGCAAACCAAAGTCCCGCGGGATTTCGAACTTGCTCTGAGTTCGCAGGAGGTCAAGTCGGTAGCCGAGGTAACCGAACTGCAAGTTGAAGAAGAAGGAGCGTTCTATTTGGGAGCGATGGAACCGCTTTGGACGCAACAGCGACCGCAGGGACGGCTTCGTCCGTGGGTTCAAGCACCGACTATTCACGATTACGAATTGATGTTGCCGGCGCCGGGTCGCGGGTATCGACCGAAAAGGGCGATACACAAGAACCCAAGTCCAGCAAGACCCGCCAGTAAGATGAACGGGGGCGGGACATCCTCGATGCCCGAAGAACTTATCCTGGTTAGATACCAGGCGAGGCCGAAGCTGCCAATTCCTGCTACCAGGCAGACCAGCCGTAAAAACATTGTGACAGGCTCCCACCTCATCCGCTGTTCCTTTTCCATTGTTCCTCCTCGTTGATATCTAACGTGCGATGATGATGCGGCAGATTTGCTGGATAATCTGTTCGCCCCAGCCAACAGGGGGAAGGTTCCATTCGCCGCAGCCAAACGATGAACTAGTGTGTCAAGAACATATTGTGTTATGGTATGATTGTCAACAGGTTTTCAAGGCGGCAGCGCCAACGTGTTCGCAAACTATGCCACGCCGAACCCAATGGTTCTTACCAATCGCGTGAGACGTGGAGCGAACGTAGCAGGTTGTCGTTGCTACGTAAAGGCAACCGCATTTTGAACAGACTAAACTGGAGAGGATATGAGCATAGAATAACGAGCAAAGGTTTTTGCCGTCAGGTTGATCGCCTTGTTAGGTTGCCGCCGATGCTTCATCCTGCGGAAATCCCTTAAATCTCGCAATGACTACAACCGTAGCACATATTGAAAACACAATTGAGAGGGCTAGGAATGTCCAAGTAGCGAAACTCCCAGCACTGAGCGCAATGTGAAATAGGTCGCCCCGAAAGCCTGAGGCAAATGAAATAGTTTCACATACCACGTCAAAGGTAGGCCTCAAACACAGCAACATGAAAAGAAATCCAATGAGAAAGGCGTTTCTAGTGAGTTTCCGTTGAAGAATATAAACGCCTACTGCAATGCTCAAAGGATCAAGAACATACGGCGAGATTGTCATGATCAACTGGCTCCATTCGTTGGTGAAGCCCTCTGCCTTGATCCACGCCCCACCAGTCTCTCCAGCCCAAAACTTTGGAATGAGTTTGACTTCGGTAATCTGACCACCAACAAGATATGCGCCCAAGAGATGGCTCAATTCATGGAGCGGTGCATAGACTAAATACCACAAGACCGGAATAGTAGACATACACGCTATCATCGTTTGTTCTTTCCAGCTTCCCCTTAAATATAGTACAAGAAGTGGAGCAACCACGGTGATGAGTATTTCGAATGTGATCAGTAGATGGTTCACGACAATGGCGGCACCCTACGGTTCGGCGCTAATCCGCGGAGGCGAAACATACGTGCCGTTGCCTATTCCTTCTTTATCCAAGCTGCAATATCATCGATTGCAATCTCTGCAACATGGCCTGCCACATTATATTCCTGTGGCGTACTCGTACCCTCACCTTCCATGAACAGGTGGTTGAGTTTTGGATAGGTTTTGAATTCCACGGTTGGCTTTGAAGATAAGTACTTCTTCCAGCCTGCAAAGTCCTCCATTGTAACCTGATAGTCTCTCTCGCCCTGTAGGATGAGCATCGGTTGTTTCAGGCTTCGGGCAACTTCGGGTGGATTGAAGCCTCGCAAGTCCAACCAGTACTTGGCTGGAATGCCTAAGGGGAGATCTGTTGATGCCGTGGCAGCAGAGAGCGTCGGATCTTTTACCTGGCGACTTGTGATTTGATTTCATTGAGCTGTGATTTCTCGCTTTCTGATAGTGTGCTATCAAGAGAAAAAATGTAAGACATCTGACTAAGGATGACCTCTTCTAGAGGTCTGCTGGTCCCGGCCATAACGATCAGTCCAGCAATACCCGGGTCGAGGGTTCCAATTCTTGGAATCAGCGTCCCACCCAGACTATGGCCAAGGACGAAAATTTTCTTGGGGTCTATACGCTCCATGTTCCTCAAAAGCGCCACAGCCAAGAGTGCATCGTCGACTGTCTCTTCTTTGGTAGTAAGGCTGTCCCTCAGAGGAGCGAGTTGACCGGCGTGTTCCTTCGTGCGCTTCTCATAACGCAAGACTGCAATCTCCTTGGCAACCAAACCGTCAGACAAATCTCGGAAGGGTTTGTTCGGACCGATAGTTTCGTCTCGGTCGTGAGGACCAGAACCGTGTACGAGGACCAAGGCGGGGAATGGCCCAGCGCCGTTGGGAAGGGTAACTGTTCCATGGAGCGCCCATTCCCCACTTCCAATAAGCACTTCCTTACCGTTCGGAGATCCGCTTGTTGAGGGCTCGTGTGTCTCCGGCTTAGCTTGTGTTGGGACAAAGAACAAACCGGCAATTTGTTTTGCGCTATTGAAAACAACCTTAACATCGAGAGGTGATGTAGCAAACTCGCACGAAACGAACACAACATCATACACCTGAACCTTTTCCCTTCGCACGCCAAGTTGACTCTTGAATGCACCGACTTGGGCAAACAGAGATTTCCAAGTCTGCTGAAGTCTTTCTGGAGGGAGTGCAGCGCTCATCGTAGCATCGAAATTCTTGGTTGCTGCAGAAAAGTCTTCTCTCGACAGCAAGGTCACAAAACTTCTTGCAAGGGTCTGAACGTCATTTACTGTTGGTGTCTCGACTTGCTGAGCTAAGATCACAAAGGAGGGGAAAAGAATCAGGACAACGCAAAGAAAGGGTGAAAGTAATGATTTTGTGATGGTAATGATCTCCTTGGTTCTTGCAATTTCACATAACCTTGAGCAGCAGCGTAACGCCACACATTACGCTTTTGCTTTTCTGGCACCATCGAGTGCGGCGTTGAACGAACTCAACGTATAAGCAAACCTTGTATCAAGAAAGTCTTGACAAACGAGTGAGTGTCGCTGTTGCTGTTGTTATGCGGTCGTTTGCGCCGCAGTCCGACCCTTGACTTGACTCTATGTCGGATATGACATACATTCATTGTGATGATACAGACTGAGAAGCCACTCGTATGGCTGCACGGTGAAGTAAAGACACCGCCGTTCTCCCACATTGGGCGGATTGAGGCCGGCTATCTGTTGCGCCAACTACAAATGGGAGAAAAGCTGTCGTTACCTCATTCACGCCCAATGCCTTCGATTGGCTTTCGGTGCCACGAACTCCGGGTCACTGACGAGAACAAGACGTGGCGTATCGTGTACCGCACCGACGAGGATGCGGTCGTTATTCTCGATGTATTTGATAAGAGAACTCAAAAGACACCCAAAGATGTTATTGACAATTGCAAACGACGAATTCGACTGTACGAATCAGCTTAGAAGGTGAATCTATGAACAGATCAAAACGAAAACGCCTCGAAGCCAAAGGCTGGAAACTTGGAAACGCCTCCAACTTCCTCAATCTTTCCCCCGAAGAGGCTGCTTATGTTGAAGTGAAGCTTGCCTTGAGTAAACGACTTCAAGAAACTCGTCGGGAGAAGAACCTCTCGCAGGAACAGTTGGCGCAAATCCTCAAGTCCAGCCAATCCCGCGTAGCAAAGATGGAGGCCGGAGATCCGACCGTATCGCTCGACCTTCTTGTCCGCTCATTGTTGGCTCTCGGTGCATCCCGAAAGACCCTCTCGCGAATGTTGGCGTAGTCTGTTCTTCCATCCGTCCAAATTCTTCAACCCTGGGCGGCGCAAATGCCACATAACGTTTAGGCAACACGCCATTGCGAGCACTTTACATTTAGCCAAACTCTGTTTCACTTTCGCCTATCCAGTTTACCCGCCAAGCCTTGTGGCGTGTGTGCGCCTGTCCCGACGTCTTTTTGTCGGGAAGCGCCGTGTTGCCGTTTGTTAGGAGCAGTTGTTTTGCGTCCTCGGACATTCCAAACTACTCACGAGCTCTCACCAAGCAATCGGATACCCGCTTTCGATCCACTTGCCTATCGCAGACTCCCCTACCAGATCAAGCAAGAGTGTTCTCTTCTTGATTGACGGGATGTTGTACTTGCCAACCACCAAAGAGTCACCGTAGACCATAATGTGAGGTACGCCAGGAATCGGTGCTCGGTTCACGTGCTCAAGCATAAGTTCATTGTTGTAGAACTTGCCAATTGAAAGCTCATCCCACTGGAGATATTTCTTCGCAAAAGCGATCCCCCGATCAAGGCTATCGTCCATGACAACCATGACGAACTTGAATGGCATCTGGGCATGCTTGCCCGCCAATTCAGTACGCATCTTGTCGATATTCGCAATGTTCTTCTCGTCCACAGAGAAAGGACAGTCGGAACCGCCAAAGTAGAAAACGGTGGCGCGTCGATTGGTTGAGGTCTGCGATAGCAATGTGCTAATTGCAAACAGTAGGACCAGGGCGATTCTGACCATCGATTCCTCCTATCATATGCCTGCCGCAAAACAATTGCGCCTAGCGTCTGCCAAAAACACGCAACATTTTGTGAACTCGGAATAGACTCATTGATGTGAACAAAATGTTGAGTGAGGCTTTTGGTTCGTCGACCATACTAACGTTGTGTTTTTGGCTGTTATGCGTTCGTTGTTTTGCGCAGCTCCCCAACGGCCCTCCTGAGCGTCACAAATGTCAATAAAACAAACATAGTAATGATGAGGCCTGTAACTCTCAATGCTATCCATTCTAACGTTTGATCTTTCTCGCCATGGGCAATATCAGTGAGAGCCAAGAAACTGAATAGCATCGCAACTAGGGTGAGAATCCCTACTGCAATTGTCATTCGAAGATATTTCATGATTCGGTTCATATGAATTTCTCCTCGAGATTATTAAGACCTTGACTATCGGGCTTACGCAAAACAATGACGCATAACGTTTGCGGCAGCAACGCAGCGCGCTGCCGAACTAAATATGACTCATTTTCTCGTGAAGGCGGCGCATTGAGCGAACTCAATAATCCTTATCAAACGATGTGAGTGGCGTTGCTACCGCTGTTATGTGCAGTTGCCCGATCATTTCACAAGAAGGATCTTTCTCGTGAGCTGTTGTCCATTGAACTCGAGCTGAAGGAAATACGTCCCACTCCCAAAACGTGAAGCATCAACCGTCACCTGATGATAGTATCCTGCATTTCTTTCTTTATCCAGGAGTGTGGCCAACTCCCGGCCTGTAACATCGTAGAGTTTCAACATGACGTGTCCATCTACTGGAAGCGTGAACTCAACGGTTGTCCACGGATTAAACGGATTTGGATAATTCTGGCTGAGCGTGAATTCTCTTGGAGCCAGCCCCACTTCCACCTCGGCTGCCTGTGTGTAACTAAACGTGCCGTCATTGTCGACCTGCTTGATGCGATAGGCGTAACGGCCAGGCGTTAAACTTTTATCGGTATATGAATACTCGCGAGGCGAGCTGCTTGTTCCTGATCCTGCGACAAAGCCAAGATTCTTCCAGCTGACTGCTGTCTGCTGACCGCTCACGGCTGCTCTTTCTATTTCAAACCCGAAATTGTTCGTTTCTGTGGCGGTTGTCCAGTTGAGCGTTACAGCGCTCTTTGCAGCTTGGGCGGTCATGGCAACAAGCTCCACCGGGAGGGCGCCTCCGCATTGTGTTCCGGCTCCGGAGTAAGTGCCATTGATGGTGACAACATCGGCGCAAATATCAGCGCCGCTTGTCACTTCGATGGTTGTGCCTGATTGGAACTCCATCGTACTTTGACTTTTAGCGATGAAAGGAGCAAGACAAAGCACCGATGTCATCAAGAGCCAATGCAATGTTCGTTTCATTTGATATTCTCCTGGGTCTTCAGTTCTTCGTTTCGTTCAAAGAGACTCTCGTCTGTTTGTCGTCCGACTGGACAGCCTTAAGCAGAACCGTCCTCACTTCCTTCTTTACCTGCTCTGCGATGGAAGCGCGCATAGCGACGAGTTCATTTCTCAAGGCATCATTTTGAGCCTTCAGCTCCTGTATCGCCTTCACCATGATCGGCAAAAGATTTCCCGGAGTGGCTTCCAACCGCTCGGGATTGGATTTGAGGACAAGCTTGAGCCACTCGGCTTCCGCTTTCATTTGCGCCTCATCCAGTTCCTGTGCGATAAATCCGGCGGTCGGATTCTCCTGCGTCTTCGAGCCGTCTGCCTTTCCGCCTTCATACCACTCACGTCGGTCCCAGTTAAACAAACGTGGTTTGACGCTCATCAGAAAATCCAGCCCAAGCAGCAGGTCTCTGATGTTCTTCTTGTCTCGGGCATCGGATAGTGCTGTAATTGTCGTAACATTGCATCGAAGCGATGAGATGTTGTAATCGCCGAGTGTAATCTGATTGGAACTTGAAGCTGTTGGACTTGCCTCCGCATTGTAGCCAATGATTATGTTGTTTGAACCGACGACAAGACTCTTGCCTGCCTCGTAGCCAATGAATGTATTGTTTGAACCGCCGGAAAGATTCGGGCCTGCTCGATATCCCAACGCGGTATTATTGCTGTCTCCGCTGTTGTAGAGTGACTGGAACCCGAAGGCGGAATTCCTGATGCCTGTTGTGTTTGAGTAGAGTGAAGCGTAGCCGACCGCGGAATTTTGGTAGCCAGTTGTGTTGGAGGAGAGCGAACTCCATCCGAACGCGGAATTCGCGTGGCCATTTGTTAGTAAAGCTAATGAAGAGTGTCCAACAGAGGTATTATAGCTCGCTAGACCTGCGCTTCCAGTCATGGTGAAATTACCTGAATTCACTCCCATGAACGTGTTGTATCCCACCGTTCCCGACGCCTGATAGTCGTGGATGAATCTATTTGCTCCTTTGAATATCACACCGAGCGTTGAGCCAGTTGTGGCTGCTAAGATAAGGCTGTTATTCAGGCTCAGATACCCAGTTGACTGGCTGAGGCTCAGGAATGTCGTCGAGCCATCCTTGATGGTGAACAATCCGCTTGTGCCAATCGTGTTGTTGATGCTTCCGCTTTGGCCATAGAGCGATGCGGTGAGCATTAGCAGCAGCATTGTTGTAAAGAATGGGGCTTTCATTGCGGTCACCTTTGTTTTGATGGTGTTAGTGATTGGATTGATGGATTGCCATGAAATCGACTTGTGATCTTACCTCGCATTCTGTTAGGGCTATTGCACATAACGTCTGGCGTAACCACGCCGCAGTTTTTGCCGCTACGAAACGACCCATTCTCTTGCGGCAAAAACTGTGGAGCGAATACAACTATTTGTCGAAC
>Ga0315281_10002731_pt1 | contig 26116 bp, 22 predicted proteins | sample YL17G07_0_MG_FD_204540 | JGI IMG/M metagenome (GOLD analysis project Ga0315281, IMG submission 204540) | Sediment microbial communities from Yellowstone Lake, YNP, Wyoming, USA - YL17G07_0 | ecosystem: Environmental > Aquatic > Freshwater > Lake > Sediment | place: USA: Wyoming | collected... | reverse complement strand
CGCCCCCCCGCGGGCCGGGCCGCTCGCCCGCCGCCCGGCCGCGCGGGCCGCTCTGCCACGGCGCCCCCTCACCCCCCGCGGCTCCCGTCCTCGGGAGCCGGGTGGATCTTGCGCGGGGCTGGCACGTAGAATCGGTCCGCAACAGGAGGAGGAACCACCGCATGGCCGAACTGGATCCGCTTGCCTTCGGATCGCTCGAGGGAATCGACCGCGACCGGCACGTTCTCGCGATCTACTCTCTCCAGGCCGACACCGCGGACGCGCTGGCGATGGCCCAGGCGCTCGTGGTCGAGCAGACGACGGGCACGTGGACGGCGGTGCCGCAGGAGACGCGCGAGGTCAAGGAACGGAGCCTGGGCAAGGTCCTCGGCGTCTACGAGATCCCGGACTGGGAGCGCGAGCGGCCCCGCGACGCCGGCGAGCGCGCGCTCGTCTTCTTCGTCGCCTACCCGGCGGCCAACATCGGTAACCAGATCCCGGAACTGCTCACGACCCTCTACGGGAATATCTCCATGATCGGCAAGCTCAAGCTCCTGGACGCGTTCCTGCCCCCGAAGATGCTCGCGGCCTTCCCGGGGCCCAGGTTCGGCGTCGAAGGCGTGCGCAAGGTCCTGGGCGTGCCCGACCGGCCGATCCTGTGCGGGATGTTCAAGCCGTGCATCGGGGCCCTGCCCGCGACGCTCGGGGACATGGCCTTCGCCATGGCCGTCGGCGGCGTCGAGGTCCTCAAGGACGACGAGCTCCTGGCGGACCCGGACTTCTGCCCGGTGGAGGCCAGGATCGAGCACGTGGAGAAGGCGCTCGACCGGGCGAAGGAGGAGACCGGCCGCCGGTCGGTCTACACCGTCAACGTGACCGACCGGCCGCAGGAGATGATGCGGAAGGCGCACGCGGCGGTCAAGGCGGGCGCGTCGGCCCTCATGGTCAACGTCTACACCGTCGGCTACGCGGCCGTGCAGGAGCTCACCTCGGAACCCGGGCTCAACGTGCCCGTGCTCGGGCACCCGGCATTCGCGGGAACGTTCTTCGAGGCGCCGACCTACGGGCTGTCCTCCTCACTCGTGCTCGGCAAGTTCGCGCGGCTCTCGGGCGTGGACATGATCATCTATCCCTCGCCCTACGGGAAGGTGCCGCTCATGCGCGAGCGCGCGATCCGGGTGGCGCAGGAGCTTCTCTGCCCGCTCGGGGCCCTCAAGCGCGTCTTCCCGGGGCCCGCGGCCGGGATGCATCCCGGAACCGTGGCCCAGTCGATGCGGGACTTCGGCCGGGACCTCGTGGTCGGGGCCGGCGGCGGCATCCACGGCCACCCGCAGGGGGCGATAGCCGGCGGCCGGGCGTTCCACCAGGCGATCGAGGCCGCGATGAAGGGCGTCCCCGCCGCCGAGGCCGCGAAGGCGCACCCGGAACTGCGCGACGCGCTTGCGCTCTGGGGCGACGCGCAGGGCGGCTCGATCTACTCCCTGCTGAGATAGTCCCCTGAAGAAGAAGCGGGCTCGCACTCGCAGGGCCTCGCCCGACGCGGTCGCCGGTCGGGTGCTGAAGGGGAAGCCCGCGTCCCGGGCCGAGTTGCTCGCCCTCGCGGCCATGCGCAAGACCGCCGAGATCCTGGCGCTGGGCGCCGCCGCCAACCGGGTCCGGGTCAGGTTCCAGGGGTCCAGGCCCGCCCTGTGCTCGCTCATCAATATCAAGAGCGGCGCGTGCGGGGAGGACTGCGCCTACTGCGCCCAGTCGGGCCGCCACAAATCCCCGGCCCCCGTCTACCCGATGATGACGCCGGATGCGATGGCGGCCCGGGCGAAGGAGCTGGAACCCGCGGGAGCCACGCACATCTGCCTCGTGGCCAGCGGCCGGGGCCCGCGGCCCGCGGAGCTGGACGCCGTCTGCCGGGCGGCGGAGAAGATCCGGAAGACGACCTCCTTCCGGGTCTGCGGCTGCCTGGGCGAGGTCGGCCGTGACGAGGCCCGGCGGCTGAAGTCGGCCGGGATCACGCGGTACAACCACAATCTCGAGACCTCGCGCGGCTTCTACTCCTCGATCTGCACCACGCACACGTGGGAGTCGCGGATGGCCACGGCACGCGCGGTCCAGGCGGCGGGGCTCGAGCTTTGCTGCGGCGGCATCATTGGAATGGGAGAACCGGTGACGGAAAGGGTTTCCTTCATCGAGTCCCTGCGCGAGGTCGGCCCCGAGGTCGTGACCCTGAACTTCCTGAACCCGCGCCCGGGTACCCGGCTCGCCCGGCAGACGCCGATGACCGCGCTCGAGGCGCTGAAGTGGGTCGGGATCTTCCGGCTGGCGCTCCCGCACAGCGCGGTCAAGCTCGCGGGCGGCCGGGAGTCCGGGTTGCGCGACTTCCAGGGGGCCGCGCTCCTCGGCGGTGCGAACGGCCTCATCATCGGCGGGTACCTGACCTACAGCGAGCGCACCCCCGCCGAGGACTGGCGGATGCTCGCGGACTGTGGGTTCAGGACTCCTGCGGGAGCATCTTCGCGAGGTCGGACGGATCCTTCACGTAGATGTTGTGCCCCTCGATGTCCACGTAGCCTTTCGACTTGAAATCGCTCAAGGTCCGGATCAGGGACTCCGCCGTGGTGCCGATCATCTCGGCCATCTCCTCGCGGGTGACGTCGATGCCGAGCCGGACGCCCCGGGGGCCGGGCTCGCCGAAATCGCGCTGGAGATCCAGCAGGAGGCTCGCGACGCGCTGGGCGACGGGCTTCTGAATGAGGTCCAGGGCGTGCCGCTCGGCGACCCCGAGCTCGTGGCAGACCTTCCCCAGGATCCTGAGGGTGACGTTCGGGTTGCGGCGAAGGATCTGGAAGAAGACGTTCTTGTCGAGGAAGCAGATCACGGCGTCCTCGATGACTTCCGCCGTGGCGGCGTAGGGCTCGCCGGCCAGGAGGGCGCGGTAGCCCAGGATGTCCCCGGCGTTCGCCAGCCGGACGATCTGGGCACGGCCTTCCTCCCCATGGTTGAAGACCTTGACCTTTCCGGACCAGACGCCGAAAAGGCCCATCGCGGGGTTGCCCTCATAGAAGATGATGCTCCGCTTCCGGTAGGTGTTGGACGTGCGGTTGCGCACGACCTCGCGGAGCTCCTCCGCGGTCAGGTCGCAGAAGACCCCGTGGGTCCTGACCGGGCACGTTTCGCAGTTCGGCTTCGGTGGCATGACGCTTATGCCCCTCCTGGTGCCCCACCAGTGTCCGTGACGCGGGCCCGGGAGGGCGCATGATGCGAGGCAGGTCGCATTCTTGACAGCCGTCAGGTCGCGCCGGCCGGATTCACGCGGAATTACGCCCGAACGCCCGCCCGGCCGGGGCGAAGCCGCGGGAGGGAGGGCGAATCCGGCGTGCTAGCTTCAGAGGGTGGACAAACCCGGGAAGCGGGATCGGGAGGGAGCCCAAGGCATGAGCGCCGGGAACACGCGGCTCCGCATCGCCGTGCACGGCGCCGTGCAGGGCGTCGGGTTCCGCCCTTTCGTCTTCCGGCTGGCGACCGGGCTCGGGCTCGCGGGCTGGGTCGTCAACACGCCCCAGGGTGTCCTGATCGAGGTCGAGGGCGGCGAGGCGGCGCTCGAGGACTTCCTGGTCAGGCTGGGCCGGGAGGCCCCGCCGCGGGCCGTGCTCGCGGGCATCGAGACCTGGAAGCTCGACCCCGCGGGGGCGGCGGGGTTCGAGGTGCGCCACAGCGAGGCCGCCGGAACGCGGACCGCGTTCATCCTGCCCGACCTCGCCGTCTGCCCCGACTGCCTGCGCGAGATGAGCGACCCCAAGGACCGCCGGTTCCGGTACCCGTTCATCAACTGCACGAACTGCGGCCCCCGGTTCAGCATCATCCTCGACCTGCCGTACGACCGCTCCCGCACGACCATGCACGGGTTCCCGCTCTGCGCGGACTGCGCGGCCGAGTACCGGGACCCCGCGAACCGGAGGTTCCACGCCGAGCCCGTCGCGTGCCCCGCGTGCGGGCCCCGGGTCGCCCTCAAGGATTCCGGCGGCCGGGAGCTCGCGGACCGTGGCGAAGCAATCGCGCGCGCGGCCGCCGCGATCCGGGACGGCGCCGTCGTGGCGGTCAAGGGGCTGGGCGGGTTCCACCTCGTCTGCGACGCGCGGCGGGATGATGCCGTTCGGGAACTCCGGCGCCGCAAACGCCGGGAGGAAAAGCCGCTGGCCGTGATGGCCCCGGCCCTGGCCGCCATTGAGGAATGGTGCGAGGTCTCGCCCGCCGAGTCCCGGCTGCTCCGCTCCCCCGAGGCGCCGATCGTGCTCCTCCGGCGCCTCCCCGGCGCGGGGGTCGCGGAGTCCGTCGCACCCGCGAACCCGTACCTCGGCGTCATGCTCCCGTACACGCCCCTGCACCACCTCCTGCTCGAGGCGGCCGGCGGCCCGGTCGTGGCGACCAGCGGGAACCTTTCCGACGAGCCGATCTGCACCGACGAAACCGAGGCACTGGGGCGGCTGGCCGGGATCGCGGACCTCTTCCTCGTCCACGACCGCGGGATCGCGCGGCACGTGGATGACTCGGTCGTCCGCATCGTCCTCGGCCGCGAGCTCGTCCTGCGCCGCGCCCGCGGGTACGCGCCCCTGCCCGTCGTTCTGCCCGGCCCGCTGGCGGAGGTGATCGCCGTGGGCGCGCACCTCAAGAACGCGATCGCCGTGACTTCGGGACCGAACATCTTCGTGAGCCAGCACATCGGCGACCTCGACACGCCCCGCTCGGTCGACGCGTTCGACCGCGTGCTCGAGGACTTCCAGCGCCTCTACGCCGTCACGCCGGTGGCGGTCGCGCACGACATGCATCCCGACTACGCCTCGACCGCGTGGGCGCGCCACTGCGGCCTCCCCGCGGTCGCGGTCCAGCACCACCGGGCCCACGTGCTCGCGTGCATGGCCGAGAACGACCTTGGAGCCCCGTGCCTGGGCGTGGCGTGGGACGGGACGGGCTGGGGCGGGGACGGGACTGTTTGGGGCGGAGAGTTCCTCGAGATCGGGCCCGGCGGCGCGGCCCGCCGGGTCGCGCACCTGCGGTCGTTTCCCCTGCCCGGGGGGGAGGCGGCGGTCAAGGAACCGAGGCGTTCCGGTCTGGGGTTGATGTATGAGATGCTTGGAGAGGCCGTCTTCACCATGGAACATCTGGCTCCGGTCCGCGAGTTCAACCCGGGCGAGCGCGAGGTTCTGCGCCGCGCGCTCGCGCACGGGGTGAATGCGCCCCGGACCTCGAGCGCGGGCCGGCTCTTCGACGCGGTCGCGTCGCTGACGGGTCTCCGGCAGGTCATGCGATTCGAGGGGCAGGCGGCGATGGAGCTGGAGTGGACCGCCAGCGGCGCTTCCGCGGGCCGGGACTACCCGTTCCCCGTCGAAGAGCGGGAGGGTGTCCTCGTTGCCGACTGGGCGCCGCTCGTCCGCGCGATCCTCGACGACGTGCGGGACGGCGTGCCCATGGCCGCAATCGCGGCCGGGTTCCACGCGGGCCTTGGCCGACTGATCGCGGACGTCGCGGGCCGGCTGAAAGCCCCGCGCGTGGTCCTCACGGGGAGTTGTTTCCAGAACCGGCTCCTACTCGAAGGCGCCGTCGGCGCCCTCCAGCGCTCCCGGATCAGGGCCTACTGGCACCAGCGGATCCCGCCCAACGACGGCGGTATCGCGGTCGGCCAGGCCGTGGCGGCGGGGAAGAGCTGACCCCCGTGTGTCTCGCGATCCCGGGGAAGATCCTGAGCGTGGAAGGCGAGGGGTACGCCCGGTTCGGGCAGGTGGACTTCGCGGGCGTCCGCAAGCGCGTGAGCCTCTCGGTCCTTCCCGAGGCTGTCGCCGGCGACTGGGTTCTGGTTCACGCCGGGATGGCACTCACCGTCGTGGACGCCGCGGAAGCGGAGAGCGTATTCGAGTACCTGCGGGAAGCCGAAGCGGAGGGGCGGAAGCCGTTATGAAGTACCTGGACGAGTACCGCGATGCCGAAACCGCGCGCCGGTACGCGCGCCTGATCGCCCGGGTCGTCACCCGGCCGTGGACGATCATGGAGGTCTGCGGGGGCCAGACCCACTCGATCCTCCGGCACGGGCTGGACCGGCTCCTGCCGGGGGGGGTCACGCTCGTCCACGGCCCCGGCTGTCCCGTCTGCGTGACCCCCGTCGGGCTCGTGGACCGGGCGGTCGAACTGGCGGGCCGGCCCGGCGTCATCTTCTGTTCCTTCGGCGACATGCTGAGGGTTCCCGGCACGCACGGCGACCTCTTCTCGGCCCGGGCGGCCGGCGGCGACGTCCGGGTCGTCTACGCCCCGCTCGACGCCGTCACGGTCGCGGAAGCGAACCCGGGTCGCGAGGTCGTCTTTTTCGCCGTGGGATTCGAGACGACGGCGCCCGCGAACGCGGTCGCGGTTGCCCGGGCGGCCGAGATGGGCCTCCGCAACTTCTCTCTCCTCGTCGCCCAGGTTCTCGTCCCGCCCGCGATCGAGGCGATCCTGGCGTCGCCCGGCAACCGGGTCCAGGGCTTCCTCGCGCCGGGCCACGTCTGCGCGGTTACGGGAACTGCCCCATACGAGGCGTTGTCGGCCCGGTGGACGGTTCCCATCGTGGTCACCGGGTTTGAGCCGCTCGACATCCTTCAGGGTGCCGCCATGTGCCTCCGCCAGCTCGAGCAGGGCCGCGCGCAGGTTGAGAATCCGTACGCGCGCGCGGTGCGCCGGGAGGGGAATCCCCACGCGCTCGCCTTGGTGAGCAGCGTCTTTGAGGTCGTGCCCCGCGCGTGGCGCGGCATCGGCGAGATACCGGGGTCCGGCCTGGGCCTGCGGGCCGAGTACCGGCCGTTCGACGCCGTGGCGAAGTTCGGGCTGGCGGGCGAGGCCGCGATCGAGGACTCCGCGTGCATCGCGGGGCGCGTGCTCCAGGGCGTCGCGAAGCCGACCGAGTGCCCGGCCTTCGGCGGCCGGTGCACGCCCGACCGCCCGCTCGGGGCGCCCATGGTCTCCGCCGAGGGCGCGTGTGCGGCGTACTGGCACTACCGGCGCGCCGGGGCGGGGGCCGCGGCATGACGGAGCCTTTCACGCCCGTCTGCCCGATCCCGATCAACGAGTATCCGGCGGTGCAGATGGCGCATGGGGGTGGCGGGCGGCTCATGCGCTCGCTCATCGAGAAGATGTTCCTCGCCGCGTTCCGGAACCCGCTCCTCGAGGCGCGGCATGACGGCGCCGTCTTCCCGTCGCCGGGAGGCAGGCTGGCGACCACGACGGACGCCTTCGTCGTGCGGCCGCTCTTCTTCCCCGGGGGGAACATCGGGACGCTGGCCGTGGACGGGACGGTCAACGACCTCGCCATGTGCGGGGCACGTCCGGTGTACCTCACCGCGGCCTTCATCCTCGAGGAGGGGCTGCCGATGGAGACGCTCTGGCGCGTGGCGGTCGCGATGGGGGAGGCGGCCCGGGATGCCGGGGTTTCGATCGTGACCGGGGACACGAAGGTCGTCGAGCGGGGCAGGGGGGATGGCATCTACATCGCGACGGCGGGTGTGGGAGTTGTCGAACACACCGGGGCGATCGGGCCCGGGGCCGTCCGCGCCGGCGACGCCGTGATCCTGAGCGGGGACATCGGGCGGCACGGCATGGCCGTTCTCGGGGCGCGCGAGAGCCTCGGGTTCGAGTCCGCGATCGAGTCCGACTGCGCGGCATTGTGGCCCGCGGTGGAAGCCCTCCTCCGGGGCGGCGTGGAGGTCCACTGCCTCCGGGACCTGACCCGCGGGGGGCTCGCGAGCGCGGTGGCCGAGATAGCCGCGGACGGGCGCGTCGCGATCCGGCTGGCCGAGGCCGCCATCCCGGCGCGCGAGGACGTCCGCGCCGCGTGCGAGCTTCTCGGCCTCGATCCCCTCTACGTCGCCAACGAGGGGCGGTTCGCGGCCTTTGTCCCCGCTGTGTGCGCCCCGCGTGCGGTCGAGCTCCTTCGTGCCGTGCCGGTCTCCGCGGGCGCCGTCGCGATCGGGACGGTGGGGGCCGCTCCGGCGGGACGCGTCGTCCTCGCGAGCGCGATCGGATCGGAACGCGTCCTCGATCTCCTGAGCGGAGAGCAACTGCCCAGGATCTGCTGACCACGTACGACGGCCGCATCCTGCCTTTCCCCTTTCCATTCGTGTCGGAAGGCTGCTTCGAGGGGGCCAGAGTCAGGCGCGTGTTATTGAGCCGGTCAGCCCCGTGGCGTCAGCGGTGGAACATGACCTGTGTCATGTTGCATTCGGTACGGTGGAAATAGATAATACCGAGGCCCTTGGGCGTTGGTTTTTCCAGGCCTTGGGTCGCATTCGGGAAGAAGTCGTCCGAGAAGGCTTGGCCGGTGGATGGAGGGATGTCAATAGGCAGATGACTCCTTCTCCGGAGTACCGGCAACAGGCCCGTTGTGGGTTCGCAGAAGGGGTTGACTTGCAGGCGGATATTGATTCGGGGTCGGGCCCGCGCCGCGGGCGGGGTGACCGGCCTGATGAGGTGAAACGAGGATGGCCGTCGCCGAGGCAGTGAAGGGGACCGTCACCCCTGACGCGAGGTTCTTCAACGAGGTGGCATCGCGCGCGGGCGGCGAGAATCTCGGGCGTTGTTACGCCTGCGGGACCTGCACCGTGAGCTGTCCCATCTTCGAGATCAAGCCCGAGTACAACCCGCGCCGCATCATCAGGATGATTGTCCTGGGCATGAAGAAAGAGCTGATGCGCTCGGAGATCTTCTGGTCATGCGTGAACTGCTACACGTGTTTCGAGCGGTGCCCCCAGGACGTGAGGTTCACGACGGTGGTGCACGCGCTGAAGAACATCGCGGTCCGCGAGGGGAGGGCGAGAGGCACCGCGCCAAGGTCCCCGGCCTATGTCATGGCCGACTGCTTCATGGAGTCCGTGAGACTGCACGGCAGGATGTGGGAGTCCGAACTCATGGTCAGGCTGTGGCTGAAACTCAGGGATCCCGCAAGGGTGCTTTCCTTCGTGAAGCTGGGGCTCAGGATGTTCCTGAAAGGCAGGGTGGAGATGGTGCCTTCGCGCGTCAAGGGCATGGAGGACATCACGAGGATCTTCCGGGCGGTGGCCGCCAGGGCGGCGGCCGGAGGCGGGAAACCATGAAGCTCGCCTACTATCCGGGATGCTCAGTCCACGGATCGTCGCGCGAATACGAGATGTCGGCGCGGAAGGTCCTGAGCAGGTTCGGGATGGAGCTGGAGGAGATAGAGGACTGGAACTGCTGTGGCGCCGTCGAGGCGGCGGGCGTGGACCATGAGCTGTCGGTCGCCCTGCCGGCCCGCAACCTGACGCTCCCGAAGGTTACGGAGGCCGGCAGGATCATCATGCTCTGCAGTGCGTGCCAGGCGGTCCACAACAAGGCGAGGTCCGAGATGCTCGCGGACCCATCGCTGAAGGGGAGAATGGACGGCCTGATCGGCAGGAAGGTGAACACGGACGTCGAGATCCGGCACCTGATTCACTACCTGGCGAGCGACATGGACCGCAACGAGATACGGAAACAGGTGAAGAAGCCCCTTACGCACGTCAAGGTAGTCCCCTACTACGGTTGCGTGGTGAACAGGCCCAGCCGGTTCATCAATGGGGACGATCCGGACAATCCTACCTCGCTCGAGAACATCCTTTCCGACATCGGGGCGCAAGTGCTGTCCTTCAGCCACAGGAACAGGTGTTGCGGCGGGACCGCGATGCTGACCGAGGAGGACGTCGCGATAACGCTCGGCGGGAAGATCCTCGCGGAGGCCAGGGAGGCCGGGGCTCATTGCATCGCCACGGTCTGCCCCCTCTGCCAGGTGGCCCTCGAGAACGCCTCACTCAAGGCCAGGGATGCGAGCGGGTCGTCCTACGACCTTCCCATCGTGTATTTCACCCAACTCATGGGGCTTGCTTTCGGGTTCGGTCCGGGCGAGCTGGGCCTGGGGCGGAACGTGGTGTCCACCCGGGTGCTCGTGGAGAAGGTGGCGGGGGTCCCGGCATGAAGGGAAGCGGCAGGAAGGTCGGCAGCGTCCTCGTCGTGGGCGGGGGAATAGGCGGAATGCAGGCCGCCCTGGACCTGGCCGAGAGCGGCGTGAAGGTCTACCTGCTGGAGAGGAAGACGGCCATCGGCGGGGTGATGTCCCAGCTCGACAAGACGTTTCCCACCAACGACTGCGCCATGTGCACCATTTCCCCGAGGCTGATCGAGGTCGGCTCGCACCGGAACATAGAGATAATCACCAACGCGGAACTGGAGGAACTCAAGGGGGAGGCCGGTGATTTTCAGGCCACGATCAGGGTTGCCCCAAGCTTCGTGGACCTTGACAAGTGCACGGGTTGCGGATTGTGCTCCAGCAACTGCCCGGTCACGGTGGCGGACGAGTACAACTACGGCCTTTCCAGGAGGACCGCCATCTTCAAGCTCTACCCCCAGGCGGTGCCGAACAAGTACGCGATAGACCGGCTTGGGACGGCTCCGTGCCAGGATGCCTGCCCGGTCCATGGCAACCCGGGGGCGTACGTGGCGCTCGTCGCGGCCGGGCGCTACCAGGAGGCTTACGACGCCGCCGTGCAGAACAATCCCTTCCCGTCCATTTGCGGAAGGGTCTGCATGCATTTCTGCGAGCAGAACTGCAACAGGACCAACCTGGACGAGCCGGTTTCGATCGCGTTCGTGAAGAGGTTCCTGGCGGATTGGCACGAGAAGAACGGCGGAGGAGTCACGGCCGGGGGAAAGCGGCAGGAGATAAAGGAGAACGGCGTGAAGGTGGCCGTGGTGGGCGCCGGCCCGGCGGGCCTCACGGCGGCACTGGAGCTCAGGAAGATGGGCTACGGGGTGACCGTCGTGGAGAAGCAGGACCGTCCCGGGGGGATGATGCGATTCGGGATACCGGCTTTCAGGCTTCCCGACGAGGTGCTCCAGCGCGACATTCAGAATATACTCGACCACGGTGTGGAGCTGAGGACCGGCGTCGAGATAAAGAGCGAGCGCGACATAGGGAAGTTCCTTGAAGACGGTTACAAGTCTGTGTTCCTGTCATTTGGTGCCTGGAAGAGCACGAGCTTGGGAGTCCCGGGGGAGAAGCTCGAGAACGTAAGGCACGGGATCCACTTCCTTCGCGACGTGAGGGCCGGCGCGACGAAGTCGGTCGGCAAGCGGGTCGTGGTCATCGGAGGCGGGAACGTGGCGATAGACTCGGCCCGCAGCGCGGTTCGTCTGGGCGGCGGCGTCACGATCGTCTACCGGCGCGCCCGCGAGCAGATGCCCGCGTTCGCGGAGGAGGTCCACCACGCGGAGGAGGAGGGCGTCGGGCTCACTTTCCTTGCGGCTCCCGTGCGCCTCGTCGGCGACGACCGGGGCCGCGTGAAAGCGATGGAGTGCGTGAGGATGAAGCTCGGCGAGCCGGACCAATCGGGCAGGCGCCGTCCGATCCCGGTGGAGGGCTCGGAGTTCACGGTGGACGCCGACGAGGTGATCCTGGCCATCGGGCAGGATCTGGACGTGGACTTCCTCAAGGGCGGCAGGCTGAAGCTGACGAAGAAGGGAACGCTCGAGGTCGATCGCGCCACGCTCATGACCGGCTGGAAGGGGGTCTTTGCCGGAGGCGATGTCGTCCGCGGGCCCGCGAGCATCATCGAGGCGGTGGCCGACGGCCAGCGGGCGGCGCTGGCCATTGATGCATATGCCAGGGGAGGCAGGTACGAGCCGAGGGGCGGGGGCCAGGGGGCGCTCAAGCTTGATTCCAGGGAACTCGGAAAGCGAGGGTACCCGAAGGTTCATCGGAATGAAATGCCGCGAATCCCCGTCGAAAGGCGGAAGACGACCTTCGACGAAACGGACCTGGGCTTCACGGAGGAGATGGCAAGAGAGGAGGCGAAACGCTGCCTCTTCTGCACCGTGTGTTGCGACTGTCAGAGGTGCCAGGCGGTGTGCGAGGCGGGGGCCATCCTCTACGACGACAAGCCGAGGCGCAGGACGCTTGAGGTGGGTTCGGTGATACTCGCGTCTGGTTTCGAGCCCTTCGACGCCAGGCTCAAGTCCGAATACGGATACGGGATATACCCGAACGTCGTCACCGCGCTCGAGTTCGAGAGGATACTTTCGGCGTCGGGGCCGTTCCAGGGAAAGGTCGCCAGGCGGAGCGATGGCAAAGCACCGGAGCGTATCGCGTGGATTCAGTGCGTGGGTTCGCGCGACAGCGACAGGGATTTCTGTTCCTCGGTCTGCTGCATGTACGCGACCAAGGAAGCCATCATCGCCAAGGAGCATGTGTCCGAGAAACTGGTCTGCGACATCTACTTCATGGACCTGCGTGCCTTCGGCAAGGGGTTCGACGAGTACTACGAGCGCGCCAAGGCAATGGGGGTCACCTACATACGATGCCGGCCCTCCTCGGTCGAGGAGGCGGGTGACACGAAGAACCTCGTCATCAAGCACCTGACCGAGGACGGACGGCTCGAGAGCCGGGAGTACGACATGGTCGTCCTGTCCACGGGGCTCGGACCGCCTGCCGGCGCAGCGAAAATCGCGGAGAGGCTTGGCGTCGCACTGGACGGGCACGGATTCTGCAGAACCGAGGCATTCAGCCCGTGCGAGACGTCGGTGGAAGGCGTGCTGGCCTGCGGCCCGTTCGTGGAACCGAAGGACATACCGGAGACGGTCATGGAGGCAAGCGGGGCCGCGGCGAAGGCCCTCAACCTGCTGGCGGAGGCGAAGGGGAGCCTGATAAGACCGAGGACCTATCCTTCCGAGATCGACGTGACCGGGCAGGAGCCGCGCATAGGGGTTTTCGTCTGCCACTGCGGCACCAACATCGGCGGAGTCGTCAACGTGCCCGAGGTCGTCGACTACGCCAGGAGCCTTCCCAACGTCGTCCACGCGGAGGACAACCTGTACACGTGCGCGAAGGATGCCCAGGAGAGGATCAAGAAGGCCATCAGGGAGAAGAGCCTCAACCGGGTCGTGGTCGCGTCATGTACCCCGCGGACGCACGAGCCGCTGTTCCGGAGCACGTTGCGGGACGCGGGGCTCAACCCGTACCTTTTCGAGATGGCGAACATACGGGACCAGTGCTCCTGGGTCCACATGCACGAGCCGGTCAAGGCCACGAAGAAGGCCAAGGACCTGGTGCGCATGGCCCTGGCGAAGTCGCGGTTGCTTGAGCCCCTTGAGCGCAAGTCGATCAGGATCGAAAGGCAGGCGCTGGTAATCGGAGGCGGACCGGCCGGCATGACGGCCGCGCTCGAGCTGGCCGGCCAGGGCTTCAACGTGCATCTGGTGGAGAAGGAAAGGGAGCTGGGCGGCAACCTGCGGCACGTTCACCACGTGCTGGAAGAGGATCCGAAGCGGTCCCCGCGGCAATTCCTCGCGCATCTTGTGGAGAACGTCCGGCGCAACCCGAAAATAGCGCTGTATCTCGGTTCGAAGTTGTCCGCGGTGAGCGGGTTCATTGGCAACTTCGAATCGAGGATATCTTCGCCCGGCGGCGAAGTGACCGTGAAGCACGGAGTGATCATCGTGGCGACGGGAGCCGTCGAGCTGAAGCCAGGCGAATACCTTTACGGACAGGACCCGGACGTGCTCACCCAGGTCGAGCTGGAGGAGCGGCTTGCCAGGGAAGGACTGGGAGGCGCCAGGGATTTCGTGATGATCCAGTGCGTGGGTTCGCGGGACAAGGAGAGACCCTACTGCAGCCGCATATGCTGCCAGGAGGCCGTGAAGAACGCCCTGAAGATCAAGGAACTGGATCCTGCGGCGAACGTCTACGTCATATACAGGGACGTGCGCACCTACGGGTTCAAGGAGAGTTACTACACGAAGGCCCGCCAGGCGGGGGTCGTCTTCATCCGCTACGACGAGGACCGCAAGCCGACGGTGGGCAGAAACGGCCGCCTCGTCGTGCGTGTCCTCGATCCCATCCTGGGGCTGGAGGTGGCCATTCCGGCCGACCGGGTGGTCCTATCGGTTGCGACCGTCCCCAATCCCGGCAACCCGGAGCTGGCGCAGCTTCTGAAGGTGCCGCTCAACCAGAACGGCTTCTTCCTGGAGGCGCACATGAAGCTCAGGCCGGTGGATTTCGCCACCGAGGGCGTGTTCCTGGCCGGGATGGCGCACTCACCGAAAATCATCGCGGAGAGCATCGTCCAGGCGAGCGCGGCCGTGAGCCGGGCGAGCACCATTCTTTCGAAGGAAGAACTGGAGCTCGAAGGGAACATCTCGAGTGTCATCGACGAGAACTGCGATGGTTGCGCGTACTGCATAGATCCATGTCCGTACAAGGCTCTCACCCTGATCGAGTACATGCGCGGCGACTCCGTGAAGAAGACGGTCGAGGTGAACGAGGCTCTCTGCAAGGGGTGCGGGACGTGCATGGCTACTTGCCCCAAGAGGGGCATCATGGTCAAGGGCTTCAGGATGGAGCAGTTGTCCGCGATGGTCGGCGCACTGCTGGAGGGTTCATGAGCGATGGGTGATAACGGGTTCGAACCCAGGATCGTGGCGTTCTGCTGCAACTGGTGCTCGTACACCGGAGCGGACCTGGCGGGGACTTCCCGGATACAATATCCGGCCAACGTGAGGATCATCCGGGTCATGTGCTCGGGGATGGTTCACCCGAACCTGATCATCGACGCCCTGACGAAGGGCGCCGACGGCGTTCTCGTATGCGGCTGTCATCCGGGGGACTGCCATTACCTGGAAGGCAACCTTCGGGCCCAGAACAGGGCGGAGGCCATCAAGCTCATGATGCAGGATTTCGGGATAGAGGATGACCGGTTCAGGCTGGAATGGGTATCGGCTTCGGAGGGGCCGAGATTCGCCGCCGTGGTGAAGGAGTTCACGGACAAGGTGAGGGAGCTGGGCCCAAGCTCCTTCGCGGCCTAGAGGATGGATGCCATGGAGCCCGAACTCTCGAGGAGGTTCGACGGGAAGAAGTACATGTGGGATGGCGTCCTCTACGCCAGCGAAGCGGAGGCGCGCGCGAAAGAGGATTCATGCGCGAAGGACGGTTTCGAGACGCGCGTCCTCGAGCATGAGGGAGGTCATCTGGTCTATACCAGGCGCGCGGTCACCGGGGCCGTCAAGGCGGAAGGGCAGTGACCCGCCATTGGCTGCGCGGGGCCGATTGGCGCGACCGGCGGGCCGGGCAGGGAAAGAGGATTGAAGCGATACCTAACGCGAAGAAAGGGGTACCAACATGGCGGTGAGAGTCGCTGAGGAATGGCTGGCAACCTGCGGGGGGTGCGAGGTCACGATTCTGGATATCGGGGAACCGCTTCTGGACATCCTCCCGAAACTGCAATTCGTCCACATGCCCGTCCTGATGGACCACAAGTACTTCGGGCAGAGAGGCGAGAAGGGCAAGACAGTGGACATCCCCGAGGCGGACGTGGGCCTCATCTCCGGCGGCGTGCGCAACGAGGAGAACAAACAAGTGGCGGAGGAGATGCGCAAGAAGGTCAAGACGCTGATAGCCGTGGGTGCCTGCGCCAACTTCGGCGGCATACCGGCTCTGGGTAACCTCTCGACGAACCAGGAGATCTTCGACAAGGTGTACCGCGGCTCGAAGACCACGGATCCGGCGGACACGCCGTCGAAGGACATACCCCCGCTGACGGACCGCGTCTATGCCGTCTCGGAGGTCGTGAAGGTCGACATCGGGCTTCCGGGATGCCCGACCACGCCGGAGATGATCGCGGAGGCGTTGACGGCCCTGCTTGAGAACAAGCCGTTCAAGCTGGCGGAGCGAAGCGTCTGCGACGAGTGCCCCGTCAAGCGCGAGAAGAAGGCGGTCACCAAGATAAAGCGGCCGCTGGAGGCTCCCGAGAAGATGGGCGAGAAGCTCGAGGAAGTGCGGTGCCTCATGGAGCAGGGATTCCTGTGCCTGGGGCCTGCCACCAAGAGCGGGTGCGGCGGGGCGGAGAAGACCCCGCGCTGCATCAAGGCCTACATGCCCTGCCGGGGCTGCTTCGGGCCCATCCGGGCCGGCGCCAATCCCATGGTGGACATGATGGGCGCGCTGTCGTCGATAGGGCTGGACCCCAAGGACATACCCGACCGCGCTGCGACATTCAACAGGTTCGTGGGAGCGCAGGGCAGGCTCAAGGCGCTTCCGGGCAGGAAATAGGAGGAGAGTGAGATGGGACAGACGATAACGATCCAGCCGGTGACCAGGATAGAGGGACACGCCAAGATACAGATCCACCTTGATGACAATGGCAACGTGGCCGATACCGCGGTGAACGTGGTGGAACTGAGGGGTTTCGAACGGTTCTGCATCGGCAGGCCCGTCGAGGAGTTGCCCCGAATTGTCTGCCGCATATGCGGAGTGTGCCCGTGGGCGCACCACTTGGCCGCGGCCAAGGCGTGCGACGCGGTGTTCGGGGTGGACATCCCGCCCGCGGCGAAGAAGATACGGGAACTGGCCTACATGGCACACACCATGCACAGCCACATCCTGCACTTCTTCATACTGTCGGGCCCGGATTTCGTGATGGGCCCGGACGCCGACTACTCCGTCAGGAACGTCGTTGGCATAGTCGGGAAAGTGCCCGACATCGCGAAGAAAGTCGTGCGGGTGCGCCACCTTGCACAGATGATGTCCCAGGTGCTGGGTGGCAAGGCGATCCATCCCGACGCGGCGGTGCCGGGCGGGTGGAGCAAGCCGGTCAACAAGGACGAGGTGGGGAAACTGAAGGGAATGGCGCAGGAGTGCATGGATTTCGCGTCCTTCGCCATGGATTTCGCGAAGAAGGACATATTCCCCGCCTACCTGGATACGGTGAAGACGCTGGGCGTCATCAACACCGGTTTCCTCGGCACCGTGGACGGCAACGGCGCGATGAACCTCTATGACGGAAACCTGAGACTCATGAGTCCGGACGGCAAGTTCGAGGACTTCCCGGTCGCGAACTACACCGACCACATCGCCGAACACGTGGAAGCGTGGTCGTACCTCAAGTTCCCCTACGCGAAGAAGTGGGGACCGTTCTCCATGGACCTGGACAAGCCCAGCGGAATCTACCGGACCAACGCGCTGGCCCGGGTCAATGTGGTGGACAAGATTGCGACCCCCAAGGCGCAGGCCGAGCTGGAGGAGTTCCGCAAGGCCTTCGGACGCCCGGCTCAGCAGACTCTCCTTTACCACTGGGCGCGTCTCATCGAAACGGTCTATGCGGGGGAGCGAGCGATGGAACTCCTGGAAGATTCCGAGATAACAAGCCGGGACGTCAGGAAGAAGGTGGAACCCCGGGCGGGCCGGGGTGTCGGGTCGGTGGAGGCCCCGCGCGGGACGCTCATCCATGACTACGAGACCGACGCCAACGGGATGGTCACCAACGTGAACATCATCGTGGGCACCACGCACAACAACGCTCCGATAAACATGTCGGTGAAGAGGGCGGCGAAGGACCTCATCAAGAACGGTAAGTACGACGAGAAGATCCTGAACATGGTCGAGATGATGATCCGGGCACACGATCCCTGCTTGTCCTGCGCGACCCATGCCCTGGATGGGAGGGTCGCGGTCAGTGTCGACATCATCGACTCGGCCGGAAGGAAGGTTGCCACGCTGGCCAACTGACCCGGGAACCGTGGAAAAGCCGGGGGACTGGCCGGCACTGGGGAGGGGAGGGCCGATGGGAGAGATGTCAGGGGATTTCGTCCCGGAGTGCTTCAGGAAGGACGTTCTGGTGCTGGGGTGCGGTAACGTCCTTTTCGGGGACGATGGGTTCGGGCCTGCGGTGATAGAGCGTCTCAGGTCCGACGGACGCCTCCCCGCGGACGCGTGCGCGATGGATGCGGGAACCGGGGTGAGGGAGATCCTCTTCGATCTGGTCCTGGGCGGGCCCCGGCCGCGCAAGATAGTCATCGTGGACGGCGTGGACGCGGGGAGGAAGCCGGGGGAGGTCTTCCGTATTGCCGCGGGCGAGCTTCCGGCCAACAAGCTCGACGACTTCTCGTTGCACCAGATGCCCACTTCGAACCTGCTCAAGGAGCTCGAGGAGCATTGCGGGGTCAGTGTCGTGATAGTGGCGGGGCAGGTGGAGAGGATACCCGAGGAGGTTTCAATGGGGCTTTCCCCGGCGATGGCAGGCTCCGTGCCCGAGGCCTGCGAGATAGTTGTCCGCGAAGCGAGCGGAGGCCTGGAAGAGTGACGGGTCATAGACGATAATCATGACCATGTCGGCGAGCATCCTGGTGGTTGACGACGAGGAGGTGATGCGGGACTCGTGCCAGCGCATCCTTTCCCCGATGGGGGGAGAGGTCTGCACGGCCCCGGACGGCTCGTCCGCCCTGGCCGCGATGGAGCAGGACCGGCACGACATCGTCATTGCGGACCTGAGGATGCCGGGCATCGACGGCATGGAGCTTCTGCGGAAGATAAGGGAGAGCTGGCCGGAGACCATCGTGGTCGTCATAACGGGCTACGCGACGGTCGAGTCGGCGGTCGAGGCCATGCGCCGGGGCGCGTACGATTTCCTCCCGAAACCCTTCACGCCCGATGAACTGCGGGCGATAGTGGGGCGTGCGCTCGAGAAGAACGAGCTTGTCGTCCGCAACAGGTTCCTCAGCGAGGAGATGCAGGCCAGGACGGGGATGGAGGAGATCATCGGGCGGAGCAAGGCCATGCAGCCGGTGTTCAGCCTCGTCGCCAAAGTCGGGCCGACCGACAGCACGGTCCTGATCACCGGCGAGAGCGGCACCGGCAAGGAGCTGGTGGCAAGGGCCATTCACAGGAGAAGCGAGAGACGCGACAAGCCGTTCGTCGTCGCCGACTGTGGCGCGCTGGTCGAGAACCTGTTCGAGAGCGAGCTCTTCGGCCACGTGAAGGGGGCGTTCACGGGAGCGACCGTGACCAAGCACGGGAGGTTCGAACTGGCGAACGGCGGAACTATCTTCTTCGACGAGATAGGCAGCATCAGCATGAGCGTGCAGAGCAAGCTTCTGAGGGCCATCCAGGAGAGGGAGGTGACGAAGGTCGGGAGCTCCCAGCCTGCCAGCGTGGACGTCCGCATCATCGCGGCGACGAACAGCAACTTGAAGGACATGATCCAGAAGGGCCGGTTCAGGGACGATCTCTACTACCGGCTCAGCGTGGTTCCCATGACACTTCCGCCCTTGCGGGAGAGGCGGGAGGACATCCCCGCACTGGCGAACCATTTCCTGAAGGAATACGGCAGGAAGCGCAGGAAGGACATTGCCGGCATCACTCCGGAGGCGATCAGGGTCCTCGTGAGCTACGGATGGCCGGGGAACGTGCGGGAGCTGGAGAACACGATCGAGAGGGCGGTCGTCCTTGCCGAGAGGCCCGTCATCGGCGTCGAAGACCTGATCTACCAGGGGATATCCACGGCGGGGGAGAGACGGCAGGACCACAAGGGGCAGGGACACCTCGCCGAGGTGGAGGAGACGCAGATCGCGAAGGCCCTTGAGACGTTCAGTGGGAACAAGACAAGGGCGTCGGAGTTCCTGGGAATAGACCGGAAAACCCTCCTTAGAAAGATTAGGAAGTACGGTACAGGAGCGTGAGGCGCTCGAGCGTTCTCCCGGAGATCCGTGATTCCGACCGACGGTCTTCGGCCTCCTCGCTCCGGAGCAACCGTGAGGATGGCGGGGCGAAATGTCCCGCCTTTGAGTCAGATCGCCCCGGTAACCGGCGGATCGGTTCGACCCTCCCCCTTACTGGCCGGCGTGCGGTTCCATTTTCGCGAGCTTCCGGCACAACCCCGAGCGGAGCATCGTCCGAGGGGCCGCGCTGGCACGCCGCTTGCTACATGAACCCGGTGGGCGGACTTCGTGCCGGGAGGCATTACATTGGGGAATCGCTTGCAGATGCCGGAAAGGATCGAGGCACCTGCGTCGGGCAGGACCCTTGCTCAGGGGCAGTTCCCCCGGACCCTCGCGGAGTTCAGGGTGCTCTTCCCCGATGAGGAGGCGTGCCGTGACTGTCTGGCCCGGATACGGTGGGCGGGCGGGTTCGCCTGTCCGCGTTGCGGGGGCCGGAGCGCCTGGAGGAGGAACCGGGGGCTTCTCGTGTGCACCGCTTGCCGGTACGAGGCATCGCCGACGGCGGGCACGGTCTTTCAGGACACGCACATGACGCTGAGGTTGTGGTTCACGGCCATCTGGTGGATATCGAGGCACGCACACGGGGCGACCGCTCTCGGGCTACAGCGCGTTCTCGGCCTCAGGAGCTACAGGACCGCCTGGAGCTGGTTCCACAAACTGCGGAGGGCGCTGTTCGGACAGAATGGGGGCAGGTTGTCCGGCCGGGTGGAGGTTGCGGTGGGGCGCCTTGGAGGACGGCGAGAAACCGCTCCGCGGGCGGGGCACGCCCTTGCGAGGGACGTCTTCGTCGCTGCCCAGGCCGACGGCCCGGGTGCCGGCATGATCTCCGTTCGCAGGGCGGGCGGCAACGCCCGTGGCCTCGCCGGGTTCATCCGGGATGCCGTCGAAGCATCCGGCATCGTTGATTTGGGCGCGTGGGAAGGGCCAGCGGGGGAGGCGGACGCGGAATGCGTCCGTTCGTGCGCGCTCGCGACGCACGGGACCGGGCGTTCGCGCGGTTTCCTCCCCCGGGTGGACAGGATCGTATTCGACCTGAAAAGATGGCTCATGGGAGTGTACCGGGGGGCGGTCGGTCCGGAGCACCTGGCGTGCTACCTGGATGAGTTCGTGTTCCGGTTCAACCACCCGTTGCCGTTGTCTGAGGGGGGCCTGTTCCGCAGTCTGCTGGAGAAGGCGGTGCGCGCCAAACCCGTCCCTTACAGGACCATCGTCATGCACGAAGGAGGGTGACACCATGGAGAAAAAGATACTCGTCATCGACGACAACGTCGACTTCTCGGACGCAGTCCGGATGATTCTCGAGACAGGCCCGTACGCGGTCGACGTGGCCAACAGCACGGAGGAGGCGGAAGCGAAGCTGGAGAAGGAAGTGCCGGACCTGATAATACTTGACATACTGATGCAGAAGGGCGCGGAGGGCATCGTGATGTCCAGGAAACTGAAGAAGGATCCCCGGTTCGCGAACGTGCCCGTCATGATGCTCACTTCCATGACCAAGCAGACCGGCTTCAGGTTCGTCGAGGAGGACCCCAGGAACGAGAAGTTCCTGCCCGTGGACATGTTCGTGGAGAAACCCGTGGCGCCCAAGGACCTCCTGGAGAAGGTGAAGCAGATTCTGGCGGCGAAGGGCAAGGGTTGATCCGCGAAAGGAACGGCTGGCATGATTCAGCCGGGCAGGCGGATACTGATCGTCGATCCGGACACGGGAATGGCGGAGGAGTTCCGCGCCATGTTCCGTGCGAAGTCCTACGACGTGGAAGTCTGCGGGGGCCTGACCGATGCCATAATGATCCTCAGGAACGCGAAGTTCGGATGCGTCGTGATGGACGTGAGACTTCCGGAGCTCATGGGGTACGAAGCCGTGCCCATCCTGAGGGCAATCGAGCCGTCGCTGGCGGTGATCCTCACGACCGCGTCGAACACGAAGGAGATCGAGGACAGGGCCAGGCGCGAAGGGATCCACTACTACTACATAAAGTCCTTCGACAGGAAGGAGCTGGAGCAGGCGGTGGACAGCCTTTTCCAGGCTGGAGCGAAGCTCAGGAGGGGACCCAGTTGAACGAGCCGGGAAAGGTCCTGATCGTGGACGACGAGGAGACCATGAGGGATTCTTGCCGGCTGACCCTCGCAAAGGAAGGATGCCAGGTGTTTCTTGCCAAGGACGGCGCGGAGGGCCTCGAGAGGATACGCTCGGAGAAACCGGACCTGGTCCTCGTGGACCTCAAGATGCCCGGCGTTGACGGCATCCAGGTCCTTCAGGAGCTGAAAGAGATCGACCAGACCATCGTGGCGGTTGTGATAACCGGCTACGCGACCATTGACACCGCGATCGACGCGTTCAAGCGCGGGGCCTACGACTTCCTCCCCAAGCCGTTCAGCCCGGAGGAACTCCGCATAATAGTGAGGAGGGGGCTGGAGAGAAGAAGGCTTCATCTCGAGGCCGTGGCCCTGCAGAACGAGAAACAGCGGATGCAGAAGGTGTTCGTCGCCATGGTGTCCCATCAGCTTCGGAGTCCCCTGGTCACGGTGCAACAGGGCCTCGAGGTGCTCACGACGGGGATAGCCGGGGAGCTGTCGGCCCAGCAGGCGAAGCTCCTGGAGAGGATGAAGGTGCAGGTCGGCAGGTTGCTGGTCATGATCCGCGACTGGCTGGACCTCGCTCGCCTCGAGAGTGGAAGGCTGGCCGAGTCCCTCGAGCCGACGTCTCTCTTCCAGGTCCTCACCGAGGTCGTGGATGCCTTCCGCCCGCAGGCGGAATCGAGGCGGATCGCGCTCAGGGTCCTGGGTCCCGGCCCGGCCACGGTAAGGGGCGACCGGGAGGCTCTCAAACAGATGCTCGGCAATATCGTGGACAACGCCATCAAGTACAGTTGCGAAGGAGGTTCGGTTGACGTTTCCGTGGAGGAGAGCGGTTCCGGGGTGGCGGTGAAGGTCACCGACACGGGCGTCGGGATGGAGAGGAGCGAGATACCGCTGATCTTTGACGAGTTCTACCGCGCGGGGAGTGGAAGGGACCGGAACGAAGCCGGGACCGGTTTGGGCCTTCCGATCGCGAGGAGGATAGCCGAGGCCCATTCCGGCTCGATCAGTGTCCAGAGCACCCCGGGCCGCGGCAGCACCTTTACCGTGTCACTGCCGAAACCATGACGGGCGGGAGGGCGGTCGCCGGGCGGGCACGGCATTCCGCTCCGGGAGGAGGTTGGAGATGACGGAGGGAACGGGGGAAGGCATGATGGCCGCGGAGCTGTTCGAGCGCTATGTGGGAGAATCGCCGGGCGGTCAGGGCGGCGACATCGAGTATTTCAAGGAGTGGCTGATAGTCAGGGATCAGGGCCTTCTCCTGCTGGGCGGGCTGTTGAACGTGCTGCTCGAGAGGCCCCCGGACGAGGCCAGAGCGTTCTTCCGGAGACTCGCGGAACTGCGGGGCTCGTACGGGGTGACCTGGACGGATTCGGTTGAGTACAGGGCGCGGCGCAACGAGATGTTCCGGGAGTGTTTCTGGCGGGAGATGTCCTCGGGGAACGAGGGCCTCCGGGCGCTCGACAGGGCGCTTCATGAGGACCTTGTCTACTTGGAAACCAAGCGCGAACTCCTGTTGCAGGGAGTATTCAAGGCGAAGGCCCTCTGTGAATACTCGACGTCCTTCCTGAAAGAGGCGATTGCCTACGCGGTGCTGAGGAAAAGGGAAACGCTGACCGGCCTGCGGATGAGCGTCCGGTTCCCCGCGGGACGTTGCGCGGCCGCCGGCCTGTTCCTGCTCGCGGGTCTGCTTGCGCTGCTGTCGGCCGGGTGGACGGGCCTTTGCGCGGTCGGTTGCGGCATCGGCCTGGTGTTGTTCCTCAGCGCGACGACGAGATTCATGCAGGGCCGGCGTGTCATCGCCGATGTTGCGGGCTACGAGAGAGAGATGGACGACCTGATCAGCAGGGCGGGGAAAACCGCTGAGATCGAGGGTTTGATGGAGATCTACGGGCAGGTCCGGAGAGTCGGGGAAGGGAGGCAGGCCGATGGAGCTATCGGTGAAAGGTGACGGTCGTGGCTGAGGACAACCTGATCGACTTGATATCCAGCCTTGGCCCCGAGGACGAGATCGTCCCCCTCGTCAACGTGATGGACGTGTTCCTCATGCGGCTTGTGGACGCCTCACTGGAGACGAGGCGCGCCATGAACTCGGGATCGGGCCATGGTGCCGCGCTTGCCCTCGTGGACGGTGCGGTTGAGACCGTGGAGCGGTTGATCCCCGAATACCGGAGGATGGCAGGCGTGCTCGGCAAGGGGAGCCGGGTGGCGCAGGAGGAGCGGGAGAGAAGAGCCATGATGGCGGATGGCTGGCTGAAGAGTGTGATGAAGAAGAAGGAAGCCGCCTTGGGTGCAAGAGCGAACCTCGCCGGAGCGGCGCCGGACGAAGCGGCCCCCGTGTCCGGCGCGGAAGGGACCCGAGGGGAAGGCGGCAAGGCATACGGGGCGGCCCTGGTCGAACTGGAGTTGATACGGAGGAAACTGGCGGAGCGCTGGTGAGCCGACCCGGGCCGGATGGGTTTCGTCCACCGGGCGGGCGGTAGAATGGGGTCCGTCATGTTGGCCGGGTTCATTGGCCGGACGCGGGCCGTGGTGGCGAGGCTTCGGCTGGCGACGAAGCTGGCCGCGCTTTCCGTAACCGTCGTGATGATGCCCGGCCTGGTCGCGATGGTGGCAGGCGGGTATTTCATAGGGGAAGGGATCGTACGGCAGGCCCAGCTCAAAGTCCAGCATGACTTGAACTCCGCCAGGTACATATACGAGAACGCGGTTGACAACGTCAGGACGATAGTCGGCATCACGGCTGACCGGCACCTGCTGCGCGATGCGGTGGTCGCGAGGAACCTCTCCTGGGCCAGGGGGGAGCTGGAGAGGATAAGGAAGAGAGAGGGCCTGGACATACTCACGGTGACGGACGTTGCCGGGCGCGTGCTGGCGAGGGGGTGGAATCGCGGGGAGGCAGCCGTCCGCGGATGCCGGAACCCGATCATGAGCGTGGCGCTGGCAAGGAGGGCGCCTGTCGCGGGCACCGTCATCGTGCCGAGGGAGGAGCTGCTTCGGGAGGACAAAGACCTGGCGGAACAGGCGCACATCGCGTTCGTCCCCACCGCGAGGGCCAGGCTGACGACCGAGACCGAAAGCACGTCGGGAATGATGATAGAGGCCGCGTATCCGATGACTGACGGCGCCGGAAGGCTGATCGGCATCGTGTACGGCGGCATCCTCCTGAACCGCAACTACGAGATCGTGGACAAGGTGAAGGAGACGGTCTACCGGTCAATGCGTTACAAAGGAAGGGACGTGGGCACGACCACGATATTCGAGAAGGACCTGAGGATATCCACGAATGTGAGGTCCGTTGACGGGAGCCGGGCCATCGGTACGCGCCTTTCCAGGGACGTGTACGAGAGGGTCCTCATCGAGGGGAAGCAATGGGTCGGCCCCGCCTTCGTCGTGAACGACTGGTACCTGACGGCCTACGAGCCGATAAGGGACGTAACCGGGATCATAGCGGGGATCCTCTACGTAGGTATCCTGGAGAAGGAGTACGATGACATAAGGACGAGGACCGTGCTCTTCTTCCTGGGGCTGACCCTGGCGGGAATGATGGTGGCCCTGGCAGTTTCCTATTTCGTGGCGCGCGGCATAACGCGGCCCATGGGGCGGCTGGCCGAGGCGGCGCGGCAGTTCGCGATGGGCGACCTGGCGCAGAACGTCGCCACGAGTTCGGAGGACGAGCTGGGAGAGGTGGAGAAGGCGTTCAACATGATGGCGCATTCGATCAAGGAACGGGACGAGCACCTGAAACAGCGGGCGCAGCAGATCGTGATGAAATCGGAAAGGCTGGCGATGATCGGGCAGCTTGCGGCGGGCGTGGCGCACGAAATAAACAACCCTCTCGGCGGAATCCTCATATACTCCAGCCTCCTGCTGGAGGAAGGGAGCCTGCCAGATTCCGCGAAGGATTGCGCGAGAAAAATAGTCGCCCAGACCACCCGCTGCAAGAACATCGTGAAGGGATTGCTGGATTTCGCCCGGCAGAGCAAACCAGAGAAGAAGCCCACCGACATCGGCAGGCTCTTGGAAACGACCCTGGCACTGGTGGAGGGGCAAGCCATCTTCCAGAACATAGAGATCATCAGGCACCTCGAGCCGGGCATGCCATTCGTGGAGGTGGACCGGTCCCAGATACAGCAGGTCTTCATGAACCTGATAATGAACGCGGCCGAAGCGATAGAAGGGAAGGGAAGGCTGACCGTCAGGACAGGCGTGGCGGGCGGCGGGAAGGCCATCGAGGTAGAGTTCGCGGACACCGGGTGCGGGATCAGCACTGGAAACATGACGCGCCTCTTCGAACCCTTCTTCACCACCAAGGAGGTGGGCCATGGGACCGGGTTGGGACTCGCGATAAGCGAGGGTATCGTCGACAAGCACGGAGGCGACATAAGGGTGGAAAGCGAGGAAGGGAAGGGGGCTTCATTCACGGTGGTGTTGCCGACGGGCGCCGGAACCTGATCACGGACCCCGGAGCGGGACGGGGAGACCGGGTCAGGATGCCCCGCCTTCGGGG
>Ga0315281_10002730_pt1 | contig 26118 bp, 29 predicted proteins | sample YL17G07_0_MG_FD_204540 | JGI IMG/M metagenome (GOLD analysis project Ga0315281, IMG submission 204540) | Sediment microbial communities from Yellowstone Lake, YNP, Wyoming, USA - YL17G07_0 | ecosystem: Environmental > Aquatic > Freshwater > Lake > Sediment | place: USA: Wyoming | collected... | reverse complement strand
GGAGCTTATTTATGCTATTTTATTTAATTATTTCAATAAGTTATCCCCAATTTTAAGGCTGCGAAACTTGAGTATATATTATACGACAATATTGTAGTAAGGGCGTATTGCATACGCCCTTGTAGGTGATGATAATGCTAAAATACAAGACCTGAACTTCCCATTAGAATTTGTCAAGAGAAAAATATTTATGCAGCCTTTTTTATTTTATCATTTATAACATAGTCTCTGTCCTCTTTTAGTATAGATGAAAGGAGGGTTAGGTCTTGAATTATCAGTTATTTAAGATAAGAGCTATTTTAAACTGAACTTCCCCCAATTTGTAGAATACAGTTATAAAATACACAGAATCTCCCTTTAAAGTCAACTTCAAACTCAAATTGAGCTTACCGAGTATGAGCGCAAAAAGTCTACCGCTCCATTTGCCGTCTCGTTTGGAATAGGATTAGTAAGGCTAAAAGCGTATAGCTGGTAGAGAGGAATTATAATTGGTATTAAAATGATGAAGAATAAGGTTGATATAATAGACAAGAAAACAAAAATCATAATTGCTATTACAGCATTATTTTTTGTCGCTATCTTAATTGCTAATTTTTATTATTTGCACCAAGATAATGAAAGAGACACTTTTGGGGAAATGTTTGGTGTCTCAACTGCTATATTTACAGGATTTGCCTTTATTGGTGTATTCATAACTTTTATATTACAATATCAACAGATTCAGTTTCTTCAAAAAGAGGCAGATAAGAAATCCTTTGAAGATACATTTTTTCATCTCTTGTCAATACATCATGAATTAAAAAAATCGTTGGTTTATCATGCATCTTATGCAAATCGTGATTTAGAATACCATAAAATAGGTGGTCTTGAATTCTTTGAATCTGTAATTAAAAATTTTACTTATTTGATGAAAATAGATATTAATGACACTAACCATCCACAATATAACGATACTATTAAGAAATTCTTTATTTCTAATAATATGAAATCTTTATCTCATCATTTTTTACACTTACAATGTATTTTAGCCTTTATAAAAGATAACGAAAATATTATTAAAGTTGAATTTTACTACAAAATATTAAAAGCACAATTATCATGTCCAGAATTAACATTGAATAATTTGTATAATATCGGTTCTGATAAAATGTTTGAAGAATGGGTAAAATTGCATTAGTCCTGTTGAATTTGAAAAAAAAAGACTTGACATAGCATGAAAGATTAGGGTATTTTATATTTTAGATAATTATCCTACAAACTGGGGCAAGATCATAGCTTGAAGATTACTAATTAATGTTTCATGAGGGAGAAATCATGTTACAGAGATTATTTTTCACTTTACTATTGCTGTGTTTGTTTTTAGGATGTCCTATTGTTTCCCACTCCATCCAGACATCTGACAAAGAATTAGCAATTACAGTAATAGACGCACTTATACAGTCGTTGAAGTATCACCCTGACCAGTTTACCTGCAAGACAAATATCGTAGGTGTTAACGCTTCTATTGATGGAAAAGGAAAAGGTGTAGCATTAAATATTAATGTTAAAGGCGAAGGCCAAAACTCTCCGACAAGTTGATAAGCCGTCCCTTCTGTCCTCGCTAGAAAAATTTGGCGCTACTTATGTTCCACCTGCTATTAGGGTAGTTATTGAGTCTTTAATTAAGAAAATATTTAAACTTTGAACACAAATAGATATTATTTGATTATGGTAACCTAAAATTGACCCCCTAAAGAGAGAAAAGGGCATCTAAGGATAGTGAGGGTCGGATAGTGAGGGTCAGGGTCGGATAGTGAGGGTCAGGGTCGGATAGAGAGGGTCAATGTCGGATAGTGAGGGTCTATAATAGAAAATGAAGAGATAACGGGGGAGTGTTCTTGACTTTTGACAAAGAACAAATGAATCAATGTCTATTGTCGAACCCCATCCTCAATATTTGCCGTCTTAAATGGTCGCTGTCCCTATTTAACGTATGATTTATGATTTATGATTTGTTACAATACAGTTATTATCTTTAATTCCCCTTTTTTAAAAGGGGTGGATGCGAAGCAGACGGGGTATCTTTTTTTTTTGGGTTAAAAATAAATATTCTCTTATGAATAACATGATGGTTTGAAGATATAGATGATAAGCGATTTTTTAATGAAACTATATTGCTGATAGAAAGATGGATAAAAGAAAATTTCCCTTAATAGATAAATCCATTATTATTGAAGTTTCATCCGAAAAACAAAATACCCCGTCTGCTAATGCATCCACCCCTTTTAAAAAAGGGGAATTAAAAAATCAGCTATTTTGGTTATAATATAACAAGTAGTTAAATAATATTATTATAGGACATTTTCATTTTGGTGTTACATTCAATAGTTTTTCACTTTTCACTTTCTTATCTTTCCAATAAGCTCAACAATTATCTCTAATTTCTTATTACTAATAAAATTAAGCCTGTTAGCAATAGTGGTTAAGGTCTCAATCTCTGCCATCATGACAGATAATTCATTGACCATTCCCTGCGCTATCTTAATTGGAATTGTGATAGCAGAGCGTTCAATCTCTTTTCGCAAAAATACAGAGGCCGCCCCTGGAAAGGCTGATACCTCTTTGTTACAAATTACAGCAAGCTCCATAGCAGCCTGCCATTGAGGAAAATCTTTATAATTAGTCTGTGTTGTCTTGGTTGAAAACAAATCTGTCATTTCGCTATTATCTATAATATCCTGCTTGATTCCTAAGAAGTTATTTATCAGTCCTACATATTCAGAAGCATTGCGTGATATATCTTGAGTCAGAGTAATACCAGATGACACTGCAACCGCATCTGCGCCTGCATTAAAGATGTCTATAATGGAATCCTGTGTGATGCCTCCAATTGCAACAATCGGAATAGTTATCGGGATATTGCCAGTCTTAGGAATCCTTAGCTCTTTTATTGCATCAATGCCCTTAGGAAGCCCTGCATCTTTTGTCATTGAATGAAATATTGGCCCAAAACCAATATAATCAGCGCCATTTTTCTGCGCTTCTAATGCCTCTTTATAGCTGTGAGTGGATATGCCAATAATTTTATTCCCTATAATCTTTCTAGCGTCTGTAATAGACATATCATTCTGTCCAAGATGAACTCCATCTGCGTCAACTGCCATTGCTATGTCTACGTGATCATTTATTATAAGGGTTACATTATTGGCAGAGGCTATGCTTTTCAGCACTCTGGCTATCTTGAATAACTGATGTCTGGAGGCGCTCTTGTCTCTGAGTTGAATCCATCTTACTCCGCTCTGAATGACCTCCATAGTGATGTCAAGGATTGAGCGGTCGGAAAGATCAGACTTCGCAGTCAAAAAACATATGCCGTTAAGGTAAGGTAATTGCCGCTCCTTGAATTGCTTCTTGGGCATTTAGCTCCTCTATAAAGGCTGTATTAAATTTTCCGCTGATAAAGGCTTGGTTTGCCAGCACCTTTTTGTGAAATAGTATTGTGGTCTTGATTCCTTCAATCTGGAATTCATCAAGGGCTCTTAGCATCCTTGCGATTGCCTCAGAGCGGTTGCTCCCGTGAACTATAACCTTAGCAATCAAGGAATCATAATGAGGAGATACAGTGTAACCATGATATATAGCAGTATCAACCCTGACACCAGGGCCTCCAGGCATAAAGAAAGACTCAATCTTACCGGGACACGGCGTAAAAGTCACAGGGTCTTCTGCATTGACCCTGCATTCTATTGAGTGTCCTTTAATAATGATATCACTTTGTCTTATACTAAGATTATGCCCTGCTGCAAGCCTTATCTGCTCCTTTACAATATCAATTCCAGTGACCATCTCTGTCACAGGATGCTCTACTTGAATGCGGGTGTTTATCTCCATAAAATAAATATTATCAGCCCTGTCAAGGATAAATTCTATAGTGCCGATATTTCTATAATTTAAAGCCTTTGCAGCCTTGATTGCATATTCTCCGACCTTCTTTCTCAATTTTTCCGTAAAGATTGGAGAAGGCGCTTCTTCTATAAGTTTTTGATGTCTTCTTTGAATTGAGCAGTCACGCTCTCCAAGATGTATAATATTGCCAGTAATATCTGCCGCTATCTGAACCTCAATATGCCTGACCTTTGTAATGTATTTCTCGATATATAAAGAACCGTCACCAAAATATGTAATAGCCTCGTGATGAGCAAGGGCAATGGCGTTTGCCAATTCTTCAGGATCGTAAACAACCCTCATGCCTTTACCGCCTCCTCCAGCAGATGCCTTGATAATTACCGGCAGACCGACTTTTTTGGCTATCTTGTAAGCGGTTTTTTCATCGTCAATTGTGCCGTCGCTGCCAGGGATAACAGGCACACCCTTTCGTTTTAAAATCTGTTTTGCCTTTATTTTATTACCGCCAGTTAAGATGTTTTCAGTCGTTGGTCCAATAAAGGTGATATTTGATTTAGCGCAGGCATCTGCAAATTGAGGATTTTCAGCCAAAAAACCGTATCCAGGATGTATTGCCTCAGCGTCTGTTAATTCTGCGGCAGTAAGTATGGCTGGAATATTTAGATAACTAGCTGCAATATTCGCAGGGCCAATACAAACAGATTCATCAGCCATACGCATGTGCATTGAGTCTTTTTCCTTGTCTGAATATACGGCAACAGTCCCTATGCCAAGCTCCTTGCATGCGCGTATGATTCTTACTGCAATCTCGCCCCTGTTTGCTATTAATATTTTCTTGAATATAGGCATCAGCTACCTGCAATAATATGAAAGATTGGTTCGCCATATTCTACAGGCTGACCATTTTCAACAAGGATATTATCTATAATTCCATCTACCTCTGATTCTATCTCATTCATAAGTTTCATTGCCTCTATTACACAGAGTATTTGACCCTTGCTTACATGGTCTCCCTTTTTTACAAAGGATTCTGAATTAGGCGCAGAGGAGGCATAAAATGTGCCGACTATCGGAGATGTAACTATAAAATAATCATGAGAGATTTGCGCAGATGGGTTAGATATTAAGACTTGAGGCGGAGATGCCTGCGGTATCTCTAGCTTTGGCAGAGAAAGCGCGCCTTTTCTGATACGAATCTTTGTGCCATCTTTTTCAAAGTATAATTCCGTAACATCCGTTCCATCAATTAAATCCATTAATTCCTTGATATTATTTATATCCATTTATTTTACCCTTTCAATATAAGTAAGATTTCGAGTATCAACTTTAATGAGGTCGCCGCTATTGATATGAAATGGTACCTTAATTGATGCGCCAGTTTCTAATTTAGCAGGTTTGTTTCCGCCAGATGCTGTATCGCCTTTAAACCCAGGCTCTGTTTCTGAGACAATAAGTTCGACAAATATAGGGAGTTCAACGCTCAATGGTTTGTCTTTATGAAATAAAACCTGCAAATTCATATTTTCTTTAAGCAGAAATTTTGTGTCTCCAATCAATTCTTCTGAAATAGACAGCTGCTCATAGCTGACAATATCCATAAAATAATACTCGCCGTCTTGATTATATAGATATTGCATTTCTATCTCATTGAGGTCTGCCTTTGGATATTTATCATCAGGATTAAATGTCTCTTCAAAGATTCTTGCGCTTTTGAGTCCCTTGATTTTGGCTCTGACAAATGCGCTTCCTCTGCCCATTTTAACATGCTGAAAATCTATTACCTCAAATGGCTCATCTTTATACTCTATCTTTGTACCACGCCTGAAATCACTTGCAGCAATCACCTTTAAAGACCTCCTAAAAACATTTAATTGAAACGTTCTACATTGCTAATTATTAAATTTACCATTAAAGTTGGATTTTTTTCAAGTATAATAGTCAAATAAATATCAGACAATTGTTTTTTCATCCTTTAATCATTTATTTATAGTTAAGATGTACGACTCAGCAAAGACTTAGATAATGATATATATTTTAATTATATTCCATTACTTAAAAAAGGCATGTGAATTACGATGGTCAGGAAACTTATCCTATATTTCATACAAAAAAACAAGATACCCCGTCTGCTGCGCATCCACCCCTTTTAAAAAAGGGGAATTTAAAAAACTGCGCAGCATCTGAGATTTATTAACACCTGCGAAAGTTGAATTACAAACTTAAACCCGCAGAAAGGAATAAATTCTTTTCCAATTTATTATCTAATGGTGAATAGTTTTTTTAATCTTAATTCTCCGCATCTTGTAAATAAAATATCTTATCTGTTATTATTAATCTATTATGAATGAAAAATATAAAAGCGCAAAGATATTTTCAAGGATAGTCGCCAAGACAATAGACCTGCTTATTGTGATTATTATTACACGACTTATTCCATCTGGTGGATTTTATGTTGGGATTTTATATATCCTAATAAGCGACAATCTCTTTGATCAGAGGAGTATTGGGAAAAAACTTCTTGGACTAAAGGTGTTATCGCGCAAGGAAAACAAGTCTATCAGCATAAAAGATTCAATATTCAGAAATATGACGATAGCTATTGCTATATTTTTCAAGGCAATACCTTTATTCGGATGGATATTTTTCTTACTAATTATTTTTGTTGAATTACTTATTATGTTAGGAAATCATAGACATATGCGTATTGGAGATGAACTGGCAAATACTGAGGTTATTGAAACATAAACTAGTTAAAAGTGAAAAATAATGTAGGGGTAACCCTTGTGGTTACCCCGTATCAGGGCAGGCACAAGATATGCTCCTATGTTTTTAACTTTTTACTAGTTTTTATAAATTAAAGGAGGCTGTTTTTATGTTTAACAGAATATTAGGATATTTTTCAAACGACTTAGCTATTGATCTTGGCACAGCAAATACTTTAGTTTTTGTAAAGGGATTAGGTGTAGTCTGCAACGAGCCCTCAATGGTAGTAATGAGAAATGACACTAAAAAAGTTGTTGCAGTTGGTTTAGAAGCCAAGAGAATGTTAGGAAAAACTCCAGCCAATATCTCAACCATCAGACCTATGAAGGATGGCGTAATTGCTGATTTTGAGGCAACTGGCGAGATGTTAAAATATTTTATCCGCAAGGTTCATAAACGTCGCAGCTTTATATCTCCACGCGTAATTATTGGCGTGCCTTCTGACATTACTCTGGTTGAGCAGCGCGCAGTTAAAGAGGCTGCAGAAAGCGCAGGGGCGCGTGAGGTTTTTTTAATTGAGGAGCCTATGGCTGCCGCAGTCGGCGTAGGGCTTCCGGTTGGAGAGCCAAGAGGCAATATGATAGTTGACATAGGAGGAGGCACTACAGATGTTGCCGTTATTTCCTTAGATGGAGTAGTATTTAGCAAGGCAGTCAGGGTTGGCGGGGATAAGATGGATGCTATTATCAGCTCCTATATAAAAAATCAATATAATTTCATGATAGGTGAAAAAACCGCTGAAGAGATAAAGATTGCCATTGGCTCTGCTTATAAAACTGGAAATACTGAATTGACAATTGAAGTAAATGGCAGAGATATGATCTCTGGCATACCTAAGCGTGTCTCAATAAGGGAAGATGAGATTAGAGAAGTTCTGACAGAACCTGTAAATATTATAATGAACGCTATAAAGGTAGCCCTTGAAAATACGCCTCCAGAACTAGCCTCAGATATTGTTGATAATGGCATTGTCCTTGCCGGCGGCGGAGCGCTTTTGCGCGGGATTGATTTACTTATTAAACATGAGACTAGGCTTCCTGTAATTATTCCTGAAGATCCTATTCTTGCGGTAGTTAAAGGGGTTGGGTCAATGCTTGAAAACATAGAACTCCTTAAAAGAGTAGCTATAGATAATGCTCGCTAAAAGGTGGTCTCACTATACAGGATATATATTTTTTACTATTATCCTAATGACATATCAGAGCATATTAGGGCCAATAAAACCCTTTTATTATCTGAGCATTCCACTTAGTTATCCCATTAATTATATCAATTCCTCAGTATATAGTTTTGTGTTTGAATTCAACAATAATGTCATCACATTTTTTACTTTAAAACAAGAGTATCTACAAAAGACAAAAGAACTTGATGCTCTAAAGATAAAGGAACAACTCTTTACTGAGGCAGATGCGGAAAATATACGTTTACGCTCTCTGCTTGATTTAAAGTCTACAGAGAGCCAACCAATAATTGTTACTCGTATAATCGCCAAATCCCTTGATAAATGGTCTGATATATTGATCTTGGATAAGGGGATTGAAGACGGAGTTCAAAAGGATATGGCAGTTAGATCAATCAATGGACTTATTGGAAAGATTTTATCCAGCAATAAAAAATTTTCAAGACTAAATTTGATTACAGATAAAAATTTTTCCGTAGCAGTAAGGCTTCAGTCAAGCAGGCTCTCTGCCATATTATCTGGCACAGGCTCAAATAATTGTATCCTTAAATATATCCCAGACGAAGAGACCGTAACCATTGGGGACAAGGTTATAACCTCAGGCCTTGATTGCCTCTTTCCACAAGGAATACCTGTTGGCGAGGTCAAGACTGTTAATAAATCAAACTCAGGGTTATTTCAAGATGTTGTTGTCAAACCCTTTGAGAACCCGCATAAATTGGAAGAGGTCGCTGTAATCGTAAATACTGCCCAACAATCTACTCAATCCATTTCTGATAAAGTGAAAAGTGAAAAGTGAATTTCTTATTTTTTTTAAATCTTTTTAATGCCTGCCAGAATAAATAAAACGTAACTTGATCATACCCTGCTTTTTGTACTTTCTCTATAGCAATACAAAGAACCCCATAATATGATCGGCTGATAGCGCTTCTATAATAAGCCAATTCAAGGGTTGAATCGTTTTTTGCATATTCTATTAATTTTTCAGCTAAATCAACATACTGAGACCATTTAAAAGACATTAATTATACCATAACTGAAACAAGTGTCCGAATGTCAACATCTTGATCTAACCAATATTTTTCGTAAAACTCATTTCTTAACTCAATTTGTTTATCAACAGATAATTCAGTAATTACTGTAATACAAATACACTGAAAATCCTCTTCAGGATCAATGAAATGCTCAAGATATAATTCCTTAATATCTTTACCAAAGACATCCTTGATTTTTATATATACATCACTAAGAACTTCATATAAATTAATGTGATTTTCTAAAAAATTTTGAACAGAGTCTATATTATCAATAGTATATAATTTATTTAGTTCTTCAATTGAATCTTTAATTTTAGAATAACTGGCGGCACTTAAAGTGTTTAATGACACTTTAAGGCGCTGTTTATTTTTTAGATTAGATGTCAATGTATGTTCCATACAATTATATTAATCTATTACATTGATAAATATCTACAGGGTTTGGCAAATATTCTAAAATATAAAGATATATTATTAGCGCCCTTGCAAGCTGCTTTAATTATATATCACACTCTCAAATGCCAAAATAAGATAATTTGCCGATTTCCTTTTTATCTTAGCGTGCATTTAAGCTAAAGCCTTCGTGATAGCCTATATTTACAAATTTTTCAATCCCATCAATGTGCAAATTTTCGTCGCAAACAATATCAACGTTATACTTTGCTCTTGTTATCGCAACATAAAACTTTGAACGGCTTGTTGGTGCTAATGGTGAATTGATGTTTTTTAACCATGCGATAAAAGGATTTGTTGAATAAATAAGTACTCTTTCAAATTCAAGTCCTTTTGATTTACCGAAAGTTTTAACTTCGCAAGACTTGCTCACTTTTATTTTTGAATCCAAACGCAATTGTATAGGTTTATATTTCAAAAGATAATCTTCAATATCATGATTAGTTGCGCATTACTCTGCATTTATTTAAGGAGCAGCAATAAATTCTGTTCCAATCTATTATTCATTGGTGAATATTCCTTCTCATAACATCAATAATTAGATTTGTCATCTGGAGAGAACCGTCCTCAGCAATTCCTTAATTTTAGTAGTTGTTAAGACTTGTGGTCAAAACAGTCAGGTTTTTTTGATATGAACTTATACCAGTCGGTTTTTTTGTCTTCTTCGGTTATTTTTTTATAACCTTTTTTCTCAAGAAAATCAATGATGTCTTGCTCTTCGTCAATAGATTGTTTTTTTATATTTTTCTTGGCAGCTATCTGAACCATTTTTTATTAAACCTCTCAGTATATGTTTCAAAGTTACTTTCAACATCATCAGTAGCCTTTTTTAAGGCTTCATTATTACTAAGATGTCTAAACCATACCTTTCTAATAACTTGACCATCTTTATTCAGTATATCTTTATGCGGATAATTATGTCCACTATCATACCTTAGTATTTCATATTTTTTATTTTCAAACATTGAAGACAGCTTTACAACAAATTCTAAAACTTGTCTTTTCTCTGTTTTGAAATAAACATAGCTTTGTGTATTTATAGAAAGCTCTAATCTATATTCTGTCTCATGTATCATATTCTAAAGTAAAGTATAGCATATCTAAAATATTACAGGAGGACTAAATTATGGGGACGATTCTCTCCATATGACTAAATATAATGAAAAAATTATTTATTGCAGAACTGATTAATAAAAAAGGAAATTTTGATTAAAGGAATATTAGTTGCGTATTACTCTGCGTCTATTAAAGGAGCAGCAATAAATTCTGTTCCAATCTATTGTACATTGGTGAATATTCCTTCTCAATACATCAAGAGATTAGATTTGTCATCTGGAAAGAACCGTCCCCAGTAACTGATTTCCCTATCAATTCCTTATTCCATTTTGTCAAGTGTCAAGAACCTTCCCCGATATTTCGTGAATTTAAATTGGTTATTTCATAATAGTTTCAACATAGAATTTTCCCTGATTTCTTAGGACACAGTTCTAATCTGCTTTAATTTGCTTTATTATAACACATATCTTATTTTAAGATAGAACTTTTTTTTGCTTTCATGATTGATTCGATTTTTTGATGTTATTTTGAACAATTTTAAGTTGAATTTTAGCCTCAATGCCAATAAGAATTGTTTCAGCTTCTTTATAATATTTAAGGGCAAGGTTAAAGTCTCCTTTATTCCGGTAAATATTACCTATGTTGTTAAGGGCTAAAGCCTCTCCCCGTCTGTAACCAATCTCTCTAAAAATAACTATAGCTTTTTGATAATATTCAAGGACAAGGTTAAAGTCTCCTTTAAAAAAGTAAGCATTACCTACGTTCATAAGGGTTAATGCCTCGCCCTCTCTATTCCCAATCTCTTTAAAAATAACCAGAGCTTTTTGATAATATTCAAGGGCAATAACATCGTCTTCTTTCTTTGAATAAAAATTACCAATGTTGTTAAGGGATGTAGCCTTGCCTATATTGAAATCAATTGCTTCACTAATATCCATAGATTCTTTAAAATAATTAAGAGACTGGGCATGGTCTTCTTTAAAAGAATAAACAATACCCATGTTACCAAGGACTAAAGCCTCGCCCATCCTGTTTCCAATCTCTTTATCAATGACTAGAACTTCTTTATAATATTTAAGTGCATTGTCAAGGTCTCCTTTATTATAGCAAACAATACCCATGCCAACCTTAAAGGCACTCTTAAAACCGTCATCATTCCTCTTTTCAACAATCTCAAGTCCTGCTTTATAGGCATACATTGCATGGGTATTTTCTGAAATACAATCATAAGAATTACCCATATTTAGATAAGCAGACATGGTTGGAAGGTTGTCTATGGATTTTTGATAATTTATTACAGCATCTTTATATTGTTGAGCCTTAGAAAGGCGTTCTGCCTCCATGAAATATTTCTCGGATTCCTCGGTGGATTTATCAAATTCTTCTGACCGTTCTTTTTTTGTGTCCTTTACTTCCTTTTGAAATCTTGTCACAGTTGCTTTTTGAATGGTCTGACCTTGCTGGTTAATTTCTATTGCAAGTTGAGGTTTATTTATCCGTAAAGATATTAATGTTTCTATTAATAAACTAAAAATTGAAGAACCTAAAAAAACCCCAAAGATATAAACCTTATTATCATCATTTAATCTTTCAAGAATCGTATATGTATCTTTTAAGGCATTAAAAAAACTGCACCCTAAAATCGCTCCTGATAGTAACGCAATAATCGCAAATACTAATTTTAAGATTTTTAATAAAGTCATATTCATTTAATTACTCCATTTAATTACTCCAACCTAATATAGTTAAAGTTAGATTATTCACTCCAAACCTTCCCAATGACCTCTTTGGTTTTTTGTTCATAGATTCCGATTAGTTTCTTGGCAGATTCAACTAATACGCGCTCTGCTTCTATTTTTTCTATGATTTGTTTTTGGATGTTGAGAGGGGGGAGAGGGATTTCTTTTTTATATGCGTCATTTCGATTTAATCCAGGTACAGCCCCACCGCCCCTCAAACTTTGCAAATCTAAATCAAATAAAACAAAATATAAATATTTCAAGTTTAAGTTTTTTTCGTTTTGAATTTTCACAAAGTAAGTCGTGTCTATTGGAAAACAATCTTGTTCAATCCAGTTTACTTCACCCGCTGAACCCTTACGACCTACAACAACTACTGGTCCTTTAACCAAAAATTCATTATGAGTTCCAACAATTCCGTTTGAGCCAATAACTGGATAATCTCCATTTTTTCTATTTTTTTCAGGCATAGCGCCGCCATATTCAAAAGAGCATACTTCCCCCAACTTCACCTTCTCCCACTTTGGATCAATATCAATCTTAGGTTTCCAGTTATCGGCGATTTGCATTGCGCCTGTGATAATGTTTTGATAGCCGTTGAGTTCCGCCACGATTTGCTCTTGGATTTCAAGAGGCGGAAGGGGGATTTTGATTGTTTTTATTTCTAAACTAATTCCACCGATGATTCCTTTTATATATGGCTTTAATTCATATTGGAAAGAATCTGATAACAATACATTGTAAAGATATTTAGGCAATATTTGATCTTTAGACCTGAAAATGAAAACATGCTCATTTACTGCAGCTTTATAATCAAAATCCCAATATCCCATCTTACCTGTTGTTGCTCCATCTTTAACCATTAGCACATCACCTTTAGATAAAATCCCTTTTCTCATATCTAAAAAATGAATTTCTGTAATATATTTCATTTTTTCAAACCGAATAGCATTATCTTCACTTATTTGTTCACCACCAATACTATATATACCCTTATCAACCGCTCCACCTTTTTGTCTTGATCCACTTTCTAAATCACACACTTCCCCCAACTCCACCATTGCCCATTTAGCATTACTATAATCCATCGCCACACGATAACGATCACCCGAAAGATTGAAATCTCCATTTTCAGCAATCTTGGGCTTTTCAACCCAAACCGCAAACCTGTGATCTATCTTTTCGCCTTTTTTCCATTTATTCAATATTTCTAAAGCAGAAGGCATATCGTTTTTTATAATTGGGCGCTTTTTAGCCCCAAGGTCAAAGCCATCTTGCGCAACCTTTACAAACAAAATCTCATTGCTTTGTCTTGCCAGTTCTTTATTAAAAAACAAAATACTAGTTTTCACCCCGCTATACGGCGCAAATACGCCTGAAGGAAGGCTGACTACCGCATAAAGACCATCTTCTACAAGGGTTTTACGAAGCAGCTTGTGACTGCTGCCAGATTGAAAGATAATTCCTTCTGGCACAATAATCCCTGCCCTTCCGTTTGGTTTAAGATGATTTAAAATATAATCCACAAACAAGACCTCAGAACGACTAGACTTGATACTAAACTTATTATGAGGTATAATTCCGCCTTTTGGAGACATAAAAGGAGGATTAGCAAGGATTACGTCAAATTTATCCTTCCACATCTCTTCACGTGATAGTGTATCATATTGATAAATCTTTGGTTTTTTGAATTGATGCAGATACATATTGACCTGTGCAATACGAACCATACTAGGGTCTATATCGTAACCTTCAATATTATTCAATAATTTAATTCGCTCATCAGGTGTAAGAGGAATATTGTCAGGATTGTAAATAATATCATGCTGGTCTAAGATATGTCTATAAGAACTAATCAAAAACCCTCCTGTACCGCATGCTGGGTCAAGTATCTTATCATTTTTTGCAGGATTTAACACTTCAACAATAAAATCTATTATATGGCGTGGAGTCCGAAACTGTCCCGCGTCTCCTTGAGATGACATGATTGAAAGCAGATATTCATAGGCATTGCCGAGTTCTTCGGAATGGGAATAATCAAAATAATTTATCTCCTTTAGAAATAACCCAAGTGTTTCAGGGCTGCGGTATGGCAGAATTGCGTCTTTTAGAATATTTCTAAATAAATCTGGAAGAGTCTTAGCCTCTGCAAATTTTAGAAATGCCTCTTGATACAAATTCATCTTCTCTTGATTGCCCTTCTTTGTATCCATAAGCCAGCCCCATGAATACCTCTCAAGCTCTCCAGTAAAAAATGCAGGCTCATCTCCATTTTTTATGGCTGCCATATCCATATCATCCATAAATTTATAGATCAAGGCATAAGTAATCTGATCAATCTGCGAGGCTGGATTTGGCACTACGCCAACAAGAACTTGGCGGGCTGAATCTATATGTCTTTTGGTTTCTGTATTCATATTATAAATTAGTCAGATGATATGCGTAATCATGGATATATTGCGGGACAATCGTTTTAAATCCGTTTAATTGCTGATATTCCTCAAAATTAAAAGATGTCTCAGTATTAAACCTTGAGGTTTGACGACTTTTTATTATATCACGCACCGACTCATCCGTAATGTATGCCTTGAAAAACATCTTTACAGGTTCGTAATGTTTTTGATCAACACGATTAATTTCCATAAACTTCTCCCATTCTGTCTCCAATAGGACATCCTTCATCTCAAATGTATCCTTATCGCCAAAGGCAAAATGCAGGAATTCCTTGATCGTTATCCTTCGGTCTACGCCATAAACCTTACGAATCTTTTCCAGATTGAGAAAGTATTTAGGCTTATCAAAGATATGTTTTTTAGCAAAATCCTCTGCCTGTTCAAAATCACCATTATCCCAAATAGTTTTTAACATTTCATTATCCAATACATCTTCTTTAATGGCGCGTTTAAACCCTTCACGGTCAATACGCATACCTTCCGCCCCTACCATAGTTTCTGAGATTGAGGCTAATACATCAGAAGTATCAAGGTCTATTAGACCAATAACCTCGCCGGGAGAAATTGACTCTGTAATCGGAGATATTTCGCCTTTTTTAACCTGCGGGAGTTTTATCTTTTCATCATATGGGAAATCGGTTTCAAAATATTCACAAACAGCAAAGAAATCAAAAAATTTGAATCTATCTTTGGCAACTGCAATCGTATCATTTACATAATCATTATATTCAAAGAGATATTTTCTTGTGCCTCGTCCTTTTATCTGCACAAACTCAGACGGACTAAATACTGGGCGCATAAGGGCAATATTCAAAAGGTCTTGACAGTCATAACCTGTTGTCATCATGCCGACTGTTACAGTAACTCGAGTCTTGCATGAATCGTATCCTTCTGGCTGCTTGACCTGTCCTCCAAGACGGTTATTGGCAAAATTGATGGTCATTTGTTGAGCGTTCTGCACAAGAGATGTAACCTGCATAGCAAAATCTGATTCGCCATATTGCTGAGGCCATCTTTCATAGGCGAATCTATTTAGAATATTAGTAACCCTTGAGGCGTGTTTTTGTGAAACACAAAAAACAATTGATTTTCCAAAAAGCTCAACATTATATTTTTGCGCTGCTGGGTCTAAGAGTCCATTATCTATAAATGCCTTACACATAGCAATATTTGTGTCTTTATTAAAAAATTTTCTTTCATAATGACGTTCATTAAATATCTCGTCTATGGTCTCTCCTTGATCTCCAGTTCTATGAATAGAAAGTCCCTCATCCGTAAGCAGTTGAGTTGTAATCTCAGTTCGCGCATCTATTAAGACAGGATTGATGAGGAAGCCATCTTTTACTCCAGAGAGTAAATCATAACTGAATGTTGGCTCTCCCGGAGTGCATCCAAAGGATTTATATGTGTCAAGTAATATCCTGCGCTCATATTCTCTTTGACTGTCAGTTGAATCAACGCCCTTGAGATAATTTTTTGGCGTTGCTGTTAGACCCAGTTTATAACCGACAAAATATTCAAACACTGCCCTGCTGTCACCTCCTATTGAACGATGGGCTTCATCGGAAATAACAAACTCAAAATCTGTGGGTGAAAATTCTCTTTTATAACGATCTCCAGCTAAAAAGGTTTGAATAGTAGAAACCACTATACTTGAGTTCTGCCAACGCTCACGATTATTTTTATAAATAACGCTTGGAAAATCTTTACCAAGATATTGAGAAAACGCTTTTTGAGCTTGGTCTTCAAGTTCTAATCTATCAACAAGAAAAAGCACGCGCTGAGCATTGCCTGATTTTAGGAAAACCTTTATTACTGCGGCAGATATAAGAGTTTTCCCTGTTCCAGTAGCCATTTCAAACAGAAATCTTTGATTACCATTTTTTGCCGATTCTTGAAGGGCTTTTATTGCTTGTACTTGATAAGAACGAAGCTGTTTTAGATTATTATCTCTTAAAAATTTAGGTTGTTTAGATAAATCTTGATAGTCTGGGTCTTTAGAAAAATTAGGCATTTGCGAATCTATTATATAATTTTCATCTATAGATATTTTCGCAAGTTCCTCTGGATTTGGTTTGTATTTTTCGTGTTGAGTAATTGAGTCTTGAGAAGGAAAGCGTACTATAGTCTGAGGATTGCCATATAAAATATCCCAAAATAATGAATATTACCATTTGATAAAATTACAAATCGAGCCCCACTATTTCGTGCATAAATTCTTGCCTGTTCTTTGGCTGAAAGCGGGTCAATGGACTGCCGTTTTGCTTCTACCACAACAAGCGCCCTGCCGTCTTTATCAAGTAAGAGAAAATCAATAAATCCTTTTGTGACATTTTCAAAATCATCCCCAAGTTCGGACAACTTTACGCCAGCCTCAAGCGCAATATTTGCCTTGCCCTTTTCATTATCTTCAAACCACCACCCTGACTCTTCAAGGAGTTTGTTTATCTTTATCCGAGCCTTTGCTTCTTTGGAATTTGTCATTATGATATGATATTAATCCAAGTTTATATAATATAAATATAAGCTACTTTAGTTAGTAGACACTAAAAAAATACATAACTAACTAAAAATAAAGCGCAAATTATCTACACAATGAATCTTCTCTTTTCATTAACTTATTGAAGACTATTATTAATTTTACAATTCACTCGGTAACCCAATCCTGCCCAGCACTGCTGACGCGGCTGCAACCGCTGGATTTGAGAGATATACCTCACTCTTAGGATGTCCCATCCTCCCGACAAAATTCCTATTAGTCGTTGCAAGCGCGCGCTCTCCTTCTGCCAATATCCCCATATATCCTCCCAAACAAGGTCCGCATGTAGGAGTGGATACAACTGCCTGCGCATCTATAAATATCTCCAAAAGTCCTTCCTTCATTGCCGCTTTATAGATAGCTTGGGTAGCTGGTATTACTATCAGTCTAACATTGGAATTAACTTTTCTGCCCTTTATAATAGACGCAGCCTCCCTCAAATCCTCAATCCTGCCATTAGTGCATGAACCAATTACAACTTGATCAATGGTAATGGATGATAAAGTGGACGCAGGTTTGACATTTGACGGCAGTGATGGACAGGCTACAAGGGGTTCAATCTTTGAACAATCATATTCCTTGATATCAATATATCTTGCGTCTTTATCTGATGTATAAAATATGTGATCTCTCTTTGAGCGTCCTTTTATATAATCTGCGGTAATATCATCAGGGACAATAATCCCGCTTTTGCCCCCTGCCTCAATTGCCATATTACACATCGTCAGTCGTCCATACATAGGAAGCGTCCTTATAACCTCACCTTCAAATTCCATAGCCTTATATAAAGCTCCGTCAACGCCAATATCGCCAATTGTATGGAGTATAAGGTCTTTACCGCTGACCCATTTATTTAATCTTCCATAAAAGATAAATTTTATTGACTCTGGGACTTTAAACCAACACTGTCCTGTAGCCATTGCAGATGCTGCGTCAGTAGACCCAACGCCAGTTGAAAAAGCGCCTAGTCCGCCATAAGTGCATGTATGACTATCAGCGCCAATGATTAGATCGCCCGGTAGAACGATTCCCTGTTCTGGAAGAAGGGCATGTTCAACCCCCATGCGTCCTACTTCAAAGTATAGTTCAAGATTATGAAGATGGGAAAATTCACGAATCATTTTACACTGTTCAGCAGCTAAAATATCTTTTTGCGGGACAAAGTGATCAGGGATAAGGGCAATTTTTTTGTTATCAAATACCTTTGACGCCCCAATTTTATTAAATTCCTTTATAGCAATAGGCGCAGTAATATCATTTGCTAGCACTAGATCAACCTTAGCATTGACAAGTTCACCGCTGTTAACCTCTTTTTTCCCGCAATGCGCTGCAAATATCTTTTCTGTAATAGTCATAAAATATAAAGCCTCCGTAACTGTCTTTTCTGATCAGTAATATTGTAACATAAAAGAAAAAAATATAGAACTTTTATTAATAAGGAGTTAAAAATGGCTGAAATTACAAGCATAAATGAACTAAAGAAAAAGGTATTTTTTGATTTATTAGAATTAGCTGGCAGGGTATTTGTAGTAATAATGTATTCAGAGCATGCAATTATAGGAGACAGGGGGTTTTTAGGCGATGAAAAAGAGACGGGATTGACCCTTATATTCAATTCAAAGATGAGATTTCTATGGGATGGCGATATTATAGAGGCTCGATTGTCTTTTAATGGAAGAGTTCAAAAATGTTTTATCCCCTCTGATAATATCATAGCTATTTATTCACCCGAGCTAAAGACACAATTCATGACATCCCATTTGCCAAAGCCTATAGAAGATGGCGAAATGGAAACAACATCAGCTGAAAATGTAATCAAGGTAGATTTTACTAAAAAGAGAAAGTAATAAACCATTGCATTAGTAATGTATTCTATTTTTGTTGATTTTATATATATTCTGTGTTAGAATAGTCTAAATATGAGAGATTCCTGTATATAGGAGTAGAGATGGCTAAGAAACAAACGAAGAAAAATTTAACATCAGACAGAGAATCAGAGTTACAGCAGATGAAGGTAATATTGATATCTCGTCGTCAGAAGCTGTTATCTGAGGCAGATGCTGCCCTTAATTCAATACCAGATGAGACGACTTATCCAGATATGGGCGATCAGGCAAGCGCAGAGATTGACCGCGCCTTTTTGCTAAAATTACGCAGTAGAGAACAAAAACTCTTAAAGAAAATTGACGCTGCTATTGAGCTAATTGACGAGGGAGAATATGGAATCTGCGAGGTCTGCGGTGAAGAGATTGATTTTAAAAGACTTGTAGCCCGTCCTGTTACAACCATGTGTATTGACTGTAAAACCGAACAGGAAGAAGAAGAGAAACTCAGACTTTAAATTTGTCAGATTAATAGCTTATTTAAATTCCTTACTGGGTTTGTCCGTATATATTAAAAGCAATCCCAATAATAAAATGGAGTAGAAAATGTTTGATCTTGGAATACAGGAATTAATAGTAATATTTTTAGTAGCTCTTGTGGTACTAGGGCCTAAAAAATTGCCTGAACTCGGAAAGACTCTCGGCAAGGTGGTTAGAGAGATGAAAAAGGCGCTTCATGAATTTAAAGATCAAGTAGATCCACATATTATTGATCCATATGTAAATAGTTTTAAAGAGCCTTTTCAAAATGTAGTTAATCCTATTAATGACCTAATGCATGTCTCTATCCCAAATGAAAAATCTAAAGATTCAGCTAATACAACAGCCAATACAACTGAAATACCAAAAACTCCACAACAAGAGATTTCTAAAGATATTGTTACACCTGTTCAGGCGCGCAGCGAAAATATAGAGAATAAAACATCCTAACTATAAATAATCTTCTGACCAGAACAAGATTGAATATTAATACTACTTTAATTAATGTAATTTTAATTAGTTGACAAACATTGGAAGTATTAATTAGTATATCAAACAGATGGCAATTTTATCAGCATCATAAAGAGGGTATAAGTGAGTATAAGAAAAAATCTATCAAGTGTAGTAGTATTCAGTTCTGTCTTTATAGGCAGTATCATAGGTGAAGGAATAAATATTATTACAGCGCCTAATTCTATAAGAGACCTATTTAGAAAATTAAACGGAAATTTTGACGTTGTAAGAGAGACAGTTAAGGAAAAAGTTGATGACGCTACTATTATGCTTATTGAAACCAGCGCCCTAGCAATAACAAAGACAAAGATGAATATAAACACTGTCTCAAAAATTGCTGACAGATATAAATCTAAAACTCTAAAACCAAGCAATAAATATAAACTTGCTTACATTCCTGATACAAAGATTTCTAATCAACCCTCTCAGCAATCAATTATAAATACATCAGAAATACAACTGCAATATGAAACAAAGGCAGAAATAAAGCCTAAAGTACGTAGAATAGCTGCAAAAAAATCTGATATAATAAATCCAACAGAATCTGCAATTATATCAAAACCACAGAAAAGCAAAAAGAAACCAGCCGCGAAAAAAACTACCTCTAAAGGTTCAACTGATAAGATATAAGATTATCCAAATGATTGTCCAATAATTGTTGATTATAATGAGTTTGACAAAAAGCGGATGGCCTATTTTTTAACATTGTTCACCAGTCCCAATATCCGCTTAAAAAAAAGAATTCACCGCTGAGACGCAGAGAAAAACTAAAATGAAAAATTTCAGCCACTTGAGACTCTTGCAGAAGTAATAAAAAAGGGTTCTTGTAAATTTCAAGCGGGTAAGCAGTTTTTTTATTTTCCAACTTGAAGTTTAATTTTCCGATAATAAAATAGACAATAACCTTTTTGGGTCTAAGAAAAATATTGGAAGGTTACCCACTCAAAATTTACTTGAGCCGAAATATACCTAGTAGAAATCAGCGATAGCGCTCAAATTGTAATGCCACCATTAGCGCGTAGCTCAAATTATCTTGACAATCTACACCCCTACTTTAAATAAATCTAAAAATTCTTCCGGTTACTTACTCAATATTTATCTAAGTCAAATATTTTTTATAAATTATTATTAAGTATTTCAAAAATAATATCAAATCGTGTAAAATACATTACGTCACTTTTACCTTATAAGAAAAGTACACTTATTAATGAAGGAAGGTGTTAATAAAAATGGGTTATGTTGAAGGATTAAAGTGCAGGGAATGCGGTAGGGTGTATAAGATAGCCCCTATTTATGTGTGCGAATTCTGTTTTGGCCCCCTTGAGGTGGTATATAATTACGATGAGATTAAAAAGGTATTAAATAAAGAGGTAATACTTTCAAGACCCGAAAACCTATGGAGGTATAAAGAACTCCTTCCTATTGACGGTCCTCCGCGGGTTGGACTTCATTCTGGATTTACGCCTTTAGTTGAGGCAAGAAATCTTGCCCGTGAACTTAATATCAAAAAATTATATATCAAAGATGATACAGTTGTTCATCCAACCCTTTCATTTAAAGACAGGGTCGTAGCAGTAGCCCTGACTAAGGCTATAGAATTTGGATTTGATACAGTAGCATGCGCCTCAACTGGAAATCTTGCGCATTCAGTATCAGCTCATGGCGCTGAAGCTGGACTTAAACGCTTTATATTTATACCAGCCTCCCTTGAGGCAAGCAAGATTATTGCCTCGCTTGTTTATGAGCCAAATCTCATTGCTGTAGATGGTAATTATGACGATGTAAACAGGCTTTGCAGCGAGATTGCCAATAAATATAAATGGGCATTTGTAAATATTAATATCAGACCATTTTACGCTGAAGGCTCGAAGACTTTAGGGTTTGAGATATTAGAGCAGCTAGGATTTAAAGCTCCTGATAATGTTATAGTTCCATGCGCAAGCGGTTCGCTGCTTACTAAGGTATGGAAGAGTTTTAAGGAATTTTACGATCTTGGAATTATTGACGAACTGCATACAAAGGTATTTGCAGCGCAGGCAAAGGGTTGTAACCCAATAGTTACTGCCATAAAATCCGATACTGATATAATAAAACCAATAAAACCTGATACTGTTGCAAAATCACTAGCAATTGGAAATCCTGCAGACGGTTTTTATGCCCTCAAGGTAACAAAAGAGACAAAGGGATATGGCGAGGATGTTACAGATGAAGAGATAATTGACGGTATAAAACTGCTTGCAAGGACTGAGGGAATATTTGCTGAAACAGCTGGAGGCGTTACTGTTGCTGTAACTAAAAAACTAATTAAAAATGGTCTTATCAGACCTGATGAAGTAACTGTAATTTGTGTTACAGGAAATGGCTTAAAGACACAAGAAGCCCTTGCTGGCCATACAAAATTACCCCATCATATAAAACCTAAATTTGATTCATTTGAAGAGGTTTTAGCAAAGATCAACAATAGCTAATGAATATTTTGTAGGGGCAAACCTATGTGTCTGCCCTGATGATTAATAACAGGGCAATCACATAGGTTTGCCCCTACATAGCATTAATAAAAGGAGAACATTATGGCAGTTGTAAAAGTTAGAATTCCGACTCCGCTACAGAGTCTGACAAAGGGATTAGAAGAGGTAGAGGCATCAGGAAAAACTGTTATTGATTTGGTACAAGACCTAGATTCAAAATATATTGGGATAGCAGAAAGAATCTCTGAAAAAGGCAAGATTCGCAGATTTGTAAATATCTATGTAAATGATGAAGATATTAGATTTAAAAAAGCTGAACTAACCGACTTAAAAGATGGCGATCAAATTTCCATTGTTCCTGCCATTGCAGGCGGAGCATGAAAGTGAAAAGTGATAAGTTTTTAACTTAAAAAGTGGGGTGCATGATGAGCAGACGAGTTAAACTTACGTTTCCGCAAGATTTAATCCAAGAGCCTGTGATATTTACAATGGCTAGAGAATTCAATGTAATTCCTAATATCAGACGCGCAAGGATAACAGAGAGTATCGGTGAGATGATACTTGAGATAGAAGGAAAAGATAATGATATTGAGGCTGGTATCAAGTATCTTGTAGATCATAGAATAAATGTTGAGCCAGTTGTTGGAGATGTGATAGAATAATATACTACTTATAAAGCTGATTATTTCATCGGAAGTGGCAGGTTATTAAAATGGGTTTGAACCCTGCCTGCACTAAGATACATAACAAGGGCTGACCACTTGTGGCAGCCCCTACAATTGAATGGAGGCGTGATGAATAAGGAAGCATGTAACAACAGTGGACGAATGTGGAATGGATTGATCAATCATTACAGGAGTCTCCTTGACGTTACAGATAAAACCCCTGTAATCACGTTAAATGAAGGCAATACTCCCCTTATTCCATCTGTAAATCTATGCAAGAAAATTGGATTTAACGGCAGGATATTCTTTAAATTTGAAGGCGCAAATCCTACAGGTTCATTCAAAGACCGCGGCATGACAATGGCAATCTCTAAGGCAGTTGAAGAAGGCTCCAGAGCAGTTATTTGCGCATCCACAGGCAACACATCCGCATCCGCTGCAGCATTTGCAGCAAGGGCTGGCATAAAGGTTATTGTTTTAATACCAGACGGAAAAATTGCAATAGGCAAACTCGTTCAGGCTCTAATCCACGGCGCTGTGATATTACAGGTTGAGGGAAGTTTTGACGATGCCTTGAATGTTGTGAAGACCGTTGTAGAGAAATATCCAATAACATTAGTAAATTCCATAAATCCATATAGAATAGAAGGTCAAAAGACAGGGGCATTTGAGGTGTGCGACCAGCTTAATGGCACGCCGGATTATCATATACTTCCAGTTGGAAACGCTGGGAATATCACAGCCTATTGGAAGGGATACAATCAATATAAAGCTATTGGCCAAATTGATAGATTACCAAAGATGATAGGTTTTCAAGCCTCTGGAGCTGCTCCAATTGTTCATGGCAGGCGCATAGATAAGCCTGAAACAATAGCTACTGCCATAAGAATTGGAAATCCAGCAAATTGGAAAAATGCCGAGGCTGCAAGCAAGGATTCAGGCGGTCTTATTAATATGGTTACAGATGATGAGATTCTAAATGCCTACAGTTTGATTGCGCGGACTGAAGGGATATTCTGCGAGCCTGCCTCTGCGGCAACACTAGCAGGGTTATTGAAATTACATAAAGAGGGGTATTTTAAGGATCATAGCACGATAGTCTGCACCCTGACTGGCAATGGTCTTAAAGACCCTGATACTGTCTTCAAACTGCCTAATTCTCCAATAAAGGTTAAGGCTGAATTTGAAGCGGTTAAACATCATATTGAGGATATATTGGCTTAATAACTAAAACATGAGGGCATTTTATCTATGGGACTCAAACACCCTCAAGGGGATTCGTCTCCTTGGCCCCTTAAAAAAACTTTATATAAACAATTAAACCTTGTATACTCCTTTAAATCTTCCAGCAGCTATGCCTATATTTTAATTCATCAATCAGAGTTTTATTTTCATTGTTATCGTGTTTTTGGAGCATGTAGCGGATCATGGTCTTGCCTGTTTCAACCCATGGCTGATTGAATGGATTTATACCAAACAGAAATCCTGTTACTACTGTAGATATCTCAAAGAACAAAAACAACTGCCCAATATGATAGGCATCTATTTTTGGTATTACAATAGACATATTTGGCTTAGAGTTTTTTGTCAGTATATATTCTGTTGACTCATATCCAGCGATACAAATATCTGCCATATTTTGACCTACTAGATAATCAAAATAATCAATCCCTTCAAATGTCTTAGGGATAATATAGCTGTCGCCGTAGTCTTTTATCTTGATAAAAATCACAACCTTATCCTCTGGGCCTTCCATCCATAATTGAAGCTGAGAATGCTGATCCTTTGTGCCGATAGACGGATAAGGCGTAAGCCCTGAGCCTAACTTTCCGAGACTTTCTGCCCATAATTGACAGAACCATTCTGCCATAGTCTTTAGACCGTCAGAATAAGGCATTAGGACATTTATCTTGCGGTTTTCTTCTGTACACATTATATAAAGCAGAGAGGAAAATAGATATACTGGGTTTTCCCAGAGTTCTGGTTTTGCGCAGCGATCTAAGATATCTCTAGCTCCTTGTAATAACTCAAGACAGTCAATACCTGCTACCTCTGATAGTAATAATCCAGAGGCGCTTAATACAGAAAAACGTCCAACTACCTTTTCAGGAATATTAAGGGTTTTAAACCCGTATGTCTTAACAAGTTGTTGAGTTGTACAGTTTATGCTGCATGTAAGAATGATGCGTTTTGCTGCCTCATCCCTGCCTAATTCCCTCAACATCTTATCCCAAAGTATCATAAATGCAGCAACTGTCTCCGTGGTATTTCCAGATTTGCTGACAATATTTATGGTAGTCCTTGAGAGGTCTATATTATTCATGATATTATTAAGAATAATAGGGTCTGCATTATCAAATATAAATATTCGCGGTGTATTTCTGATATTGTGCATCTGGCTTAGGGCATTTAAGATTGCGCGGGGGCCCATTGCAGCGCCGCCCATACCAAGAAAGAGAAAATTCTCTGAAGATTGTTTAATCTCATTAGCAAGGGTTTTAATCTGTGTAATATCTTGATTAACAAGGTCTAAAAAGGCAAGTTCGTTCCATTTTCTCTCTTGAATCTGTTGGTGCGCTTCATTGATACGTTCCCTCAATGCCTCTATTTGAGTGATGGATACGCCTTTTTCTCCTAAAACATCAGCCATCATATTTGCAAAGTATATTTCAATCATATTATATTTACCTTAATGTCTTGCTGAGTTTGCCAATATAAGAATAGCAACTCGCAATATTATCTCTCCACTTGCATTATTTACAAGATATTCCAATCAAACTAATGTCAGATTCTCAATCATTTGTTTGAGTTTTTGAAGGTGTAAGATATGAATTCTTACGCCAGTTGTCTCAATCAATCCATCATTCCTGAGTTTGGTTATAGCGCGGGATACTGAAACGCGGGTTGTCCCTGTCATATCTGCTATTTCTTGATGTGTTAGATGTATTTTTACAGTGGATTTTTCGGAATATTTTAATATCAAGGCTGCTACTCTGGTCGTAAC
>Ga0315281_10002729_pt1 | contig 26120 bp, 25 predicted proteins | sample YL17G07_0_MG_FD_204540 | JGI IMG/M metagenome (GOLD analysis project Ga0315281, IMG submission 204540) | Sediment microbial communities from Yellowstone Lake, YNP, Wyoming, USA - YL17G07_0 | ecosystem: Environmental > Aquatic > Freshwater > Lake > Sediment | place: USA: Wyoming | collected... | reverse complement strand
AGCGGCCATTTTTCTTATCAAGCGGCATGAGAAAGAAAATGTGCACTATATTTTGCGGACCCTCTGTCGTCATCCCCGCAGCCGTAGAAACATTCTCTGAAAATGAAAATAATTATCGGACAGCCTGTGGGCTGCAGGGAAAAACAATCGAGACCGGAAATCTCACGCAGGAAAGTATCCAGTTTATAGATAATTTCCAGCGCCCCCTGAACCGTGCTTTCTGGCTGCAGCGGATGGATCTCGGTGGCCTGGGGCAAAGACGCCAAAACCTCGTTGATCTTCGGATTATATTTCATGGTGCAGGTTCCCTGGCCGATATCGACATTCAGGTCGGCTCCCAGGCACTGCTGTGACAGATGGAGGAAATGTTTAAGAATCCGCATCTGGCTCATCTCCGGTAAGGCCGGCGGCTTTTTCCTGATCATTTTTTCAGGCAGGGCGGAAATCCCGTCGCCCACGGCCCCGGCAATTTCCTTTTCCACTTCCGGAAGCAAGATGCCCCGCTCGCCGGGAGTATGGAGTTCAAAGATTATGGGTTCATCCCATGTGGCCTGGTGAAAATTCCGCAATTTGATTTTTTTGGTGGCGTTCATGGTCTCTTGCCTCCTTTAGCAGTCATGGCTGCGGTCGGCAAACAGGTTCGCAAAGCATCGACCAATTGGTCAATATCTTCCTTGGTATGCATTTCCGTGACGCAGTACAAGGCACAATTCTCCAGTTCGGGAAATTCCTTTGACAGATCTTTGCCCCCGAAGATGGACTTTCTCTTTAAGATGGAGTTTATGTTTTTGATCGACAGGGGCAAGCCGTTGAAATCCACAACGAATTCCTTGAAAAAGGGAGTCGTGAACCGAGGGGCCTTGATCCCCGGCAGTGTCGACAGCCTTTTGGCCGCGTATTGGGATTTCTGTAAAATGAGCTGTCCGAGCTCTTTCATCCCCTGGGGACCCATCAGAGCCAGGTAAACTCCAGCGGTGATCCCCCACAGCGCGGCGGCGGTTCCGACGAACTCTTTTCCTTTTTCCCGAACGCCGAACGAGGTGCGATTATAGGCTACGTCACCGAATCCGTATTCTCCTTCGACGGCGGTTCTGGTGATGCCGAAAAGGCGTGAGGGGTATTCCATGACGAATTTTTCCTCGTCCCGGGTGGCAATGAATCCGCCCAAGGCACCACCATAATAGAGGTGGACTCCGAGCCCTTGGATGTCGCCGCAGGTAATATCGGCGCCATAATGGCTGGGCGGTGAAATGACACCCAGAGAAACGGGGTCGGCCGCGACGATGCTGAGGGCGCCGTTTTTATGGGCCAAGTCCGATATAGCCTGGCCCTGATGCTCGATAAAACCCAGGTAGGAAGGATTCTCGAAATAAATACCGGCGATTTTGCTAGAAAGTTTGTTCTTTAAATCGCTTAAATCCATGAGGCCGGATTTGGGATCGTGTTTCACCATCTTGACCGAAACCAGCGGCCGGCAGTAATTGGAAACGGCCGAGAGGCGGTCAGGGGAAATGGTGTCGGCGATTAAGATTTCATTTCTGCCGGTTATGCGGCAGGCCATGCGGACAGAAGTGCTGGCTGCCTGGCACCAGTCATAGGTGGGCACATTCACCACATCCGTATCTAAAAGTTCCGCCATCAGGCTCTGGTACTCAAAGAGCGCCTGAAAGCGGCCGTGGTCTTCGTAAGGTTCGCCGGCATAAGCGGTCAGAAATTCCGAGCGGTGATTGATCTCGTCACAGATGGCGGGGACATAATGTCGAGCGCAGCCGCCGCCCAAGAAACTGATATTTTCGATACAGGTTTTGTTTTTGGCTAGAATTTTTTCAACGTGCCGTTTCAGATCGTTTTCGGCTATGAACGGTTCCGGCAGGTTAAGTTCCTTATTATATCTCAGGTTTGCGGGGATATCGGCATAAAGCTCATCGATGTCTTGAATCCCGATCTCTTCCAGCATCCTGGTCTTGACTTCGGGCACAGAATTCGGGATATAGGGATGAACAAATGTCTTCTTTTTCATCATTAACCTCCATATTTTCTTTTCATCTATTTTTCAGGCTATGCCGCCGCCGTCAACCACCAGGTGGGAGCCGGTCACCCAGGTGGAGAGGTCGCAGGCAAAGAATAACACGGCATTGGCCACGTCTTCCGGGGTGCCCAGACGGGAAATAGGCCGCTCAGCGGCGCTTTTCAAGAATTGCTGTTCGTCTTCGCCGAGCTGGGCGCATTCGCTCCTGAGCAGCGGAGTATCGGTATCGCCGGGGCAGACGCAGTTAACCCGGATATTGTGCTTCCCATGATCGATGGCCATGGCCCGGGTCAGGTTCAGCACACCCCCCTTGGCGGCGCAATAGGATACCGCCTTGGGGCCGCCTTTCAAGGACCAGCCAGAACCGGTGTTGATGATGCTCCCTCCCCCGTTACGAATCATGTATGGCAATACGTAATGGGAAAGCAGGTAGACCCCCTTCAGGGTGACATCGAGAGCCAGATCCCATTCTGCTTCGGTTAAATCGATCGTGTCCTTGCGGATAGCCACCCCGGCATTGTTCGCCAGGATGTCGATTTTTCCGTAATGCTTGATCACAGCTTCGGTAACCCTTTGACAATCGTCGCCAGAACGCACGTCACACCTCAGGAAAATAGCTTGACCGCCGGAATTCCTGATTTCTGCGGCTGTTTTTTCACCGTTCGTTTCATTGATGTCCAGCAGGGCCACCGCTGCCCCAAGTTCAGCCAGACGTTTGGCAATGCCCCGCCCGATCCCGGATGCGGCTCCGGTCACCATGGCCACTTGCCCCGATAAGGAAATTAGTTCGAAGACCCTCGTATCCATTTTTTCCTCCTGACTTGATGGCTGGCTAGAATCAATCACCGAAAAATGAAGCCCATTTTCAGCGGGTCGGCCGGATCAAAATAGAATTCACTCTGGCCGGTTATATGGGCAGTTCCGGAAACTTCGGGAATGACCGCTTGGTACGGGCCGAAAACGGTTGTCTCGGCGACTTTCACAGTCATCGTCGTTCCCAGGATACTTTCAATGGTTATGGTTTCTCCTTTGGCCAGTTCACCCTTGGCATAGTGCAGGGCAGCCCGGGCGGAAACCCCGGTTCCGGTGGCCGAACGATCAACCTCACCCTCGGCAAAGATGCAGACATTCCGGCTGTGATGGCGCGGGTCTTCCGGTCCCCCGATAAAGATGGTCCCATACAGGAAGCTTAGATCGGCCTCGAAGGGATGCACGATGGCAAAATTTTCCCCGACTGCCCGCTTGAGGCGCCGGCCCAGGTCGATCAACCGGTCATAATGCTGGGGTCTAAGTTCCAGCCCCAATTGCCGGGCGGAAACAAAGGCGTAAAAGGCGCCGCCGTAGGCCACATCAAATTCAACCCGGCCGATTCCTGGCACGTTCACCGTTTGATTGCGCAAGTATAAAAAAGACGGCACATTTAAAAAAAAGACCTTCTTAACCGTGCCTTTTTCCCGGTAAGCCCGGGCTTTGATCTTCCCGGCGGGGGCGTTAATGATCAGCTCCGGTTCATCGCCCTCTTTTTTGATCAAGTCCACATCTAGCACCAGTTTGGTCAGGGCCAGGATGGCGTGTCCGCACATCGTGCTGTAGCCTTCGTTGTGCAGGAAAAAGACATCGAAATCGGCTTCCGGGAGGGTAGGCCCGCTAATCACGGCGCCGTACATATCGGCGTGTCCCCGCGGCTCCCACATGGTCCCGGTCCGGATGTAATCGTAATGTTGACGGAAATAGCGTCGTTTTTCCAGGATCGTGTTGCCTTTGATTTCGGGAAGACCTGAAGTAAAGACCCGCAACGGCTCTCCGCCGGAATGCAGGTCGATGGCCCTGATGACCTGCCAGTTTTGTGGCGGTTTCCACTGCCAGTTTTGAAACATGGGCACCCCTTGTCTATAAATTGACGTCAATGCCTATTTTATTTTCCAATGCTTTTTGATAAACCAAATCGGCAGCTACGAGATCGAAAGCGGCCATGCCCACCGATTTGAAAAGGGTGGGGGGATTGTCAGCGGATGTCTGTTTTTCCAAAATCACCCGACCCAATGTTGTTAATTGTCCTTTTTTTATCCAGCCATTTTTTAAGGGTTCGATTACATCGCCCGACTCGCGCTGCGCATGTTTTGTGTCCAGCACATAGCGGTTAACCAAGTGGAACAGGGACTGGGGGAATTCCCGCATATCTGGCTTGTAAGATCCGATACCGATAATATATTTATTTGCCAGCAATTCTTTGCTGTCCGGTAAAACCGGCGTCCGGGCATTGGTGGCCGTAATCACCAAGGCAGATGAAGACAACGCTTCTTCGGCCGACCCGGCTCGGTGGATGGCCACATGGCGAAGCTGCTTTGACAATTCTTTGATAAATTGGTCCAGTTTCTTGGAAAATGGATCAAACAGGTAAATATCGGTGATGGGACGTTCGGCACAGGCAAACAGGGCCTGATGGAAAGCCTGTACCCCGGCGCCGAACAGCCCCAGGCTGCTGACATTAACCGGCGTTAAATAACGGGCAGCCGCACCACCCACGGCCCCGGTGCGCATGGCCGTCAGTTTGGCCCCGTTGAAGATGGCCAGAGGCTCGCCGGTCTGGCCGTCATTGAGGATAACCGTTCCGTACAGAACCTGACGATTTTTAGCCCGGTTATTGGGGAAAAGAGAAACCAGCTTGGTGGCGAAACTCTTCTGGCTAAAGCAGGGCATCAGCAAGAGGGTGTTGCCAGCAAAATCGAGGTGCGTTCTTTGGGGCATGAAAAACTCTTTTTGTTCATACCGTACCATGGCCCCAACCATGGCCTCAATCAACTCGGCCGGGGAGACCGCTTTTTCAATATCGGAGGCGTTTAAACACAACATTTTGGCCTCTTGCTTGAATTTTCCCGGTCGACTTCCATTAAACTGAATTTGTGATTTTAAATCGTTTTATAGCAGATTGGAATGTTTAAATCAATTGTAAAACGTTTCTTGTAAAAATCTTTCCGCAAAACCGGCAAACCTTGACATCGATCACTGTCCAATGTAATCATTCCGGCGTGATGAGGAGTCCGGATTTCGAGCAAAAAAAAGATAAGTTGTGCAGCCGGAAAATGGGAATGCATTTTTCGCAGCCGTGAATCCGGACATATCTGAGGCCATCAGCAAGCTGGGTTTGGCCGGAGAAATCAAATGAGAAAAAGGTTCATAAACAACAAGCTCCGACTGATTCTCGCTCTTTTGCTCGCGGGCGGCCTTTTTAGCGTTTCGGCCTACTCCATAATGATCCAGGTGCCCCTGGCCGATCTAGTCGCGGGAGCCGATGTCATTGTCATCGGCCAGGTCACAGACCTCGAATGCACCTGGAATTTGGACAACAGCCTCATCGTCACGGTCGTAGCCCTAAGGATTCAAGAAGTTATGAAGGGCCGTGTCTTGAACCGAATCATCTTGATCCAAATTCCGGGTGGAACCATGGGCGATATCGGTCTTAAGGTCTCGGATGTGCCCTGTTTTCAAAAAGACGAGACCGCGCTCGTCTTCTTGAAAACGATCTTAAACCCGAATTCTCCGAAGAATTCGTATCTCGCAATCCAGAATAATTTGTCTTCATACGAGGTCTTCGAGCAGGCCCAGGGAAAATATGCCATCGATAAAAACGGACTGGCTCGAAAAGAGGGCTACGATTTGATTAACAAAGACGACGATACGGACAGGTCCCTCGCCCTGACCGAATTGAAAATGAAAATCAAGTCGATGCTCCGGAAGGCGTCTCTCTCCAGGGGAAAATCACGTGAATAAAAGGGGTTTTAAACTCCGCCTGTTTCCGGCCTGCGTCGGCGCAATGGCTTGTGTCGCCTTCGGCTATGTTCTGATGGGGGTTAAATGGCCGGTGGGATCCAATGTCGCCTATTACGTCAACGCCAATTCCACGAAAGTAACCGATGAGCTGGCCGCCGTGCAAAGCGCCGCTGGCACATGGAGCAGCGTAAATCCGGCGGGCTTCCGGCTGACCTACCAGGGATCGACAGCCGTGACATCCTATGGACGCAACAGCCTCAATACCATTTGTTGGGAAAACCAGGGCGCTTCTTCCACCCTGGCCACGACGTACACTTGGTTTTGGGGAAGCACCATCCTGGAAAACGACATCGTTTTCAATGACGCTCAATCCTGGTCGACCGCCGGGAACGATTACGACGTGGAAACGGTCGCCCTCCACGAAATGGGACATGTGGTCGGACTCGACCACAGCAGCACGGGCATTATGATGCCCTACTATGAGGGGATCCAGCGGAGCCTGGACAGCGATGCCAGAGCCGGTTTCATCGCCCTGTACGGGGGCAGCGGGGGCGGAGGCGGAGCGAAAACGGATTTTCCCCCCAGCATTTCTATTACATCTCCTGCGCCGGGGGCCAATGTCTCGGGAACCGTGACGTTCGCCGCGACGGCCAGCGACGATGTCGGGGTCGATCGAGTCGAATTCTTCGTCAATTCGGCTCTTGCGGCCAAGGATCCGAGCCCGCCCTATCAATACGCCTGGGATACATCTTCCATTCTCAATGCTTCCTACACGCTGAAAGCCGTCGCCTATGACACGATCGGCCAAACGGCCCAGGCCCAGATCACCGTTTTCGTGATCCCCCACGCGCCGCGGAATTTTTCCGGAGTTAAAAAAAACAACAGCTCGACGCTTCTCGAACAATACATAAATGTCCTGACCTGGGAAGCGCACGATAAAAACCAGAATATCCAAGGCTACCGCTTGTACCTACAATCCGGAGCGAATGGGAATCTCCTCCAGGAATTCGACGCGCAGACTTTCACCTTTCTGCACAAGAATGTCGATAAAAATAAAACCTACAGCTATGTTTTAAAAGCTTTCGACGGGAGCAATCGGGAAGGCGACGCGGCGGTTCTGGACGTGAAATGAATATGAAAAAGATCCTGTTTTCGGCGCTGACGATCGTCCTGGCGGCTTGTTCTCTTTTCGCCCAGCTCTCCCCCGCGCATATCTTTTCTCTGAAGGCAGGCGCGACGTACTTTTATCCCTCCGAACAATCCTTAAAAAGCATCTACGGAAACGGCCCGGGCTGGGGTGGAGAGATCAACCTAAAAATCTGGAGATTCATCGATCTCTGGATGATCGGAAACTTTTTCGATAAAAAAGGAAACCTCCCTTATACGAAAGAACCGACGGAGATCAGCCTCATCACGTTCGGCGGCGGCGTAAAATTCCGGCTCACGACGGACCCACTGAGTATCTATCTCGGCGGCGGCCCCGCGCTATGTTCTTACAAGGAAAGTAATCCCATCGGCGTCGCCAGGGGAAACGGTCCGGGATTCATCGGGCAGCTGGGTCTATACTTCCGGATTGTGGGCGGGCTCATTATCGATATTGCCGCCGACTATACATCCTTTAAGGTCAAACCCAAGACGATCAAAGCCGATCTGGGAGGAGCCAAGGCGGGAATCCGCATCGGCTATGTATTTTAAAGGCTCGATCGGGATATTCGAGCCAGCATACTCTAAAGTGACCCATTGATCCGCAGCTAAAGCCGTGTCCTGAACAAGCTTGTCACTAAAAAGGGAAAATGAAAAGCATCCTTTTTCCAAGCTTGTGTCATTCCAGATTTGAAGAGTCTTGCGGGAGGGGGCCGAACCCTTATAGCTTAATCTCGAATTTCCAAGCGCACCAAGTCTCCGCAGGACGAGGGTCGGGGGGGCAAGCGAGGCACCGTGTTTCAATACGGGGATCGATCGTTTTGGCGAAAAGGCCGTATTCAACGAGTCCCACGTCTTTGCAGGGAAAATCCGGAAGACCCTGTCGGAGGCGCGCTTCCTGAACGCGGCAGGTCGTCATCCGGAAAACGAAGCTCGTCTCGCCGAGCTCCGTGATTTTCTGATCATTGATGTGAGCGTAAAGCCGAAACCGGAGCGCTTTGACCAGAGCCGGAATTCCGCCTCCGGGCTCCATGGTCAACCTTTTCATGATCCGCTTGGCTTCAATGATCGTGAAGCTCTGCCAAGCTTTTTTATCGAGTTCGAGCGCGGCCTCCGGTCCGAATTTGTCCTCGACGGCCCGGAACCAAAGGCCGTCATGAGCCAGCCAATTGAGTGCTGCGTCTTGGAGAAAGCCGAGAATCATGTCTTTGCCGAGATCGTCGAAATTGTTCATCGAAACTACCTCAATGATAAATGCGCTATGCTCATCGGAAGATTAGGCCGAGGATGGCGCGGGCTTGAAATACGTTGACCCTTTATGAATCGCCGCTTTCACCTTCTTTTCCTTCAAAAGGCGCGAGAGGTGTTTAGAGACTTCTTCAAGCGGCTTTCCCAGCGAAAGCGAAATATCCCGAGCCGTGACCGGCCGCCGCCTCACCGTCGCCAGGATGGCGCTCCGGATATTTTCGGGGGACGCTCGTTTCTCTTTAGGCTTGAAATCGGCGATGATCTCGATATCCCGGCCGAGAAACGTTTTAATTTTTTCGAGTTCTCGATGACCGAGCGGACGGGCGTATCTTTCCGCGGGCGGCCTGACGACCGTGTTGAGCTGGACCCGGTCGGGCTTGATCCGGCCGATTGTTTCTTTGAGTTTCTTAAGGTGGCCGAGGCCGTCGTTGACGCCTTTGACCAGCATGACTTCAAGCCACAACTGTCCGGCGAACTCTTGGCGGAATTTGATCAAGCCGTCGACGATTTTCTCAACGGTCAAGCGCGGATGCGGCCGGTTTATTCTTGAAAAGACTTCCGGCGTCACGGCATCCAAGGAAGGCACGACAATATCGGCTCCGAGCAAATCCTCTCGGCCTTTTTTGCCCGTCAGACCGGAGCTGTTGGTGAGGACGACGATCGGGATTTTCGTCATCTTTTTTATTTGCCGGATAATCTTTCCGATCCCCGAATGCAGCGTCGGTTCACCCGAGCCCGAAAAAGTAATGGCTTCGATTTTTGGCCCGCGGGCCAGCGCGTTTTTGATTTGGTCGAGAACGTCATCTGCGGGGATATACTCTTTTCTCCGGACGGTCGTCTTCGAGCCGGCGCCGAGCTGGCAATAGATGCAGTTCATCGAGCAGGTTTTAAAGGGAAGGATATCCACCCCCAACGAAAATCCCAGGCGCCGGGACGGGACCGGGCCGTAAATATGAATCTTTTTCTGATTGGGCATGCGGCGCCGCAGCGATTTCAGGGTCGTTTTCCTTTATTTCTTATGTGTCTGGATAAACCTGTCCAAGGAACGGTCATACGTCCGCTCGATGGAATCCGGGAAAAAGCAGGCGGGGAGTTCGCGGTTCGACCAATGGTAATCTAGACATTCGCAACAGAGGCCCTTGCGGCTGCAAGGCTCATAGCTGCAATTGCAATGTGTAAGATTTTTTTGACTTTTGCATTCTCTCATAGGAATCTCCGGGGCATGGCCTGCCGCGCGTTTGTCTTCGCGGCAGGATTATTATAGTATATATTATCACAAACAGAGAGAAAACCAGATGAGCCGCTTTTCTGAAAAAGAAGCCAAGGCCGGCTTGGACGCCCATCTTCCGGCGATAGAGACGTTTCCCAACCAATTTCCGGACTACGAAATCAAAATCGAAATTCCGGAATTCACTTCGGTCTGCCCCAAAACGGGACTTCCGGACTTCGGGATGATCACGATCCGCTACATTCCCCGGAAACGCTGCCTGGAACTCAAATCCCTGAAAGAGTATATTTTAGCCTATCGCAACCTGGGCATTTTTTATGAGAACGCCGTAAACCGGATTCTGGAGGACGTGGTCAAGGCCTGCCGTCCGCTCCGGGCTGCGGTCGTCGGCGAGTTCAATCCAAGAGGAGGCATCATTTCCGTCATTGAAGCACGCTTTCCCCGCTCTAAAGAATTTTCCAAATAACGGGACTTTTCCTTTTTAACTCCCCCCTTTTTAAACCGATGAAGAGCATAAAGAGAGGGGCTTTGGAATGAACGGGCAGAAAAATTCAAACTTCGGAACAAGCGATGCCCTGATGCTCGCGGTCGTCGTCATGTGGGGGATCAATTTTTCTTTCATCAAGATCGCGCTGCGCGAATTGACGCCCCAGGGATTCAACGGCCTGCGCATACTTTTGACGGCGGCGAGTTTTCTCGTCCTGCTTGCGTTTTCCAGGCAGGGCTTCGGCCTCGAAAAAGGAGATGCCTGGAAGCTTGCGGCAATCGGTCTGGCCGGAAACGCGCTCTATCAAATGGCTTTTATCAAAGGCGTGAGTCTGACGTCAGCCTCGAACACCTCCCTGATTTTATCGACGACCCCGATTTTCGTGGCCTTGTTCAGTGCGCTGCTCCGAATGGAAAAAATTCACTGGGCGGCATGGCTGGGGATTTTTGTTTCGTTCTTCGGCTTATATTTCATCATTATGAGGCAGAACGGCGGATTTCATTTTTCGGCGCAGAACTTCCGGGGCGACCTTTTGATTTTCCTGGCCACGATTTTATGGGCTTCCTACACCGTGTTTTCCAAGCCCTTTTTGGAGAGAATGTCTCCCTTGAAATTTTCGGCCGTGACGATGGCGTTCGGCGCCCTTTTTTATCTGCCCTTCACGGCCGGCGATATCGCGGCCATTCCTTGGAAGACGATTTCCTGGAAAGCCTGGACAGCGCTTTTCTTTTCGGCCATGTTCGGACTTGTCCTCGGTTATTTGATTTGGTACTATTCTGTAAAACGGGTCGGCAATGCCAAAACCGCCGTCTATAACAACATGACGCCCGTCTTCACGGCTCTCTTTGCGGCGCTGATTCTGCATGAAAAACTCAGCCCATTTCAGGCCCTTGGTGCGGCGATCATTTTAGCCGGCGTGTACCTTACGCGCTCGGGGTATCGTTTCTTTATGAAAGATCCGCAATAAAATGGCCAAGAACCTCCGGGGACGATTTCGGATTCCCTGGCCTGTCGCTTTAGCCGCCGTTTTTGCTTTTTGTTTTTGCGCCGCATACTCCTATTTTGTCTTCGATCATGCGCCGCACATCCACGACGAGATGGGCTATCTCTTTCAGGCCGAAATTTTCCAAGCCGGGCACCTTTACGCGCCTTCTCCCTGCGCCCGGGAATCGTTTGATTTCCCGCACATGATCAACAACGGCAAATGGTATAGCATGTATACGCCCGGCTTCCCGTTTCTCCTGTTCATCGGATTGTTGTTCAAGGCGCCCTGGCTCATCAATCCGCTGCTTGGAGGGCTCACCGTTCTTTTGCTTTATTTATTGGGCGCGCAGATCTATGACCGGACCACCGGCATTCTAGCCGCGGTCCTGGGATCGGTTTCGATCTGGCATCTTTTAATGTCCTCGACGATGATGTCCCATACGTCGAGCATGTTTTTTAACGCTCTGTTTCTCCTCTTTTTCTTTAAGTCCGTCTCGCGGCCGACCGCGCGCAACGGCATCCTGGCCGGTGCCGCTCTAGGCATGGCCTTTCTCTGCCGGCCGGTGAACGCCGGCTATTTTGCGCTGGCGTTTCTTCTCGCCTGGTTTTATCTGCTCATCAAGGACGTTCGACCACGCCTTAAGAATTTTATAGCCTTGGCCGCGACGGGCGCTATTTTTGCCGGGCTTCTCCTTGTCTATAACCAGATCACGAACGGAAATCCTTTTAAGATGGGCTCGATCGTCCATCACGGCAACGCCTACGCGACGATTTTCGGCCGGCCCGCCACGATAGATTATGATTACACTCCTTTGGTCGGAGCGGCCCAGATCTATGAAAACCTGAGGGCGATTAACGACTATCTTTTCGGCTGGCCGCTGTCGTCGCTTTTCTTGCTTCTGCCTCTTTTTTGGGCGGCTCGAACAAAGCCTCGGGAAATAAAAAAAGACCTGCTGCTCCTGAGCAGTTTCTTCGTGATGCTGATCGGCTTCTTTTTCTTCTGGGGTTCCTTCATCATCATCGGCGCGAGGATGCTCTTCGACAGCCTCCCCATCCTGGTCCTGCTGAGCGCCAAAGGCCTTAGGGAATCAGTTCGGCTTTTGAGCTCGAAATTTAAAAGCATCCCGGCCGCGGCCTGGCGCAAAATCGTCGCCGGAGTTCTCGTCGCCTTTACGCTTTATGCGTTTTTTATCCGATTTCCCCACTGGACTCGGCCGGCTTATACGGAATGGTATTACAAACGCTACGATGACAACTTGGCCGGCGCCTCCACCCATATCCATAACGCAATAAAATCCTTGGACATCCATCAGGCCGTCGTCATCATGAAGTTTTTATACGCGCCTTTGACCGGCTTCCCGACAGGCTGGTGGGGATCGGGGTTCCTTTACAACACGCCGCGTCTGGACGGCGACATCATCTACGCTAATGATGTCGGAGAAAAAAATTGCGAGCTTTTTCGCTGCTTCGCGGGTCGAAAATTTTATTTCTATCTGGGGACACTGGAAAAGGGGATGTTGTTTCCTCTAAAGAGAGAGGGCGGACGGATAATCCTCGGCGATCCGCTGCTGCCCGAAAAGAAAGGCCGTAAATCCGTCGAGCTGGTGGCGAAGCCCGCTCGCCTCTATAAGCCGTATTCCCCGCCGTTCGATATTTTTTTAAACGAGCTTTACCGGGACAACAAACCGGACACGATCGATGTCAACCGGCTCATGAAGTTAGGGATTGGCTATCGGGAGAACCGGGATTTTCAAAGAGCCGCATTCTCGTTTGAGGCCGCTCTGCAGCTTGAAAAAAATCCGAGGCCGCGGCAGGACCTTTTGAACGGCCTCATCCCGTGCTACCTTAAACTCGGCCAGATCCGCGAGGCTAAGATCATCATGGACAAAATCCGAAAAGCCGAGTTTAAGGAAGTTAAGATATTTTTTGTTTTGCCGGAACGCGGATTTTAGAAAAAATATTCAGGGCAAACCGAAGAATTTATGCAACTGGGCCGAGACGCGGATATTCCTCAGCCCGTCCTGCGTCGCGAGCTTCAAATATTTAAGGCCTTTCTTCAGGCTTGAAGCGAGGTTGGATTCGATCTGGAGAAGAAGAGGCGTTCGCGCCGGGAATTCCCGCCGGATTTTTTTAACAACGTCGTAGGGCAAAGACCGCGTGACGAGCAGCTTGATTTCTTTTGCCCTGCTTTTATATTCCGGCCGATAAAAATAATTCCTCGGCTTCGGTGAGATTGTGTGCCAGTCGACGGGCAGAGGCTGAAAGAACGTGGCGTTTGTCTCGATCTGTATCTTTAGATGTTCTTTTTTAAGATTTTTAACGAGTTCGGATAAATCCTGAAGGAGCGGCTCTCCGCCGGTGAGACACACCCATTCGGCGGGAAAGCGTTTTCTGATTTTGCGGATTTCAAGCAAGATTCGGCTGACCGTGTAATTTCGTCCTTTGCGCCAGGCATATTTCGTGTCGCAAAACGAGCATCTGAGGTTGCAGCCCGAAAGCCGGATGAAAATCGTCGGCTCGCCCTGGCGCAGCCCTTCGCCCTGAATGGACGAAAAGATGTCAGCGATCTTCAGTGTATGTGGCTGAGGCATCCTCGGATTCCCAAACCGTCACTTCCTTGACCGGGAAAAATTTTTTGAGTTCCTCGAAAAATTTCCGGGCCAAATTTTCGGCCGAAGGGTTGAAGTCATAGATATCGTTGAGCAGCGTGTGGTCGGGGAGGACCTCCGCCAGCTTTTGCTTGATGACGGTGAAGTCGATGCCGAGGCCTGTGTGATCCAGCTTCCGAACCTCGATTTGCACTTCGACCTGGAAGGTATGGCCGTGGAGCTTTTCGCACTTGCCCCGGTATTCCTTGAGAAAGTGGGCCGCTTGAAACTTGTCTCTGACTTTAAGTGTCCAGCTCATAATTTTCCTTCCTTCCTGAGTCTTAGGACGAGCGGGTCTCGGACGCCGGCCTCGGCGAAAGCCCGGCGCCGGAGGAGGCACGAGGAACATGACCGGCAGGGAACTTCCTTTCCCGCGTAGCAGGAAATCGAATAGGAATAATCGGCGCCGAGGGAAATTCCGAGCCTTATGATCTCCGACTTTTTCATTCGGATAAACGGCGCTACGATTTTCATTTTTTCGCGACTGAAGACCGCCCTAGTTCCGGCGTTGACGGCTTTTTCTATGGCTTTAATGAACTCCGGCCGCGTGTCGGGATAGTCCGGAGAGTCGATGATGTTGAACCCGCAGATGATCTCCCGGATGTCGTTGACTTCGGCCCAGGCCGCGGCCAGCGCCAGCAGAATGCCGTTGCGGAAGGGGACATATGTCGCCGGCGGCCCGTGTTTTAGCCGCGTCAATTTTATATAACGAGGAACTTCGATTCTTTTATCCGTGAGGGCCGAGCCTCCGATTTGGCTGAGGTCGATTTTGAGAATCGTCTGCGGCAGGCCGACTTTCCGCGCTATTTTTTTCGCCATGCGGATTTCGATATTATGCCGCTGGCCGTAGTCAAAGGTCAGCGCCCGGACGTCTTTAGCTTTCGCAACCGCCCAGTGAAGCGCCGTCGTCGAATCGATTCCGCCGGAGAAGAGAACGAGACTCTTTCGCAACACTTAGCTACCTTTATTTTATTATAAAGTGTTTAAAGCATAATTAATATCAACGCATTAATAAAAGTGACATCCCCGTTCGGGCGGCGCTTAGGCCGTCCTCAAGCCCCCGTAGCGGTGGGGGGGCCCGTCGGCTTTTTCGATGGGGGGAACCGACGGGACTGGTTCCTCGGGGTTCGGGGGCTACGGACGGCTTAAGCGCCGCCTCTAGGTCGTCACCTTATTTATTGCGTTCATATTAGATTAAGAGGTTTATCCGCAGACGAGATCTTTGGCTTTCCGGTTGGCCCGGCAGAAAATCATCATGGCGTCGATGACTTTCTGAGACGCTTCGGCCGAACCGTCCTGGCGGGCGAAAGTCTCGACGAATTCTAAAAGCTCGGGAGCCGGCGGCCGCTTCCCGTAATCATGCAGGACGTTGACGATCGCGGCGTCGAGGCCGTATTCCTGCGCCTTGGCTAGATAAGCGCGGCAGACGCCCGTTTTTCGGCCGGGCAGGTCGCGGACGGCGTTGGTGATGCCCAATGACAGATGGACGCCTTTCATCGCCGGGTCATTCTTGATTTTTCGGATCGTTTCAAAGGTCCGGTAGGTATAGCCCTGCGCTCCAGCCGTCATCGGCATGTCGATGGCCAAGGGAAAGACGGTCGAATCGAAAAAGATGTCTTCCGGTCTAAAGCCGTATCGGCCGGTCGCGGCCTGGAAAATCTTCCGTGCCATTCCGTAGAGCTCGTCGACCCCGTAATAGGATCCATCCGAGCCGGTGGAATCGATATCGACAAGCAGTCCGATGAATTTGAAGGGGTAGCGGCTTCTAAGGCGAAGGATTTCGTCCATAGTATACGTTTTCACCGAATTCAGCAAAGGCGCAGCCAGGGAAGGCGGAGCATCTTGATACCAGGCCTCAAGTCCGGCCGTCAAGACATTCGGGGAGCCGCTGTCAACGCAGACCGGGACTCCCTCACCGTGCTTGCGGATGAGCTGGACATAATCGCGCATCATCCGAGATCGGAGCTCGGCGTCATGTTCCCCGAAGGCGTCGACGTTGACATCGATATAATCCGCGCCGTGTTTAACCTGGGCTTTGATCAAGGTGATGATGTAGCCGAGCGGGCCGCTCGGCATTTTTAAAGCTTCCGCTCCTGCGGCCAGAAGCTTTTTCATCGCCGCCGCGGGCTTGGGAATACTGGCATGGAGGCTTTCTCCGATGAGGATCAAGCTTGGTTTTTTGGCGTGGTCCTTCTCGAAATAATAATTGAGAAGAGACGCCGTTCCGAAGAGCGAAGCGTTACGGGCGGGATTGACGAACTTCTCCAATCTTTTCAATCCCCGCGGGCCTTCGCTGGCGGCCGCTTCGTAGATTAGCTCCGCAACGCAGCGAAGGTCGAGATTATTTCCGCACATCCCCTCGGCATCGGCGTCTCCGCAGGGTGGATTCGATAAACCTTTTTCACATTTGCCCAGCGTGCACAGCCCGAAATTTTCGACCAGGAAACAATCGCCGCATTCCTCGCAGTCGAAAAGAAGCGTCTTGAGCGCCTTTTCCCAGGCAAAAAACAGCTTGTAGACTCCGCCCTTTCCGCGGCGCAAAGAGCGGCTGCTTCCCAAGATTGCTTTTACGGTCGGATACAGCTCTCTTCCCGGAGTCAGAAGGGTAGCGTGGGAAAAATCAAAGACTTTTTTCTGAAGCGACGGCTTTGGCCGACCGGGATTTCGCCGCCGGAGGCTGGAGTCATAAAGATAGAACGGCGATCTTCCGTCCGGCAGCGTTTTGACGCCGAAATCAAGATTAGGCTTAAACTGCCGCCATCCGCTTCCGATCTCTTGCGCCCGGCGCATGATCGCCGCCAGCATATCGAAATTCAAGAGTCCGCCGATATCGACGCCTGCGGCTCCGAGGTCGCGGTACATCGCCACTTGCTCGGCCGCCCGCTCGACGTGGCCGTCCAGCGTCTCGTGACTCACCTTTTCAAAGAGCGCCTTCGTAACAAGGCATCCGGGAAGCTTTTTCTCGTACATCAGGCGCGCCGCCGGAGTCGCCGTCGTTAAAAGATAGACATTGCCGAAGACAGGAACTCGGATATTTTCTTCTTTAAGATAACGGAACAGCTCCTCGCTTTTTCTCCAGTCCCAGCCCATTTGAGTTATCAAGCCGTCCGCACCCGCTTGCAGCTTCTTTTTCATTTTGTAATACTGCTGCATCTGGGAGGGTTCGGTGTACTTAAAAGGCGATACGGCCGCTAGAATATAAAACTGATGGACATCGTCGAAGCCGCCCGGCGAGGCGCGCATGAAAGAGTCATAATTGATATCTTTGATCAATTCGATGAGCCCGACGGAATCGACTTCGAAAACGCCTTTGCCCGAAGACGGCTTATCGCCGCTGAGGGCCAGAACGGTTTTTAGGCCGAGCTTCTGCAGTCCGATGAGATAGGTTTTAATCGCCTCGACATTGTGGTCTTTGGCGGTCACGTGGGGAATGACGTCCAAATCGGCCCAGAGGTTTTTTTTCTCCAGGAGCGAGAATATATCGGCCGGGCTCATGGAGGCGACGCCGTTGGGACTTTGGGGGATGGTGATTCCGGCCAAGACGATGTCTTTTGGAAGCGCATCTTTTTTTTGGGCGAAATGAATCAGGAACTTCTCGATATTGCTCAAATCATGGCCCGGAAGGGGAACGAATTCGGCGAGGATTATAAACCGCTGCTTTGCGGAACAATCGCCGATTGTTTTTTTCAAATTGTTTCTCCCGCTCCCCATCGCCTTTTGTTCCTTTTTGCAGAGCTCAGCCCAGACATGAATAACTCAACTAATATCAACGCATTAATAAAAGTGACATCCTCGTTGGGGCGGCGCTTAGGCCGTCCTCACGCCCCCGCAGCGGAGGGGGGCCCCGTCGGCTTTTCCGATGGGGGGAACCGACGGGACTGGTTCCTCGGGGTCCGGGGGCTATGGACGGCCTAAGCGCCGCCTCTAGGTTGTCACCTTATTTATTGCGTTCATATTAAAAATTTATATCGATTTCCTGTTCGCAATGCAATAAATATTTTTTCCAGGAAGCACATCTTTTTCCGTTGTCTATGTAAATCTTGAAATGGGTGGAGCGAGGACGATGGGTTTGGCGAGCGACAGGACCCATAAAATACCGGCTTTTTCCATAACGGAAAAAGAAATGTTTGTTTTTTTTCGCAAGCTCTTGACAGACGGGCGGCATGATGCTACTCTTTAACAAAATTTGAAGATAGAATTTGAATGACGTTTAAAGCGAAGAGATATTTTTTCAATGGACACACCAAGCGATCTAAGTTCCGAGCCTCCCCCTAGTCGGCGGGAGGTCACGATCCGCGACGACCAGTCTGATTTTCCCTCCCTTCTCGATTCCGCGAAAGCCTGCCGTCGAAACGGAGGCCGGCTGCGAATCATCGATTCCGGAAAGCTCGCGGCCTTCGAGCTGGAGTGGCTCGCAGAGGCCGGCGCCGACATTTACACGTCCGACCTCGGCCGGAAGGCCCTCCCTGAATTTGTCTTGATCCAAAACGCTTCTCGAAAGGGGAACGCCGTCACGGCCTATTTTCATCACGCGCCTTTTTATTTTGAAGAAAAAGAAGAAGCTGTTTCGTTCACGTCTCTCAAAGAAATGGGTCGAAGCGGGCTTTATCTTTACCTGTCCAACAAGACCGCCCCCCGCGATTTTTTAAAACTTGAAGAGCTCGCTTACGCCAGCGCCGCGGCCGGGAACCATCTCGTCTATTATCATCACGGCCTGCTCGATCCTGCGCTTGAAGAACTAGCCCGACAAGGAGCCTGGATTCATGTTTCCTGCCAGAGCCTTCAGAAGGAAGATGATCAGGTTTTCCTTTGTGATTGCGTCAGGAGCGCGCGACAACGCGGGGCCAATATCGTTTTCCATGTCGAAAGTCCCGTAAATCTTTCATGGCTTAAAGATATCTTGGCCGCGGGTACAAACGTCTTTTTTAGAATGCCGCCCAGCGATTACCGATCGGCCTTGAGACCTTTGGAAGTCGAAGCTCAGCGGCGAAAATTGGATGAGCGAGCCTATTATCTCTATGCGACATTCTTGCTCTAATATGTCAAAGAATTTTACAGCGCAATTCCTTGGGGGTTCGAAGTTGATTTCCCCCCACAGATGGTATTTTTTTTCGAAAAAAGTATTGACATTTTGGAAAAATGGTATATATATAAATTTAAAAGATGCCGAAAATATAAAGTGAAAGATTTTCGATAAAATGATTGCGCTGCCGGGAACCCACATCAAGCTGAGGCGAAGCCGAGAAAAGCTGCGATGAAGATTGCGTTGCTTTACAGCTCGAAAGCAGGAATGGCCTCATCGTTAAATCGCCGTTATTGTGATGATAAATGGGACGAGGAAGACGAACCTCCACCCGATCTCCTAGCGGAATGCGACTCCGACGAAACCATAGCGGCCGTCCGGGACGCTCTCCGCACGCGCTATGACGTCATCCCCATCGAATCCGATGAACAGGCGTTTTTTCGTTTAAGAGAAGCCCGGCCCGGTCTTGTCTTTAACATCGCCGAGCGGCTGTACGGACCCAACCGTGAATCGCATATTCCCACGCTCTGCGAGATTTTGGACATTCCTTACACGGGTTCGGACCCGCTGACCCTGAGCCTTTGCCTGGACAAGTCCCGGGCGAAAGAGATCCTGACCTACTGCAAAATCCCGAACCCCGAGTTCTGGATCGTGGAATCCGCCGCGCACATTCCTTCGGACATCAAGCTCCCGGCGATCGTCAAGCCGCTCTACGAAGGATCGAGCAAAGGCATCAAAGACAACTCGGTCGTGGACGGCCGCGAGGAACTAGCCGCCCGCGTCCGGGAAGTCACGGCACTTTATAAGCAACCGGCTATCGTCGAACGCTTTCTCAAGGGCCGCGAATTCACGGTCGGCGTGCTGGGCAACTATCCGCATCTCGAAATTCTGCCGATCGTCGAGATCGATCACAGCTTGCTTCCCAAAAACGCGCGGCCCATCTATAGCTATGAAGCCAAGTGGATCTGGGATGTTCCGGAAAATCCCTTGGAAATCTTCAAATGCCCGGCGCGAATTCCGGCGGAGCTGCAATTGAGAATCGAAGACCTTGTCACGAGGACCTGCCGGGCGCTCCGGGTCAGAGACTGGTGCCGCATCGATGTGCGCCTGGATGAAAACGCCGTTCCAAACATTTTGGAAGTCAATCCGCTGCCGGGAATTCTTCCCAAGCCCGAGGACAATTCCTGTCTCCCCAAAGCGGCCCGGACAGCCGGATACACATACAACCAGCTTATTTTAAGAGTCGTCGACGAGGCGCTCGTTCGCTACGGGCTCAGCGCGCCCGACGCGTCGGATAATATTTCCACCCCGCAAAGCGGCCATCGAGCGGTAAACTGATCGTGAGCAAAATGAAAGACAAGAACATTCTGGTCGGCATCGCCTACAACGAGTATGATCCGCTCACGACACGGAAACTGGAGAGAGCCTCGGAGGAGTCCGTCGAACAGACGGCTAAAGAAGTCCTGACGGCCGTCACCGAATTGGGATACACGGCCTTCATCCTGCCCCTGCATAAAAGCTTTATGAGCTTCCTGAACCGCCTCAGAGTCCTCAATGCCGACATCATCATCAACCTCTGCGAAGCGTTCGCAGGGCATCCCCAGCTTGAATCCAACGTCGCCTCCGCGTTTGAACTCTTAGGCGTCGCCTTTACCGGAAACGATTCCCGAACGCTGGCCCTCTGCTTGAATAAATTCAAGACGAAGGCTGTCCTGAAGTCGTACGGGCTGCCGACGGCTCCCAGCAAGCTTGTTGATTCGCTGGACCAGAAAGTGGACATTCCGTTCCCGGTGATCGTCAAGCCGAACAACGAAGACGCCAGCCTCGGCGTTCATCCGGAGTCTGTGGTGCATGACCAGGAGACCTTGCAGAAGCAGGTCCAGAGAATCCTGGAGGTCTATGAACAGCCGGCGCTCATCGAAGCTTTTATCGAGGGACGGGAGTTCAACGTGGCCATTTTGGATAACACCAAGGCTGAAGCCCTTCCCGTCTCGGAGATCGACTTTACCCAGATGCCCGAGGGCCAGGCCAAAATTTGCAGCTACGAGGCTAAATGGCTGACCGACGACGTTCTGTACACCAGCACGCCGCCGGTCTGCCCGGCGCAGATCGATGAAGCGTTGAAGACGAAACTCCAGGAAATGGCCGTTAAGGCTTTTTTTGCTTGCGAATGTCGGGATTATGCCCGCGTGGATTTTCGCATGGATAAAAAAGGCAAGATCTACGTTCTCGAAGTCAATCCCAACCCGGATATCAGTCTCAACGCGGGATACGCTCGGGCGCTGGCAGCCGCCGGCCTCGATTATAAATATTTTTGGCAGCAGTTGATCAAAAAAGCCCTGGCCAGGAAGGCGAAGAAATGATCCGGCCGATGACGAAACCCGACCGCGCCGCCGTAATGGACTTGATCAAAGCCACGGGCTTTTTCCGTCCCCAGGAGATTCTGGTCGCCGAAGAGCTAATCGATATCTACCTCCATCGGCCGGATCAGCAGGACTACCGGATCGTAGTGATCGAGGATGAAGGTCATGATATCGCCGGCTATCTCACCTACGGGCCGGCGTCGCTCGCCGTCGGGACCTTTGATCTTTACTGGATGGCCGTCTCCCCGAGCCACCAGGGCCGGGGCTTCGGAAAGAAACTTGTGAAGTGGCTCGAAAAAAAGCTCGCCGAAGAGCGGGGCAGGCTGATTATCATCGAAACCTCTTCGCAGCCCGTCTATGAGCCGACCCGCCGCTTCTATCTAGGTCTCAATTATCAAGAAATTGCCCGGATCCCGGACTATTACCAGCCCGGTGATGATCGGATTATTTATGCTAAGCATTTGGCTTAAGGAGAACAGGAAGATGGACGAATGGCCGAAAATATTGAGGGGCAGCCTGAGAACACCGGAGCAGCTCGCTGCGCAGTTCGATTTGAATGTTCCGGAGATTCGCAAGGTTGCCCGTGCCTTTAAGACTCAGATCACGCCGTATTACGCGAGCCTGATCAAACGCAAAGGTGATGCCATCTACCGCCAGGTCGTGCCCGATCCGGCCGAGCTCGAACAGGACACCGGTGTCGCAGACCCGCTCGGCGAAGAACAGGATTCGCCCGTCCCGAGCGTTGTCCATCGCTACCCGGACCGACTGCTGTTTCTCGTTTCGCACAGCTGCGCTTCGTACTGCCGATTCTGCACGAGAAAGCGGAAAGTGGGCGACCCGAGCAAAATCCACCCTCGTTATATCGAGGATGGCCTGGACTACATCCGCAGCCATCCGGAAGTCCGGGACGTGATCATTTCCGGCGGCGACCCGCTGATGCTCTGCGACGCCCGCTTGGAGAATATCCTCCGCCAGCTGCGGGCCATTCCCCACCTCGAGATTTTGCGCATCGGAACGCGCGTTCCGTGCTTCCTGCCCCAGCGCGTCACGCCGAAGCTTGCGGCCATGTTCAAGAAATATCATCCGTTGTATATCAACGTCCATTTCAACCACCCCGATGAGATCACGGTCGAGTCGACTCAGGCTCTGGCCCTGTTGGCCGACGCAGGGATTCCGCTGGGCAACCAGACCGTTCTCCTTAAAGGCGTTAATGATGACCCGCTGATCATGCGGCGGCTCATGCAAAAGCTTTTATATGTGCGCGTCCGGCCGTACTACATTTACCAGGCGGACTACGTCTCGGGAACCGAGCACCTCAGGACCACTGTCGAGAAAGGGCTCGAAATCATGGACGCCCTGCGCGGCTGGACTTCGGGACTGGCGGTGCCGTATTACGTCATCGATGCGCCCGGCGGCGGCGGCAAGATACCGGTCCTGCCCAAATACGTCCAGACGATCAGCGATGAACAGGTGGTCATGCGCAACTACGCGGGCGAGGTTTACACCTATCCTCAGCCCGGCGCAAAAAAGAAACAGAAGAAGGAGAAACGGTCTTACATCAGCCCCTGCTACGGAGTGACCAACGCCCCGCCCATCGGCTGAATGAATCGCTAAGACGGGATCCGGCCTATTTCGTCAAGCTCGTCAGGTACGCCGCCAGCCCCTGTTTTCGGACGATCTCCAGCGCCTCTTCGGCCGTCAGGCCTCTTTTCTGCTGCAGAGATTCCAGGATGCGGATGATGGACAGGGGAACTTCGGCCGCCTGCCCCATGTCCCTGGATTTGTCCTTCAGGAAAACGATCGCGTCAAACAGGACGGCGTTGGCTTCTCCGTAAGAAACGGGTTTTCTGACGCCGTGGAGCCTGACCCACTGCGGGTTGCTTAAAATATCGTTGACATGAAGTTGAATAAGGTGGGTCGCTCGCCCGATGAGCTTGAGGTTCGACGGACTGACATTGGTCATGGTGTTGCCGATCACTTTGCCGAGCTTGGCCATGATCGCCGTAGAATGGGCGTTGAGCAGCATTTTAAGCGCGACTTGCTGCCGGATTCCGAAGGGATCGTTGTCCGAGGCAATATTCAAATGGACGGCGACGACGGGGTTTTTCTTGCTGTGTATAAAAGATAAATCGGGCATTGCGGCCGGCGCTCCCTTGACGGGTTTGTCGGCGATCATGATAATTCCCAGCCCGGCGCCATTTCTGGAAAATAGGCCGAGGTATTTTCGGAAAGAGGAATCGGCGTTTTTGAGCGCCTCGATTTCAGAATCGAGCGCCGCGGCGATGCCTAGGTCACCCGGTTTGGGTCCTCTTTTTTTGATGTTGGAATCGGCGAATGAAAAATCATAGAGGAGCTGCTGGTCATTCCCCGCTTTCTGGAGGCTTTCCAGAGCTTTTGTTTGAAGGTAGGTATCTTCGATTTGCCTTTCAAACGGCCTTTGATAAAGCTTCGGCGCCAATCCCCGGAACGGCCGGCCGAGGAAAGCCTGCCAGGCGGACTTTGAATCGGCCGCCTCGGTCCAAACCTGGATCCAGCATTTTCTTCTCGGCTCATTCACGGTGTCCAGGGGATACAACCTGAACGTCGGACTGCGCTCCGTACTGTCGATGAAGACCGTGGCTAATCCAGTTTTAGCAAAATAAGTCGAATAGTGTCCCCCGGCATATGTCTTGGCCTCGAGGTCGGTAAGCATGGCGATATGCGTGATCTCTCCCTTGATCTCCTGGAGGATGTTCGCGAACCGTTTGAGTCTGGCCTCAAGGCCGGTCTCCTCGCGGAATCCAAGCCGGGCCATCTCTTTTTTCGACAGGAACCTTCGCAGCAGATGCTCGATGCCTGTTTCGAGAGCGCTCGCGACGACGAACGTTTCGATCGTCGCAGCCTGCATGCGCGTCGAACCTGTGATAGCCTGCGGCCCCGTGGTTAGGTTGATTTTGGTGATGCCGTGGTCCTCGAGGACTTTGCGGCTTCGGTCGAAAGCCAAAAGCCTGTCGTTCGGATTGTTATAGACGAAATAAAGCTTCTTCCGGCTTTCCCGGGCGTCGTATCCGGGTTCGGCCTTCCACTGGTCAAGTGCGCCGAGCACGGTTCCGATGACCGAAGAGGTCTCTCCGCCTTCGGTGACGCAAATGACGAGATCTCCGCGCTTGATGCCCCGGTCCTCAAGCTGCAGCCGACCGATGAGCTGCAGGTCTTCAAACCCTTCAAGCGAGCTGATGAGTGCCCGGTCGGCGCCCGTCATCTCGCCGATGAGTTCATTTTCGACGACCGGGTCTAGGCGCTTCCGGCATTTGGTCCAGAGGTCGCCTGAGCCTTTGACCTTTTTCCAGAACGGCCGCCAGAAACTCATTTCCATTTGCTTGGCCAAACGTCCCGTCGCTCCGCAGCCGTAAATATATATTTTTTTCTTGGCGAGAATGGCTTGGTCAATTTCCACAGCTAACTGTTCCAGGAGCTGTTTTTCCGCTGCCAGCGTTTCCAGGCGAGAGACCACGTCTTCGTCGACGGAAAGAAGCAGGCGCAGCCCCGCTTCAGTATTCTGTTGGATTTTTTCGCTCAGGCTCCAGGTTTTCGGGTGGCGCTGCTCCGTGAGGAGCGTGTGAAGCTGAAACTGGGTTTTATTGACCACATAATCCATGGATTCAGGCGAGACGTCGATGCCGAGCAGGTGAAGAAGGCTGGTTTCGGGGAGAGCTTGAGTATCCTGGAGGTTGGCGCCGACCAGAGTCATGATGAGGATGATCGCCGCGATGAGGATGAAGATTAAAGCAGGCCGACCAAACTCCGGCTTCTTATCCGTACTGCTGTCGGTCATCAAGGATGTCTCCTTTGCGCCAGTCTTGGATCCAATCCTCGACTCTGAATATCATGAATTTTTTGTCGGCCGTGGAACAGATAATGCGGTCCAGTCCGGCGTTGATGATCATCTTCTTGCAGATAAAGCAGGGAAAGGCGTTGATGGCCTCGTCGCTGTTCATCGACGTGCCGTAGATATATATATCGCCCCCGAGGAGGCTGACGCCCGCCCTGGCGGCATTGATAATCGCGTTCTGTTCGGCATGGACGCTGCGGCAGAGCTCGTAGCGCTGGCCGTGGGGAATGCCGAGTTTGTCCCGCAGGCAAAAGCCGTGCTCCAGGCTGTCTTTTGTTTTTCGCGGCGCGCCGACATAGCCCGTGGAAATGATCTGGTCGTTGCGGACGATAATGGCGCCGATCGAGCGGCGGAAGCAGGTGCTCCGGCGCGCGACCTCCCTGGCGATGCCCAAATAATATTCTTCCTTGGAGATTCGTGGGGATGTCATAAAAGTTCCTCCAGCCGGCGGCGCAAGTCCTCAAGCGTGCCGTCATTGATGATGGTCATGTCGGCCATGGCCAGGCATGTATGAAGCTGCTGGGCGCCGGGATCATCGCTTTTTTCCCGGGCCTCCTTTTGTCTAAATTCTTCGAGCGTCTGGACGGATTCATTGCGGCCCCGCTTTTGGACTCTTTCGAACCGCGCTGCGACGGGCGCGTCGACAGCCAGCAGGGCAAATCCTTTCTGTCGGCGGAGAAATTCGACTTCGGCCGGATTACGGATGCTGTCGATGACGGCTTTGCCGTGGACCTTGTCCAGGACCAGCTTGGCCAAGATATCCGGCCCGAACTCGCGCCGCAACTCGTTGCCTTTTTGGATGAGATTGTCGCGGCTTTCTTCCAGACCTTCCTCCTTGAGCTTTTCCCGGAGGATATCCGAAAGGAGGAAATAGGCATAACCTTTTTTCATGAAAAAAGCCGCAACTTCGCCTTTACCCGCGCCGTTAGCGCCGGTTAGGCCGATGAGTCGGTATTCCTTCTTTTTTTTCATTTGGCCGTTAACATGCTGTCATTGCGAGGCGCTTTACGCCGTGGCAATCCGACGAAGTCGTCGCGAGACACCGAAGGTGTCGTGGCGATCTCGTGCTTTTCGCGCCGCATTATGAGATTCCTCGCTCCGCTCGGAAAGACCCTTCGGGTCGGATCACCATGCTTCGCTCACGTTCGCATGCTTTATCACCCGGCCAGGCTCGTTTTGGCTCTCTTTTTTTCTTGCCTCTTTTCTCTTCTCGCTTTGCGCTCTTTTCCGAAAAGAAAAGCGATCAGGATGCTGAAGGAATAAAGCCCCAGCATGGGCACGGCCAGAATGCTCTGGTTAATCATGTCCGGCGTCGGCGTGATGAC
>Ga0315281_10002728_pt1 | contig 26125 bp, 19 predicted proteins | sample YL17G07_0_MG_FD_204540 | JGI IMG/M metagenome (GOLD analysis project Ga0315281, IMG submission 204540) | Sediment microbial communities from Yellowstone Lake, YNP, Wyoming, USA - YL17G07_0 | ecosystem: Environmental > Aquatic > Freshwater > Lake > Sediment | place: USA: Wyoming | collected... | reverse complement strand
ACACAATTTGCTGTTGGCGTACTTGCTGTCGAGCCAAGTGAAGCCAACCTTAATCTTGGCGTATAGCTAGTACCGCCACCCAGATGTTCAAATGTAAAGTTGCCAGTAGCCCCGGCCTTAGCATCATAAAGATTGACGGGACCACCCACAGGATTCCCGCTGGGATTCGCAACCTCAAATCTAAAATAACAACCGCCGTTCCCGGCATAACAAAGATTAAATTCAGTGGTTGTCGGCAAGTTCAGTATTGCCGCCCTTTGCGGTATTGTTACACTGGTTATTGTCCAAGTTAAATTAATAAAAACTGATGCGTCCGCGCTATTGGCAAAAAATAGGGGGGTTAATAAGAACGCTGCAAATAGTATTATTTTTTTCATGTTTTTACCTGTCCCGTATACAGCTCTGCTGTTATACTGGGATTATTTAATTATTTTTAATTTTAATTATTTTAATTATTGACCTTTATTTGAATAATTTATAATTTTACAGTCCAACACCAACTTCTATCGCCATATTCGCCACAATAACTTGCGGTTCTTTCTTTCCCATATCAAGGATGGCAAGCAACCCGTTTCCGGGATTGGATTTTGATTTTAATAAGACCAAATAAGAGTTGCTGTTAAGCGTTATTGTATCAAAAGCCACCTTATACTCTTTCATATCGTTTGAGGAACTTTCCCATTCAGCCATTTTTTGAGCATATACCTCGGGCGAAAAGTTATAGTATTCAACAAGTTCCGCGTCAAAATCACTTGATTTAATTACTTTCAAAAAATCAGGGTAGTCAGGACTCTTCTTTACTATTTCCATTATTTCTGCGATTTCAGGTGTTTTATTATCTAAATCAGCTGTTCCCTGCGGCTTATTGCCGGGGTAAAAAATAAAAAAAGCCAAGCAAGATATACAAAGTACCTCAACAAATAATGCCGTTAATAACAAAATTTTTCTTCTCATCATAATATTGTTTTATTATACCACACCCTCGCCTTGAAAAAACAATGTCAAGTGTTGTAAATAACTTTTTGACCAAAAGATAATCAAACCGTCGGAATACCATTGCGACCGCAATGGTATTCCGACGCTTTCGGATATTAGGATAATTTAAAATATTTTAAGAAAAATTTATCTTCCTCTATTTTTTCCACAATAAAAAACCTTAACTGTTCCTTTGTAAGCCCAAAAAATCCCCTTAAAATTTCTATTTCTTTTTCACACGGATAAGGATAAACCCACACGCTTTTCTGAAGCTGACAAAACCCCAACTCTTTTAATTTGCCTCTGAACGCCTCTCTTTTGATCCGTACTGTTTCAGGAATATCAAAAATTATCAGCCGCCATTTCTTATCCCATTTCTTTTGAGGTTCAATTTTTATTTTATTAATTTGGAATTTTCCCGCCTCCCCTTCCCCTTTTTTCGTCAATGAAATATAAATTTGATTATTTTTCTTTTCAATATCTATTAATCCTCGCTTCTTTAGATAAGAAAATGCGTCGGTTGTTTTCTTTTTTGAAAAATTTTGATCAGAAAATAATTTTTTATATAATTTCAACCAAAAATAAGGAGATTGTGCGGCAAAAATTATTGCTCCTCCAGTTGAAAGTTTTTGCAAAATCTTCTTTGTGGCTTCTCCTTTTTGCTTCATATAAAATAATATTTTTATTATTTAATTTATATATATATTTATATTTTATTATAAAACAGAAACCGTCGGAATACCATTGCGACCGCAATGGTATTCCGACGGTTTTGGATTTTGGGTTTTAGCGTCTTAATAGATTTTACCGACTTGATAAGTTTTTGATAGATTCTTAACCGGAGCAAATGTTTTTCTGTGAATTGGACAGGGACCGAATTTTCCTAACAACTTTCTGTGGAGTTCCGTGGGATACCCTTTGTGTTTATCAAAACAATAACAAGGATATTTTTTGTGATAATTCTTCATTATTTTATCCCGCGTGACTTTGGCAATAATACTGGCGGCGGCGCAGGAAAAAACCTTCTCGTCCGCTTTAATAATTGACTTCTGCAGAGTTTTTGATTTTATTTTAAAATTTCCGTCCAAAATCAGAAAATCTGATTTTTTTTCCAAATCTTTCAGCGCTTTTATCATCGCCAACTTGGTCGCTTCCAAAATATTAATTTTATCAATCACCTTTTCCGAAACTATGCCGATCCCCCATTCTATAAAATTACAGCCAGTAATAATTTTGTATAATTTTTCCCGCTTCGCCGCAGAAAGTTTTTTTGAATCTTTAACTCCTTTAAGCTTTTGTTTTGCGCTTTTCGCCTGCCTGCCGGCAAGGCAGGCTTTTCGCTTTAAGTTTAACAAGACTACTGCTCCCGCCACCACCGGACCCGCCAAACTATTACCAGTAAAATATCCTGTACCGCTTCTACGTACATAAAAATTATGGTATTTAGAAAGTTGCAAACAAAATACTTTTCCTTTATAAAATCTTTTATTTTCGTGTAAAGATTTTATCTGAACTTTATTATTTCTCCGTAATCTAATTTCAAAACAAGGAACTAAATTTTCTTTTTTTATTATTCTTTTCCCTATATATCGATCTTTAAACGGCCTTACGCTTGTATGATATGTCCATCCGGCCTTCAATAGAACTTCCTCAAAATCGTCTCTCAGTTTTTTAGATACAGTATAATACACACAAACCCTCATTCTGTCTTTACCAACATAACAGCTTCCGTCGCCCACCATCATCCAATTTATAAGTATGTTCAATAGGTCGGGTGATAAATTTTTTATGTCTTTAGGTATAAATTTATCGTAACGCTTCCCGAATTGGATTAAGTATGTGTATAACTGTTTGTTGCAACAATTAAAACCATCTTTTAATCTATTGAATCTAAAAGGAAGCATTTTAAGTAATTTATAAATCTTTTCGTATTTTCCAATAGAAGCGTCTTTGTATTGAGAAATAGTAATTCTATACATTCCTTTCTTTTTATAGTAATAAACAGACCCTTCTGCTAAAAATATTCCCAAGAACGCCAACCATATCTCCATATTTATAACCAATTCCTTATGCTCGCCAATTTCTGGTAATCTGAAAAATCTATCGCTATTTCCCTTCCATTTGCCACCGCGTGGTATAAAATCGTTATCCGCTAATTCCGAAATAGATTTCCTTTCTTCTCTTGTCCCATATCCAACTAATTTCAATCTATTATTATCTTTTTTATCTCTCTTAAAAATTCGCCGAACAACAGTAAAATAATGATCAGGAGTAACAATAATATCTACCCCCCTATTCTTTAATTCTATAAGATTTCCTTTAAAATCTTTTTCTATAATTTTTTCTATTTTTTGCCATTTCATATAACCATCGTCGGTATAACACAACACTTTGTCATTTAAATTGACGTCATTATAGAATTTCCAGCCATTATTAGTTAATATTTCCGCATCAGGCTTTTCGCATCCTCTCCCCGCCTCATCTAATCCAACAACAATCTTGCATCCCCTTCTCCATAATTTTTTTTCTTCGTTAAGATTTGGGTATTTCATATCTTTTTTAATTCTATCACAAAAAAATTTTGTTTGACCCTTCACCTTCGTTAAAAAGTGAAGGGTTTGACTTTGAATCTCGGAAAAAGTAAAATGACATAACGCATTTTTATGAAATTTACACACCTACATGTCCATTCACACTATTCTTTGCTGGACGGCTTGCCGAAAATCAAAGAATTGGTGGATTATGTAAAAAAATCGGGAATGGATTCTGTCGCCCTTACCGACCACGGCGTTCTTTACGGCGCAGTTGAGTTCTATAAGGCCTGCAAGGAAAAAGGGATAAAACCGATAATCGGCTGCGAGGTTTACCAGGCATTGGAGAAGATGGACCAGCGACGACCAGGCATAGACGACAAAAGGTACCACTTGATTTTGCTGGTAAAAAACGAGGAAGGATACAAAAACTTAGTAAAACTTGTCACAAAAGCCCACCTTGAGGGCTTTTATTATAAACCCAGAGTTGACGAAGAACTATTGGCCCAGTATTCCAAGGGCCTTATTGCGCTGTCCGCCTGCCTCCAGGGAAAAATCCCCAGACTAATTATGGCAAACAGAATTGAAGATGCAAAAAAACAAGCGAAAAAATATCAGGAAATTTTCGGCAAAGATAATTTTTACCTTGAGCTCCAGCACCATGCCCACATACCGGAACAGGAAAAAGCAAACAAAGTGATGATAGATATGGCAAAAGAATTAAAAATCCCCTTAGTGGCGACAAACGACAGCCATTATCTAAGGCCTGACGACGCCGAAGTCCAGGATATTCTGATGCTGATTAACACCGGAGCAGACCCCAACGACCCGGAAAGGTTGACAATGAAGATGGACGACTTTTCCCTGAAATCGCCCCAGGAAATGGAAAAGACTTTCAGTGAAGTCCCGGAGGCAATTGAAAACACTCAGAAAATAGCGGATGAGTGCAATTTCCAATTTGAACTCGGCAAAACAAAACTTCCCAAGTTTTCGGTTCCCAACGGGAAAACTCCGGATGAATTTTTGGAAGAACTTTGCTACCAGGGATTGAAAACCCGCTTTGGCAAAAAACCCGAACCGAATATCATTGAAAGATTAAAATACGAACTCTCGGTTATAAAGAAAACCGGATTTGCTTCTTATTTCTTGATTGTTCAGGATTTCGTTAACTGGGCAAAATCAAACAGGATTGTCGTGGGACCAGGCAGAGGTAGCGTAGGAGGGTCTCTTGTCGCTTATCTGACGAATATAACAAACGTTGACCCGATAAAAAATAATCTTTTCTTTGAAAGATTTTTAAACCCGGAAAGAATATCAATGCCTGATATTGACCTTGATTTCACCGACCGTCGGCGCGACGAAGTTATCAATTACGTAGCTGAAAAATACGGCAAAGACCATGTTGCCCAGATTATTACTTTCGGAACAATGGCGGCCAGGGCGGCTGTAAGAGATGTCGGAAGAGCTTTGTCCATCCCCTACAGTTATTGCGACCGAATCGCAAAAATGATTCCTTTCGGCATGACCTTGGAAGAAACAATAAAAGGCGCGCAGGAATTCAAAGAATTATACGAAAGCGACGATCAGGCAAAAAGATTGATTGATTTAGCCAAACGCCTTGAAGGAGTTGCCAGGCACGCTTCAACCCACGCCTGCGGAGTAGTAATTTCCAACGCACCCCTAACCGACTATGTCCCGCTCCAGCGCCCGACCCAAGACGAAGAAAACATTGTCACCCAATATGAAATGCACGCCATTGAGGATTTGGGATTGTTAAAAATGGACCTGCTCGGCCTGAAAAACCTGACTATAATTGAAGATTGCCTTGCCAGAATCTACGAAGTCCAGAAAAAATCCATAAAAATTGAGGAGATCCCTTTTGACGACGCAGAGACATATAAAATTTTTCAGGAAGCAAACACAACGGGCGTGTTCCAAATGGAAAGCGATGGTTTCAAGCGATATTTAAAAGATTTAAAACCGACTGTTTTTGATGACCTGGTGGCAATGGTCGCCCTTTATCGGCCGGGCCCGATCCAATTTATTCCGGATTTTATTAAAGGAAAACATAAAAAGAAAAAAGTGGAATATCTGCATCCGAAACTTCAGCCGATTTTGGAAGCGACTTATGGAATTTGCGTGTATCAAGAACAAGTTATGCAGATTGCCCAAAAACTTGCAGGTTTTTCTTTATCTGAGGCGGATGTTTTGAGGAAGGCAGTCGGAAAAAAGATTAAAGAACTTCTGGAGGCGCAAGAAGAAAAATTTATTTCCGGCTGTATCAAAAATAACATAGACAAAAAAATCGCTCAGGAACTCTGGCAATGGATTTTACCCTTCGCCGAGTACGGATTTAATAAAGCCCACGCCTCGGCTTATGCAATGATCGCCTACCAAACCGCTTATTTGAAATCCCATTATCCGGTTGAGTTTATGGCCTCCCTTTTAACTTCCGAAAAGGCGGATATTGAAAGAATCGCCGTTTTGATAAAAGAATGCAACAAAATGGGCATCCAGGTTTTAGCGCCGGATGTAAACGAAAGTTTTAGGAACTTTTCAGTGGTTCCGGCTGAAAATAAAATCCGCTTCGGCCTGCTGGCGATTAAAAACGTAGGTGAAAATATAGTTGAAGCAATTATAAACGAGAGAAAAAAAGGAGGCCCCTTCAAATCAATCTACGATTTTATCTCCCGCATCCAGTCCCAAACCCTTAACAAAAAATCAATGGAGAGTTTGATAAAAACCGGAGTTTTTGATAAGTTAGAGAATAGGGCTAAATTGCTTCATAACCTGGAAAATATCCTTGAAGCCAATCGCGAAATCAAGCAAAACCTGAACAACGGCCAAAAAAGCCTTTTTACAAGCAATTCTTCATATAATAATGCGCTGAGACTGGAAGACCCCAAATTAATTTCGTTGGCCGACCAGTCAACTTGGGAAAAAGAACTTTTGGGGCTTTATGTTTCGTCCCACCCGCTGGATAATTTTAAAGGGATCTTGGAAAAGAAAACTTTCCCGCTCGGAAAACTTACCGAAGACGTGGTCGGGAAATTGGTTAAAATCGGCGGAATGATTTCAACCATCAAAAGGATAATCACCAGAACCGGCAAGCCCATGCTGTTTTTAAGCCTTGAGGATCTAACGAACAAAGTTGAAGTGGTTGTTTTCCCCGGGGTGATTGATAAAAATCCAACCGTTTTTCAGGAAAATAAAGTTGTTTTCGTGAAAGGCAAAGTTGACAACCGCGACGGAGAAATTAAAGTTCTAGCCGACGAAGTAGAAGAAATCTTAAGCGTTTAATTTTCAATTTTATTTTATGAAAAATATAGAAACAGTTAGGCATTCTTTATCTCACATTATGGCTTATGCGGTCCGAGAGCTGTATCCAAAGGCAAAGTTTGGCATAGGACCAGCCATAGACAATGGCTTTTATTATGATTTTGCCTTGCCCTCCGACCTGTCCGCCGAAGCCCAAAGGGCGAAGGAGGGAGCCTCTGGCGAAGGAGGGACTTTTAGTCCTAATGACTTGCCGAAAATTGAAAAAAAAATGAAAGAATTAATAAAGCAGGATATTGAATTTACCAAAAAGGTTATTTCAAAAACAGAAGCAAAAAAGACGCTTAAGGACCAACCATATAAGTTGGAACTTATAAAAGAACTGCCGGGCAAAACCGTTTCAATTTACAAGTCGGGAGATTTCGTGGACTTGTGCAAAGGACCTCACGTTAAATTTTCCAAAGAGATAAATCCTGATGGTTTTAAACTAACAAAAACTGCCGGCGCCTATTGGCGGGGCTCTGAAAAGAACAAGATGTTAACCCGTATTTATGGCGTTGCTTTTGAAACCAAAAAAGAATTAGAAGATTATATAAAACTGCAGGAGGAAGCGGAAAAAAGAGACCATAGAAAAATCGGCGAAAAATTAGACCTTTTTATTTTTTCTGAAATAGTGGGCAAGGGACTCCCTTTGTTTACAGAAAAGGGCTCTATTATAAGAAGAGAGTTAGAAAAATTTGTTGTGGAAGAAGAAATAAAAAGGGGGTACAAACATGTTTATACTCCGGATCTGGCTAAGGTGGAATTATATAAAAAATCCGGCCATTACCCATATTACAAAGATACAATGTATCCTGTGATGAAAATAGATAACGAAGAGTTGATTCTGAGACCAATGACCTGCCCCCATCATTACCAACTTTATTTAGCAAGGCCAAGGTCGTATAAAGAACTGCCTTTTAGAATAGCCGAATTGGCAAAACAATTCAGATATGAAAAATCAGGAGAATTAAGCGGTTTGATAAGAGTGAGAATGTTCTGCTTGGCTGACGCTCATATAATTTGTCAAAAAGAAAAAGCAGTTGAAGAAATAAACAATGTTTTGGATTTGATAGAATTTGTTGCCCCTACCTTGGGGATGAAAAAGGGTGTTGATTTCCGCTATCGGTTGTCTCTTGGCGACAGAAAAGACAAGAAAAAATATTATAAAGATGACAAGGCCTGGGATTTTGCAGAAAGTGTTTTAAGAAAAGTGTTAAAAGAAAGAAAGTCGCCGTTTTTTGAAGCAGAAAATGAGGCCGCATTTTACGGACCAAAAATTGATATCCAAATGAAAAATTTTGCAGGAAAAGAAGACACCGTTTTTACTGTACAATATGATTTTGTGGGACCTAAACGCTTTGAACTTTTTTACACCAACGAAAAGGGCAAAAAAGAAGAACCGATTGTAATCCACAGATCTTCGATAGGATGTATTGAAAGAACAATGGCATTTTTAATAGAAAGATTTGGGGGCGCTTTTCCCGTTTGGCTCTCTCCTGTCCAGGTTTCTATAATACCAATCAGCGAAAAACACAATAGTTATGCCAGTGAAATCAAAAAAGAGTTAGAAAAAAATAAAATAAGAACCGAATTAAAATCGGAAAACGAAACAATGGGTAAAAAAATCAGGGAAGCGGAAATCCAAAAAATCCCCTATCTTTTGGTTGTCGGCGACAAAGAAGTTGAAGCAAAATCAGTGGCGGTAAGAGAAAGAGGAAAAGGCAATACTGGAATAATGGAAACAGCCAAGTTTATCGAAAAAATCAAAAAGGAAATAGAGACGAAGTCTATATAATTTTCAATTTTTATGCCTCAATTATCCCAAGCGACAAGAAAACTTATATCGCAGTACCAGTTAGGAGAAAAATCCTCCCAACTGCCCCAAGGAGCGTCAACTGTCCATGTTGACGAAGTGGCGTCAAGAGTTGCCGCTTTTTATGAAAAAATCAGAGGAATTATTGACTGGCGGGAAGAACACCTTTTAAAAAGAGCAGCCATTGAAAGGATTTTAAAAAGGCGGGTTTTGGTGGGCATAGATATTATCGATAAAAACTCCAGCCAAGAATCCGTCGCCGAGCCCTTGGTTCTTGAATTAATCCGGGGCGGCCATTATCCCAACGACAAGATAGCTGAAACAAAAATAACCGATGTCCAGAAAGTAATTGATAAATATATTTTTATTTTGAAAAATACTCCTCAAGCCGAAAGCGGAGAGGGCGCTTTGCGTTTTTACAACTGGCTTTTGTCAGTCGCTGCCTGCGAGATTGAAGAAGTTCTCAGTTCTTCTTATAAAGAACGGGCTTTAATCGATTTTATGTTTGATTTGATGAAACAGCGGATTATCTTAAACGAAGGCTCCATCAAAATAAACCCGCTGAAAGAAGAGGAAAAAAATATCCAGATTTATATCGCTGTCCAGCGCGCCCTTTTCAAACTAGATCCTTCAATAATCGCCTATCATCTTATCAAATATCAATATCCTGACTGGCGGAATATCAGCAACGAGGATCTTGTTGATGTTTCAAAAAATATATTCCCTGTCAAATCAAGAATCGAAAGAAATTTAAACCATCCTTTGGCTGACAGGTTTTACCAAGTTTGCGAAAAATACGACACTCCCTATTTGCTTTTGGGCGACATAGTATCGGCAGAACCGTTAAAGGTGGAAGAAATTCTTTCAACTCCCGCAATTTTAGAAGAATCAATCAGAGACGCTTATGCTAAAAGAGTCAAAACTCTGAAATCGCGATTAAGCCGGGCCGCCGTATACGCCACCCTTTCCATCTTTATAACTAAAATACTTTTGGCCTTGGCCCTTGAGGTCCCGATTGACAAGTATCTTGGCACTTTCAATTATATTGTTTTATTGATAAATGTTTTAACTCCTCCCCTACTTATGTTTTTGCTGATAAACACCATCAAAGTCCCGGGAAAAGAAAATCTTGAAAGAGCAATCCTGGAAACTATGAAAATAATCCACGATACGGAGAAAAAAGACACCTACGAGATAAGAACTTTTAGAATAAGAAGGAGTTTTGTTTTGACCGCGATAGTTAATTTCGTTTATTTCATAACTTTTATTTTATCTTTAGGATTGATAATTTGGGTTCTTTCGCTTTTAAATTTCTCTCTGCTTTCAAAAATAATATTTGTTATCTTTGCATCTTTAATCGCTTTTACCGGCACGAAAATCAGGCAAAGATCCAAAGAGCTTCAAGTCACCGAAGAAAAAGAGGGTTTCTTTAGCCTTCTGATTGATTTATTCGCCGTTCCCCTTGTTGAGGTTGGTAAATGGCTTACATCAAAGTGGCAAAGATACAATATTATTTCTGCCATGTTTAATATCTTAATAGATATGCCGTTTATGATATTCGTTGAATTTATTGAGCAATGGAGATATTTCTTAAAAGAAAAAAAGGGAAGAATACACTAACCCTAAGAATAAAAAACAGCCCCTTGAAGGGGCTGTTTTTGTGGGATAAGATAAGCCATACATATATGAAATACCATATAATTACCTTCGGCTGTCAGATGAATAAGTCGGACAGCGAGAGAATCGCCGCGGTTTTGGAATCAGCCGGTTGCGACGAATCAAAAGATATGGCTGGAGCGGATTTGATCGTAGTTAATATGTGCTCGGTAAGACAGTCGGCCGTGGACAGGATTTTTGGCCTTGGCCAGAAATTTAGAAAATTGAAAATAGAAAATAGAAGGTTAAAAACCATTCTGACTGGCTGTATTTTAAAAAAAGACAAAAGGAAATTTACAGAGCTTTTTGACTATGTTCTTGATATAGGGAAATTATCAAAGTGGCCCCGTCTTTTGGGCTTAAACAGTCCCAAAAAATATAGGCCAAAATACTCCGGCGATTCTTCCGCTTTTTTGCCTATTTCCAACGGCTGCAATAATTTCTGCGCTTACTGTGTTGTCCCCTTTACAAGAGGAAGGTTAATTTGCCGCGATCATAAAAAAATTCTAAAAGAGGCGAAATCTTTTGTAGAGAAAGAATTCAAGGAAATCTGGCTATTGGGCCAAAATGTCAATGATTACCAATCCCCTGCCAACCCTTCAATTAACTTTGCCAAACTTCTAAAAATGGTTAATGATATTCCGGGGAATTTTAAAATTTTCTTTATGTCTCCCAATCCTAAAAATTTTTCTGGAGAGTTAATCAATGTTATGGCAGAATGCGAAAAATTCAGCAAATATCTCAATTTGCCCGTCCAATCGGGAGATAATGAAATTTTAAGAAGGATGAATCGCCCTTACACTGTCGCACAATATAAAAATCTGGTTAAAAAAATCAGGAAAAAAATACCCGATATTAATCTTTCAACCGACGTTATTGTCGGTTTTCCCGGCGAAACAAAAAAGCAATTTAATGATACGGCAAAATTATTCAAAGATATTAAGTTTAATATTGCCTATATTTCAAAATATTCTCCCAGGCTTGGAACAGCTGCCTATAAAATAAAAGATGACGTTCCCGTAAAAGAAAAAAAACGAAGGGAAAAAATCCTGCAAAGAATTATTGATATTGAACGACAGACAAAGCCAAAAATTGATGGCCATAAATCCTGCCTACCGGTCAGGCAGGTAATAACCATCCTTGGTCCTAATGCCTCGGGGAAAACCGGTTTGTCTATAAAATTAGCGAAAAAATTTGGCGGGGAGATTGTTTCTGCCGACTCAAGACAAGTTTATAAGGGAATGAATATCGGCACGGGAAAAGCGACTAAAAAAGAAATGCAGGGCGTCCCCCACTATCTTTTGGACGTAGTTTCGCCTAAAAAAATATTCGATGTTTCCCAATATAAAAATTTGGCATTAAAAGCGATTGATAAGATTTATAAAAAAGGTAAAGTTCCTTTTTTGGTCGGCGGCACCGGATTTTACATCCAAGCGGTTGCTGATAACATTTTATTACCCGAAATAAAACCCGATTGGAACCTGCGCAGAAAACTAGAAAAAAAACCGGTTTCTAAACTATTCTCAATGCTCCAGAAATTAGATCCAAGAAGAGCCTCTAATATAGATAAAAACAACCCCAGACGCCTTATAAGGGCCTTAGAAATCGTTTTAAAATCAAAAAGGCCCGTAGGGCCGTTATCTGCTGAAAAGACAGGTTTTAAGGTATTGTTTCTGGGAGTTAAAAAAGACAAAAACGAACTGAAAAAACTGATAGAAAAAAGATTGTTAAAACGTCTGGACGAAGGAATGATAAACGAGGTCAAAAAACTTCATCGCTCCGGCGTTTCCTGGAAACGTTTGGAAGAATTCGGCTTGGAATACCGTTATGTCGCACAATATCTCCAGAAGAAATTAAAATACGAAGAAATGGTCAGCCGGCTCCAAAAAGAAATAGAACACTACGCCAAGCGCCAAATGACCTGGTTTAAAAGAGATTCTAGAGTTCATTGGGTAAAAAGTTACCGAGAAGCGGAAAAGATGGTTGAAAGATTCTTAATTTTCAATTAGTTTTTATAAAAAAAGAGGAGTAAAACTCCTCTTTAGGAATGATGGGGCAAGATTTTGAAGTGGTCTTTCCAGAAAATTGGCGGCCAAAACCCAAAAGTGAAAATTGACAAGTATCCAGAGATATAATTAAAAAGCAGCCCTTATTTTTTGAAATAATCTTAAGGGCTGCTTTGTTCTTACGGCGACGGCGCCGACTACTTCGGCGGCTCCACGGGCTCGGTCGGCGTTGCGGGATCAACCGACTCCTCAGGCGTCGGCTCGGCCGGCGGTGCCTCGGGCACGGGCTCCTCGGGCACGGGCTCCGGCTTCGTCTCGGGCGTTGTCTCGGGTGCGGACTCGGTCGGTACCTCAGAGCTCGGCTCCGACGGCGGCGACACCTCGGGTGTGACCGGCGGCTCAGGCAGAGGTTCCGGCTGCGTCTCTGGCGCCGGTTCATTCAAGAGAAGAGGATCAAGTGTCATGGCTTTCTCCCTGTACAGTCGTGAGACTAATGGGATCCCTTCACCCGTTCTTAGCAGAACTGTTGGTTTAGAAAACCCAAAAAGTCTCGGCTCCTACTTCTGCTCCTCGCGTTCTTTTTAGTGTCTGTTGCCCTCCTTTCTGTTTCCCCTAGGATCTTAACGCTTCCCGCAGTGCCACGCGTTTTTTGTTTAAAGAGCTAAAATATATAACTAATATAGCATGGTTAGCATAATATCTAAACATAGTAAAGTCAATCCCGTAGGATTACATTCTATTCCAAGGTGCAACATCTTAAAAACCAAACAGGGCAGCCGTTATCGGTTAAAATAGTTAGTGAAAAAATATTAACTATCAATCAAGTAAAGGATATGTTGGTTTTTTGGTGTAGGGGTAAAAAATTACAAAATAGCAGAAACCCTGATTAAAAAATTCCTCGCAAGTAAATAAAAATTGGGAGGTCCGACCTCCCAATTTTTTAATTGTTTTAAGACAATATTTTCTTGAGCAGTTTTTGGACGGTTTCCGGTTTCGCTCTGCCGCGGGTGGCGGCCATCACTTGGCCGGCTAAAAACTGAAGGGCGTTTTGTTTTCCTTGTTTATAATCTTCAACCGCTTTTTGATTTTTTTTAATCACTTCTTCTACTGCCTTTTCTATTTCTGATTCATCTGAAACCTGCGTCAATCCCCTATCTTCAATGATTTGCGACGGGTCTTTGCCGGCTTTAAGCATTTCCGCCAAAACTTCTTTTGCGGTTTTGCTTGTCATTTTTCCGTTATTAACCAGAATAATAAATTCGGCAAAGTTTTCCGGGGTTATCGCACATTCTTTTTCCGTAAATTGTCTGCCTAATAATCCCTGTAAATCAGTAATAATATAATTGCTGGCTAATTTTATAACTGAATTTATTTTCGGCCCCTTCGCTTCGGTTTTTAGCTCGCTGACTACTTTCTCAAAATATTCTCCTAAATCCTTATTGTCAGTAAAAATTTCAATGCTTTTTGCATCCAAGCCGAATTCCTCAAGAAATCTTTTTCTTTTTCCGGCTGGCAATTCCGGAATCTCGGCGCTAATTTTATCTATTTCTTCTCTACTTGAAACAATCGGCGGCAAATCAGGCTCGGGAAAATATCTGTAATCGTGCGCTTCTTCTTTTTCCCGCTGGCTGAATGTTTCGTTTTTCGCGTCATCCCAGCCGCGAGTTTCCTGAACAACTTTTTTCCCCGATCCCAAAACACCTGTCTGCCTTTTAATTTCGAAATCAACGGACTTCTCCGCTGTTTTAAAAGAGTTTAGGTTTTTAATCTCTACCTTCGTACCAAGTTTTAGGTGTTGGGTGTTAGGTGTTAGGTGTTGGATCGGGAGTAAACTGATGTTTACTTCAACTCTCATCTGGCCCTTTTCCATATCGGCGTCGGAAACATTAAGATACCGCAAAATCAATTGCAGTTCTTCGGCAAATCTTCTTACTTCAAGGCCGGAATTTAAATCCGGCTCGGTAACCAATTCCATCAAAGGCATGCCTGCCCGGTTAAAATCAACCAGAGAATAATCTTTTCCTTCAGGATGCATCAAACGACCCGTATCTTCTTCTAAATGGACTCTTCTGATTCTTATTTTTTTTAATTCTAATTTCGAAAAATCTTCAGAAATTGGTATCTCTAGATAACCTTCTTTGCAAAAAGGTTTATCATACTGGGAAATCTGGTAACCCTTGGGCAAATCCGGGTAAAAATAATTTTTCCTGTCAAATTTAGAGGATTCCGGGATTTCGCAGTTTAAAGCCAGGCCGGTTTTAATGACTTTTTTGACGGCCTCTTTATTTATTACAGGAAGCGTTCCCGGATGACCCATGCAAATCGGGCAAACGTTAAAATTCGGCCGTTTTTCGTCCGGGTCATTTTTGCAAGAACAGAACATCTTTGACTGAGTTTTAAGTTCTATGTGGACCTCCAGCCCAATGACTGGCCGATATTTCATAAATTACTCAATTATTATTTTATCCAAAACAATCTTTTTAATTTTTTTATGGGTTTCTTCAATTGGCCCCTCTTCTCCAATAATCATAACATTTTCAAACATTTCAGGAAATAATTTATAAATTTTCCAGACCTTGGCCAATTTACTTTTTTCTTCAAAGAAAGTCTTTGGCTTCCCCCTCTTCTCAATTCTAGAAATGCACGTTTCTGGACTAACCTTGAGGATAATCGCTAAATCCGGCAGCAGAAAATCTTCATTTTTTTTTATCAACCAGTTTAAATCAACGCCCTCAGAGGCGCCATAAGCAAAAGTGGAGAAAAAATAACGGTCGGAAATTACGAATTTTCCTTCTTTTAACGACGGGATAATTGTTTTCTCAAGATGTTCCTTCCGGTCTTGGGTAAATAACTCCTGCAATTTTGCCGGCTCCATTTTAATCTTTCCCCTTAAGACCTGCCTTATTTTTTTTCCGGCTTCTGAATCCTGGGTCGGTTCTTTTACCGAGACAACTTCTTTTCCCCTTGAAACTAAAAAATTTCTCAGAAGAGATGACTGGGTAGTTTGTCCCGAACCATCTAACCCTTCAAAAACTATAAATTTCCCCGGATAAGGATTTTTAATCATTTAAACTTGTTTTTCTTTTTTCTCAGTTGTCACCCTCCCTCCCTGCCATTGGCCTCTGTATAAATTACATTCACCCTCAACCTGAAAAAACATTATATGAGTTACTCTGGCGCCCATTTCCATTTCAAATGGCTCTTTGCGAAAATTATACAGCCCCATTGTCAAGCCTCCCTTATAGCCGGGCGGCGTCTGGCCGCCAAAAATATAAATCCCTGAACGAAATAGGGTTGAACGAGGCGTCATTATCGCCAGAAGATCATCGGGCATATTAACGCTTTCAATTGTTTTTATTATATAGTAAGTTTCCGGTTTCAAAATTACCTTCTCTTTTTTATCCTCTTCATATTTTGCTATCAAAATAACTTCGGGCGTTTCTCTTTCCTCCACTCCTAAAAATCCTTTGCCTTTCGCTTCGTACAGCTCCCCTATTCTTAAATCAAAACCAGCGCCTTCGGGGTTTTTTAATTCTCTTTCTGAAAGATTTTCCACCAACTTTTTTTCTTTTACCAGTTGTAAAAGTTTTTTAACACCTAATACCATTTTATTTTCCGAGATTTTTTAAGTTTTTTTCAAAGCGTTTTTGGAGATTTTTTTTCATCTCCCGATGAAACTCCTCATTATATTTTTTTACCAACCCCTTAATTTTAAAGCAGGTTTTTTCTTCGGGGCAAAAACCGACCAGAAAGCATTTCGGTACGATAAAATCGGCAAGCCAGCCCTGCCCTTTTTTCTTTAGGGCGGTTTTGATATCCGCCACTTCTTTTACCGTTTTTCTTCTCATTTCTTCTTCGGCAGTAGAACAAAGCCGCAATGGGAAATAGCCGGTTAAAAGATTGTATAAATCGTATTCCTGCAAGATGTCTATTTTTACTGCCCGGGGAACTAAAAATATCGCCTCTCTGGGTTTTATTTTCAAACTAATTAGTTTTTGATAGGCCTGAAGGGCGTCCAAAGAGACTAAAAGATATTTCTTTAAAAGTTCCGGGTTTTTTTCTATTGAGGGCGGTATAGAAAAAACTTCTTGGATTTGGCCTATTATTTCTTCATTAATTTCATTCTTTTTTATTTCTTTCTCTAATCTATTGAAAGTTTTTAATGCCCGGCTGGCAGAATAATAAATTGATTCTATGATTTGAGGCACGGTTCTGTGGCGCTTTTTCTCACCCCATACCCGCCATGGTATTGAGGACAAAATTTTAAATCTTAATGCTTGATTATAATCTCTTAAAATTTCCTGGCGCGAAACCAAAAGCTTCATCCAATTTTTTTTAATTCCTTCAAACGATTTTGCCGATTCTTTTATTTCTCCGCCCAATTTTAACAACTTTTCTTTTAAGCCCGGCGTCTCTAAAATATCCATTGATATCAGTTTTGTGCCGCCAAGTATTTTCTCTTTTTCTATTAGTTCCCTGGTGATATTTGATTTCCTGGGATTTTTAAAAATGTTTGGATAAGGATAAACGTTTCTCGGAGCCGCCTCTCTCATTGAATAAAGCGTATCCAAGCCGAAGTTTTTAAACTCTTCTTCAATTTTGCTTAATAAAATACCGACTTCTTCCGGCATCCATTCTTTTTCCGCCAGATATTCCCTTTTCAGCCCGACGATAGATTCTATGGGCAGTTGGATAATTCCCGTCCCGAAAATCCCGTATTGGAGAAGCTTGCTGGCTTCGTCTTTTTGAACTCCTTTTTCTAAAAAGTGATTGTAAGTTCCAATTATGTTTTCTGAAACTTTCTGATAAATCTTTTTTGCTTTTTTGCTTTCAAAAATTCCCGAAGGATAAACAATGTCCTTTTTTGTGGTGTCGGTTCTACGGCCGGAAGAAACCAGAGAGGAAGAAAAAACAATTCCGGTTAAAACCGAGTCCAAAAACTTGCTTCCTTCGTAGGTTAAACAAAGCGAGGGCGTAGTGGCGATTGAGGCGTGGCCTCTTAGAGAAGATTTTTGAAGAATTTTTACAATTCTTTCATCAACGTCTTTGCTTTTTTCTTTTATATCTTTTAAAAGATCTTTTATCGATTTTCCTTTGAAGGTCAACAAAGCGGATAGGGCGACAATCTGTTGGGGATTTAAAACTCCTGTTTTATCGACTAAAACAGGAGTGATGCCTAAAAATTTTATTTTTAAATCGCGGGTTAATAGGGGTTTCATTATTTGGGCTCTTCATTTAACTTGCTGGCTGTTACGTCATTCTGGCCGGCATATTTGTGGTCTTTTTGTTTTGCGTAGGGTGTTTCCGAGGGAGAAGAAAGGGTTTCAAAAGTCATGGCGCAAATTCTCATTCCGGCGTAAAGTATAATCGGCATAATTCCCAAATTTCCGATTTCCATTACCGCTTTCCCGTTCCAACCCGGGTCAAAACGAGCTGCCGTTGAATGCACTACTAGCCCCAACCTTCCCAAAGAACTTCTTCCGTCAAGCCTGCCCATTATTTCTGGGGGCAAGACAATATTTTCTTTGGTAACAGCTATCACAAATTCTCTTGGCTGCAGTATAAAAGGCGCCCCATCTTCTATCACAATCTCTTCCATCACTTTCTCAAAATCAATTTTCCTCTTTGTGTCTAAATAAGGATATTGGGTTGGTTTGAATGTTTTAAAGTTATTTCCCAGTTTTAAATCCAAAGAACAAGGGCCTAATTGTTCCTCAAAATTTGGCTCGGGAATAATCTTTATTATCCCGTCTTTGAGATATTTTTTAATCTCGCGGTCAGATAGAATCATGGTTTTAAAAAATTATATTAATTGAAGCTATTTATTCAATTTCTATTCCCATATTTTGTCGCGCTCATTCGCTTCGCTCATAGCCGCGCTCCTTCAAAACCCACGGTTTTGAATAATTTCCTACACGGGGGAATACCCAATTCCCCCGACCCCCTTTTTAAAAATATGTTAATTGAAATTACTCTGTAATTTCAATTCCCATATTTTTCGCCGTCCCCGCTATAATTTTCATTGCCGCCTCAATGTCGGTTGTATTTAAGTCTTCTATTTTCTTTTCGGCAATCTCTTTTAATTGGGCTTTTGTAATTTTTCCAACTTTCTTTTTGTTCGGCTCACCCGACCCCTTCTCAATCCCAGCCGCCTTTTTCAGCAATTCCGATGCCGGTGGCTTTTTCAGTTTAAAAGTGTAAGTTCTATCCGTAAAAATAGTGATTTCAACCGGAATGACAAAACCAACCTGATTTTTGGTTGCTTCGTTAAACTTCTGGCAGAATTCTGCGATATTAAGGCCATGCTGAGCCAAAGAAGGCCCAACTGGAGGAGCAGGATTCGCCTTTCCTGCTTGAATCTGAAGTTTTACTATTGCTTTAATTTGTTTAGGCATGATTACAATTTCTTAATTTGTAATGAATCCAGTTCTACCGGAGTGTCCCGGCCGAACATATTAACAAGAACCTTAACTTTTCCCTTTCCCGGATCAACTTCTGAAACTTTTCCCTCAAAACCCTTAAAGGGGCCGTCAGTTATTTTTACCAAAGAATCTACCTCAACGTCAATCTTAAACTCGGGTTCTTTAACCTCCATTCTCTTCATTAAAAAATCTACTTCCTCTTTTGAAACGGGCAAGGGCGTGGTGCCGGCTCCAATAAATCCCGTAACCCGAGGGGTGTTTCTAACAACATACCAGGAAGCGTCGGTTACTATCATTTCAACCAGCACGTAGCCTGGATAAATTTTTTCTTCCACAACTTTTCTTTTCCCATTTTTTATTTTAATTTTTCTCTCTTTCGGCACTATGATATTAAAAATCTTGTCTTCCATGCCCAAACTTTCAATCCTTTGTTTAAGGTTTTTGGCAACCGCATCTTCATAGCCGGAATAAGTGTGGATAACATACCAATTTCTGCTTTGTTCAATTATTTGTTTTGGCATACCCCGTTAGAAGTCTTTGGCGAAAAAAATTTAAAAACAAATTTTTTTCTAAAACTCCAGAATAAATTATTGTATAAAATGACGTTTTTGTCCCATTAAAAGTAATCTTAATTTTCCAGACTTCTAACGGGGCATATTCCCTATTTATATAATACGAATCTTTTAATCAGGAAAGAAAATAAATAATCCAAACCGCCCAGAAAAGCGGCGATTACCAGAGAAAGAAAAACTACGATAAAAGTGTATTTAAAAAGGTCTCGGCGATTCAGCCAATTTACTTTCTTGAGTTCCAAATACGCTTCTTTCAAAAAGCTTTTAACTTTTGGGATTATTCCTGTAAGTTTCATGGTTTTTAAAATGGCCCTTTCCCGGCCATCTGGTTATATGATAGCCGAGATAAAAAAATTAGTCAATATTAAATATCCAAATTCTTCACCGCTTTGGCGTGCATTTGAATAAACTTCTTTCTTGGTCCAACTTCCTCGCCCATTAAAATATCGAAAATTTTGTCGGCTTCGCGGGCTTCGTCAATCATTACTTTCAAAAGCACTCTGTTTTGAGGATTCATTGTCGTTTCCCACAACTGCTCTGCGTTCATTTCTCCAAGACCCTTATAACGCTGTATGGAAACTCCAAGAGATTTTCCCATTGATTTTAAAACCTGGCCCTTCTGGTCTTCGGTATAAGCGTATTTAACTTCCCTGCCTGCCTGAATTCTGTACAAAGGCGGCTGGGCAATATAGATATAACCCGCCTCAACTATGGGTTTAAAGTATCTGTAAAAAAAAGTTAAAAGCAGGGTTCTTATATGCGCTCCGTCGGAGTCCGCATCAGTCATAATAATTACTCTGTGATATCTTAAGTTTTCAATATTAAAATCCTCGCCTATCGCGGTCCCCAAGGCAATAACCAAAGACCTTATTTCTTTTGAAGCCAGAAGTTTATCCAACCGCGCCCTTTCAACATTCAAAATCTTGCCCCGCAAGGGCAGTATCGCCTGAAAATGCCGGTCTCTCGCCTGACGGCTGCTTCCACCGGCTGACTCTCCTTCCACGATATACAATTCTGACTCTTCTGGATTTTTAGATAAACAATCAGCCAGTTTGCCGGGCAAAGCCAAACCCTCTAAAATCCCTTTTCTTAAAACCGTTTGTCTGGCGTTTTTTGCCGCCTCCCGAGCTTTGGCAGTTAAAAGGCAGTTCTCAACAATCGCTCTGGCGTCGGAAGGATATCTTTCAAGATAATCGCTTAATCCTTCTGTAATTGCTGATTCCACGGCGTTTTTCGCTTCCGGGTTTCCTAATTTAGCTTTTGTCTGGCCCTCAAATTGAGGGTTTCTTATTTTTATTGAAACCACGGAAGTCAAACCTTCTCTTACATCCTCGCCGCTGAAATTTTCATCTTTTTCTTTAAGAAACCCTTCCCTTCTGGCATAATCATTAAGAGATCTTGTCAGGGCGCCCCGGAAACCGGTAAGATGGGTCCCGCCTTCCGGCGTATAAATATTGTTGGTAAAACTTTCTTCAACGCACTCCATTTCTTGCGTGTATTGAAAAGCGGACTCAATCATAATGTCGTTTTTCACAGAGGAAACGGAAAAAACATTGGCGTGGCGCGGCGTATTTCCGCTGGTTAGATATTTAACATAAGAAATTACTCCACCTTCAAAGTAAAAAGAATAACTGGATTTTTCTTTTCCCCGCTCGTCTTTAAATACTATCCTCACTCCCTTTGTAAGATAGGCTTGCTGTCGTAAATGGCTTAAAATCTTTTTTGTTTCAAATTTTATTTCTGGGAAAATTGTCGGGTCTGCCTGGAAGGTCATTGTTGTTCCGGTTTTTTTGCAGCTCCCCACTTTTTTAACCGGGCCTTTCACGTCGCCCTTGGAGTACTCTTGCATCCACAAACCGCCGTCCCGGCATATTTCGGCTTTCATATAAGTAGACAGGGCGCAAACCACTGACACGCCAACACCGTGCAAACCGCCGGAAACCTGATAGGCCTTACTCCCGAATTTTCCGCCGGCATGCAAAATAGTCATAACTGTTTCCAATGCGGATTTTTTTGTTTGGTGGTGTTTCTCCACCGGGATACCTCTCCCGTCATCAGATACCTTAACCATGTTGTCTGGCAGCATTGTTATCTCGATATTCTTACAGTATCCTGCCATTGCCTCATCTAAAGAGTTATCAACAACTTCCCAAATCAAATGGTGCAATCCGTCCAATCCGGTTGAACCGATATACATTGCCGGTCTTTTTCTCACAGCCTCCAACCCCTTCATTACGTAAATATCCTTGGCCGTATAGGATTCTTTTTCTTTGCCTTTCGGAGCTGTTGCTGGTTCTTTTATTTTTGGTTTTTTTGGCATACCCCGTTAGAAGTCCTCGACGAAAAAATTTAGAATAAATTTTTTCTTATCAGGGATTGATTATTGAAATTATATTTTTGAACCACCTCGATAAAAATCTGATACCACGATCAGACTTCTAACGGGGCATAATTTTTAAAAATTAACGCAGTATTGCGTCTAAGTCTTGTTTTGTTTTTTCCCTAATTTCTTCCTGAATTTTATTTATCTCTTTATTGGTCAGGGTTTTTTCTGGCGACCGGTAAACTATGCGGAATGTATAACTTTTTTTATCTTTCCCGAATTTTTTCTCGTCTTCATAACTGTCCAAAAGCTTTACCTCTTCAATTATATTCTCGGCAAAATCTCTTACAATTTCGTAGTAATTATTTAAGTTTATAGTTTTATCTATAATAAAGGAAACATCTCTTGAAGTCGCCGGATATTTGCTTACTTCTTCAAACCTACTATCAATATCTTTAAATTGGCTGGTGATTCTTGAGTCATCTGACCAAAGTATTCTTATATCCGGAATTCCCATTTTTACCATTGCTAAACGGTCTATTCCAAAACCGAATGCCCAACCATTATAAACTTCTGGATCCAACCCGAAGTTTTTTAGGACTTGTTTGTGAACAAGGCCCGAGCCCACTACTTCCATCCACCCTGCCCCTAATTTGATATCCATCTCCACCGATGGATCGGTAAAAGGAAACGAATCAACTAAAAATTTGTATTCAACCTTCTCGCCAAAGATGCTTTTGGCGATATCTATTTCAACTTCTTTTAAATCTTCCATGGTAATAACCTTCAGGTCTTTTCTGCATATGTATAAGCCGTCTATTTGATGAAAGGCGGGAAAATGGCTTTTATCAATTTCGTCTTTGCGAAAAACAATTCCGGCGGACAAGGCCTCAATATGGCCATCTTTTTTTAATCTTTTTAAAATTTCAGTGTCTCTCAAATAAAAAGGCCACATCACCGTTGTCTGCGTTCTCAAAACATCTTTGTCTGTAACATAATATGTATCCGTTTCTCTCCGGCTGGGGTGGTCTTTTGAAGTATTTAAAACATCAAAATTTTCTTCAACCGTAACTATCCTTGGGAAATCAACCAAATCAAAACCTTTGAACCTCGGCAGTTTTATTATCTGGTCAACTAAAATTTTTACAGGAGATTTTTCCTTTTTTGTGAGGTCGGGAAGCTTTAATAATTTCTTAATTCTTTCGGCCTTAATATCGTTTCTTTTTTCCAAGCCATCAATTAAAGTTCTCTCCTTTGAGTTATCTATTATGATATTTTTACGCATGTTTTCAGCCCCTTTTGGTTCTTATAATATTCTTCCATTTTACCTCAAAAAACACAGAAAGGCAAGGTATTTTACACAACAAAAAAACGCCCACGACCCAGGGGGTACCTCGAGCGTATAGGTCATTAGAATTGACATTTAATACATAGATAGTATATTATTAACTCCGTTCGCAGGGTTGCCAAAGAAGGAGGAAAAACATGGCGGAGGGACATTACGTGTGGTTTATAGAACCTTTAAATTCTTATACCAATGAAGTAATTTCAAGGATGACAGATGCAGAAGATTTTTTACGTGGCATATTGTGCGGAGACGGAAAGAGCCGCAATTTTTGGCGGTGTAGTTTCGAAGTCGTAAGCTGTTTACGGAAAAGCAGAGGCACTGACCATAATCTAGATTTCAACGTGTTTAACAAGTGTGGCGATGGAAAAATCAGAGATTGCATTCGTTGGTTTAAAAGAAAACGGCCCAAAATGGCCGTGCTGAAGCAAAAACCAAAAGCGACCGCCTAGGTCGCTTTTTTTTAAAAAAACAAACCGCGAGCGAGCCAGTTAAAATTACATGTATCCCATTTTTATTGCGTTTAACACTTCTTCTTGCGCTATATTAAACTAAATACAATTCCTGGTTGTATCCGCCAATGCCGACAAACTCTGCTTCGCCTTTTAAGATCTTTTCGTACGGCTGGCAAGAAAAACATCCTTGCGCTCCGCGGGGACATTCAAAACGGCCGATCTCTCGGGTTTTTTTAATTTTTCTGGCGATTGCCAAAACTTTTTCGCGCGCGCTGTTTATTTCTGGTAAAGCAACATCTGAAGGAGCGTCTGCGCGATCTAAATACCAATAAGCAGCGCCGGAAACTTTTCTTTTTTGCAAAGCATTTAAAAGCAGCACATAAATTGGCAATTGAAGCGAATCCTGCCCTTCTTCGTTTTTCCCAGTTTTAAAATCAATCACCCGCACACTATCGTCTGCCTCAACATATTCCAACCAATCAATCTTCCCGCATAAAATTATATTTTCTTCCTCTGATAAAAGGAAATTCGGCAATGTTTCACTTTCTTCGCTTTTTAGTTTTAGTGTTTTCTTTAATAACGGGCCCGGATTTTTAGCAACCCTTTCTATCATTTGTTTCGCGCGCTCTTTTGCTTCCGCTTCCTCCCCGACCGTCTTAAACCCGCCAATCTTGCCAGAAACCTTTTTCCAGTTTTCTTCAAATGCCTCCAGCAAAGATTTTTTAAACCTATCTTCTGTTTTATACTTTGCCAAGCCATCTAATGTTTCATGCACAGCCGAGCCCAATGACAAAGCCGGACTCACTAAATTTATTTTTCTGTTATTCTTGCTTCTATACATATTATGCAAATAATATGCCCTTGGGCATTTCAAAAAGTCGCCAATAGACGAATGCGACACCCATACAGCTCCGTATTTATCTTTGGCAATTTTTTGCTCTGTCATATATATCTTAAATTTGCTTAAAATCGCAAATATTGCGAAAGTCGCAGTACTCGCACTGCCAGCCCGGGGTTGGCTCAAAATTACTGCCTTTTATTGCTTCAATTTCTGCAATTATCTTTTCTTTTCTATTCTGTTTGTCTTTTTCTGACCCCAAAAACGCTGCCTGGCTATTATTCTCTAAATAATAATACGCCAACTGCTTCGGTTTAATCCCCAATACTTCTTCTGCTGCTATTTGATAGATCAACAATTGGGATTTGTCGTCGGCTTCAAGTTTTTCCTTTGGCTTGCCGGTTTTGTAATCGATGATCTTTACGCCATCTCCAGAATCATCGATCCTGTCTATCACGCCGAATAAATTATAATCGCCTATTTTTAAATTAAAGGGCAGTTCTAAGGCCAATTCATTATTAACCTTTAAAATCTTTGGGGGATTCTTTTTAAAATCCTCGTAAAAATCCTTAATTATTGTCTTGCCTAATTTATAATAATCCTCTTTTTGTTTTTTGGATTCGTACCATTCGTCAATCCAGTTTTTTTCATAGAGATCAGACAGCATCTCAAACTTCCCGTCCTTTCCAGCTTTGATAGGTGTCGGACACCTATCAGCTGTGCCGAATAGGTTTGGCTGTTTATCCTGAGCTTGTCGAAGAACATTTACATTTTTTAAAAAATTGTAAAAAGTGGCGTGCATTGTTTTACCAAACGAAAACACTGCCTTACCCTTGATAGGAATCTTTAAAATAAACCCGAACTTATACTGCAATGGACATTTTTCAAAAGCAGCCAGCTGGGAAAAAGAAAAATGCTCCGGCAAATATTTATTCTCTAATGTTTTTGCCTGCCTGCCGGCAGGCAGGGCTTCTACTTTTTCAGCTAACAAACCCTTCTTTTCTCTAATTAGATCCCCTCCTGATTCTTTATATCCCATTTCAATTAAAAACCGAGAAAGCTTCTTCTTCCTTTGACCTCCGTAATCTTGGGCCGAAGTAAAGTATAATTCTTTTTTGGCTCTCGTCATTGCCACATAACAAATACGCCTTTCTTCTTGTAAATGCGCGTCGCCTGTTGGTTTAATGTCTTTAGTTAATTCAACTGGCAATTCAATCGGATCTTTTCTTTCCAGCACAGGGAAGCGCCTATCAACCATACTTACCAAAAATACATACTTAAACTCCAAACCCTTGGCCGCATGTATTGTCATTACCTTAACCATGTCCGGGCCTTGGTCTAGGTCAAACTCAAGCTTGCCTCCTTCCCCGGATTCAAGCTCTAAGACAAGCTCTTCCATAAAGTTTTTTAAAGTGGGGGCAATCGCGGATTCTTCAAATCCTTGAATTTTTTTATAAAATTGGTTTAATAAGTCCAGTTTTTCTCTTTCGTCCCGATTAATTAAATACCTTAGGTATCCGGAATCATTCATAAACGCCACCAATATTTCAATAACCGTTTTGTCTTTTGCTAAAATGCTATGCTTTTTAATTATGGACAGCATAAAGCTTATCTTTTCTTGGGTTTGGGCGCTTATTCCAGTGATCAGCGGGGCTTTCTGCAATGCCTCAAAAAGTGATTTGGTTTTCTTGTGGCCATATTGGGTGATGGCAGCAATGTCTTCGTCTGATATTTCCAAAAACGGTAAATTCAAAATCCTATAAACCGCAGCACCTTCGTGGTAGTTATCCAGCAATTTAAAGTAAGAGATAATATCTAAAATAACTGGTTTTGAATAAAGCCCTCTTGAGGCTAAAAATTGGTAAGGCATA